>ERZ808028.128-NODE-128-length-79807-cov-12.311238_pt1 | contig 79807 bp, 70 predicted proteins | sample MGYA00380184_ERZ808028 | MGnify/ENA primary metagenome ERZ808028 (study PRJEB31490, sample SAMN06133397) | mouse gut metagenome | isolation source: J8_1 | host: mice | place: China: Chengdu | collected 2015-05 ... | reverse complement strand
CTACAGGCGGCACAGTACATGAGGTAGATTTTGATGATTAAGTCATGGTCAGATGCGGCATGGGAAGATTTTGAATACTGGATGAAGCAAGATAAGAAAACGTTAAGGCGTATTCTTCAGTTATTGAGTTCGAATGATTGAAATGAACCTTTTCGGAATTTTGCACACACGAAAAACAGGCTTGTAAATATACATTGCAAGCAACAGGCAAATATTTTATAATTAAGTATATAAATCCGAAATGAGGTTGTTATGAAAACTTTGATATTAAATGGTTCTCCAAGAATCAATGGGGATACGAGCGGACTTATTAAGAAATTTACCGAAAAAAAGATAGATGAATATAAAATTGTTGATGCATATAGATGTAATATTTCGGCTTGCCTTGATTGTCGGAACTGTTGGAAAAATAATGGCTGCTCAATAAATGATGAAATGCAGGATATATATAAATACATACAGGAATGCGACAACATTTTAATTGCTTCACCACTCTATTTTTCGGAGTTGGCTGGCAAATTATTAGATATTGGGAGCAGACTTCAAACATATTTTTGTGCCAGATTTTTTAGGAATGAAGAACCTATTGCAAAATCTAAGAAAGGAGCCGTTATATTAGTTGGAGGTGGTGACGGTCATATAGACAAAGCATACAGTACGGCATGTACGCTTTTACATCATGTGAACTGCCGTAACATTCATGAAGTTGTATATAGCCATAACACTAATACAAGACCTGCAATAAATGACAAAAACGCACTTATGGGATTAAATAGTATATATGATTTTTTTATGAATAACGAATAAACCAAGTTGTTTTATACAGAGTGAATACAATCAAGAAAAATAAACTTATGAAAGTAGAAGAATATAGAATGCGTATTTTATTTGAAATAGACAAAAAAGATTATGTTCCTAACGGGAGCGTTTTTAGCAGACCTTCTGCAAGAGCTATCATGCTTTAAGGATGATACAGGGGGCTTCGATGAGCCCCCTGTTTTTACTCGATACTTTTGATCATTTCCTCAATTTCTTCAAGCGAAGGCATCACGCGCAGCGCGCCCTTTCTCGTCGTGATGATTGACGCGGCGGCATTGGCGAAGGTAAGCATTTCCGCGAGTTTAGACGCGTCAAATCCGTCAAGTCCGTATTTTAACACGTGGTGCAGACAACATGCCCCGAACGTATCGCCCGCGCCGGTAGTCTCAATCGTGTTTTCCTGCAAAAAGGGCTTTACCTCGACACGGAAATCTTTGTAGTACGCGCGGCTTCCCTCTTTGCCCATAGAGAGCAGAATCAGCGGAATCTGGTATTGACTGCGGAGTTTTTCAATGCCTGCATCAAAGTCCTCCTCGCCGGTAAACCACTGGATTTCGTTGTCAGAAATTTTGAGCACATCGCAGTGTGCCAAACCATACTTGACCTGTTCTTTTGCGTCCTCGAGTGATTTCCAGAGCGGCGGCCTCAGATTCGGGTCAAATGAGATGACTGCGCCGGCTTCCTTTGCAATGCTGACTGCCCTTCTGGTCGCGGCACGCACGCCCTCATGTGTCATGGATAACGTGCCGAAATGAAAGATTTTGGAAGCGCGAAGCTGTTCTGCCGGAAGCTCTGACTCCGTCAGCATCATATCCGCCCCCGGGTTGCGGTAGAACGAAAAATCCCTGTCACCATCGGGTTGTGTGTGAACCAAGGCGAGTGTCGTGTGAACCTCCTCGTCCATATACAAGCTGTCCGCATGAATCCCGACCTCCATAACTGCACTTTTTAACTGTTCACCGAAAAAATCTTTTCCAACTTTTCCGATAAACGAAGTTTTATGCCCCAGCTTGGAGAGCATCGCCAATACATTGCAGGGCGCCCCGCCCGGATTTGCCTCAAACAGCGGATTTCCCTGTCCGCTCACCCCGTTCTCCGTGAAATCAATTAACAGTTCACCCAACGCCGTTACATCATAACTGCCCATAAGTACTTACTCCTTTCGTGTAATGCCCACAACCGCATAAAGAAAATACGCCGCATTTTGATATAAAAATTTTAACACAAAAACAGCACTACATCAAGTCATACTTGGTGATATCCATCTCCACGATACCGTCCGCAAAGAACGAAATCCCCTGCGCCGACTGGTCGGTGTACATCGTCGCTGTCAGTACTTGTTCCCCGTCATTGACAAACACTTCCACGCTAAAGCGGTCAAGAATGATGCGCAGGTTTAAATTCCCGTCCTTGCTGTTGACAAGGCTGCGTCTCTGGTGAATGATTGCCCTGCGGGAACCTGAAAACTTCCGGTCCACTTTCAGGATAGATTCGCGCGGGCGGAAGCTCAGTGAAGTCTGGTATTTGTCATTCTGCGCAAAGCGGACCGCAAACTTCTGGTAAAGCGCATTGGCGTCTCCCGCCCGCAAAGCCAGCTCCATGTCCACGCGCCGCCCCTGTACGCCGGCAAGGCTGATTGTGCCTGTAAAAGACACCTTTTCGTGCACCGTCTTGTTGCACCGCATTGCGTCCAGCTCCCGCACAGGCGCCTGATAGAGCCTGCCGTTTCGGATAGACAGCTCTCTTGGCAGACTCATCTGACCAATCCACGGCTCCTCCGGCGAGCGAAGCGGACAAGTGTCCCAGTTCTGCATCCAGCCGACCATAATCCGGCGCCCGTCCGGGGCAAGCATCGTCTGTGATGCATAGAAATCAATGCCGTAATCAATCGCTTGGTCATGCTCCTCATGAAATGTTTTGGTCTGCTCATCATAGGTGCCAATCAGGCAGAGCGAACCATTGCCATTGTGGTATTCAAACCCCTGCGGCAGCATGTCCGTCGGGCTTGCAAGAAGAACCCATTTTCCGTCCAGCGGAAAGAAATCGGGGCACTCCCACATCTTCCCAAAACGGCCATTGTTTGAAATTAATACTTTCTCATATTCCCACTGAAACCCGTCCTTGCTTCCATACAATAAGACTTGTCCGTCGCCGTCAGTCCGCGCGTTTCCAAAAACACAACTGTATGTGCCGTCCGCATTCTGCCACACTTTCGGGTCGCGGAAATCAAACTTGCTGGCGCCTTCGGGCAAATCCTTCTCATCGAGGACAGGATTCTTTTCGTACTTTTGATAGTCCAGTCCGTCACCGACTGCGAGGCTCTGTGTCTGAATATCACGGATTACATCATTTTCCTGACGCTCCTTGATGACACTGGTGTACACCAGCAGATGCCTGCCGTCAGGGAGTGTCAGCGCACTTCCCGAAAAACATCCGTCCCTGTCATATGTCTCGTCTGGCGCAAGCGCTGCCGGAAGATATTCCCAGTGCAAAAGGTCTTTGCTCACCGCATGTCCCCAGTGCATTGGTCCCCATTTGGATTCATAGGGATAGTACTGGTAAAATAAATGATACATCCCATGATAATAACAAAATCCATTCGGATCGTTCATCCACCCCACGCGGGAACACAGGTGAAAATCCGGCCGCTCGTCCTTTGCGATCTGCTTCTCAACAGTCTCCTCATATTTACGCGCTTCGCGCAATGTCTGGCTTGTCATTTTCGTTTCTCCTCTCATCAATGTGCTTTGTCCCCTATTCAAGAGTCTATCGCCATTTTAACACTGATTCAGAAACGATTCAACCATCTGTGCGAAATCGATATGATTCTCTGTTTCGATTCTATTTCACGTCAATCCACACTTCTGCTGCGCTATCATTCCACACGCGCACACCTGCGATTTCTTCTGGCAGAACAGGCGCGGTAAAAAACTGGTGGGCACGAAAGGCGGTGGTCTCCTGCTCGGCTGCGGAGTACGCCGTCTCATAGCCCGCTCCCATGTCGCCTGCGACGCTGTTATCCTTCAAAACCACCTCCATATATGTGTGCGTGATATCCCGGTGCGTGCCGCTGCCAGTATATTGCAGTGACAGCGGGGAAATAGTCATATATTCGATCTCCAATCCCAGCTCTCCCAGCGCACTGCGGGTTGACGAATCCAACGCGAGCGCACTTTGTTCTACAGGGTTTTCCAATGTAAAACTTGTGAGTATTTTTATTTGTTCTTCATTCTGCTCATTCAGTGCGGACTCCTGCACATGTCTGACAACCTCAATGACATCGCCTTTCGCAAAGGCGCTGTCTTTGTTGGTCCATAACAAGATACTTCCCGATAACACACCGTCCTCCACAATCTCATGTTGAAATTTCATGAGAAACCCTGTCACTGCCTTGGCGTCCTGCTGAATGCGGTAACTAAGCCGCTCATTGTCCATGTACACAAGATCTTCGTGATATCCTGCCACTTTCCCGGCATTCCACAGGCTTGTGTTTCGAATATAAGTTCCCTCCTTCAACTCGGCAAAGCCCGCTGTGTCCTCATGGAATGCATAGCGGAATGGAATGAACAGATACGCTCCATCATACAGGGCAGCATCTAATTTCAGGGTGCCGTGTGTCATTGAAATCTCATTGCCAAGCGCTATCCCGTACTGGGCAAAAATGTTTTTTTGTTCCTCGGTCGGTTCCTGCGCATTTTCCGTAAAAAATCCCATCGCCTCCGCAAGTCTGTCCATCACCGAAAATTCCCCCGCCGCGAGTACTGTCATGCCAGACACTAGAAAGACGCCTGCACAGACTGCGGCGCGCGCTGGAAACGCTGCCTTAAACCGCACTGTATTTTGAGTTCTTGTCCTCTCTGCCTGTATGCGCTGCCAAACGTTGTTTTTTTGTTCCTCCGTCATGCATAGCTGCTGATATGTTTTCTTATATAATCCCTGTTTCATCGGCAAATTCCTCCCTCTCCTGTTTTTGATTCTGATTCAAAAGCGCCTGCCGCAGCAGCTTTTTTGCCCGCAGCAGTCTCGCTGAGACTAGATTGGGCGTGATGCTAAGTACACTGGCAATCTCCTTCACTTGGTATTCCTCGTAATAGCGCAGATACAGCACAATGCGATACTTTGCCGGGAGGGTGCACAGCAGTTCGTACAATGCACACTCTTCCCCGCTGCCAAGCGGCGCCGCCATCTGCCCTGCCTCCTCTAACGGGCAGACACGCCGAAACCATGCGGACGACAATGTACTTTTACAGCAGTTTGCCGCCACGCGGATAAACCATGCCTTTTCATGTTCACGGTTTTCAAAGCGGGGCCTTTTTCTCAAATACCGCACGAAAACCTCCTGAACCATATCCTCCGCAAACGGTACTGAATTTCTATATGACATGGCAATCCTGTAGATCATGTCCCCATAGCGTGCAAACAATTCCTTTGTATCCTGCTCCATTGCCCAAACCGCCTCCTTCCTTTTGCCGTCTAAGTCTGTATTTCGTTTTCCATGATTCTAATTATAATACTTTTCAAGCGGGCAAAATCTGACAGCATTGTTGACTTTTGGTGATATTTCTTATATATTTTAGGAAATGATACCATAAAGGAGGCCGTTATGTCAGCATTACCAGACAATATCCGTTCCCGCATTGAGTCCTTAGGAATCCCTTTTGAGTTGAAGGGAACCGTTAAAACGAGCATGAATCACATCGAACGGGAAACTTGGATTTTAGAGTATGAAGGTTCTCAGTTTGTATATGTCGCAGGTCAGAAAAATGTCACGTTAGGCTGGGACACACACCAGTGTCCTTTGGGAGACGGTGTCTTGCACGATCTGCGGGAATACTTTGAACAGGGACAAGAATACTATCAAGACCAGATGGACGATATGAAAGAGTACTATGCGAAGCAAATCATGAAAAGTGACGCCAAAAAAGCGGACAAACTGCGCGCGGAGCTGGCGGAAGAGCTGGACAATTTAAAAGAAGAAATGCACGATGCCGGTTGTACAAACTGGGCGAATTTCATGGCAAAATGGAATGCGCACCTGTCTGAGTGCCTGTCACCGCTGCGCACCGCCGATATCGGAGATCTGATTGTGGAGGTGGACTGCCGCTATCTTGAACAGGATGCACCCTCTTTAGCGGAAGCTGTCCGTTCGCTAAAAGAAGGTCCTTTCACACTGGCGACAGAGGACGAGTGGGAATATCTCTGCAATGGCGGCGCGCGCACGCTGTTTCGCTGGGGTGATACCCTATGCGATATCCTGCCGGAAATCTTTAATGTAGGCTGCGTCAGCGATGTCAGGGAAAAGTCAATATTAGAGCAAGCCAATATGCTAGGGTTATTTATTGCATATAATTCTTATAAATATGAAATCATTGATAACACCCTGTATGTAAAAGGCGGAGACGGCGGGTGTTCTCTATGCGGCGGGGACGGCGCAATCTATGTTCTGCCCTGCTATACAGCTTTTTACCGCGAGCAAATGAATGAATATGATCATTCATTGTCCAACAATTACTTTTGTTATCGTCGGATCATTCGTCTGCCGTGACAGGAAAAGGAGAGAGCCACATGGCAAGAAAAATAGCTTTTTTTGATATAGATGGAACACTGACCTCAGAACTTGACGGCAGCGTTCCGGCGGACACTGTTTCCGCAATCGCAGCGGCACGCGCAAACGGAAATCTCATGTTCATCAACACAGGCCGCTGTTTCCAGAATGTAGAGCGCCGCTTCCGGGAGGTGGGCTGGGACGGATATGTGTGCGGCTGCGGCACCAATATTTACTGCGGGGGACAAGATGTTCTCCATGTCGCGCAGACACACTCCACGATCATGCAGCTCTTGCGGGCAGCGCGCGCGGCAGACGTGGATATTTTGTTTGAATCCCGCAGCTTTGTGGCGTTTGACCTGTCACGCCCGCTGCACCACCCGGACGCAGTGCGCCAGTATGAATCCTTCGCCCGCCGGTATCATGACATGCCTGAAGATCTCGAAAGCCCAAACTTTTTTGCAGACAAGTTTGTCATCTGGTATCAGGAGGAAGCACAGCTCGAGGCGTTCCGCCGTGTCAGCGACAAATGGTTTGACTGCATTGACAGGGGCGGCACATTTCGGGAATTTGTGCCCTACGGATACTCGAAGGCAACCGGAATCCAGTATGTACTAAATCACTATCATCTGAATCTGTCCGATGCCTACGCCCTCGGGGACAGCAACAACGACCTGCCCATGCTCTCCTATGTGCCCCACAGTATTGCCATGGGCAACGCATCGCCAGAGAGCCTTTTTGCGCAGGTGGAATATGTCACTGCCAAGTCAAGCTGCGGCGGAATCCGGCAGGCGCTGGAACATTATAACTTCATATAAAGCATCTCTGCCGCTGTCCAATACGCCTCCCGCAGCGTTTCGTACAGCGGCTTCTTAACGCTCCCAAGACAACATGTCAAGAAGCAGATCTGTTGTATACACGTTAGATTTTTATACATAGGAAAAATAAAAAAACAAAACAACATGACAGGAAGCAGATTTGTTGTTCACACGTTAGATTTTTATACAAACGAAAAATAAAAAACAAGGCAACATGACAGGAAGTAGATTTGTTGTTCACACGTTAGATTTTTATACAAACGAAAAATAAAAAACAAAACGACATGACAGGAAGCAGCTCTGTTGTTCACGCATAGAAAGCATAGCAAATATAAATAGCGAAATTTTACGAAAATAATTATTGTGCAATATAAGCATATGTGCTATTATAGTATAGTAAAGTCTATATATACTAAATACAGAAGTACGCATTTCCTACATTATAATAGAATAGAGGAAAGATTTTCCCCTACTCGCACAGAGGACGCAAAACGCTTTCGCTACATAGTTCCTTGCCGCGTTCTTGTGCATAAAAACAGCAAGTGTTCCGAACTGCGTTGCACATAAGAAAAAGCGAATACCCTCGCATTCCTCCTGTATAGAACATAGTCTCTTGGAATCTTTTTTGCACCTGTACAAAGAGACTCCGAAAGCCTATTCACTTCACTTTTATGTGTGCAAAGAGTTCGCTGCAATATGCGTACTCTTTATTTATGCACACGGGCACCCTAATGAAATATGTCAGCAGACGCTGACGGGTGCCCGGCGCGCGAGTAGGGGAAAGGATTTTCCCCTACTCGATTGCACAGCCCCGTGCAAGGAAGTATGCCGCTTCGGCGGCACACGGGACGCGCGGCAAGTAGGAAAGATAAATCTTCCCTACTCGATTGTACACACGGGCACCCCAAGGAAGTATGTCAGCAGAAGCTGACGGGTGCTCGGCGCGCGAGTAGGGGAAAGGGGGTTCCCTACTCGATTGCACACGGACGCGAAAAGGAAATTTGCAGCATTAGCTGCCCGCGTCCGGCGCGCGAGTAGTGAAGATGAATCTTCCTACTCAGTGTTAGGTTATATGCTTTTCAATGAATATGAGGAAGGGAGATTGCAATGAAAAAGAAAATTTCACTAAAAGCCAAAGTTACGCTGACGGCAATAATCCTATTTATTGTCAGCTTTGCGGCGATGTCATTTGTTTCGCTTCATTTTATGGAGGACTTGATCTCGGAACATATGATTGCTCAGTTTATCAATGAGGACACACAGCTTGCCAAGCAGGTCAGCATTCTGCTGGAAAAAGGCGCAGATACGCAGGAATTACAGTCTTTTGTGGAGGACTGCGTCGCCCAAAACGAACATTATGCATACGCGGTTGCCATTGATACCACTGTCACTGCGGTCGCGCACTCTGATGTTGAAAAAATCGGCAAATCGTATTTGGACGATACCACATACACCGTGCCTGCTTCTCAGAACGGTGATGTGATGACAAGCCAGTTCTGGGCTGATGTGCAGAAGGCATGGACTTATGATGTCATGTGTCCTATCTATGTCAACGGTTCCTTATGGGGCTCGATGGACGTCGGCATCTACAATTATACAGTTGATACCATCGTCAACAAAATTCGAAAAATTTCTGTCGCCGTGGCATTGATCATGTTGATCGCAAGCGGCGGTATCATGGTTTTATATTGTAATTATGAATTTCATGCCATCAAGGAGATTGTCGGCATCTGCGATGCAATGGGCATGGGCGATTTTACACCAAATATTAGCAGCCGGCTCCTTGGCAGGGGCGATGAGGTCGGCAACATGGCATACACCATGCAGCAAATGAAGAAAAATCTAGGCAAGCTGATTGCCGAGACTGGAAGCCATGCGAAAAATCTCATGTCCATCTCAGAGACATTGAGCAGCACAGTGGAAAGCACCAAGGAAAAAGCTGTGGATATCGTCAATATGTCAGAGAATGCAGTCGTAAAAACAGGCGAGCAGAGCGATCTGACAAAATCCAACTACGAAATGACACAAGAGATTTCAAAGGGAATGGAAAGCATTGCCCAGAATATCTCAAATATTAGTACAACCTCTGTTGACACTGCACACGAGGCACAATTAGGTGCTGAAAAATTGAATATTGTTGTCGAGCAGATGTCAAAGATAGAGCAAAAGGTGACAGATACCTTTACCCAGATTCGGGAACTGTCTAAAATGTCCAACACAATCCAGAATGTCGCGCAGTTGATTACCGAAATTGCGGCGCAGACGAACCTCTTGGCGCTGAATGCGTCCATCGAGGCTGCAAGAGCAGGTGAGCAAGGAAAAGGCTTCGCCGTCGTTGCGGGGGAGGTTGGCAATCTGGCAGAGGAGTCCAGAAAAGCTACTGGTGAAATTTCAAAGATTATCATGGAAATTCAGAATTGTATTGAAGGGTGTGTCGCCCTGATGGAGGACGGCAATCATTCCGTTCAGGAGGGTATTCATCTCGCATCGGAGACAAAGGAAAGCTTTGCAGGAATTATCCAGAAAATTTCGCAGGTCTCTGTAGAAATGACAAGCGTGTCATCTGTGACGGAGGAAATCACCGGCAGCACCGGCACCTTGACCGACGCGATCAACACAATCTCTTCTCTCGCAGAAAATGTGCTGGAAAGCACCGAAGGCGTATCACACAATGCGAAAATACAGGAGGATATGATGGAGGACATGCGCCAGCGAATCAATGATTTGTCTGTTTTGTCCCAGACACTGAAAAAGGACATGAATGTCTTTAAGATTGCAAGCGATACCTAAGACGCGATAAAAGCTGAATCCACCTCCCCTATAAATCCCCAAAGCCTGCTGCGTTTATCAACGATAAATCCCTGCAATACGACATGACTTTTTCACTTAAAGGGTATATAATGATAAAAACAGAATGGTTGATAAAAGGATTTGGAGGTTCGTATGAAAATTTTTCAACAAATACTCTCCGCTTTGGTTCTGGCGGTGCTTTTAACAGGTTGTGACACTGCCGAGGAAATCGAACACACATCCACCGCAATGTCCTCCTTAGACATTGGCACATCTGACCCGGAAACTGTTCACGAATCGGAGCTCCCCTTGGATTCTGCGTCTGATTCCGCATCTGAAATGCTCTATGACTATGAGATTAAAACCAGTGCAGATGGCAGCCAGTATGCCGTGATTAAGGGCTTTCGCGATGATAACGCTGCACACCCAACACTGGACTGGAACGCTGTATTTCCCAAAGAGCTGGGCGGGGTTGCAGTGACGGCATTTGCGCCCTATGCGTTTCAGAATATTCCATTGGGAAATTATAGTTATGGCAAACTTCGGATTGCGCCGGATATTGTATCTATTGGCGCGCATTGCTTTGAAAACTGCGGCCTTACAGATGTCATATTCGAAAAACAGGATTTGCCTGAAACTGCCCTTGCTGCGAAACTGACGGTTCATGAGCGGGCATTTGCGGGCAACTCCGAGTTATGGGGAATCTATTTTAGTAACCGAGCGGTTCTTCTGAAAAATGAAGTCTTTGCAGACTGCGCAGAAACGGGTTATATTTGTTATATGTCCTATCAGGATAAAACTGCAAAAATAGCAGACGATCTAAAAGCATATGCCGCCCATAACCAGTGGAATGCAGTAGAAATTCCATCTTATTACAGCAGTTCGCCAATTGTGGATTATCCTGACACGCCACTCACACTAAAGCCTGAGATTGGAAACTTTTTCCAAGGTGAAGATGGCTCAGACGATTCCATGTTCTATCCTTTCGCGTATCATGATGATGCACTGTACTATGGATTTCCAGAATGGTACATCCCCTGTGGCGAATTTTGTGCTATGATGGAATGGGACTATGAGCTTGACGCCTCCTCATGCCTTGTATCCAAGAACAGAGACTACGCCGCGGAGAATCTAGGATATCTGGCCGGACGTAACCTTGTATGGGCGGAGGGCGCAGACGGCGCCGGAATCGGTGAAAGCATCTGCGTCACAGCCAGATGCGGATATTCCTATGAACAGGACCTGTACCCAAAAGGAACGGTTCGCTTTCTATCCGGCGATATCGAACCAGACATCTATGATGGCTATATGCGCTACACCCAAATCTGCGTGGTCAACGGCTATGCAAAAAACCAAAAAACATGGGCAGAGAATGGGCGGGTGAAACGGCTTCTAATGTATGTGGAAAACCAGCCTTATGCCTATCTGGAATTGGAGGACTCCATCAATCCGCAGTATTTTACCCTGCCGTTCGATACGATTAAGGCCGCAGATGGCGTAGATATTCACTTTAGATTTGTGATTGAGGAGGTCTATGCGGGAACAACCTATGAGGACACCTGCTTGACAGGACTTGTGGTCGATTTTATGGGACGGCGCAGTCATTAAAACATTTCCCTGCTTCTGCTGACATTTTACAACCGTGTCACAAAAAAGTCACCTGTGTATCCGCATCATAGGTATGCGGCTCTTTGGAAACTGCCTTGTGGCCAAATGCAATTGCAATTTCATACTCATACTTTTCAGGAAATTTCAATGCCTGTGAAAAATAGGCTTTCTTCTCCCCGCGCATGGCATCATAGATGCAGCCGATGATTAAATTGCCAAGTCCAAGCTCCTCTGCTGCCAGCGCCATATTTTCCACAGCAATTCCAGCGTCCAGCGCACTCCATCGAAATTCGCTGTCAGCGCTGAGTATGATGACGGTGGGCGCTTCATAGTAGAAATTATGCAGCGGCGCCGTGATTTCGCGCAGGCGGTTTTTCTCCTCCTCCAATTCTGCAAGGATTGGGTTGTCACCATTTAGTACTGTGAAATGAATCTCCTGTCTGTTTGCCGCTGTCGGCGCCTGTAACCCTGCGTGTATCAGCGCGTTCAGCTCCTCCGCTGTCAGCGGTTCGCTTGTGTAGCCCCTTGTTGAGCTGCGTTTTTTGATCACTTCCATCACATTGCTCATTGTTGTCTGCCTCCTGCTTTTTACATATTATTTTATTCAATCGCTATGCTATTTTTATCCTGTCTTTATCCTATTTATATTCTGTGCCGTATAACACACTCTATTGGGGTTGTGTCCTATATCATTTTATTCTGCTGATACGATTTCATAACATTTCATGGTGTACTGCCTGAACAAATTGATGTCCTTCAACAGTCCGCTTTTTAAGGTATCTGCTGTGTTCATCGCAAGGTCAAACTGTGCTTGCGTTATGTCTGACTGGCGCAGCGCCTCCTCCAGCTCATCCAAATCATCCACCATGATCTCACCATTCGGATAAACGACCAAATCAAGGTACAGATCATCAAAATACGGAATCCCGTCTGTGTCCAGTCCCTGACTGGCAATCATATCTATGTACCACACTGCAATGTCATTGTCGCTATTCATCATGGCTGTAATACAGTAAAAATCATCCTGTGGCAGAATTGAGAGCCATTTCATTCCCTGATCACACACCACAAAGGTTTCATCATGAAATTTCCATGTCTGTGCTTCACTGACCTGCTGAATATCCATGAAGCCAATATATCCTGTGAAAAAATCGGTATGCACCTGCCTGCCCGACAACGCTTTTGCAGTAATGCACTTCCACTCATCGTAGGAAAGTCTGCTTCTTTTCATTGTATTGTCCCCCCTTCTTTAGCTTTCCTTATGCCAGCAATTGCAGCTTCTCGCTGTGCTGTTCCACTACATTCTTGAGAACAGAGATATCCTGTTTCATCGTCTCATAGTCGTCAACACTGACCTTGTACCGCTCGTAAGTCGAAGTATAACATGCCTGTATCGTGTTTAACTGTGGCAAAATCTGCGTTTCCTGTGTTAATTCTATCTTTTTCACTCTTATTTTCAGATCAGAGACATCTTCTTTCAGAACTTCCACGTCCTCTTTCAGACCCTTCACGTCCTCCTTTAAGACTTCCACGTCCTCTTTCAGACCCTTCACGTCCTCTTTGATTCCCAGAATTTCTCCTTTAAGTCCCTGTATTTCCTTATTGACGGGCTCGAGCTTCGTGTCCATCATATTCGAAATCGCTAACAATAATTCATTGTCTGTCATCGTATCACTCCTCATCTTTGTAACGGCGTTATCCGTTGATAGCTGTATTATATCACAGGGAATTTATGAAGTCTATTCCGAACATTCACTATTTTTGAACGAATTGCCGCTTTCTCACAAGTCTGTTTCTGAATTATTTCAGGCTGTTCATCTAAAAATATGCTGCAAATTTTGCAGGCCAAACCCAAATTCCGCAATTTTATCCAAGTATTGTTTTTCAGTATTTTATATAATGAAGCTGTCTCTACAAAATATGTGGCAGGAATGCCGCGCAACACGCTGGCGGCTCCCTGCCACACATCAAATTTTTATAAAAGAAAGGCGAAAGATATGAAAAACACACTATTTGAAGCATTTGATAACGGGACGTTCAAAACGCCCGCTGCCACTGTCTCATTTGCGGACATTCCTTGGTCAAATCATCCCATCTATGAAGGTGTCGCGCTCAAACACCTTGTCACCGCAAAAGACACGGACGGACAATTCAGTTACCATCTCGTACACATTGCATCGGGGAAAAGTATTGAAAGCCATATCCACGAGACGCAGTGCGAAACTCATGAGGTGATTGCAGGTTCGGGCAGCTGCATCTGCCAAGGTGCAGTCATTTCGTATTGCATGGGGACGATTTCGGTGATGCCAGCGGGTGTTGCGCATGAAGTAAATGCCGGCGCCGAAGGGCTTTGCCTGTTTGCAAAATTTATGCCGGCACTGTGCTGAGCCATCTGCCCGTTCTTTTTTCACAGCACTGTAGGCCGCAGGCACTTCTGGTACGCGCTTGGCGTCAACCTGACAATTTTGCGGAAACAGCGGTCAAAGTGGCTTTGGTCACAGAAGCCTGCGGCATAGGCTGTCTCTGTCACGCTTCTGCCCTCCTCGAGCAGCCGCTGCGCTTTTCTGACCCTGCACTGAATTTGAAACTGGTGCGGTGTCAGACCGCAGGCCGCCTTGAACTGGCGAATCATATGATAAGGGCTGATTCTGATACACGCTGCCATGTGCGCAATCGAGAATATATGTTCTGGTTCGTCTGTAATCATCTGTTTCAGTTGTCTGATACTGTCTGTATGATTTTCAGCTTCTGCATTGATTTGCGGCACAGGGATACAACTGCTTATCATCGAATAGATGGTGTTGTCCAGCGCTTCGATTCCATGCGCCGTGTCTGGCAGGATACAGAACAGGCTGCCCGCTCCGTAAACAGACTTCTGCCCCTCGCTGACAACCGCTACTGCCCCCTCTAAAACACAGCCTAGCACGATATGGCTGGCATGGGTGTGCGTGGGATATGACTGGCGGCAGTCATGATAGTAAATGTATTGAAGCTGATCTTTTGGCGTTTTCATATAGATAATCTTTTCCTGCATATCCATCACATACTCCAATCTGTAAATCCCAACGGCAGGCACACAAGCCTGAGAGACGCTGCCATTGCTTCCATATTAAATCATCCCGTATCCAAACTCCTCTGCCATCGTACTCCACAAGCTCTCCGTGTCTGCAATTGCAGTGGAATCAATCGCCGCAATCTGCTGCCTGAGAATCCTCTCTGCCTGCTCAAAGTACGCATCGTCCTCCTCAAAGCACGCAGCCCCTGCCGCGTCTGCTTTTTTCGACGCTGTCATATACAGCCGCATAATCTCCATAAACTTTGGAAAATCCGCCGCGCAGTAATCAATCAGATTCTCCTCATGCAAGTCCAAGGCCTCGCGGTAGTCTGGCTTCTTAGCCATGCTGTCGTCCAACTCTGCACCGTAGACCGGACCGTCTGACAGGACAATCAGAAGAAACGTCCCGTTTTCGCCGCCCATGTATTCCTCTGCCACCACCACAAAGGGACGCTGTGCGTCCACGGTGCCAATCCAGAGGGCATCTGGTGCCAAAAAGGTATACATGCCCAGTTCTGTTCCCGGTGGCGGCAAATGCTTTCTCACCATTCGCAGTGTCTTATTGATCTCTTTTGTTTGTTCCATGCTATCACACTCCTTGGATTTATAATACGAACTATCCTGCGGTTTTTCAACTCCCTTTTCAGATTATGGTTGCTGACGCTCTATTCTCTAAATTCTTCGTCAAAATGCCAGATAAGGTGTATAAAATGCAGGGTGACTGAATCATAACAATCACCCTGCATCATATAATTCATAATTCTAAATCAACATGGTATTCATCATCAATAAGCAGGTATTTTGTGTTGTATCTTTTGCACATTTCAAGCATTTGGGCGTTGTCTTGCAAGGCGGATTCCATAGTATAATCCGAATCATCAAGTCTTTGCTCAATCACACTTGCAAAATTTTTTATATCCTCAAAATGCAACCGAATGTATTGTTCGCTCATTATCAAACATACGTATTGAATTTGCTGTAGATAACTTTCATTAAAATCCTTTTTCCAGTCAAAGGGTATATAACACCCTTCAACAATAAGATTTTGCGCATTTTCAATAGCAGTTTTAATAATTTCGCATATAATTGGCCACAGATACTTTGTTAATGCTGAATCATCACTCATTGGAGTTAACTCTGTGTTTCCACTCCGAATGAGCCCCATTTTCAGATGATCTATGGACAAATATGGATATTTGTATTTTTCAAGAAGCTGCTGAGCCAAATTGGTTTTCCCTGTATGGGATGCACCGCCAATCAAAATAACCATGTTTTCCTCCTTGCAAAATTTAATCTATCAATTTAATCATATCATGATCTATGTTCCATTTCAATCTGTAATCAGTAAAATTGCTAATCCTTCTGATTCACCAACATATAAGGTGAAAAGATTTATTTCTATATAATACTTTCTTGTTTATTACAAAGATAGGAAATGGCCAGAGTTACCTCTGGCTCATGTCCTCGTAGATTGTCAGACATATTGAGGTATCAGACCTTTTGTGTCCAGTGGTAATGCCTTACGCTGTAAACTTTGGTATGAGCTAGTGCATAGCAGTCTCTTTTCAATGTAATTGAACAATTCGTCTGCCTGTTGTGGGGATGTTAGGTGTCCATTCTTTTCTATCCACCAGAATAAGAGCAGCTTGAGGTCTAAATACTTTGTTGCTGGAAGTCTTTGCCCATTATCTGGCCAATAAGCCCAGATGCTTAGTGAAAACGCTAAGGTCAGCCATAGATGCCAGTCCTTTCGGAATGATTTGGTTATTTGCGTTACCAACGCTTGCCCTTCAAAGAAATCCTAAATGGTTAAGCATCTCCTCCCTCTGCATAATAATCGCTTTTTGCTCCAGTACAGATGCTTGCTGACGGAGCTGGTCTGCTTCTTTGCGATACTTCAATAGCTTGTCAAATTCATCTATAACGATTGACTTTATTGCTTCTCTGCTATCCACTTTAACAATTGATGTTTGCAGATTATGTGTCACAAATTCTTGATTTCCTGACAGCGCACCTATAAGTATGCCTGCTAAACCTTGTCTGTCTATGTAGTACTTTTTGACGTTCTCATTGGTGGTTATAGATGCTATGATGTCAACGCCCCTGTCCTCTTCACTCGTCTTGGATGCTTTGAACCCGCAATGCTCCAGAAGTTCGACGCATCCATTCTCAAAATCAATGCCTGTGTAATTGTTTACCATGTTTAAGCTGTTTAGCATACGTATACGCTCCTAAAAAGTACTCGCAAGGGAGGAGCCCCTTACTGTACCTTTTAATAGGTTTATGATTAGGCGTTATACGAGTGCAGGAATGGCAATTATTAGTTGATCTAAGTAATGTATAAGTTATCGAATTAGACGCTGTTGATACTTGTATTTCTTGCCCGCCCCTACCAATTAAAAATTTGTTATTTATTGACAATATAGACCATCCTAGAGCATATAAATCCGGGCAATATAAACAACGCAGAAATGCTCTGGCTGTTCACCAGAGCATTTCTACCAGATTTTGTATGAAACTGTATATTTATTGGATGTTTTAGTGAAATCGCCGGAGTTTATTCTCAGCAACCATTATTTCAAAAGGGACTTTTTCAATAAAAAGTTGACACACCTGCCGGCCTGCGGTATAATAAGTTCACTTTATCACATAAAAGCGTTGAAGTCCTGAAGTATTCATGTGATAGTTATTTTCTTATTTTTATATTTTTACATAAGGGGGCATTGATTATGCTGGTTAAAATTATTTTACTGCTTTTATTCTTTGGTTGTATGATTGCAGTTGGTCTGTATGCGCGCAAGAGTGCAAACAGCATGACGGATTTCGTGCTTGGCGGGCGCAGTGTCGGGCCGTGGCTTTCGGCGTTTGCTTATGGCACATCTTATTTCTCTGCGGTGGTGTTTGTGGGGTACGCGGGACAGTTTGGGTGGAAGTATGGCCTAGCCTCCACTTGGATTGGTCTGGGCAATGCAGTGATTGGCTCGCTGCTTGCATGGGTTGCGATGGGCAGGCGCACGAGAGTCATGACGCATCATCTCGAGGTGGCGACAATGCCGGACTTTTTCGGGCGGCGTTATGACAGCAATGTCATAAAAATTGTCGCGTCAGCCATTGCGTTTGTGTTTATGATTCCGTATACGGCCTCTGTCTATAATGGGCTTTCGCGGCTGTTTGGCATGGCGTTTGACATTCCATATACCGTGTGTGTCATCACGATGGCGGTTCTCACCGGCGTGTATGTCATTCTTGGCGGATATATGGCGACTGCCATCAACGACTTTATCCAAGGCATCATTATGCTGTTTGGCATTGTGGCGGTGATTGGCGCAGTGCTCTCTGGTCAGGGCGGATTTATCGAGGCAGTCAGAAAACTTTCTGAGCTTCCGTCTGACGTGCCGGTCACAATGGGCCAGCAGGGCGCTTTCGCGTCATTTTTCGGAACAGACCCGCTGAATCTGCTGGGCGTAATTATCCTGACCTCCTTAGGCACATGGGGGCTTCCGCAGATGGTGCACAAATTTTATGCCATCAAGAGTGAGAAGGCGATTAAGACAGGAACGATTGTGTCCACCTTTTTTGCCGTGATTGTCTCGGGCGGCTGCTATTTCCTTGGCGGCTTTGGGCGGCTGTTTGACGCCGAGGCGCTCTACAAGGCGGACGGTTCTGTGATGTATGACGCTATTGTTCCGTCCATGCTGTCAACACTGCCGGATCTTTTGATTGGCGTTGTGATTATTTTGGTGCTGTCAGCGTCCATGTCAACACTCTCATCGCTGGTGCTGACCTCGGCTTCCACGCTGACGCTGGACTTTATTAAAGGAAACATTGTGAAGGAAATGAATGATAAGAAGCAATTGATATACATTCGCGTGCTGATTGTATTTTTTATCGTGATTTCTGTTGTGCTGGCGCTCAATCCGCCAACCTTTATCGCGCAGTTAATGGGCATTTCGTGGGGTGCGCTTGCGGGTGCGTTCCTCGCGCCGTTTTTGTATGGCTTATACTGGAAGGGTATAACCAGAGCCGGCGTGTGGGCAAGTTTTCTGTGCGGCGTTGGCATCACCGTTTCGAATATGTTTTTCAAATTTATCGCTTCGCCCATCAACGCAGGCGCGGCGGCAATGATTGCGGGCCTGATAATCACGCCGGTTGTGAGTCTGGTGACACCGAAAATCAACGCCGCCTTTGTCAATAAAATTTTCCAGTGCTATGACAATACGGCGAAAGTATCCAGCAAAGAATATTTGAAGGAGGAGGCGTAAAAGCCACAAAACTCACGCATAGCAAAACGGTCCCGCCGCGCTGTACTCATAAAACCACAAACAGCGCGGCGGGCTATTTATTTAAAACACTTATGCTTCACTCTTGTGCGTTTCCCGCTTTTTCTTCTGTGCAAAAAAATGCGCTACTTCTTTTTTAATTGCTTCGGGCGGCAGCGACTTGGACAGATATCCTTCGGGTCTGAGCGCAAGCGCCTTTTTGACACTCTCTTTGTCAACCTTATTCGTCAAAAACATGACAGGCGTGTCATTAAATTCCCGGTCTGAGCGTATCATTTCCAGCACCTGCTTGCCATTGCAGACAGGCATCTCATAATCCAGCAGAATCAAGTCAGGACGGCTGACTGCCATACTCCGAATCGCGGACATGCCAGACCTTGCTGTCGCCACGTCATAGTCAGCGGCAAACAAATCCTGCATGGTACGAAGTATAAAATCCGAATCGTCCACGATCAAAAGCTTCTTTCTTGGCGCTGCCGCCACTTGCTCTTTGCCATGCTGGTTTAAACTCTTTTGGACCTCCTTCATTGCATCGTCGGCAATCATCTCGGCGCCGTCTGTACTTTCGAGCTGGTCCGAGGAAGTCATACAGTAGGCGAAATACCCTTTTCCGGTGTCAAACAGCATACTAAACTGCGGGCTTTGCTTCTCATATACCAATTCAAACTGCCCGTAAGACAAAAGCTGTTCCTCTTTCAGCTCAAACTGCTGCAACGATGGAAAACACCGCTTAATGCGCTCTACAAACTGCCTTGCCACATAGCCAGCCGCGTGCAGCAGCATCGCTTTTACCGCGTCAGATTTGATATTCATGACACTGCCAATCGTGCCCGCTATAAATTTTTCCTCAAAAATCAAGAAAAACTCCCAGCGTTTCTTTTCCTTGGAAACAGCAATCAAACGGTAATAGATGCCGTCTCCAAACTTTTCTCCTCCATAACAGTCGCTGAGCAGGCGCGGGTCCACTTGAAACATGCTGTGCAGCAGGCTTGCAACGGTCTGTCCCATCACTGCCTGCTCCTCATCGGGCAGCAAATTTTCCCAGTGCTTTATTGTTTCCCCACTCACAATCGCATGGTCCTCGAGCAATGTATGTCCAATCAGCCAGCCTGCGCACACGCTGAGAAAATGGCGGACCGATTCCTCGGAGTAGCCTGTACGCTCCAGCTCTTTCTCAAGTGCAGGAAGCGTTCTTTCGCGGAAATTTTTGTGAATATGCTGGTGTGTCTTGAGTCCCTCATAATGAATGAGCGCCATGTACTCCTCCTCATCTGCAAAATGCTGAACCGCATGTTCCTTAAAGTACTTGACTGCCTCCTGACAGACCCAGTGGCTTTTTTCCTCCTGATGTCCCAAATCAAACAGTTTATTGAGAATGCTAAATAGCTTTTTATGCTCTCTGTCAATCACTTCTACCCCAATATTATACCGTTCATTCCATTCCAACTGCGTTCCCATATGTCTTTCTCCTTTGCCGTCTAACTGTGATGAAAATAGCTTTCAAAAAACCTCTTTCTATAGTTTATTCCATATTCGGCAAAGTTTGACAAATTCTTTCATTTTTCATCAATTCAAACAAATATTCGTGTTCACTCCGCGGTCTCAACCGCCGCCACGATCTGCATTCTTGCAATTCTTCTGAGCGGAAAGGCTGTCGCTATAAGGCAGGCGGCAACCGACAGCACTGATGCCTGTGCCATCGCCGCAAGCGGCGGAGCTGCCAGTACAAATTCATTCGCGGAGGCCGTCTCTGCAAGGATTGTGCACAAGTACCCTGCCACACTGCCAAGGACTGCCGCAAAACCGCCATAATACGCCCCCTCCCACAGAAATGTCCGGTAGAGACTCCCCCTGCTCATGCCGACTGCCCGCTGTATGCCAATCTCCATAACGCGCGTATGAATATTTGTGTAAACTGTATTGATAATATTTAAAATACCGATGAGCGCGATAAACAAAATAAATCCCCAGCCAAGCAGATGAAGCTGCAAACCGCTCTCTGCAAGCTGTCTGTCCATATCCTCATAGGACACCCACGTTGTCCCTGCGGCGCGCGCGCAGAGGTTGTCAAGTGTGGCATCAAAGTCCTCCCTGACGGTATTCGCACGCAGCACCGGACACAACTCTGCATAATGGTCTGTCCCAGTAAGCTGCGGATACAGGCGGTCATTTACAAAGACCTGCACGCCATTCATAAAGCCATTGTTTCCGATACTAAAATATCCATCATAACCATTCATAGTCATTAAGACAGACAATTTATGACCTGCAATCGTCATCGTACTGCCCTCCTCAATGTGCGTCGTTCCAATCTCTAGCCCTTCGATGGTCATCGTAATCGGATTGCGGACAATACAGCCCTCTCCTGCCAGCCAAGCATTCCATTGTTCTTCTGTCAGTTTTTCCCGAATGCGCTGCGCCGCATAGTACTCGTTGGCACCAAAAATCTGAAAACACTCTCCGATGCCCAGTGAAAAGTCCGTCTCGATTCCCACAGGCTTATACTGCGCGTCCAGCTCATAAAAAGAAAACTGCTGCGCTGCCACCGCCGATACATTGACGTCTGCCTCCATGCGCGCAAGCTCGTCCGGCAAAAATCCGTCATACAGATTAACTACGGAGTAATCCCCAAGATGTTCGGACACTGCCCCTGCGACACTCAGATGTGAAAGATAGTTTTGCAGTGTCACAAACACCGTAATGCCCATCGCCAGCGACAAGACTGTCACAACAGTACGGCTCCTGTTCCGCCTCAGATTCAGCGCCGCATAATACCGCTCAATATTCCGTATTATTTTTTGATGCATTTTCGTCCTGCTTTTCAGTTTTCTTCCTGTTATTTGATTTGGTGTAATGCTGCGCATGGCTGCCACAGGAGAGACTTTTGCCGCAAAATGCGCCGCCGGTGCGGCTGCCAAAAAGGCTGACAGCAGCGTGACCACGGTACTTGTCACAAGATGCCCCCATTTGCCAGAAGCATTTTCAGCAAGGAGCATCTCAAGCTGTGCTGTGTCCTGCGCCAGAAACATTTCCGGTGAGAGCTGGTTTAACACCGCCCCCAAGATTCCCTTTGCCGACAGCACGCCCAGCAGCATGCCCACTGGAATGCCGCACATGCACAGCAGTAAAATCTCTGCCGCCACAATCCTATACAGATGCCCTCTCTCCGCGCCGATTGCACGCAGCACGCCGTACTGCCCGACGCGCCGTGTCACTGCGATTTTTAAAATATTAAAAATTACCAGTCCAGCCGCCAGTAAAACAAGCACGGCTGCCAGAACGCCCGCCAGCATCACGAATGAAAATCCTTCCTCCCCCGACGTCATGCCCTCCTCCTCTGTGCTGTAGCGAATCCCCAGTGCATTCAGATAGGGATAATTATAAACCGTATCTAATTCATGGATTCCCAGCTCTTGCGCTACCTCGTCCATGACTGCCTGAAAATTCTTTTTCTTTGCAGTTTTGATATCCATACAGTAATACAGATATTCCTGCGGCAAAATCACAGATGCGCTGCCCTCGCCCACAAATCCCAGAATGCTCCCATATGCATATCCCAGATCGTTATTCTCCAAAATGCCCGTAAGGACAAAATCTGCCTCATATGTATAGGATTCTAGCACAACACCATGCCGCAAGGCTTTGGAGAGTGAGAGGGAAACTGTGTCTCCAATGCTCCCTGCAAATCCCAGAAACTGCAATGTCTCCTCCGACAATGCAATTTCCATCGGATTTTGGGGCAGCCGTCCCTCCACCAGTTTTGTGTATGCCGGCCGGGTGCGAAGCCCATCGCCCCAGTACTCAGTCAAATCCAGATTTAACAGGTCATTTAACGTCATACTGCCAAGCTGTATATAGCGCCCTGTGTACGAAAACCGCTCATCGCGCTCTAACGCCTGCGCCTGTTCCTCCGTGAGCTGCACAAAAGAAGCATAGCGGTCGCCCCCGATTGTAATTGCCTGCTGCTCGCGCATCGCTTTCAAAATACCGGCGGACTGCCCTGCCGCCGTTGTCATCATCGTGGACAAAACCATCGCTATTATAATAAGAAAAGACACCAGTTTCTGCCCCTTGATTTCCCGCCAAGCCAATGTATAATATGATTTCATAGTACTTCTGCCCCCTTCTGCTCTCCTTCTGACAAAACACCGTCCACAATCACAACCTTGCGCGCTGCCATCTGTGCAATCCTATGGTCATGTGTGATAACCACCAGCGTCCTGCCCATTTTTTCCCAGATATTTTTTAACATGCGCATGACCTCCGCACCGCTCTTGCTGTCCAGATTCCCGGTTGGCTCGTCGGCAAAAATAATATCCGGCTTTGCAATCAGCGCCCGCGCAATCGCCACGCGCTGCTGCTGCCCGCCGCTCAGTTCATGCGGCAGGTGCGCCAGCCGGTCCCGAATGCCAAGAAGCTCTGTGAGCTCATCAAAATAGGCGCTGTCTGCCTGTTTCTTGTCGAGCAGCAGCGGCATCAGAATATTTTCCCGCGCCGTCAGCACAGGCAGCAGATGAAACTGCTGAAAAATAAATCCAATGCGTCTGCGGCGGAATGCTGACAATTCCCTGTCGCGCAGTTGATAAATCTCCTGCCCGTCATAGGACAAACTGCCCGCTGTCGGATAATCAAGGCCGGACAGCAGGTGAAGCAGCGTACTCTTTCCACTTCCCGACGGTCCCATAATTGAGAGAAACTCCCCTGATGCAATCTCAAGATTTGCCCTGTGCAGCGCCGTGACTTGACTGGCGCCGCTGCCGTAAACTTTGCTAATATTTTCTGCTTTGATCAACATAAAAAACACTCTCCTATTCATTTTTTCTGTACTAGAAGAGTGTATGGTACAAATCTCAAAATTTGCTCAAAAATCTTATGAAAATATTGCTTTTGCCACCGCACCGCCGTCCGCTTTATTTTCAAGAAAAAGCGCGCCGCCGTGTTTTGTGCAGATCAACTGGCTGCTGTACAGCCCCATTCCAAAATGCGCAGGGTCCTCATGTTTTTTTCCAAAAGGCTTTGGCCCGTCTTTGAGAAGTGCCGCGGGATATCCTGCCCCATCGTCCTGCACAGTCAAAAGCAGCCTTCTCTCATCTTTTTCCCAAACGGCTTCCAGCACAATCTCCAGCCTGCGCTGTGCAAAACGCGCCGCATTGCCAATCAGATTCTCTGCAACCGTCAGAAAAAGACCATGATCGACTTCCACCGCTGCCTCCTCCGACACTGTGACCGATACCACAAGCGCGGGTGCAAACACCTTCGCGGTCTCCTGCAAATCCTTGTATAATACAGATAAGTCCACGGCTTTTCTGCACACGGGCATCTGCTCTAAACGCTGGATACTGCTCATCGCCTCCACATACTGTTCAATGCGCAGCGTATATGTCTCGAGCCGTTCTAGTGCCTGCGCGCCGCCGCTTCCCTGCCGCAGCATTTTCACTGTGCCTTTTAAAACCGTGACAGGATTGCGCAGATCATGGGCAAATGCCGCATTCAGTCGCCGGCGCTCCTCCGCCTGCCGCCACAATTCCTGATTCGTGTGCAAAAGCTCTGCGCGCATGGTCTCAAACGCCGCACAAACCTGCCCCAGCTCGTCGGCAGAAACCTCGGGAATCGTAAAATCGAGCTGGTGCATACGAAGCCGTTCCGTGCTCTCTTTGAGTATGGCAATCGGCACTTTTAGTTTCAGATGGTAAAACAAAATACCTGCCAATCCCAGTCCGCTTACTGGAATAATCAAAACCGCAAGAAGCTGGATTCTATTGATGCATTTCATGATGCGCTCCTGCTCTGGTGTGGGCTCTTCCAAGACCGTTACCGCGCCGTCCGGTGTAATCGCAATCCCATAATGAGGATATCTGTCATACAGTTTTGCACAGAACTGATAAATACCATACGTCAACAGCAGGGCTGCCGCCATGCAGAGCACAGACACCGCAAAAAAAGAGCGCCGCAGCCCCATTTTTTTCAGCCGTTCCATTTATACCCACACCCCCAGACCGTCTCAATGTAGCTGTGCAGTGTGTGAACAGCAAATTTTGCGCGAATTTTGCGGATATGCTCCATGATGGTATCACTGTTTCCCTCCCCGTCGATTCCCCAGACCGTCTCGTAAATCCGCTCCCGGTCAAAGACCTGCCCCGCGTGAAGTGAAAGCAGCTCCACGATATCAAACTCCCGTTTGGACAGTAAAACCGGCTCCCCGTTTAGCACAACCGTGCGGGCTGCATAATCCACCACCAGTTCCCCGAAAAAGCGCACCGCCGCGCTGCACTGGCGCCGCTGTTCACGGCGCAGATGTGCCTCCACCCGCGCGCCCAGCTCATCTAAGTCAAACGGCTTCACAATATAGTCGTCCGCCCCGGCGCGGAAGCCCTCGAGCTTGTCCACGGACTCGATTCGCGCCGTCAAAAACAGAATCGGGCAGGTGATGTACGACCTGATTTTGCGGCAGACTGCAAGCCCGTCCAAATCAGGCATATTGATGTCGAGCAAGATTAAATCCGGGCAGGCAGATACTTTCTGCAATGCCTCTGTCCCGCTACAGGCAGTATACACCTGATAGCGCGGCGCAAAATACTCCGCCATCATGTCCACGATGCCCCGCTCGTCATCTACAATCAAAAGTTTTTGCCGTTTCGGCAATTCATTTATCTTGGAAAGTGAATCTTGTTTCATGCAGTAGTTTTCTCCTTTTTTCCTCTTCAAACTTCCACAGGTTATTCACATACTTATCCACATATTATCCACATCATGTGAACAACTTTTTCAAGCCATTCCAAATGTTATCCACAAACAAGCCAGTACGCTAGTCCTTACCGGGCTGGTGCAAAGTCCTGCTGCAATGAAACAAAACGGTATCCCATCTCCTCCCACTTCGTCAGCAGCTCGTCCAAAATCTCACCGTTGGTCTGGGACGTATTGTGCAGCAGTACAATAGCACCGGGGTGAATCCGCGCGGTGAGCTTGTCAAAAGCCGTATCATGGCTTGGCTGGTTTTCCGGGTCCCAGTCCACATAGGCAAGACTCCAGAAAATTGTACTGTAGCCTAGCTGCTGTGCCATCTTGATATTTTCTGCATTCGCCTTGCCCTGCGGCGGGCGGTAGTACGGCGAAAGCCGTGTGCCGGTAATCTCATAAAATGAATCTGCCACCGCCTCCAATTCTTCCTGAAAAGCCTCCAGACTGGATATGGTGGACATGTCTGGGTGGTGGTATGTGTGGTTGCCGACCATGTGCCCCTCCTCAACCATGCGTTTTACCAAATCAGGCGCTGTCTCCAGAAAATGTCCCACCACAAAAAATGTTGCTGGAACATGATGCTTTTTCAGCGCATCTAGGATTGCCTCGGTATTGCCGTTCTCGTAGCCGCAGTCAAATGTGAGGTAAATGACCTTTTCGCTGTCATCTCCCACAAAATACGCGTCATACCACGCCAGCTCCTCCGGCAGCGCATTCCCCACTGGCTGCGCGCCAGCCTCCCCAAAGGATAGTCCCCAGTCCTCGGAATGAAGCCGCAGTGTAAATCCTTCTGGCGGCTGCTTTTTTTCTTTCACAGCAACGCCGTCAGCCTCGCCGCCCTGGTCTGCAAACTGGCTTTCGGTCTCTGGCAGTGCTGTCTCTGTTTCCTGCGTTGCATTTTCTTGTATTAAATTTTCTTGTGCATCAGCCGGGGTCAGGTCTGCGAAGTCCAATGTAACAACGGTCTGTTCCTCCGGCGCCGCCTCGTTTCGTGTGACCTCCTGCGCGCCCGAGCTGCTGCACCCTGCAAGCAATAAGACTGCTATCGCAATTCCAAACATATGTTTTATCTGGCTGTTTTTTTGCACTTTATCGTCTGTGTATCTCATCTGTATCACTCCTGTTTTTTCATTGTATTTCAATTATAAAACAAGATTGTATCAAAATTGCATCATTTTTGCAGTGCTTTCTTTAGATTTTCATAGCGCAGGCGTTTTTCTTCTTTTGCAAAATGTGTCTCGCGGAATTGCTCAGGGTTGTCTTGATAGCTGAGGACTTCCTCGCCAAACTGCTCACTTGTCAGGTCAAAGCAGCAGTCTCCGACCACATTATAGCAATGGTAATTTCCATCTGGCCGGCGGATACCATATACTTTTCCGCCAAAGATATCCTGCGCCAGAAATGCGGTGATCGAACACTGCCCCATTGTCTTATTCTCTGGTGTCCAGTTTGCGCGCATTCTCGGCGCGCAGGTGTCCGCACACCAGATTTCTGACAGCGCATCATACAAATCAACCGGTGTTCGTATGCCTACATACTGGTCTGTTCTTGCGGGAACATTTGCCTGTTCCCAGCCATAAAAATGATATTCTTTCATATGAATCCCCCATTCTAAAAAGTTTTATATGACAATCCCGTCAAGATGGTCACACTCATGCTGGATAATCTGGGCAATCCAGCCAGAATAGCTCTGCTTCTGCTTTTTCCAGCCGATGTCCAAAAACTCGACCTCAATCTCCTGATACCGCGTTGTTGGCCGCACCCCCTCTAAGGACAGACAGCCTTCCTCGGTTTGATACGCACCTGTTTTCTTTGTAATCACTGGGTTTATCATCGCCATGTTCATCATGCCCATATTGACCACGATAATCCGTTTCCGCACCCCAATCATATTTGCTGCCATGCCGACGCATCTGGCTTGGTTTGCCCTCAGTGTATCGAGCAAATCTGTCACCACCTGCGCATCTGCCTTTGTCGCTGGCTCGGATTTCTGGTTTAGAAAAAATATGTCCCTCCGAATCGGCTTTACCATTAGAATCACCTCCACTCTCTGTGTGGATTTCTCGTTTTACTGTTGTAAATGCTGGCTACGCTTCGCTATGATTTATTATAAAATATAACCTGCCGCACTGCAAGCAATTGTCTCTTTGGTCTATATCTATGTACTTTTTCATAAATCAAAAACGGCATAGCCATAGCTACACCGTTTTTGATGTTTTATCCCTCAATTGGAATATACTTGCTTTCCTCGATGACTGGCTTTGCCTCCTTCTTTGGCACGGACACCTTCAAAATGCCGTCCTCAAATCTTGCCTTAATGTCCTCCTGCTGGACTTCCTCGCCCACATAGAAGCTTCTGCTGCAAGTTCCGTAATACCGCTCGCGGCGGATATATTTGCCATTTTCATCTTTCTGGTCATGATTCTGGCTCGTCTCCGCATTGATGGTGAGATACCCGTTTTTGAGTTCTGCCTTGACGTTCTCCTTCTTGCAGCCCGGCAGGTCAATGTCTAGCTCGTAGCCGGCATCGCTCTCCTTGATGTCTGTTCTCATGATACCATTCGCGGTATGAAAACGGGAAGCAGTTCTCATCGGGCGCGCAAAGTCCTCAAAGAAATCATCAAATAAACTCTCTCCAAAAATATTGTTCATAACATTTGCACTTGGTAATAACATAACACATTCCTCCTATAATTTGATCCTATTGTGTGACAGCTTGTAAAAGCTGTTGTTTTATTTGTTATATATGTGTTATAACACAATTATTAGCACTCGTCAATAGGGAGTGCTAATAATTTTTCTAAATTATTTCTAAACTTGTGCTTTTGTGCAGTTTGTGGCTGATTTAGTCTGCCCAGTTGCTGCTTGTTTTAAACGAAAAAAGACGCATGGTTTACAATTACTGTTGCATCTATATCTTCTGGGTGTAATGATTTCTCCCTGTATCTGCTTTGTATCGTCCAGCATCGTATCACCTCGTTTGCATAAAATCTATGCTGAAAAATATAGCTTACTTGTATCATATAAAAATACAAACTCTTGACAAATGTGTCTAATAGTATTAGACTATAATTGTCTAACATCATTAGACACAACAGTCCTTATGCAACTATTTCAACCCCAAATAACGACACAAACAACCCATAAACAACACATTTTTGCATCATATAACCTATCTTCATACAAAAAGCCAAGAAGGAGGAATCAACAATGGACGAAAACAAACTAGGCGTGATGGAAACCCGCTTCGCGGAGATGATATGGGCATCTGCGCCCATTCGCACAGGGGACTTGGTCAAAGCATGTCAAGAGGCGTTTGGCTGGAAACGCACAACGACTTACACCATGTTAAAACGCCTCTGCCAGCGCAGTATCTTTCAGAATGACAACGGCACAGTCCTTGTGCAAATACCCAAGGAGGATTTTCACAAACGGCAGAGCGAGCAGTTTGTCGCAGACACCTTCGGCGGTTCCCTGCCCGCCTTTATCGCCGCTTTCACGAAAGGAAAAACACTCAGCGACAAGGACGCGGACGAGATACAGCGTCTCATTGACCAAAGCCGCATAAAGAAAGAGGGGGACTGACTATGCTGATAGAAAAACTTTTTGAGGAGGTGCTGTGCCTAAGCTTTTATGGCTCTATTGGGTGCGGCGTGATACTGATCTGTGTGCTCGTCAACTACACACGGACGCCGCGATGGATTTCCATGGTGCTCTGGGGACTGGTGGCGCTGCGCCTCGTCGTTCCGCTCTCTGTGTCCTCCAGTATAAGCCTTCTCCAGCTTGGCAATACTGGGTTTCCGAGCCAGCTTGAACGTGCGCTCAGCGCCGATCAAACATACAGCGGGAACTATAAGACCGCCCTTGAAGGCAGTCATGAATACGACCGTGCTGTCGCCGCTGGCAGTCCCATCGCCGCCAACGCAAACGGCAATAAGATGACCTACTACTACGAACGTGCAAACGGCAGCATCGAGCCAGCAAAAACTTCCTATGAACGATTCCTGACCGCCGGCTCCCGCATATGGCTGGCCGGAATGATTCTCCTATGGCTCTGGGCGCTGCTCTCCTGCCTGCGGCTAAAATACCGGCTGCGCTTCTCCATGCGGCTGTGCAGAGGGATATACGAGACTGACGCCATTCCCTCTCCCTGCGTGACAGGTATCCTCCGGCCACGGATCTATCTGATTCCAGCACTGACTGACCAGCAAAAAGCACACATTCTTCTTCATGAAAAAATGCATATCCGCTATCTTGACCCTGTCTGGAAAATGGTATCTTTTGTCATCATCAGCATACACTGGTTCAATCCTTTTCTATGGTTTATGTACAAAATCTTTCAGGGAGAACTGGAAAAGGCATGCGATGAAAGAGTGCTCGCACGTCTCGGCGAGGACAAAAAAGCAGACTACAGCGAATCCCTGCTGGCACTGGCAGCATCCAAAAGCTGGCGGCAAAAGAACAATTTCCCAACACCGATCTCATTTGGTGAAAACAATATCAAAGGCAGAATCAAGCGGATTCTCGCGTACAAAAAACCACTTGCCGCCGTTTCGGTGCTGATTGTGCTGCTCTCCGCTGTCGGCTGCGGCGTCTTTCTCACCACGCCGGCGGTCTCCTCTGCGGACACACCCAAAACCAATCCGACAGCATCAGACGACGCCAATCCGGGCACAGACGACACGGCGCCGACAGCAAGCAGTACAGACCATCTCTTAACGGCGCCGGCACCCACTGCGCCTGATACAACAGTCCTGCCAGAAAACGCGCCTGCCGGAATCCAAACTGGAGTTCTTGAAAACAACGAAATCTATGATGAACTAGAATACAATGGCGTCACGTATCAGTCAGGCGACAACGGTATTTTCCGAAAAGCCGAAAATGCTTCTGCCGCCGAGCAGATTTATGCAGGGTTTGCGGGAACCAATATACAGATGACCGTATTTGAAGAAAAGCTTTATTTTAAGACAGACCGTACCTATACAGAAGGCGCACTCGACTGGGCTGACAATACAATCCGCTGGATTGACCTAGATTCTTTACAGACAGGCGACCTGCCGATGGTGCGGGAAAACGCCCTTATTTCAGACTTCTGGTTATATGATGGCATGATAAAGATTTACTACAGTTATCCCGATACTGTTGACACCATGATGCTCTACACGGACAAAGACGTGGTATTCAATCAGAAAAACATCACGCAATTGACGGAAGCTGAGCAACAGCAGTTTGGACTTGGCGTTTCGCAGTCTGTCCTGCAAAACACTGGCTCACTCGTCAATCTTTCCAACAGGCTTCGCGGACAGAATATCGCCTATCTGGACATGGACGGTGATGGCACTGCGGAAAAAGTAACGCTCTCGCCCTCCACGTCTCCCGAGGCTTTAGAGTACTACCGGGAAGATGACCCACTGGCATATTACCACCTGCAAATCGGCAGCGCAGTGCTGGAAGGCTTTGGATACAATGTCGCCAATATTCTCTGGGGACTCAGCCTTGACGGACAAACGATCCTGCTGGCGCTCTATGAGGACGGTCCAAGCGCCGACCCGTACACGCATTTTTATCAATATCAGAATGGACAACTCACTGAAATCGGCGGTTTTGACGCTGATATCCGCCGGTGCGATATTTCCTCCGACGGCATTATCACAAGCTCAATCCTCAAAGAAATCGTGCAGACCGACTGGATTACTGTGCGCTGGCAGCTTGGCCCAAACGGACTGCTGGAAGAAATTCCGCAGGACGTATATGATTTTAAGAGCAGAAACTGGGTGCAGTTATATGATGCGCTGCCCCTGCACACTGCTGTCGGGGCAGACGACACTTTTACCATAGACCCGCAAAGCGTGCGTTTCCTACAAACCTCCGCCGACTGGAACTGGATACTTCTGGAAACAAAGGACGGACAACAGGGCTGGGTACACTTGGAGAACTTCGAGGTCGTCGAACTGCAAAAGAATGTGATGGACGTGTTCGACGGGCTTTATATGGCTGGTTAACTAGGTTCACTAGGAGCATATATTATTTCATCGCTGAAATAATATATGCTCGACAAGCTCCTGATGAGGGTGCTTCTCGTCTGCCTGATATACCATAACGCCATGCAGATCGGCGCTTCTGTCCATAAACGCCGGAAACAGGAATCCGCACTCCGGCGCCCCCGCCTCATAATCCTCAAGCAGCGGGCAAAAAGTGCATATGATAAATTTGTAGACCTCCTCGGATTCCCACAGGTTTTCTTTGTCCTTTGCCTTGATGGGAATATCGTAGCTTCCATATACGATGCGCACCGCATACGGTTTTGCTGAATCATACTTTTCACCGATAAACTCATAAAACAAATCGAGCAGCGCATCATTTTTTAATTCACAGTCTTTGAGCCCCATCAACATCTGCCATGTGTGTCCTGCTTTTTCATCGTCCTTCGTAAAAGGGTAATACCGCAGGTTCCTGTTCGTCTCCGAGAAAGGCACCGTCTTGGCAAGTTTTAGGTTGGCGTCAATGTCCTTCTGCGGCAGCTTTAGAAAATGGCGGTTAAAGGTACCGTCAACCAATCCCTCCTCGTCAAAATACGCCCCCGCAATCCGGGAAAAACAGTTGCGTTTCGGCGTCATGCGCCTTGTCAGCTCCAGCATGTCGTCTCTGTTGATTTCGTTCATTTGTCTTTTTCTCCTTACTTCATGACCAGATCCATCAAACTCTTGTAGCTGTCCACCATCTCGTATAAAATGTTCTTGCATTCTCATTCTCCACTTTCATCAAAAGTCTGAAATGGGTCCAGCTCAATTTGTCACTGTAATACCTTTGTTCCAGCCAGCCTTATTTCCTGCATTGTTGCTGTGAACAGCAGCTCTCCATTCTCAATAGGAATTGCAGGGGACAAGTCAAGATGTTTCAGTTATTTTCCTACAGTTCCTTAGCATGATAAGCGACACCACCAGCACCAGCGGGAATACACAGCCTGCGAGCATTCCTGTTTTTAAATCATTGTCCGCGTGCTGCGTAATATTGCCGACCAGTGCCGGTCCAAACGCGCCGCCCAAATCCCCTGCCGTCGCGAGAAAAGCAAACATGGCAGTTCCGCCGTGCGGAAGATGCTTGGAGCAAATACTGATTGCACCGGGCCACATAATGCCAACGGAAAAGCCACACAGGACGCAGCCAATCAGCCCCAGCAAAGGGCTGTCCGATACAGAGGCCAGCAGATAACAGCACAGGCACAGCACGCCTGAGCCTGTCATAAATTGAATCAAATCCATCTTGTCGCCCTTTTTCCCGAAAATAACACGGCTAATGCCCATTGTCACTGCAAACATGCAAGGTCCCGCCAAATCCCCTATCGTTTTTGAGAGTCCCAGCGCCGCCTCTGCATACGCGGAAGCCCACTGCGCCATAGCCAGCTCAGAAGCGCCGGCACAGACCATAAGCACCATCGACAGCCAAAACAGCGGAATCCGAAACAGCCTGCTGACGGTCATGCCGTTCCCCTCATCTATCGTATGTTCAATCGGGCATGTCGCAAAGTTGTAGATATTGTAGAGCGGAATGAGCGCCCAAATACACGCAAGCACCTTCCAACTGTCAATACCAAAAAACGCGAAAAAGACCGTCGATAGCAGGATAACACCGACCGAACCCCAGCAATAAAAAGAGTGCAGCAGGCTCATAGCAGCCTCCTTGTGTTCAAACGGGCAGGCCTCCACAATCGGGCTGCCCAGCACTTCTATTAACCCGCTCCCAACTGCATAAATCATGACGCTTGCGATCATGCCAGCCAGCGGATTGGGCAGCAAATCGGGCAAAAACGCAAGCCCAATCAGCCCGGCTGCGGCGCACAACTCCGAAGCAATCACACATTTTCGATACCCAATGCGGTCCACAGAATAAGAACAGAAAATATCCACAGCAAGCTGTGTCAGGAAAAACACCGTAGGAATCAACGCCATTTTTCCCAAAGGAATTTGATACTCAACATGAAATTTTAGAAATAGCAGCGGCGCAAAGTTGGCCGAGATTGCCTGCGTAATAAAGCCCAGATAACAGGCTGTTAACGTTTTCTTGTATTTTTTCATAGGATTCTCCCATGCTGCTCTTGGCAGCTCAAATAGAATTTTGCCCAATCCCCCGGCACCGTTTCAGCCAGCCACCCTTTCGATAGTAGACGATAAAAAACAGCGAAGTCACCGACCACGTCAGGGGATAACTAAACGCCACTGTCGAAACCTCCGGCCGCAGCGGAACCACTGCCAAGTTCCAGATGACGCGAAGCACACAGATGCCGACACAGGTCATGAGCATCGGAGGAACCGCATCGCCGCACCCGCGCGTCGTGCCGCCGAGAATCTCAATGCAGATATACGTAATATAGCTTGGAGAGATCACCCACATCATTCCAAGCCCAATCGAGATGACGCTAGGGTCATCGGTAAACAGCCCGAAAAAGACACGTCCGCCCGCAAGCACGATCACACTCAAAAGCACACTTGTAAACGCCGCCATACCCATACAGATGCGCACGCTCTTCCTGATGCGGTCGTACTTGCCCGCACCGAAATTCTGCCCTGCAAAGGTTGTAATCGACACGCCATACGCCCCCATAATCATCCAGAAAATACCGTCCACCTTACCGTAAGCCGTCCACGCCGCAATCGTGTCTGTGCCAAAAGCATTGATGCTCGACTGAATGATGAGATTCGAGACAGAATACATCGTGGACTGAATCCCCGCCGGCAGACCAATGCGGACAATATTGTGCAAAAGTACAGGTGAGAAACGGATTTCACGGACAGACAGGCGATAGGAGTCCTCCGTCCGCAGCAGCGTCACCAGCACCATCATCGCGCTGACGACCTGCGACAGCGCTGTCGCCACCGCCACACCGACCACGCCCATTTGAAGCACCGTCACAAAAAGAACGTCCAATATAATATTTGCAAAACAGGATAAAATCAAAAAGTAAAGCGGACGCCTCGAATCCCCCACTGCCCGCAAAATACCTGAGCCCATGTTGTAGATGAGCGAGGGAATGACGCCCAGAAAATAAACGCGCATATACACGACCGAGGGCGCAAGAATCTCCTCCGGCGTATTCATCGCCCGTAGCGCCGCCGCTGAAAAAAGCATACCCAGCACCATGATCACGGCGCCGCCCGCAATCGAGAGCGCCACTGCGGTATGTACTGTTTTCTTCACATCCTCCTCTTTCTTCGCACCATAGTACTGCGCGATAATCACCGTCGCACCGGAGGAAAGCCCTGTGAAAAATCCAATCAGCAGATTAATCAGCGTAGCCGCAGGTCCCCCCACTGCCGCCAGCGCCTCCTTTCCGACAAACTTTCCCACAATCACCGCATCTGTCGTATTGTAGAGCTGCTGAAAAAAAGTGCCGAATAAAATTGGAAAAAAGAAAAAAAGGAGTTGTTTCCAGATAACTCCCTCTGTGATCTGATTGGAAATATGACGGCCTTCTGTTTTCATAAGCGTTTTCATCTGTACCTCCCTGCCTTCTCGTAAACTGGCTTTTATTATAGCCGCTTTGCCTCAAAAAAACAATAGCCCTGCCGGGTAAAATTCATGTCCCGCTATTTCAGTACAGCACGCACTTGCATCAATGAAAATCCAAGCAAATTTTGTCCCTGCCATCTTTTGAGATCAAACCGCCGTTCATCCTTCATCGAAAGACCAATTCCCCAGATTTTATCCTGAACTGCACACTCTGCCAAAATACTGTCCCGCGTCGCCAGAAGTTTGTTTTTCAGCGCTGTATTCTGCTCAAATTTCTGACAAAGTCCCCGATAAACGGTGATCTGGCGCATACCATTCCAGACGATCTCCTCATAGTTTCGGACTGACCGCCCAAGTGCCTTTATTTTTCCCACATTGTCTGTGGCTAAGATTTGTTCTGCCATCTCTATATCACGAAAAAGCACCGCCTTCTGGTACATCATGTACTGCTCCATAGAGGAGTACCGAATACCCTCCGCCGAAAAATCGCAACGATACCAATTGCTGAGATATCCATTATTTTCATCAGGATTGTGGAAGCAAATAATTTCTCTCATCGGCATTCTCCCTCCGACTGGTCGATTTTATCCCGTATTTCCTGCATCTGATAATCTAACGCCTCGATCGAATCCGCACACGCTTTGAGCTGCCGCTCGATCTCCTCCGTATTGTTGATATTTTTCTTGTATTTTAGTTTGTGCTCAAGACTTCCCCAGAAATCCATGGCAATCGTCCGAAACTGCACTTCTGCCTTCATGTACTTCTTTTCGTCCGGCAGAAAAACAGGCACGCTCAAGATCAGATGCAGACTTCGGTAGCCATTGGATTTCGGGTTTTTGATATAGTCTTTTTTCTTCAATAAAATAATATCGTCCTGCTTGAGCAGCAGCTCAGCCAGACGGTAGATATCGTCTGGAAACGAGCAAATCACCCGCAGTCCGGCGACATCTGCAATATGTTCTTTAATATTCTCAACCGTGACGGGGCAGTCCTTGCGCACGAGCTTTTTGTAAATGCTCTCCGGCTTCTTTAAACGGCTCTTAATCGACTCGAACGGATTTCTCTTGTACTGCTCTGAAAACATGGCATTGAGCACTTTCAGCCTTGTCTCCACCTCCATGATGACAGAACGGTACTCCATCATCAGCCTGTTAAACGACTCTGCCGTGCTGAGCTGCTCTGCCTGTATCTTGATGATCTGCTCCTGTCTGCGCAAAGTCTCAGACTGCTTTTCAATCTTTCGTTCTAACTGGTTCTTACAGTTAAAAAGCTCGATTGTATTTCTGACCCTGTTCTTGACAATAGAGTCCACAAATGGTCTGTGAATAAAATCCGACACGCCCAATTCAAAGCATTTGTTCTCCGCCTCTACCGCGTGTTCACTGCTGATAATCAGCACCGGAATGCTCTCCATCCACCCCTGTTTTCGCATCTGCTCAATGACTGCAAAGCCGTCTGTATGCGGCATATGCAAATCCAGTAACAGCGCTGAAATCTCACTATGCTGCGCACGCAGCATCGCCAGCGCCTGCCCGCCGTTCTCCGCCGTCTCGACGATGTAGTCCACCTCCAAGAACTCTCTCAATAATTCGCGGTTTATCTCCGCGTCGTCCACTACCAATATCTTTTGCATTGTTTGTTTATTCCTTTATTTCTAATCTACCATTTCTTAAAGTAACTGATTGTAATATACGTCTCTTGGTCTGGCTGCTGCCAAAATGCCTCATCATATTGCGAATCGTAGATTGCAAGATCTGACATTCCTTCATATGGATAAATTTGAATATATTCAAGCGCAGTCTCCGAATTATGTTCCTCCACATATGCCTTTACCGCCTCATAACCCATTTCACATTGGATAACTTTTTCTCCTTTTGTATGAAGCCAGTACACATCAGACACCCTTATTTTGGTATGATATACTGTTTCGCACTCTTTGGGCAGGCGCAGTGTCTCTATCTGCCAGACAATCGGCACTTTCCATCCGCCCAAGACCCAAAACAGGCACAGCACACCTGCCACCCAAAATATTCTTCGCAATGTTCTTTGTGAAATCCGTTTCATCTGTTCTCCCACGAATACCTCTTATGCCGCAAACACACACCTACACCGAAGCGGCATACGCCGATTTCGCCTTGCGCGACAGCAGACACGTCTCCCCATTATCAAGCTCTACAAGGTTTTCCTTGAGCCGCACATTGCTGATTCTGGCGCGGTTGACCAGATAACTGCGGTGGCACCGCCAGAAGTCTCCGCCCAGCTTCTCCTCAAAATGATTTAGGCTGCTGTTAAATTCCAGCACCTCATCGTCCATGTGCAGTACCAGCGTATGACGGCTGCCCACCGCCTCAAAATACAAGATCTTCTGCATCGGAATATGGCGCACTGTGTCGTATACCTTTAAGGTGCAGTATGCCGTTTTCCCGTCCGGCTCATTCATCATGCGCTCACAGACACTTTCCAGACACGCATTCACGCGCGCTGCCATCATCGCGGGCGCCCCCTTCACGATATAGTCCAGCGCCTCCAGACGATAGCGGAAGGTCTCAAACATCATGTCGTCGTGGGCTGTGATAAACACAATAAATCCGCGCGGATCATACTCTCTGAGCTTCACCGCAAGCTCAAGACCGCTCATATATCCTGGAAAGTCAATGTCCAGAAAATAAATTGCAGGAATCTGCGCCTGCTTTTGCAATTCTAACAGCGCGGGCGGATGACTAGCCACCCGCAGCGGTCCCATATCCCGCCCCATGATCATAATCTGGTCGCCAATCAGCTTTTCAAGCAGCGCACTGACCGCCGCCTCATCATCACATATGTACACTGGAACCATCTTATCCCCCCTCAAACACACTACACTGGAATCCGCAGCTCCTGCACGAGAAACTCGTCCTTGAGATAGGTGCGCGAAACACAGTCCGCGCAGCGGGAAACCATTCTCCTGTAGCTGGACAGCCCTGTCCCGCGCCCTTTGCCCTTGGTGGAGTATCCGCTTTTGGCAAGGGCGCCGAGGTTCGGCTTTTCATCATAGTTGTTGGCAACCGCTATGAACAGCTCCTCCATATCCTGCAATAAAATCACCCGTATTTTCCCATCATTTTTGGCTGCCGCCTCAATCGCATTGTCCAGCAGAATCCCTTGACAGCGCAGCAAGTCCTCAACCGGCATACGTCCCCCTGTGACTGGCTTCATGATTTCCAGTGTGACCTGTATGTGCCGCTGCCGCATCAGACTGAGCTTCGTGGAAATCAGACTGCGCACTGGATAGAGCTGAATGTTGGATAACCCCTCCATCTGCCGAATCTCGCTGCCCAGCTTTTCATCAAAGTACCCACTGGTGCGCCGCATAAACTCCTGAATCGCTTCCACGTCCCCCTCCTGTGCGGACAATGCCATCCCCGATAAGAGATTTGTAAAATCATGCCGAAACGCGCGGATCTCTCCCTGAAGCTCTTCGAGCAGCTCCATGTGCGCCTGCTGCTGGGCGATCGTCTCCTCCTGCGCCTTGACCTTATCGCAGCTCGCCACATACATCGCGCTGAACTGAATGCAAAACAGCGCCGCGATCACCACGCTAAAACAAAACAAACCATACGCAAAGCTGATCGCCACATCTGGAAAAAGCACTTGCCGCAGCGCGTTTACAGTGAGCAGCAGCAGACAGGCAGACAGTGTGACCCCAGTCCGCACACGCCCCCGAAACAGACACAAGAAATACTTAGAAAACTCTGTCTTATTCAGCACAAATGAAGTCACCAGCGAGAACACCAGCAGCAGGCTGTATGGCAGCACAATTGATGTTATGACATAGAGATACTTTCCATCAAAAACAGGAGAGTAAAACACCGCCGCATCGGTCAGGAAATCATAAATGATATCCTTCGCAAAAAAGCCCACCGCCACAGCGCCAAACACCTTGTCAAACGAAACATGGTATCCCCTTCTGATCGTCATACACAAAAAGAACACTGTCAAAATGTATTCCAGCTCATGAATCCACAGTGGCGGTTCTATCCATGTATTCCCCTCAAACAACTCCAATACCAAAATCAGTCCCCACTCCAGTGCATTGTACACCACATAAAACAACAGATAACACCGCCAGCGCGGCCGCTCGCCCAAGAGCGCCACCGTAATACGAAATACGGTATAAGCTTCCACCGCCATCAGTATCACAACAACTGTCAGCCGAAATCCAAAAGGCATATTGCTTCCCCCTCTACATTTTATAATTTTTTTCCTCCACTACCATATGAACGCTGTCACATGCACCTTGACGCGTCCTTTTCCAAACTCCTCGCGGATATTCCACGGAAAAATCACATAGGCGCCGCCTTTTTCCGGTATTTCATGAATCAGCGTATCGTACTCATACTTTTTTCCCATTGTACGCCTCCCTTCCTATTAGTAAGTCTGTCCCATTTTTAATCTAAAATACCACAATGTATTTTCTCAAGTGGTTTAAAATGCCATAATTCCCCATAAATACGAAAGAACTGTCTAAATCATAACAAATTTGTAACTTCTCCTCCACTCTTTTCTCAAGAAATGTTGAAATTTTGATCTATTTTTTGTACACTATAGGAGACGGAAAAAAAGTGTATCCCCCTTCCGACTGCGGGGGGATATTTGAAGGGAGATTAAAATATGAAGAAAGCAATCAGTCAATCCTTACTCACCGCGATACTGAATGGTATTTCCATTTTATCGCTGATTTATCTGGTATTTTCCCTGTCTACATACAGGAGTGTCAACACACAGCTTGATAAAGCGTATGAAGAGCGTTTTAACTTAACGTACAATGCAAACCGTTTTATGGACGGTTCCGCCTATCTGACAAACGAAGTGCGGGCGTTTGCGGCGACGGGGCTTCAAGAGCATTATGACAATTACTGGAATGAAGTGAATACTCTGCAAAACCGTGACAAGGGCGTTGCCGCAATGCAGGAAATCGGCATCACCTCCGCTGAGCAGAAAATGATCGACGATATGTACGCCCTGTCAAACCAGCTTGTCCCGCTTGAGGACGAGGCGATGAAAAACGTACAGAGCGGTATGCGGACCGCGGCACTCGATTACGTGTATGGCGCTGAGTACACGGAATCCATCACAAAGATCAACTCGTTAAAACAGCAGTTTTTGACAGCGCTGGACACCCGGACCGCAGAGCAGGTCAAAAACCTGATCGACCGCACAAATTACATTCGCGTGCAGATGATCGTGGCATTGTCCATTGTCGGCATTATGCAGCTCTGCAATATGATTCTTGTCCGTTTCAAGGTACTGCGCCCCGTCATGGCAGTCAAAAAACAAATGCTGGAAATTTCCCACGGAAATCTTTCTGCAAGCTTTAACCTGACGCCCGACACCTCAGAAATCGGAATGCTTGTGGACTCGATTCACGAGACCAAGCGTGAGCTGAAAAAATATATCAGTGATATCAACACCACGCTGACACAGATGGCACAGGGAAATATGGACCTGACGATCGGCAATGATTACCGCGGCGAGTTTCAGCCGATTCAGCGCGCGATGGCACAGATTCTGGACTCCTTCAACAGTGCGCTCTACCAGATTCACAGAGCCTCCACACAGGTGTCAGAGGAATCCGGCAGAATGTCGTCGAGCGCACAGAGCCTGTCAGACGGCGCCACCGAGCAGGCAGCCGCTGTGGAGGAATTGTCCGCGAGCATCACGGAGATTTCAAAGCAGGTAAACAGCACCTCCTCCGATGCGGACAACGCCAACAAAGCGTCTGAGGAATCCATGAAGCACTTGTCAGTATGCAATGAAAAAATGGAAGCGCTGCGCACCGCCATTGAAGAAATTTCTGATTCTTCGCGCCAGATTGGCGGCATTACGAAGGCAATCGAGGACATTTCCCTACAGACAAATATCCTCGCACTGAACGCTTCCGTGGAAGCGGCGCGCGCAGGCGAGGCCGGAAAAGGATTTGCAGTTGTTGCCGGAGAAGTGCAGAGCCTTGCAAACAAGAGCACAGAATCCGCCAAAAATATCTCCCTGTTAATCGAAAAATCCATCAAACAGGTACAAAACGGTGCTTCCCTGTCCGTCGAGACGATGAACGCACTGATGGCGGTGATTTCAAGCGGAGAACAGTCGGCGGCAATGATCGAGCGAATTGCCTCCTCGGCAATGCAGCAGGCAGAATCGCTCGAGCAAGTCACTGTCGGCATGAACCAGATTTCCGATGTCGTCCAGAACAATGCCTCCACCGCAGAGGACACTGCCTCCTCGGCACAGGGGCTGCGGCACAATGCCGAGGACTTGAGAGAGTCTGTACATAGATTCCGCCTGCGCGCTACTCCTTGATATACATTCTTGCCTCATACGGGCGCAGCTCTGTCATTTGGGCTGCGTCCTTATAATTGCTCACGAGCAGACGCATTGACGCCGCCGGCTGTTCGAGCGCACACGGCACAGTCCCGCCATAAAAATTGCAGACCACGAAAAGCTGCTGGGAGTCATTTGAACGGGTGTAGGCAAACAGGTTCTCATCTTTTTCGAATAACAGTTCGAACACTCCATCTGTAAACACATCATATTTCTTGCGAAGCTGAATCAGCTTTTGATAGCAGTGGAACACAGAGTCCTCCTCCGCAATCTGCTTCGCCGCATTGATTTGCGTATAGTTTGGATTTACCTTGAGCCACGGCGTTCCGTCTGAGAAGCCTGCATTTTTACTGTCATTCCACTGCATCGGCGTCCGCGCATTGTCACGGCTCTTTGCATGGAGCGAACGCATGATATCGCTCTTTTCATATCCTTTTTCGAGACGCTCACGATATAAATTCAGCGTTTCGATATCGCGGTAGTCCTCCATCTCAAACTCGGCATTGGTCATGCCAAGCTCTTCCCCCTGATAAATATACGGCGTTCCCTGTAATCCGTGGAGTAAAATTGCCAGCATCTTTGCAGACTCTGTGCGGTACGCCTTGTCATTTCCCCAGCGGGAGACAATGCGCGGCAAGTCGTGGTTATTCCAGAACAAGCTGTTCCAGCCCTTCCCATAAAGCTGTGTCTGCCAGCGTGCAAACACTTCCTTGAGCTTCATAAACGGCAGCGGCGCCAAATCCCATTTTTCTTTTCCGGCAAGCTGGTCTAAACAGATATGCTCAAACTGGAATACCATCGACAGCTCACTGTTGTCGGGATTGCTGTATAGCTTCGCAAGCTCTGTCGTTGCGCCCCACGCCTCGCCGACTGTAACCAAGTCTGCCTTCTGGAACGTCTCCCTGCTCAACTCCCGCAGGTACTCATGAAGCCTTGGCCCATTATTGGTGATCTGTTTGTCCGGCTCTTTGGCAATCTGGTCAATCACGTCCAGACGGAAACCGCCCACGCCCTTTTGAATCCACCAGTTAATCATGTCATAGATTTCCTTGCGCAGCTTGGGATTTTCCCAGTTTAAGTCGGGCTGCTTTACAGAAAACTGATGGAAATAATACTGCTGTACTTCGGGAACCCACTCCCACGCGGAACCGCCAAACGCCGCCCGCATTCCGTTTGGCACTTCTCCCTCCTTGCCGTCGCGCCAGACATAGTAGTCATGATACGGATTCTCCTTACTTTTCTTTGCCTCCTGAAACCAGAAATGCTCGTCCGAGGAATGATTTAATACCAAATCCAAAATAATGCGAATGTGGTGCTTTCCCGCCTCCTGTATCAGCTTTTCCATATCCGCCAGCGAGCCAAACATCGGGTCAATATCCTGATAGTCAGAAATGTCATATCCATTGTCGTCCTGCGGCGATTTGCACACTGGGGAGAGCCAGATTGCATCAATTCCCAACTCCTCGAGATACTCGAGTTTTGAGATAATCCCCTGCAAATCCCCGATGCCGTCCCCATCGCTGTCCGCAAAGCTGCGGGGATAAATCTGGTAAATCACTGCGCGCTTCCACCATTGTTGATTGTTCATTGTGTTGTTCTCCATCTTGTCACTGCCTTTCTGTTTAATTTTCGTTAATTTTAGTATACATACTGCCTGTCAAAAATCAAGCACTGAAAACGTTTTTCAGCTTGTTTTTAGGATTATTCAGCTAATTTATTGGTGGTTTTATATAAAAATTAGCTTTTTTACAAATAAATTTGTGCAAAATATACATTTTCCTTTACCATAGCCTCCTACAGTGCTATAATAGCGTATAGAGCATAATACAAAAGATTTCATATCTAGCATCATGGTTTAGAAGGGAGAACTATACGAATGAAAAATCTAAGCGTAAAATTAAAAATGACAATTATCGGCATGATGGTGGTTGTCTTTATGTTATTCAGCATCGAATTTTCTGTGAGCGGTATGCGCGCGATCGACGAACGGATCTTACAGGAAGAGGCGGACAATATCCGAAAGGATTACGACGACAGCATCAAACAGCAGGTTGCGCAGGTTATTTCCCTGTTAGAAACGTATCAAGCTGAAATTGAAGCGGGAACCTATACCAGAGAAGAGGGCATGAAGCAGGCCGCAGACAAGGTTCGGGCACTGCGCTACGGCGTGGACGGGTACTTCTGGGTTGACCTGTCTGACGGCACCAATGTCGTTTTGCTCGGAAATGACATCGAGGGCACAAACCGTCTGGGCACCGAGGACGTGACTGGTTTTCGAATGGTAAAAGATTTCATAGAAGGCGCGGTTGCGCAGGGAAGCTATTACTGCGATTACCAGTACCCAAAGGAGGGCGGCACCGAGCCAATGCCAAAGCGGGCATACACCGAGTATTTCGAGCCGTTTGACTGGGTTGTCGGCACCGGAAACTACATCGACAACATTGACGCGCAGATCAACGCCTCCAAGGAGACCGCACACGCGTTTACCAACCAGAAAATCAAGACATTTATCACAGTGTGTATTGTGTTTGCCATTGTGATTATCTTATGCCTTTGGATTACCATTCTCAACATAACAAAACCGTTACACCAAGTCGGGGAAATCCTTCACAGTATGTCCGGCGGTGATTTTTCCGTCAAAATAGACGAGCGCACATTAAAGCGCCGGGACGATTTTGGCAGGCTCTCCAACATTCTGGAAAAAATGCGCGTCAATATCGGCGGGCTGATTCATGATGTCAAGGAGGAGACCACGCTGACTACAGAGAGCGTCAACGGTATTTCAGAAAATATGGTGCACTTGAATACCAAAGTGGAGGACGTCTCCTCGACCACCACACAGCTCTCAGCCTCCATGGACGTGACTGCTGCCACTGCCGGGAGCATTAACGAGATGACCAAAGAAATCGAGTACGCCGCAAAAAATATTGCAGAGCGAGCGCAGGAGGGCGCCGACCGCGCCGAGCTTATCCATAAGAAAGCTGTCCGTGCCAAAGGGTCGGCTGGCGAGAGCAAAAACAGCCTTATGCAGCAGAAGCGGGCGATTGAGGGCAGCCTGCAAGAAGCCTTGGCAAAGGTCAAGGTGGTCTCCGAGATTTCCACGCTCGCAGAGTCCATCATGGAGATTACCTCCCAGACCAATCTGCTGTCACTCAATGCCAGCATTGAGGCTGCCAGAGCCGGAGACGCTGGAAAAGGCTTTGCGGTCGTCGCCGACGAAATCCGCAAGCTCGCAGAGCAGTCACAGAGCAGCACGGAAAATATCCAAAAAGTGACCGATCAGGTCAATAATTCTGTTGGCACGCTCGCAGCCGATGCTGAACAGCTCTTAACTTTTATTGACACACAAGTCATGGACAGCATCGGCATGTTTGAGACGATTGCAAACGACTACAACGAGGACGCCGGCGAGATTGATTCCCTCGTCACGGATTTTAGCGCCATTTCCGAGGAACTTCTCGCCTCCATCAACAACATCACGGACTCCCTGAACGGAATTGCGCAGGCGGCGCAGGAAAGCGCACAGGGAACTGCCAACATTGCGGACCGCGTGATGGAGGTTGTGCAGATTTCAGATTCCGTCAGCACCTCATTGCAGGGCGCAAACGGGATTGTGGGCAGGCTCAATGACGCGACGGGGAAATTCCAGTTATAATCCACATTTTCATCACGACAGGAGGTTTACAAATGACGATCGAAGAATGCCAAAAATATCTTCCCGACGGGTGGGCAGACATGATTGAACAAGATCCTGTTCTGTCCGAAGTCTTTTATGAATATGAATATTATGACGATGAAGCAGTCCCCCCCTTTCTGTTTCAAGACCTGCGGGGCGAGCTAGAACACCTGCGGCCGATACTGGCACGTTATGGCCAGCCGGGGTTGGATATGCTTCAGGGGTTACTGGAGATTGATGAGGCCAGCAAGGATACTGCGGAAAGGGAATTGCCCGATGGCACGACAGCCTATGCCGCATACTTTTATGCACGCTTCTCAGAGAAAGACAAGCAACATGCCATCAATGCCGCCCGTGCCTATATCAAAGCCATCAACCACATCTATATAGAAGAGTTTGAGGAAGATGCCCCCTTGGACGAAGATGCCAGTATCGAGTTTCTCACCGGACAGGAAAGAGATGACTTTGTACAAAAGATGAACCAGATGCAGTGCTGTGAATCGTTCGATGACGACCTCCCAGATGTAGACCTCATCGAATGGTGCCTTGAAATACCCTATCGGAAAGGCTGCGAAGAGGTTCATCTGATGTCTGAGGCACTGTACCACATTAGCTGTGACTATAACCTGTCCTATTACCTCCAATGGTCCATGTTCGATACCGCACAGAAAAATCCCTTCCTTGGATATTTTGACCGCTGGAAACTGGGACTGAACATTTATTTTCCAGCAAGAAACCGCGTGGTACTGGCGGGCTAAGCCTGTATCGGACTCCCTCAAACCATGTAAAAGGGTTTTCTATTGTTTCATGGGGATATTTAGCCGCTGTCTGCATAAAATTTTAAAGGAAAGCTCTATTGACTTTCCTCCTTGCACTTGCTAGAATAAAAGCACAAGGAAAGTTTACCACTGACCGATATGTGGTATATAAATGGTCGGGTTGAAAGTTTACCGCTGACCAATATGCGGTATAGAAGTGGTTGGGTTGAAAGTATAGTCCTTCGCCGTGAGGTGGAGGACTTTTTCCATAATGAGGACAAGCAGATGAAGAAAACGGGGTTTTATGTTATAAAGAATCAATTTTTTGAAAATATGGCTGATCCGTACCTTAAAGGCAATAAGGCAGGGAATAGACCGCATTATTATTGTTTTGAAGATGCAGATACAGGAATTTACTGGATGATACCTTTGTCCAGTCAGATCGATAAATATAAGCGAATTGTGGAAAAGAAAGAAAAAGAGGGAAAGCCCTGTGATATTATTCATATTGTAAAATTAGATGACAGCAGGCAGAGTGCATTTCTGATACAGGATATGTTTCCGATAACAGATGAGTACATAGAACGAGAATATACAATAGCTGGAAATCATTTGATGCTGACAAGTGAACATACTGTTAAAGAAATTGAACAGAAATCAAAAAAGGTCCTGGGTATGCTGAAGCGTGGCGTAAAATTTACGCCAACGCAGCCCAATGTGACAGCTATATTAGAAAAGTTGAAACAAGTAAAAACATAAAGCGGCAGGGGGGATCATCATGGGAACTACGGCGGCAGAAATAACCTCTGAACTCTCATTATTGTCGGTTGTGCTGCGGCTGGCGTTTGCGACTTTCATCGGGGCGCTGGTGGGCGTCGAGCGCAGCAGCAGAGGACGCGGTGCGGGTGTGAAGACGCATGCGCTGGTGAGCATGGGCGCGGCGCTTGTGATGCTGACCAGCGAATATATGCGGGTTAGTTTACATAACACTGGAGACATGGCGAGAATGGGCGCTCAGATCATCAGCGGCATCGGCTTTCTGGGAGCGGGAACGATCATTGTGACCGGGCGTAACCATGTGCGCGGACTGACCACGGCGGCGGGACTCTGGGTATGTGCCTGCGAGGGCATGGCGGTGGGCATCGGTTTCTGGAAGGGCGCAGTGGTGGCGCTCGTGTTCATCATGCTCACGCTGCGGGTTCTGGTAAAACTGGACCAGAACCTGCACAGCCATGCGAAATCTTTTGAACTTTATGTGGAGTTCGACGAGGGAGCGGATATCCGTAAATTCATGAAAGAAGTGAATTCGCGGAATGCGGTGCTTAAGGGAATGGAGATGGCGAGAGGCAGGATCGATCCGAACGACAAGTCGGTGATCGCCAGCTTCGAGATGTACAGGGGTAAGGACCGGCCGGATCTGGTGCAGTGGATCCGCAGCCAGGAGTATATCCTGTTTGTCGAGGAGCTGTAGCCATATCGTATTCAGTTTTTGCGGTCGGTGCCGCGTTCCTCATTCCTCATTCCTCCACGGAATTTCGAAATAAAATCCAGGTACTGATCAAATAGCACACCAGCAGGATCAACAGGACAAGAACCGTGAGGGCGACCTGTGCGGACAGCGTGCCAAGACCGATATAGGCGTCGATCTGCTGCCGTATGGTGGTAAAGAAGAAGGCGGCAAGTACGATGACAGTGAGCACGGCGATCGTCACGGGCAGTCCGAACCAGATTCCCAGCTGTTTGATGATAAGCTTTTCGATGTCGCGTTCTTCTACGCCCATTTTTCGCAGTATGCCGAAGCGGCAGCGGTATTTTGATGCGTCCAGAAGCTGCTGCAGGGAAAGGATCGTCAGGCAGATTACCATCAGGACGATCCCGCCGTAGAGCATGGCTGCGTGGGTGATGAAGATGTTCGCCTTCGTGCTGTTGACCTGTTCTGTCCTGGTACGCAGGTAGTAATTGACGCCCACATTTCCTGCCGGTTCTTCCGGGTACTGTGCCATGAATGTCTCCTGCAGCTGCAGGGCATCGGCGTAGGCGATGGGCGTCTTCGTCTGCAGGAAGCGGTTTCGCATGACAGGAAGCAGCTGTTCGCAGACCGCATCCGGGAAAACATAGAGCACATCCGTGTATCTGTTGTAGAGTGTTTCACCCAGCGCTTCCGTGTAATAGAGCGGTTTTTGGCCGTCCGGCAGCGTATCATCCGATGTGACAGCCATAGTCAGCGTGCCGGCGTCGGTCTGTACTGTAGCATGTTCTGCGAGAAAAGTCTCCCGTTCTTCTTCGGTGGCGATGCTTTGCCACTGTGTCACGAACTCCGTATCCCCAAGCGAAACAGGCGCGTAGTCCTGCATGGCCCGCAGGGCATTATAGTCGGAAAGAGAGATCGCCACTACCGGAAAATCCCATTTTATGCGATTGTGGAATTCTTCCCTGCGGGGCAGGTAGAGATGGAAGGTGCAGTCGCTCTTTTTCTCGATCCGGTGTGCTTCCAGAAAAGCGCTGACCAGCTCGTAGTCCTCTCCTGCAGGCAGGTCCGATTCTTCGGAGACGTTGTTGTAGGAGGTACTGATCTGTATGTCGTAGCGCGCCCGGAGTGCAAGATATCCTTCGGCCCACCCGGTGAGCGCCGGAGCGGCCAGGAAGAGAAAGAGGGAGAGCACCAGCGTCAGACAGATCAGGGTCATGCTTTTGGCTGTGGTCGTCAGCCGGGAGATGATCTGTCCGAAGAAGAAAAGGTTCTGGCCGCTGTAAGTGTATGCGGGTCTTTTTTCTTTCCAGAGGTTAAGGGCACTGCCGGCCAGATAGTGGAGGCCGCAGATCAGATAGCTTAAGTCTGCCAGCAGGAACAACAGGTATCTGTTGGCGCCGGTATCGGAGCCGAGAGCCGAGGAGCCGAAGGAAATCTGATAGTGGAAGCAGATGCGTGGTACGCTGGCAAAAAGGCAGATATTGAGCAGCGCAAACAGCAGTTTTACGGCAAGCAGCGTTTGCAGGGACCACCTGCGTTTTTGCAGCCGGGCAGTACAGGCTCCTGCGGCGAGCCAGATCAGGGGCCAGACAAAGGCAAGTGCCGGTGAGAGAAGAACCCCGTAGAACATCACCCACACGGGCAGAGGGAAACGCGGATCGAAGTAGTAGCGCATATTGGAGATGCCCGAGAGTACCGTTATGAGCAGGAACACACTGTGCAGGACGGTGACGACAGGCATATAGCGGCTTTTCCCAAGCTGCGGGTCATTTATCCGGTCGGCCGCCAGCATGTCGATGATCTTGATCCGGCGCAGGGTGCGGACGTTGAACAGACCGATGACGAGCAGGCTCAAGGCAAAGAAGCACAGGGTAAGGAGCGCCGTATCCGGGAACAGCATAAAGGAGAGCCGAAACGGCAGGTCATACTGGGACAGCAGCAGGGCCGTGATCAGCTGGGAGCCGAACATGCCAAGCAGGATGCCGGCGCAGGTGCAGACACCGCCCAGCAGGAAGGTCTCCGCGAAGAAGAGCCGGCTGATGGTATGCTGTTCCATGCCGAGTACGGACTGCACGGCGAACTCCTTTTGTCTGCGGCGGAGCATGTAGTTGTTCACGTAGCGGATCAGAAACAGGATGAGCAGCGTGATGGAAAGGATGGCCAGTTTCATGCTGTCGCCCAGCACGGTGAAATCGTATTCCGTTCCCGTCTGGGGATGATAGTAACGGCTTGTAATGGATAAAAAAGCGTAAAAAAGTGCAGCACAGATCGTGAGCGTGACAATATAGATCAGATAATCTTTGGCGGAACGCTTTACATTCCGCAGGATCAATTTAGCATACATTGGTCTGTCCACCTCCTGACATTGTAAGTACATTTAAGATTTTTTCGTAAAAAGTGCGGCGGGAATCGCTGCCCTTGTGCAGTTCCGTAAAGATGCGACCGTCTTTTAAGAACAGGATGCGGCCGGCGTAGCTGGCACAAAAGGCGTCGTGGGTTACCAGCAGGATCGTGGCGAGTCTCGTCTCGTTGATCATAAGCAGAGTGGAGAGCAGCATCTGGGAAGCATGGCTGTCCAGCGCTCCGGTAGGTTCGTCCGCCAGCAGCAGCCGGGGATTGCCGACCAGCGCTCTGGCACAGGCACAGCGCTGCTTCTGGCCGCCGGATACCTGATACGGGTATTTGTCTAAAATTTCGGCGATGCCCAGGCTTTCGGCGGCTTCCTGCACGCGGGAACCGATCTGCTGCCAGGGCACTTTGTTGATGGTCAGCGCCAGGGAGATATTTTCCCGCAGGGTCAGTGTGTCCAGCAGGTTGAAATCCTGAAAGATAAAGCCCAGCTTCTCCCGGCGGAATCTGGCCAGCTGTTTGGGTTTTAAGTCGGTAACGGCAGTCTGGTCCAGGTAAATATGACCGGCGCTGACGGTGTCGATGGTGGAGATACAGTTGAGGAGCGTCGTCTTGCCGGAGCCGGAGGCTCCCATGATCCCCAGGAATTCTCCATCTTCGACCGTGAAGCTGATATCCTTGATCGCCTGTGTGAGATTGCCTTCATTTCCATAATATTTCTGGATGTGATCCAGTGTCAGAACAGGTTTCATACGCTGTCTTCCTTTCTTTTCATGTGTTATGGCTTTATGATAAAGCGAATAAGGATCTGTTTGTATCCTTTTTTCTTACGAAGTTCTAACAGATTTGTAAGAAGTCATAGTAAGATGCGGAAGTTTTTGCAGGGCCGAAAGCGAAAGTTCTAATGTCGTGAACTATAACAGGTGCAGGAATGTCCGTTATTCCTGCACCTGACTGATGAAGTGGTTTACATAAAATGATAGTATGATGGTCGTTCCGGTGTTCGGTGCGTCGGGAAAGGGCAGTCTGCCGGAGCCGCTTACTGCGGGGGAATGGGCTTCCAGGCCGATCTCCAGCTTGTCGCAAAGACGTCTGCACAGATACAGGCCAAGCCCGGTGGAACCCTGTCTGCTGCGGCCGTTTTGTCCGGTGAAGCCTTTGTCGAAGATGCGGGGCAGGTCGCCGGCGGGAATGCCGATGCCGTTATCCGACAGAGACAGACGCACGGTGCCGTCCCGGCGCTCCATATGGAAGCGGATCGCGGGGGATGCAGATTGGACGGAGTCATCCCGGTGGTATTTCACGGCGTTTGCGATCAACTGGTTTAAGATAAAACGCAGCCACTTTTCATCGGCAAAGACAGTGAGACCGGATTCTTCCACATCGACAGTCATATGGTTTTGCATGAGCAGGTATTTGTTGTCCGTGACAGCCTGATGGATGACGTCGCAGAGAGTGATCTCACGGACTACAAAGTCTTTCTCCGTGTGTTCGCTGCGGGCGTAGTAGAGCGCCTGTTCCGTGTAGCGGTCGGTTTTTTCAAGCTGCGCCAGCAGTTCCTTCGTGAAGGGGGTGCGGTTGTTTTCGCACAGCAGGCGCATGGCGGTGATGGGCGTCTTGATCTCGTGGATCCACTGTTCGATATATTCCCGGTAGGCCGTCCGCTCACGTTCGATGCCGGCGATCTCTTCCAGCATGGACTTTTCGGAAAGCCGAAGGATCTGCCGGTAGACCTGGTCTTCCGCGCGCGGCGGCTGCTTCATCACATCGGCGATCAGACAGCGCCGCTTAAGCTGTTCCGTTATGTGCAGCAGCCTGTCCAGTTCTTTCCTGCGCAGGTGACAGCTGACCGCAGTACAGAGAAGCAGGAGCAGCAGCCAGACGAGCACGATGAACAGGACAGTGTCCGGGCTGCTGCCGGTGGCAAAGAGGAAGAAGGAGAGCGCCAGCATACACAGCACGTTCAGGAGGAAAAAGGGAATCCGGTTTTTCCAGTACAGTCTTGTGTTCATATGGTATACCCCTGCCGGTGTCTGGTTTTGATGAAGTCGTCAAGGCCGATGGCGGACAGCTTCTCGCGGATCCGGTTGATATTGACGCTTAAGGCGTTGTCGTCCACATAGAGCTGGTTGTCCCAGAGATGATCGATCAGGTCGCTGCGGGAACAGATTCTGCCGGCGTGCCGGAAAAGGAAGACGAGGATCTTCAGTTCGTTTTTCGTCAGCTCCGCCTGTCTGCCCTGGTATTCCAGCCGGCTGCTTTCCGGGTGCAGCACGGCTCCCTGCCAGGTCAGGGATTCCTCCTGCCCGCAGGCATAGTGGCGTTTCAGCAGGGCATTGATCTTTGCCAGCAGGATCGCGGTATTGTAGGGCTTGGTGATGAAGGCGTCGCCGCCGAGGAGAATGCTGTTTAACTCGTCCATATCCGTGTTGCAGCTTGTGACGAAGATGATCGGCAGGCCGGAGAACGTCCGGATCTTCGAGCAGAGGGAAAAGCCGCTCTCTCCGGGCAGCCGGATGTCCAACAGGAGCAGATGGGGCTGCCTGTCTTTGACAGCGTCGGCAATGTCGGCAAGCGGATCGGGTGTGAGCGTCACATAGCCGTTTCCGTTCAAAAGTGTCTGCAGCTGGGATCGGATGAGGGGATCGTCTTCTACGATCATGATCTTATAAGGGGGCATGGTTGTGAGTCCTTTCGTGGAGTCGGTGGAGATAGCCGGACGGCCTGACAGTCCGGTATCGTGTTTGCACCACCTTTATTATGGCAAAAAGAAGAGCGGCAGTAAAGAAGTATAGTGCAAAAAGGATGAAAACTGTGTTATACTTAAGCAAAATCAGGGAACCAAATCAGGGAACTATTGTGAAAGGAGCAGGAGGCTATGGACAAGAGTAAAGCAATCAGGCAGCTGTGCGAGGAGCAGAATATCCGCATGATCGATTTCAAGATGACGGATATCGACGGAAGATGGCGTCATATCACCATTCCGGTGGAACGGTTTGGCGAAGACACGTTTACATACGGCATCGGTTTCGACGGCTCGAATTACGGGTATGCGCCGGTGGAAAAAAGCGATATGGTGTTTCTGCCGGATCCGGACACGGCGTATGTGGATCCGTTTGCGATCGTGCCCACATTGACCATGTGCGGTAATGTGTGCACCATCGGGCAGGGGGAGAACAAACCCTTCGACCAGTATCCGAAGAATGTGAGCCTGAGGGCGGTGGAATATATGAAAGAGAGCGGCATCGCGGACCGCATGATCATCGGGCCGGAATTCGAGTTTTATCTGCTGGACAGCGCCCGTTTCGAGGTGACGCCCCAGCAGTGCGGCTACCAGGTCAACACCAGGCAGGCGGAGTGGAACGGCAGCATGGATGCCTTCCGGCACGGCAACAACGGCTATGAAGTCCCTTATAAGGGCGGCTATCATGTGGCGGCGCCCCAGGATGTGGGGTACGATCTCAGAAGCCGCATGTGCATGATGATGGAGGACTGGGGCATCCGTGTGAAATACCATCACCATGAGGTGGGCGGCCCGGGCCAGATGGAGATCGAGGTGGAGCTGGCGGATATGCCTGCCATGGCGGATAACACCATGATCATCAAGTATATCATCAAGAATCTGGCGGCGAGAGAGGGCAAGACGGCTACCTTCATGCCGAAGCCCATCTATCAGGAGGCGGGGAACGGCCTGCACGTGCATATGCTGCTGCTAAAGGACGGCCAGCCGCTGTTCTATGACGCGGAAGGGTACTCCGGCTTAAGCCGCACGGCGCATTATTTTATCGGCGGTCTGCTTAAGCACATCGCGTCTTTGTGCGCCTTCACCAATCCTTCCACCAATTCCTTCAAGCGTCTGGTGCCGGGATTTGAAGCGCCGGTGACGGTTGGTTATGCGACATCGAACCGCAGCGCGGTGATCCGGATCCCGGCCTATGCCAAGTCGCCGGAGGCCAAGCGGTTCGAGCTGCGAAACCCTGATGCCACGGCAAATCCCTACTATGCTTACGCGGCCATCCTGATGGCGGGTCTGGACGGGATCGAGAACCAGATCGATCCGGAAGCCAATGGCTGGGGGCCATATGACTTTAACCTCTATAAGCTGTCGGAGGAAGAGCAGAAGAAGATCAAGGGCCTGCCCAGATCACTGGGAGAGGCGCTGGATGCGCTGGGGGCGGATCATGACTATCTGACAAAGGGCGGCGTCTTCCCGCAGAGACTGATCGATATCTGGGTAGCGCGCAAACGCGCCGAGTTAAAGAAGCTGGAGCAGATCCCGAATCCGGCGGAGTTTAAGATGTATTACGATCTATAAGATCGTAAAATTTATAAGATTTATAAGATTTAAAACGGAATATCCGGAAAAAGAGAGTGATATTTTAGGAATCATGAACTGTGATCTGACAGAAGGAAAAATCGTACATAAGCTGCTTCGGTTTGCATTCCCCATCATGGTGGGGAATCTGCTGCAGCAGCTGTATAATGTGGTGGATACGCTGATCGTGGGGCGGTATCTGGGAGAGAATGCGCTGGCGGCGGTAGGGTCTGCCTATACGCTGATGGTGTTCCTGACATCTATCATCATCGGACTGTGCATGGGCAGCAGCGCCTTTTTCTCCATACAGTTTGGCAGCAGGGATCAGGACAGGCTGGAAAAGGGGATCTACATTGCGTTTTTGTCCATCGGGCTGGTGACGCTTGTGCTGAACGCGGCGGTGTATCTTGGAATGGGAGGTATTCTGATATTCCTGCGGGTGCCGGCGGAAGTGACTGCGCTGATGCGGGAGTATCTGGTATGGATCTTTGCCGGGATCGTGGCGGTGTTTTTGTATAATTTCGTGGCCAATCTGCTGCGGGCGGTGGGCAATTCCGTGGTGCCGCTGTTGTTCCTTGGCGTCTCGGCGCTGGCGAATATCGTGCTGGATCTGCTCTTTATCCGGGGATTTCACTGGGGCGTGGGCGGCGCTGCCATAGCGACCGTCATCTCCCAGTATCTGGCGGGAATCGGGATCGTACTGTATTATCTTGGAAAATATCCGCAGCTGCGGGTCTCCGGGCAGAATCGCTGTTTTGATCTGCAGATCTTAAAGGAGCTGGCGGGGCTTTCTTCGCTGACCTGTCTGCAGCAGTCCATCATGAATTTCGGCATACTGATGGTGCAGGGGCTGGTGAACAGCTTCGGGCCGGTGGTGATGGCGGCTTTCGCGGCGGCGGTGAAGATCGATTCCTTTGCCTATGCGCCGGTGCAGGATTTCGGCAATGCTTTTTCCACCTATGTGGCGCAGAATTACGGAGCGGGCAAGAAGGAGCGGATCAGCAGGGGCATGAAGGATGCGGTCCTGAGCGCTTTTGTCTTCTGCTTTGTGATTTCGACGCTGGTGGTGGGCTTCGCAAAGCCCCTGATGGGTTTGTTTTTAAAGGAAGAGAGTGCGGAAGCGATCGCCATCGGGGCGGGCTATCTGCATATTGAGGCGGCGTTCTATTTCGGGATCGGCCTGTTGTTTTTGTTTTACGGTTATTACCGCGCCGTGCATAAACCGGGAATTTCGGTGGTTCTCACGGTAATCTCGCTGGGAACGCGGGTGGTGCTGGCTTACGCGCTGTCGTCGATCGAGGCGGTGGGCGTGACCGGCATCTGGATGTCCGTGCCGATCGGCTGGGTGCTGGCGGATCTGGCGGGAGCGTGGTATTATTTCCGCCGGAGGGAGTAAATTTCCTGTGTTCTGTCATATAATAAGGCAAGGCCAAAATTTTGACAGACGGAGGTAGCAGTATGTGTACAGCAGCAACTTACAGGACGAAAGACTTCTATTTCGGACGGACGTTGGACTATGACTTTTCTTATGGGGATGAGATCGCGGTGACTCCCCGCAGATACCCGTTCCGGTTTCGGAGCATGGGGATCATGGAAGACCACTATGCGATTATCGGTATGGCGCATGTGGAGGACGGCTTTCCGTTGTACTATGACGCGGTGAACGAGAAGGGACTCGGCATGGCCGGCCTGAATTTTACAGGAAATGCAAAGTACGGCGGCTGGGTGCAGAATAAAGATAACGTGGCGGGGTATGAGCTCATTCCCTGGCTTCTCGGGCAGTGTGCTTCGGTGAAGGAAGTGCGGGCGCTGCTTGAGCGGATTAATATTACCGACGAACCGTTTAATAAGAGACTGCCGGTGGCCCAGCTGCATTGGATGATCGCGGACAGGGAAGGGGCGATCACGGTGGAGGCGATGGCCTCCGGGCTGAAAGTGGAGGAAAACCCGGTGGGGATTTTGACCAACAATCCGCCTTTTAGCGAGCAGATGTTTTATCTGAACAATTATATGGCCCTGTCCCCCAAGCCGCCGACCAATCATTTCTGCGACAGGCTGAAACTGCAGACTTACAGCCGCGGGATGGGCGCGATCGGGCTGCCGGGGGATCTGTCCTCGCAGTCGCGGTTTGTCAGGGCGGCTTTTGTGAAGATGAATTCCGTCTCGGGGGATACGGAGGCGGAGAGTGTGAGCCAGTTTTTCCATATTCTCGGGTCGGTGGACCAGCCGCGGGGGTGCTGTGTGCTGGAGGACGGGCAGTATGAGGTGACTCTTTTTACCTCCTGCTGCAATGCGGACAGGGGGATCTACTACTATACGACCTACGGGAATCACCAGATTACGGCGGTGGATATGCACCGGGAGAATCTGGACGAAACTGCGCTGGTGCGGTATACGCCGGTGGAGACGGAGCAGATCAGGATGCAGAATTAGACTTGCTATCGCAGGGAAAATTTGCTATACTCAACTGTGTGAATGAAGCGTTGCCGCGATCTTTTGCGGCATAAAGACAGTTGTTTAGGAGAGGATTAAAATGGGGAATATAGTCATTGTCTCAGAAGTGCAGAGTTATCTGATCATGTCGTTAAAGAGCTGGTTTGAACAGGCGGAGTATGATGTGACGATGGTGAAGGCCGATATCAATGCCATCAATAAGATAGAGGAGACGCCTTCCGCCATGGTTCTTTTTGTAGATGAGAATCTGCTGGAGGAACTGCAGGCGCTCAATTTTATTAAGGATAAGGCGGCGGAGGGTGATATCCCGATCTTCACGGTGGGAGATATGGACGAACTGAACTCCGCGGAGAAGATCATAACGAAGAATCTGATACGGCAGAGATTCCAGCGGCCGATCAATGTCAATGAAGTGGTGAGCTCCATCAGCCATTATGAGAAGAAGCACGGCCGCCACAATAAGAAGAAGATTCTGGTCGTGGACGATTCCGGCACGATGCTGCGCAATGTCAAGGGATGGCTGGAGGAGTCTTATCAGGTCAGCCTGGCCAATTCCGCAGCCATGGCGATCAAGGCCATATCCACGAACCGGCCGGATCTGGTACTGCTGGATTATGAGATGCCCATCGTGGACGGCAAGCAGGTGCTGGAGATGATTCGCAGCGAACATGATTTTGCCGATATTCCGGTTATATTCCTGACCAGCAGAGAAGATCAGGAGACCAGAGACGGTGCGATGGCGCTGAATCCGGAAGGCTATCTGCTAAAGAGCATGGAGCCGGCTGAGATCGTGCAGGCGATAGATGATTTCTTCGGCGGTCTGAGACGGAAGGAACTGGCCGGATTATAACAGTGCCGGGCGGCTTCCGGAAATGTGCGGCAGATCAAACAGAGAATAGAGAAAGGGCATCCGCCTTCGTGACGATCGTCAGTCACGGCCGCGGATGCCCGTTTTGCATGTTGTACGATACCGGTCGGGGATCAGATCGTATAATCGAACCGTCCGCCCGGTGTGGGAACGGTGGTTTCTTCTTTGATCTCGTCCCAGTCCACATTTTTGATCTTGTCTAAAAGTTCTTCGGCGGTCGATGCGTACAGGGTCGTATGTTTGCTGTGTTCGTAGTCGTATCTGCCGTTGGTTTTGGAGTCGGCTTTTCCGGCTGCCTCTTTCTTGTTGTTGCGGATCTTCTCCACGAATTCTCTGCGGCGTTCGCCGGCTTTCTCCAGTTCGGCAAAGTAGGACACTTTACCGTCTTTGCCGATGCTGATACCCATACGGATCACATCGTCTTTGCTGTCGCCCAGCTGTCTGGTCATATCGCCCAGCTTATCGACTGCTTCGTCGAGAATGGAAAGATTCTGCTCTTTCACATCTTCATCGGCAGCCATGCGCTCAAGCTCTTCGGGATCGATCAGCACGCTGTATTCTTTGGAACCGCGGGAGAGACAGGAAGCCGCCTCCTCGTCGGTCTCGTAGTCTGCGACCATGAAGTCCATGTTGGTGTAGGTCTTTTGAAGCTCCTTCAAAAGAGCTCTGGCTCTGTCGCTTAACTGTACACTGCTGTCAGTCTTTTTCGTGCCGTCTGTTTTGGAGGTACCGGTCTTTGACGTTTTGGCCGTGTCCTTCTTGTTGACGGTATTGGTGTGGTAACTGTTCTGATACGCGCCGTATCCATTTATCCTGTTCATGTTTCCCCTCATTTCTGCACGGTTTGACCGTGCCAGTGTTGTCCCGTAAATCCGTTTACCTGCGGATAATTCTGGTACTGTTCGCTCTCTGTCATATATATCGTATGTCGTGGAAGTTTTCTTAACGCCTGTTTTTACAGTTTACGGCTAATCGGCTGCGGGCGGTAACGTCTTTTCGGATGAGAAAATTGAAGAGAATATGGCTTGCGTTTTTAAGCAGAGTTATTGTACAATAAAGAAGTGTGAGAAGAAATTTTCGCGCAGTGAAATACATATTAAAGGTGTCAGGGTAAGGAGGTAACATTTATGACAGAGTCACAATACAGGAGATCGAACAGAACGGTGCTCGCGCTTATTGTCGTCATTCTGGTGTATTTCGTTATGGTAATGGGAGCAAGGACTTTTACGCTGGATGCGGATCTGGGTACGTATCTGAGGGTCGGGGTGCCGGTATTGATGCTGGTCGGTGCGGTCGTTTCCTATGTTTTGTGGAAGGATCAGAAGAAGGGGGCGCTGGGTATGATTATCTGCGCTTCGATCGCGTATGTGGTGGTAGTACTGTTCGGATCGAGTGTGGGTACGTATGCCTATGCTTTCCCGGTACTGTTCGGTGTTATGGCATATTATAACAACAGGTTGATGGTCTGCGGCAATATTCTGATCGTGGTGATCAATTTCACAAGAATCTTTTTGTTGGATAAGACTCACCTGGAGGATTCGGTAGCGGCTCTGCTGACTATTTTGCTGGTATCGGTTTCGTCTACCGCGATCTGCAGACTGCTGACAACATTTAATGAAGAGAATATAGCGGCTGTCGCAGAAGGAGCGACCAAACAGGAAGAAGCGCAGAAGAAGATGCTGAAGGTGGCGGGCAGCATCATCGAGAACTTTGACGGTGCCATGAACAGGTTAAGCGATCTGCAGAGCAGTGTGGATACGAGCAATTTTGCCATGAGCAATATCGCGGAGAGTACCGATGCCACGGCGCAGTCCATCCAGAGGCAGGCGGATATGTGCGTGGATATCCGCAGCAATACGGACGCGGCAGAAGCAAGTATGCAGGCGATGATTGCGGCTTCCGGCAGGGCAGGCGATATGGTCGCACAAGGATCGGAGGTTATCGCGAATCTCCGGAAGCAGGCGATGAACGTGGAAGCGGCCAGCGGCGCGACCGTGGAAGTGAGCAATCAGCTGAGCGTGAAGGTGGAAGAAGTGAAGAACTTCATCGGTGCGATCATGACGATCTCCAGCCAGACGAACCTGCTGGCGCTGAATGCATCCATCGAGGCGGCGCGCGCAGGAGAGGCCGGCAGAGGATTTGCGGTGGTGGCAGAGGAGATCCGTCAGCTTTCCGAGCAGACACAGGAAGCGTCCAACCATATCACCAATATCATCAACGAGCTGATCCACGATACGAAGAGCGTGACCGAGAGCGTGAACAGTGCGGCGGAATCCGTTGCCAGACAGAATGAACTGATCCAGGCTACGGAAGAGAAGTTCGAGAAGATGGACGAGGAAGTGCAGATCCTGACACAGCATGTTCAGAACAGCGAAGTGACGATCGCCAGCATTTTGGACAGCACGAATGCGATCTCGGATGATATCTCCCAGTTGTCCGCAGCCAGCGAGGAAGTGGCGGCATCGAGTATGGAGGGTCTTAAGAATTCGGAGACGACAGTACAGAACATGCAGGCATGTAAAGAGATTCTGGAAGAGATCTTCAGCCTTGCGAAGCAGTTGCAGTAATCAGAAAGAGTTGCTGCCATACGGACGTACAGCCCGCGGCAGTGTAGAGAAAAACAGGAAAGCCGGTGCACTGAGGGTGCACCGGCTTTCCTTCGTACTGTTGTGCTTTTAAGCATATTCCCGCATATTTATCAAGATGTGACAGGGAAGGGCGTCTTTCGTGTAGCCGTTGGTACGGACGTGAATTGTTTTCGCCCGCTCCTGTTCACAAGCCTCATCCAGAACTTTGGAGAAAAGAATCGTCTCAAAAGGTTTGGACGGGTTCTGTCCGGACTGGCGATTTTGGTTTTCAGAGGAAACTCTCTTTAACGGGGTGATCGCCCTGACCGCTTCGATTCTATAAGATTTTTCCAATGCATAGTTTGCGGTAATCCCTCCTCTTCTATCTAAACACGCTTCCTTTGTATATATATATCGTCAGGCATTTTGTTTTCTTAACACTATTTTAACAGAAAAAATAAAAATATAAAACGGTAAAAATTATTAATTTCTATAAAAATAAATAAATAATCTGAAAATTTAAATCCAAAAAAGGTTGACATATGACTACCAAACTGTTATATTTTAGGTAGTCATATGTCAACCTTTTTGGAACGGAGGATGTTATGAACAGAACGAATATGCAGCAATCAAAGACAGCTGTGGTCAGATTATCGGAAGCGGAGTGGAAGGTGATGTGTCTGCTGTGGGAGGAAGCGCCGAAGACGATGATGCAGATCACCAATCATTTCCGGGAAAGCACGGGCTGGAGCAAACATACGGTGATGACGTTTCTTCGGCGGATGGAGGATAAGAAGGCGATCCACTATGAGGAGGGCGGGAAAGCCAGGCTTTACTACCCGGATATCGGACGGGATAAGGCCATCCTGCAGGAGACGGAAGAATTCCTGGAGAAAGTTTTTGAGGGCAGAATGGGGCTGATGCTCAATACGATGGTGGAGAAGAAGGCGCTGTCTGGTGAAGAGATATCGGAGATGTACGAGATTTTGAGGAAAGCCGAGGAAGAGAACAGGCGTCAGGGGGGATAAGGAAGCTATGATTGAGATTTTGGTGAGTGCTACGGTTCTGATGATCGTGATTCTGTGTCTGCGTCTGCTGACGAAGGGCAGGGTCAGCATGAGGCTCAGATATGCGCTGTGGCTGCTGGTCGCGCTGCGGCTTGCCGTGCCGGTATCTTTTGGCAGCAGTCAGTTTAGTCTGATGAATCTGGCCGGCAGGCTGGAGGAGGATGTGCTGGCCGGGCACATCCGGGCAGACAGTATTTGGAGCGGGGCTGCCGGACAAAAAGCCGGTGTCCGGAAGGAGGCGCCAGAAGCCGGCAGCAGTCAGGGCGTGTATGATATACCGGTGGGCGGGGCAGAACTTACAGCTGACAGCGAAACCGGTATCCGACAGTCTTCTATTGCAGGGGATGCCGCAGAGGAGGTCCGTCCGCTTCCTGACCGGTCATATGGTCCGGCGGAAAAGATACGGATCCGCACCATACTTGTATGTCTGTGGGCGGCCGGTATGCTGGCAGTCGGGGGTCATATGCTGGTCTGTCAGATACGTTTCGTGCGTCGGCTGCATGACAGGAGGGTGAAAGTGCCGTCCGGGCAGCTGCCGGCCGGCTGGGGCAGACGGCTTATGGCAAGACAGATGCGGGTATACCGGATCCCAGGGCTTCCCAGTCCCTGTCTGGTCGGCCGGGACATCTATATCGGGCCGGAGATTCTGGGAGATGAGAGCAGACTGGGGCATGTTCTGGCACATGAGTATGGACATGCCGTGCAGGGGGATGCCTTCTGGGCTGTGGTGCGCAGCGTGCTGTGTGCGGTGTACTGGTTCTATGCGCCGGTCTGGGCCGCGGCCTGGACGGCGAAGAAGGACAGTGAGCTGGCCTGTGACGAGAGGGCGATCGGGCTGCTGGGGGAGGCGGAACGGTTCGCCTACGGGAGGACGCTGCTGGCGCTTCTTCCTGCCGGGAAGAAGACCGGCGGTTATGCGGGTGCGGTACTGCTTATGAACGGCAGGAAAAATCAGGTAAAGGAGAGAATTTCGATGATTGCGGGACAAAGAAGGAAGAGCAGGATGATAACGGCGCTGGTGCTGGCAATGGCAGTTCTTATGTGCGGCTGTGCTTTTGCCGGAGCCGGGCAGCAGGAAGCGGGCGGAAACGGGAAGGAGATTCTGCTGACGAACAAGGCAGGGGTGAAGGAAGCGGAAGCAGCAGAAAAACCGCAGGAGCCGGAAACCAATGAGCCGAAAACCAGTGAGTCGGATGTGGCATCAGACCTGACGGGTGCGTCTGCAGAAGAGACGGCGGCAGCCGGGCAGCAGGCGGCTTTTGAAAAGATGCTGTTTGGGATGGAGGATACGGGACTGACTGAGGCGGAAGAAGTGGATTATGAAGCCTGGATGAATTCTCAGTATGATGGCGCTGACGCTCCCCTGAAAGACGGGACGTGGTATCGGATCCCGCAGGAGGAGACGGGGATCGAGTTCTATGGTCTCTATACGGAAACGTATGGTTTCAGAGGGGTGAAGATCCGGATCGGTGACGATGTGAATACGTTCGACCAGATCTGGCTGCCCGCATTCCACCCGGTAAAGGTGCAGATACTGGAGGAAGACAACGGCCTGCCGCGGCGGTTTGTATATGCCATGATCACGGTCAACAGTTCCACGGAGGAGAAATGGCAGCTGTACGTGGCGGACCGGTACGATACCGGCACGATCGAGCTTGCCGGTCTAGACGGGGAGACGTGCCGCAGGCTGCTGGAGGAGAAGCAGATCGAACTTGTGGTGGATCAGGAGGCGAAGAAGGTGCGGATCATGCTGGAAGGGGATCGGGAAGCGGGAACCCTGGATATTCAGGAATTTGCCGGCGCTAAAGTTGAAGAAGCCGTGTGGGATGAGGGATCCATCGGCTATGCACTGGGGGAAGACGGCAAGGTCGTACTGCTCCAGGCCATCGGCCTGAAAGCAGCCGGCGATACAGAGGCGCATTTCGGCGGGCTGCCGCTCATCTCTTTTCCTGTAAATATCGGCACTTTCGGGGAGCAGGAGATCACGCTGGGGGACCCTTATGTGGAGGGAATTTTGCTAAGCGGAAGAGTTGGGTAAATATGACTGCTTTTCGGGTGGAAAAATAAATAATATAGGAAAAGTAACGAAAATAGCGAAGTTTAAAATAATACGCGATAAGATTCTTTCTTATTGCGTATTTTTGTGGTAGAATAATACTGCACCTGAAGATAACGGAGAGACCTGCAGCGGTCGGTTCCGGTATTTTCGCCGGAATTGCAGTATGCGGCAGGCAGAAAACAGAGGATAACAAGTCATATGAAATATAAGAAGATCAATGATGCAACAGTACAGTGTATTATTACGGCGGAGGATATGCTGGAATATGGTCTGACACTGGCGGATATTTTTGAGAGAAATGAGAAAGGGGAAGGGTTTTTGCGCGATATTATCGAGCGGGCCCATGACGAGATCGGATACCAGATCAACGGAGAGAACATTGCCATGCAGATCACGCCGCTGAAGGATAAGGGACTGGTGGTCACTTTTACAGATGAAAGTCCGATGGGATTTAAGGATATCCTTCAACACTTAAAGGATGTGCTGCAGGGTGTCAGCGATGAGGTCAGCAGACAGGAACAGGAGGCGGCCAGAGAGCAGGAGAGCGTCTTCGACGAGAACAGGAGAATGTTCGTGTTCGCATCGCTTTATCAGGTCATGCAGTATACGGCGTCCATTCCGAATACCCTTTCGGTGAAGAGTCATCTTTACAAAGAGGGTGACGTCTACTATCTGGTGCTGGAGAAGAACAGACTGTCCTATAAGACATTCAATAAGATCAGCGCCCAGGGAGTGGAGTTCGCCAATCTGATCGCGGTATCCGAGGAGCGTATGCAGTATCTGGAGGAGCACGGCGAGTGTCTGATCGCGGACAGGGCAGTGAGCAGGCTGCGCAGGATCTATCTGGCCTGAACAGAATAACAGAATCGTGGGATTGGGTAAGTATATGCTGCCAGACCTGACAGGAATTTCGGGTCTGGCAGCAATTCTTGTGTCAGGTGCAGTGTCCGTGGCCGTTGCCGGGAGCGGACCGGGAAGATCGGCTGTAGTTTAATTTGATAAAAAAGAAATGGAGAGAGCATGAGCGGTAAGAAGAGAAAGAGAGAAGGATTTGACGAGTTTTTGAAAAAGGAGATCATGACACAGGAGCGGTACGACAGACTGTACGGGAAACAGGTGCCGGACTATATGGGACAGGAAGAAAGCAGGCAGGCGGAAAGCGGAGACGAAGGCGCCGGGGCGGTACGGCCGGAAGAGACCCGTATGCGGTACGAGGACGCGCAGATCGACGAGAGGATCCTGCGTGCGGTCAGAGAGCTGGGATTTGAGGAGATGACGCCCATTCAGGAGCAGGCCATCCCTCTTTTTATGACGGGTAAGGATATGATCGGGCAGGCACAGACCGGAACGGGCAAAACGGCGGCTTTCGGCATCCCCATCCTGCAGAAGATTGATCCGGATAACCGGAATCTGCAGGCGGTGATCTTATGCCCGACCAGAGAGCTGGCCATGCAGGCGGCGGAGGAGCTGCGGAAGTTCTCCAAATATATGCATGGGATCAAGGTGCTTCCGATCTACGGCGGGCAGGATATCGTCAGACAGATCCGGAACCTGAAAGGCGGCGCGCAGATCATCGTCGGCACGCCGGGCCGGGTGTTGGATCATATGCGCCGGCATACGCTGAAGATGGAGGATGTGCGCACGGTAGTGCTGGACGAGGCTGATGAGATGCTCAATATGGGCTTCCGTGAGGACATCGAGACGATCCTGAACCAGATGCCCGAAGAGCGGCAGACAGGCCTTTTCTCCGCCACCATGCCGGGGCCGATCCTGGAGCTGACAAGGACTTACCAGAAGGACGCTGTCTATGTGAAGATGACGCCGAAGGAAGTGACCATCCCGCTGATCAAGCAGGCCTATTATCAGGTGCGCAGGCAGGATAAGGAAGAGGTGCTGTGCCGTCTGATCGATTATTATGATCCGAAGCGGGCGTTGATCTTCTGCAATACGAAACGTATGGTGGACGAGCTGACGGAGCATCTGAAAGAGAGAGGCTATGAGGCGGAAGGACTGCACGGCGATTTGTCACAGCATCAGCGGGATACGGTGATGAACCTGTTTCGGAGCGGCCGGGCCGGGATCCTGATCGCCACGGATGTGGCGGCCAGAGGCATCGACGTCAACGACGTGGAAGCCGTTTACAACTATGACGTGCCGGAGGATATCGAATATTATGTGCACCGGATCGGCAGGACCGGACGCGCCGGCAAGACCGGGCGTTCCTTCACGCTGGTAGTGGGAAGAGAGGCGTATAAGATACGGGATATTGAACGTGTCTGCCATACGAAGATCAGAGAGCGGAAGATTCCGGGGGCAGCGGATATCACGGCCAGGAAGGCGTCCAAGATCTTAAAGGAAGCGGTTCATGTGGCGGAACAGAAGGACATCAGCCGGGCAACGGAATATATTATGGAAGAGATCGCACTTGGAGAGCACAGTGCGGTGGAGATCGCGGCAGCCTTCATGCAGATGAAGCTTGGTGACGAGATCGAGGATATCAGGCAGGAGAAGTTTTTCTTTGAGAAGAGGCCGGGCAGCCGGGGCAAAGGAAACAGCGGACGCGGCAGCTATCATAAGCATGACGGGCATGAACGCCGGGGGGATGCCCGTTCCGGCCGGAGCCGGAGCAGCGACCGCGGCAGGGAATACGACGGCAGAACAGACGGCAGGAAGAACGACAGAGGAAAATTCCGCGGCGAGGGCAGAAACGGTTATTATGCTTCACTGCGCGTGAAGACAAAGCAGCAGAGCTGATCACAGTACCAGCTCCTGCCCGTGTTCTTTCAGCCATCTGCGGGAGTCCCGGTAGTCGGGGCAGACGGCCTCCACGGCCTGCCAGAAGGCGGGGGAATGGTCCATGTGCGTCAGGTGGCACAGCTCATGGACCACGACATAGTCCAGAATGGCGGGCGGCGCCAGCATCAGCCGCCAGTTGAAGGACAGCGTGCCTCTGGCGCTGCAGCTTCCCCAGCGGGTCTTCTGGTCGCGGATGGTGATGCGGTTGTAGGTGCCGCCGGTGAACTGCTGGAAGTGGGCGGCTCTTTTCGGGAAGTATTCTCTGGCAGCGGCGATATAGCGCTGGGTCAGGGCGGCACGCTGGGTGTCGGTCAGATCAGAGACAGGCATCCGGGCCTGTTTCTGCTGCAGTTCCAGATATTTTGTGATGATCCAGTTCTGCCTGTCTGTCAGCAGATGGCGTATTTCCCTGTCGCTGATGCGTAAGGGCACCCGCACCGTGATCCGGCCGTCGGGAGTGATGCTGATCGAACAGCTTTTGCGGTTGCTGCGGATAAGGGTGTAGGGAAGGTCGTAAAGTTTGCTCTGGTATTTGATTCGCAGTGTGTTGTCCATGATTGCTTTCCTTGTGGTATGTTTTTATAGTGGAACGGCCTGAACCCATGACATTGGAGCCAGGCAGTAACTATTGTATCACATTGTGGTCAAATGTGGGGAGCTGTAACTTTTCTGGACAAGGTTGTGTGAAATGTGCTACTATGGGAAAGGATAATTTGTGACCGGACATGAACAGGCTGCCGGGTTTCGGGGCGGGATCTTCGGAGAGATCTGCGTTTTTGCACGGAGCAGGGCGGCGGTGTATGACAGGAAAACAGGAGTACGGATATATGGGTCGTGATGACAATGATACGGCGGGAAAGAAGCCGAAGATGGAAGCTGTACAGAGAAGGCCGGCAGGCAGCGGCAGGCCGGTAGCGGGCGGCAGAGCCGCAGCGGCCGGCAGGCCAGGTGCAGGAGGAAGAGCCGCAGCGGGCAGCAGAACAGCAGCGTCCGGCAGAGCGGCAGGTGGCAGTAAGCCACGAGAGGCCGGCAGGACAGCGTCCGGAGACCGGGCCGGATCGGAGACCGGGCCGATAAGCGGCGATAAGACAGGAACAGGGCGCAGGCCATCAGGCGGCAGCAAGCCGCGCGCCGGAAAGAAAACAGCCGGAAAGAAGAGACCGTCATCGGGCAGGAGTAAGAGCGAGGGCAGAGGGAAGACGTCCGGCAGGCGTGCATCGTCCGGCAGAAGAGCCACAGGCGATATGTGGGAAGGAACGGGCGCAGGCAGGCGGGACGAAGAGCGTGCCAGAAGGAAGGCGGCGCGCGAGCGGAAGGTCAGGAGGCAGAAGATCACCATGGTGGTGTCCTCCTGCATCATTCTGGTCTCGATCCTGTTTGTCGTCATATTCTGTCTGCCTTCGGTGAAGTCGGCGGTTCAGATCTTTCAGGGTGACAAATGCCGGAAGCAGGAAGATTATGCCGGTGCACAGAGTGCATATGAGAAAGCGGTGGAAGCGGATCCTTCTTCCGTGAAGGCTTATCGTTATCTGGCCTATACCTATGAGCAGCAGGCGAAAGCGGCGGAGGCCGAGCAGCTTCTGTATCAAGGCTGGGAAGAGACGAAGGACGCATTCCTTCTGGAGTATTACTGTACCGTAGTGCTCAACCAGGCCGTGGATGAGATCAATGCCAAAAACTGTACCCTGGCTACGGTGGAGAAGTGTGTCCGTGCCCTGGAGCAGGGCGTTATAGATGATAAGGCGCTGGAATTGCTGACAGTCTGTCATGACAGGTTGTTTAAGGTGACGGCGGGGAACGATGTCTGCACCCTTTTCTATGATGAAGATGCAGCTCAGGATACGTGCAGTTATACAGAATATGAACAGCTGCTGCGCAGAATGCTTGCAGTGTGTCAGGCCAGAGCCTCCGAGGAGGTTAAGAATGTACTGCGGCAGTATGCGGTGATCAGTATGCCTCATGTGCGGATCAGTGTTCCGCATCTGGAAAGCTATGCGGCACTGTTGTCTGAGATCAACGGTGTGCTGAGCGATCCCCTTTTGACGGAGACGACGGCCTGTCTTGCGCGGGCAAAAGAAGCGGGGGATTATTTTGGCAGGGCTTTCGACGAGTTCGGCGCCGGGAATTATGCCTATGCGAGAGAGCTGATAACGGAGGAGTCCTATCTGAAGATTCGGGATGACTTTATCAACGGAAATTCCGGATACTGGGAAGGGGAGACTTATATCCCGGTCAGCAGGGAGCAGCTTGAGCTGCGCATACAGGACGGCAGTGTCAGATTCTCATTCCTCAGCGATGAGGAATACGAGAACCGCCAGGGTATTATACTTGTTTCGGGAGTACCGCAGGAAGATGACGGCGTACAGAGAAGCGTGATCATCTACAGACCGGCAGCCGGGGCGGACGGAGCTTCTTCCACAGAATATACGATGCAGTATCTTTACAGCAATGTGAAGATCAACGGAAAGTATGTGCCGCAGATGAACTATAGACTCGATACCAAGGTGACAACGGCGGAAGGTGTTACCACCAACGCCATCGGCGACTGGGGCGGCGAGAACGAGTGGGAGATTGATTACTAACAGGATAAAAAGACAGCAGTTGACGATAGAGAGGCAATCTCCTATAATGAAGTTTGGAAGTTAAAGGTGGAAATAAGCAGAAGTATCATGTATAATCGGATGTGGCATTTTATGACCATATGTCTGATGAAACAGTTGATGAAATAATAGAAGAAAAGGAGAAGGAAATCATGAGAAAGAAACCAGCAGTATTGATGATCCTGGACGGCTACGGCCTGAATGACAGGAAGGACGGCAACGCAGTGGCGGAAGCGGCTACGCCTGTGATGGATAAGCTTATGGCGGAGTGTCCTTTTGTGAAAGGAAATGCCAGCGGCATGGCAGTGGGCCTTCCGGAAGGCCAGATGGGTAACTCCGAGGTAGGACACCTGAATATGGGTGCGGGACGTATCGTATATCAGGAGCTGACGAGGATCACCAAGGAGATTCAGGACGGCACTTTCTTTGAGAATCCGGCCCTGCTCGACGCGATAAACAACTGTAAGAAGAATGATTCTGCGCTGCATATGTTCGGCCTGGTATCCGACGGCGGCGTTCACAGCCACAACACGCATATCTACGGGCTTCTGGAGCTGGCGAAGAGAAACGGGCTCGACAAGGTATATGTACACGCATTTCTGGACGGACGCGACACGCCGCCTGCAAGCGGCAAGGGCTTCGTGGAGGAGCTGGAGCAGGAGATGAAGAAGATCGGCGTAGGAGAGGTTGCCTCCGTGACCGGCCGTTACTATGCGATGGACAGAGATAACAACTATGACAGGGTGGAGAAGGCTTATGTGGCGCTGACCAAAGGCGAAGGGCTGCAGGCAGAGAGTGCGACAGAGGGCATTCAGGCATCCTATGACAGAGAAGAGACTGACGAATTCGTGAAACCTACCGTTGTCATGAAGAACGGTGCGCCGACAGCGCTGATCAAAGACGGCGATTCCGTGGTGTTCTACAATTTCCGTCCCGACCGGGCCAGAGAGATCACCAGAAGTTTCTGCGACGACGATTTCAAGGGCTTTGACAGAGGCAAGAGATTAGACCTTACTTATGTGTGCTTCTCCGATTACGATCCTACGATCCAGAATAAGGAAGTGGCATTCCATAAGATTTCCGTGACCAATACTTTCGGCGAATGGCTGGCGGCTCATGGCATGAAGCAGGCCAGACTGGCAGAGACGGAGAAATACGCGCACGTGACTTTCTTCTTCAACGGCGGCGTAGAGGAGCCGAACGAGGGCGAGGAGAGGATCCTTGTCAATTCTCCCAAGGACGTGGCGACCTACGACCTGAAACCGCAGATGAGCGCCTATGAAGTATGCGACAAGCTGGTGGAGTGCATCAAGTCCGACCAGTACGACGTGATCATCATCAACTTCGCGAATCCGGATATGGTCGGACATACCGGCGTGGAGCAGGCGGCGATCAAGGCGGTGGAAGCTGTCGATGCCTGTGTAGGCCGTGCAGTGGAAGCAGTTAAGGAGGCCGACGGCGTTATGTTCATCTGTGCCGATCACGGTAACGCAGAGCAGCTGGTAGACTATGAGACGGGAGCGCCTTTCACGGCTCATACCACCAATCCGGTGCCGTTCATTCTTGTGAATGCAGATCCGGCTTATAAGCTGAGAGAGGGCGGCTGTCTGGCAGATATCGTGCCTACGCTGATCGAGCTTATGGGTATGGAGCAGCCTGCGGAGATGACAGGTAAGTCGCTGCTTGTAAAATAATGGCAGTTACGCGCATAGATCAGCGGTAGGAAATTTGCAAATATATGTTTTTCAGCATAGAAGAATGAGAAGAGGGATGGCTGCAGGCCGGCAGATTCCTACAATATGTGGTATAGATATCTGGCAGCAGATAACCATATATTGTAGATCTGCCGGAACCTGCGGCCATCTTTTTTTTATGCTGTTTTATTCTGTATTTTTCCCGGATTCTCTTGACAGTCTGCTTACGGAAGTGTATACTGACTGTACCATTACTGATAGTACAGTTGGTGTGGTGCGCATTGGGGATTATGGGGGATCATTGAGGAAGGAGAGGAAATGATAGTCATAGATTATAAGGACACCAGGCCGATCTACGAGCAGGTTGTGGAGCGTTTCAAGACGTTGATCCTGAAAGGCGCCATGCAGTCTGATGAGCAGATGCCGTCCGTACGTAATCTGGCCATGGAACTGTCTATTAATCCGAATACCATTCAGAAAGCCTACGCGGAACTGGAGCGACAGGGATTCATCTACACCGTCAAGGGCAGAGGCAGCTTTGTGTCGGGTGACAGCGGTCTGGTGGACCAGAGGAAGCGGGAGTACATGGGCAAGATTCTGCTGCTTGTGGAAGAAGTTCTGGAAATCGGCATGTCCAAGGCAGAACTGATCCGGGAGATCGAGATGCTTTAGACAGAAAGGAATGGAAATCAGCATGATCGAAATACATAGTCTGACCAAATCTTTTGAGAAGATAAAAGCAGTGGATGAGGTCAGTGTAACAATAAAGGATAATATCGTGTTCGGCCTGATCGGCACCAACGGTGCGGGCAAGAGCACAGTGCTGCGTATGATATCCGGCGTCCTGAAACCTGACAGCGGTACGGTGACAGTGGATCATATGCCGGTCTATGACAATGTGGAAGCGAAAAAGCAGCTTTTCTTTATCGCGGACGAGCCGTATTTTTTTGCGAATTCCAATGCACGAGCGATGGAGCGGTATTACAGCGGTGTCTATGAGAACTTCGACAGGCAGGAGTTTTACAGGTATCTGGAGAGTTTTAATCTGGATAAGGGACGGAGGATCAATACTTATTCCAAGGGCATGAAGAAGCAGCTGGCGCTGCTGCTTGGTATCTGTGCGCATACGAAGTATCTGCTGTGCGACGAGACCTTTGACGGACTGGATCCTGTGATGCGCCAGGGCGTCAAGTCGATTCTGGCCAAGGAGATGGAGGAGAGAGGACTTACGCCCGTGATCGCATCCCACAATCTGAGGGAGCTGGAGGATATCTGCGATCACGTGGGACTTTTGCATAAAGGCGGCGTACTGCTGTCCAAGGATCTGGAAGATATGAAGTGCAATATCCAGAAGATCCAGTGCGTGTTCGCATCCGTGGAGGAGGAATTGAAAGCGCTGAGCGGCATGGAAGTGCTCAAGAAGGAGCAGAGAGGCTCCCTGCGCACTTTTACCGTGAGAAGTACAAGAGAAGAAGTGGCGGCCAGATTTGCCACGGTAGATACCGTATTTTACGAAGTGCTTCCTTTGTCTCTTGAGGAGATCTTCATCAGTGAAACGGAGGTAGTAGGATATGACATCAAAAAACTCATTTTGGGCTAGCTGCATAGAGAACCACAGGCGGCGTGTCTGGGTCTGGATCGTGGCGGTTCTGTTTCAGGCGGTGTCCTATGTGGGTGTGCTGACCGTCTACTTAAGCCGTATCAGGATGTGGAACGAAGAGGGCACGTACAAAACGGCGGCGGATTTTCAGGATGCGATGTATCAGGCGACGCAGGATGCGCTGGGATTTCAGGATAATATGTTTCCGATTCTGGTGGGGCTTGCCGTTATTATCGGGATGCAGGGCTTTTCTTATCTGTATGACAGGAAGAAAGTGGATCTGTATCACAGCGTACCGGTAGATAAGGACAGAAGATTTTTCGTAGTTTATTTGAACGGCATCGTGATTTATCTGGTGACCACATTGCTGAATATTTTGATCAGTGTTATTATGGCAATGGTGCAGCAGGCGGTAAACGAAAAGGTGATGGCGGTGATCGGGCTTGGATTTGTCTGGAATCTGCTGGCGTTCTCAGCCATGTACAATACCGTCGTACTGGCGGTGATGGTGACCGGCAACCGGCTTGTCACACTGTGTGCGGCGGGTGTGCTGGTTGTGTATGAGGCGGTCATCTATCATCTGTTCAACAGCCTGCAGTATGCTTTTTTTAAGACAAAAGATAATTTCTATGTGGCGCATTCGCCGAAACTGTCCGTGCTGGAGGATTATGTGGACCATACCTGGGAGATCAAGGCACTTGAAAAGGCGGGGGCGATGGCAGGAAAGGCGCTTCCTTATTATGGGAAATGGTACGTGCTGGCCGGTGTGTTACTGGCCGCAGCGTGGTTTGCCTACCGCAGAAGGCCGTCGGAGGCTGCCGGCAGGGCGATGGCCTTCCGTATGCTGGAACCTTTCGTGAAAGTGGTCGTGGTGATTCCGTCTGCGCTGTGTCTGGGCATGTGGGTGTACAGTGCCGGATACGGCAACAAGACATTGATGCTTGTGACGGTGGCTGCCAGCGGTGTGATCGCCAGTGCGGTGATGGAAGTACTCTATGACTTTGACCTGAAAAGCATGTACAGGCATCTAGTGTCAAGCGGGATTGCCGTAGCCGGCGCCGTGATCCTCTTTTTCGTCTTTAAAGAAGATATGCTCGGCTATGATAAATACATACCGTCGGAGAACGAGGTGGAAAGCATCGCCATGGTCCTTGACTACTATCCGGATTTCTGGGATGAAGATTTTGCCTATATTCCGGTTGCGGAGGCCAGCGAGGAACATATGCATATCGAGGATACGGCGCCGGTGCTGGCGCTGGCTGCCAGAGCACAGCAAAAGACTTACGAAGAGATGGACGATCCGCGGGCGCTGCATGTGCTGTACCGGCTTGCGTCAGGCAGGAAAGTGGGCCGGGTCTTCTACGTGGACTTCTCGGATGCGGACAATGCACCTTTTTTAGACCAGATCACAAGGATGAAAGAATATAAAGAAGGTACGTTCAAGATCCTTACGGATCAGGATTCTTTTGATCTGGCACAGAAGATCACGTACAGCAACGGTGCGGTGGAGGTTGCGCTGCCGGTAGAGGAGGCAATGAATCTCCGGGAGGCATATCTTAAGGACATGGATAAATTTGACTTTACAATGGTCAGGAATAACCGTCCCTGCGGCGAGATACGATTCCGGTTTCCGAACTGGATGACATACACGATATCTGTGTACGAGAGCTATGAAAATACCATTGCATATCTGCAATCAAGGGAGGCATACTATCCGGTACAGCTGAACCCGGAAGATATCGAAAGTATTACCGTGACGAATTATCACTATGACCTGCAGCAGGCCAGAGCGGAATCTGATGAAGAAGCCGCGTCCATTTTGTTCCCGGAGAACAGTACGGTCACGGAGACTTTCTATGAAGAAGAACAGCTCGCAGAAATCGTGCAGGGGATTTATCCGAGCGTCCTGTCGGCACCCTGGAATAATTATAAGGAGAGGGACGACAACTATTCGGTTATTGTGATGTTTAAAAAGGATACGACCTATCCTTATATCCGGAGTGATTACAGCTTCAGTTACCAGTTTATGAAAGAAAGTGTGCCGGCTTTTGTGGAGGAGGCCACGGCCCTTGACAGCGGTGAATCCGCGGCGGACTGAGAAGATAAAGAGTTGTTGCAGAGACTGCGGCAGGAAAGGCAGGGTATGAGTGTGAAACAGGCAGGACCTGTGATCAGAGTCAAAGATTTATATAAGATCTACCGGATCGGTGAGACGAAAGTGCGGGCGTTGAACGGCGTCAGTTTCACCATTAACCGGGGGGATTTCTGTTCCATCGTAGGCACTTCCGGCTCCGGCAAATCCACTCTCCTCAATATGCTGGCGGGCCTGGAGAAGCCCACGAAGGGCGAGATCGTGATCGCCGGAGAGCATATGGAGCGGAAGACGGAGAACCAGCTGGTGGCGTTTCGCCGGGAGCATATCGGCTTTATCTTCCAGTCTTTTAACCTGATGGGGACGATGAATGCCATCGAGAACGTGGCGCTTCCGCTTACGTTTCAGGGGATGGACAGGAAGAGCCGTATCAGGAAGGCAGAGGAAATGCTGGAGCTGGTAGGACTTGAAAAGCATAAGAAACACAGGCCCAATCAGATGTCCGGCGGTCAGCAGCAGCGTGTAGGCGTGGCCCGGGCGCTGGTGGTGGAGCCGGAGATCATCTTCGCGGACGAACCTACCGGGAATCTGGATTCCAACACTTCCGTGGAAGTGATGAATCTGATGAAGAAGGTGGTGCGGGAGAAGAAGCAGACCCTGGTGATGGTAACCCACGACAATTATCTGGCCGGGTTTGCGGATCTGGTGCTGCGGATCAGGGACGGTAAGATCATAGAGATCGAGGACCGGCGGGGGATGGAACTGCCGGAGGAGATCAAGGCGCAGGAATGATGCCGGGTGACTGCGGATACGGCAGAGGTTTCCCGGCGGCCGCAGACAGGATGACATGACGGCAAGTATGTTGTAAAAGAGGATAAGAGAGATGATAAGAAAAGAATGGAAGTCAAAGAGAAAGTTAACGGTCACAAGGGTGGCAGGTAAGCTGCTGTCCGGTGTGGCTTTGAGTGTGGCGTTGAGCATAGCGGTATGGCCGATGCCGCAGCTGCCGGGGACGGTGGCCTGTGTGAAAGCGGAAGAACAAAATCAGATTGAGAATCCGGACGCCTGGGGGAACGGGGACCAGAATCAGAATCCGGAGCAGGATCCGTCGGGCAGCATCAGCAATAATACGGCTGTCATCAACCGCACCTCAGACCGGGTGATCACGGACGACGACCGTGCGGATGCGGATGCGGACATGCTCTATTACATGCAGAGTCTGGAAGTGCGGTACAAGCTGGATGAAAAGGTGATGGAGAATCTTCACAAGGTATTCGACAGTGCGGTCTATTACATTGCCAATACCGAGATGTCACTGACGGAGCTGTGGACTTATGTGTCACAGGCCAAAAGCAACATGGAGTCTACGGCGGTAGCGGCGGTCACCATGACCACCAGTGAATTCCTGCAGGTGGGGGACAACTGGGAGACGCCCACGGTAAGTTACGGGCAGAAGGTTTCCATCGTGCTTCCGGTGATCAACTTCGGTACGGAGGAATTGAACGATCTGATCATACAGCCGCAGACATCGACGGTGGTGTCGGAGTGGCCTTTTGAGCCGGATATGAGCGGGTATCTGCAGACAGAGCCTTTTATCCCGGGAAATCAGACCAAGGATGCTGCGATGGCCAACCGCAGGGAATTTACGTTTACCTTTACGGCCAGAAGTGATGTGATGAGCGGCTATTATCCGCTGAAATTCAATGTGTGGTATACGAAGGCAGGTGTCCGGAGCGAGGAGCCGGCGGAGCTGACGGTCTATGTGAAGACGGTCGGTAAGCCGGGCAGCGGCATCATCGGCGGCAGCGGACAGGAGACGACCGGCGCGAAGCCGCGTATCGTGGTGACAGGCTTCGAGACGAATCCGTCTACGGTCTATGCCGGAGATACTTTTACACTGATCATTCACGTGCAGAATACGGCCAAAGATACGGCGGTAACGAATGTGCTTTTTGATATGCAGGCGGCGCAGGAAGGGGAAGACAAGACCAATACGTATTCCGCGTTTCTGCCGACGTCCGGGGCCAGTTCCATCTATATGGACAGGATCGGGGCCAACACGGCGGCGGATATCGAGATCGAGATGACGGCGAAGGCCGACCTGGCACAGAAACCTTACGTACTGGATGTCAATATGAAATATGATGCGGGTACGATGTTCGATCTGACGGATAAGGCCAGTGTCTCGATCCCGATCTCTCAGGAGAGCCGGTTCGATACGAGTATTCCGGAGGTGGTGCCTGCGGATATCACGGTCGGTTCCCAGTCCAATGTGATGTTCAGTATCTATAATACAGGAAAGACGACGCTTTATAACGTACAGGTGAAATTCAAGGCGGACTCTATTGACGAGGCATCTTCTTTTGTCGGCAATCTGCAGTCAGGCGCCACCGGAAGTGTAGATGTTATGTTAACCGGTATTGCGGCTACTATGGATGACGGAACAGTGACCATGGAGATTTCTTATGAAGATGACGCGGGCAAGGTGACTACGGAAGAGAAGACCATCACCCTTTTCGTGACAGAGATGATCATGGATGATATGATGGGAGACGATACGATGGGTGAGGATATCATGATTGACGGAGAAGGTGGTCCGAAGAAGGGAATGAGTGTCGGTGTGATCGTGGGTATTGTGGTATCTGTTCTGGTCGCTTTCGGTGTGGTCGGGCTGATCATTTTCCTGCAGATACGCAAGAAGAAAAAGGCCGCGGCACTGCTGGCGGATGAGCTGAGCGATCTGGAAGCCGAGCTGGCAAATAAGAATGACAGCAGCCCTTATGACAATGAGTAAAGTCCTGCAGGGCTGGAGTGGAGAAGCATATGAAACTGCTTGATTTGCTGCGGATGAGCAGCAGTAATCTGTGGAAAAGAAAGGTAAGGACTGTGCTTACGGTCCTCGGCGTTGTGATCGGCGTGGCGTCCATTGTGGTGATGGTCTCTCTGGGATTGGGGCTGAGCCGTTCCATGATGGCGGAATATGAGTCTTACGGAAGCCTGACGCAGATTCAGGTGAACGAACCGTGGGACAGTGAGAATGCAGAAGACAAAAGGCTGGATGATACTTTGGTACAAAGCCTGGAAGCGCTGGAGCATGTGGAATCCGTCCAGCCGATCCTGGAGGTGTCTGCGCTGGCCAAGTATGGGAGCTATGAAGGCTATCTGCAGATCAGAGGGGTGCCGAAGGCGGCTTTTGAGAGTATGAATATTAAAATCGGGGAAGGAAGACTGCCGGGAAATGACGATAAGCTGACCTTTTTCCATGGGAATCAGGTAGTGCAGAACTTCTATAACCCGAAGTCAAATAACCCTTACGGTGAGACGCCGGATATTGATCTGATGCGGGATCCCATTTTTATCATCTTTGACAGGGACGCGTATTATGAATCCATGTATCCGTCGGAGGAGGGGCAGCCTCCCCGCAAGCCGCCGAAGAAATATTTGATCGAGACCTGCGGCGTGGAGGCGCCTAACGAGGAGGATTCCTGGTCTTCTTACGGCTGGTATACGTTTTGCGATATAGAGCAGCTGGTCCCGCAGCTCAAGAAGATCTTTAAGAATAAGGTCATTCCCGGCCAGCCGCAGACGAAGACCGGCAAACCCTATAAAGAGATCTTCTACAACCAGCTTCTGGTGAATGTGGACAGCATGGAGCATGTGATGGAGATACAGAACCACCTGACGGAGGATCTGGGGTATGAAGCATGGAGCAACGCCGAATGGGTGGCGTCCGCCCAGAACTCGATGCGTTATGTGCAGGCCGTGCTGGGCGGTATCGGCGCGGTATCCCTGTTTGTGGCGGCTATCGGTATCACGAATACGATGATGATGTCCATCTATGAGAGGACCAAGGAGATTGGCGTGATGAAGGTGTTGGGATGCGATCTGCGCAATATCGGCACTCTGTTTTTGATGGAGGCGGGTTTTATCGGTTTTCTCGGCGGTGTGATCGGACTGGTGCTGAGTTTTATCATCTCCTTTGTGATCAATCAGATCTCAGGAAGCGGTAATCAGGATATGTCAGGCATCGGTATGCTGGGAGTGGGCGGCTCCGGTTCGGCGAACATCTCCTACATTCCGCTCTGGCTTGTGCTGCTGTCGCTGATCTTCGCGGTGCTGGTGGGTATGGTGGCCGGTTTCTTCCCGGCGCGCAGAGCCATGAAGCTCAGTCCGCTGGCGGCGATCAGGAATGAGTAAAGTGGCAGAGAAGCCGGAAGCTGAGATGTTTCGTATAAAGAATACCTTCTGTGTGCATAATAATGGAAAACGGTTATAGACCAGTGCGCACAGGAGGTTTTTTTATGGCTATGAAATTGAGAATCGTGGATGTACATGCAAGGGAAATTCTGGATTCCAGAGGAAATCCTACGGTGGAAGCGGAAGTGACGGTAGAAAAGGAGGTTGGCGGCAGCCAGTATGTGGGGCGGGCGGCAGTGCCCAGCGGCGCCAGTACCGGGCGTTTCGAGGCGGTGGAGCTGCGGGACGGTGAGACGAGATATTTCGGTCTTGGCACGACGAAGGCGGTGAACAATGTCAATACGAAGATCAGAGAGGCGCTGATGGGGGCCAATGCCTTTGACCAGGGACTGATCGACCGGATCCTCATTGATCTGGACGGCACGGACAACAAAAGCAATTTGGGCGCCAATGCCATGCTGGGCGTATCCATGGCCTGTGCCAAGGTGTGTGCGGAGGCGATGGGAATTCCGCTGTACCGCTATCTGGGCGGCGCTTATACGCGACTGCTGCCGGTGCCGATGATGAATATTCTAAACGGCGGCAAGCACGCCGACAATACGGTGGATTTCCAGGAGTTCATGATCATGCCGGTGCAGGCGGAGAGCTTCGGGGACGGCCTGCGGATCTGCGCGGAGATCTATCACAACTTAAAGAAGATCTGTAACGACAGAGGACTGTCCACCGGTGTGGGGGACGAGGGCGGTTTTGCACCGTCACTGCCTGACGCCTTCGCGGTGCTTGACCTGATCGTGGAGTCCATCAAGGCGGCAGGCTATACGCCAGGGCAGGATATCAAGATCGCGCTGGATGTGGCGGCTTCCGAGCTTTACAGTGAGGCGGACGGCGTGTATCATTTTCCGGGAGAGACGGAGCTTAAGCGGAAGAGAAATAAGGTGCGGGGCAGCCGTGTGACGGAATGCTATGAGGCGGGCGTTGAGTTTGCCGGGCAGGCGGAGCAGGAGGAGATCACCAGAAGCACGGAGGAGATGGTGGCTTACTATGAAGAGCTGGTGGAACGCTATCCGATCATCTCCATCGAGGACGGACTGGCGGAAGATGACTGGGACGGCTGGCAGATGATGACGAAGAAGCTGGGAGACAAGATCCAGCTGGTGGGCGACGATCTTTTTGTGACCAATACGAAGCGTCTGGATGCGGGCATCAAGCTGCATGTGGCCAATGCGATCCTTGTCAAGGTGAACCAGATCGGTACGGTCAGCGAAGCCATGGACGCCATCGAAATGGCGCAGAAGAACGGTTACCGGGCGGTGATCTCCCACCGGTCCGGCGAGACGGAGGATACCTTTATCGCAGATCTGGCAGTGGCGGTCAATGCCGGACAGATCAAGACGGGCGCGCCCTGCAGAAGCGACAGGGTGGCGAAGTACAACCAGCTTTTGCGGATCGAGGAAGATCTGGGAAGTGTGGCGTGCTATAAGGAGCCGTTTAATAAGATGTAAAAGGGCAGAGCGGACCGTGTCAGGTTATGGGACCGGGACTGCCCGGATATTCGGATCAGGAAAAGGAACGGATGGTGGGACGGAAACCTGCTGCTGCATGGGTGTTGTGCGGCTGCAGGTTTTGTCATGTTGCTGCAAGCTTTGCTATGTTGCTGCAGGTTTTGTTATGTTGCTGTGGGTTTTGTCATGCTGCTGCAGGTTTTGGTATGTTGCTGTGGGTTTTGT
>ERZ808028.127-NODE-127-length-80889-cov-18.293744_pt1 | contig 80889 bp, 73 predicted proteins | sample MGYA00380184_ERZ808028 | MGnify/ENA primary metagenome ERZ808028 (study PRJEB31490, sample SAMN06133397) | mouse gut metagenome | isolation source: J8_1 | host: mice | place: China: Chengdu | collected 2015-05 ... | reverse complement strand
GCCTGCTCTATCAGTTTTATTTCCTTTTGATAGGCCTGGATGCAGTTGAATGAACTTGCAAGCGAGACATTCAGCGGCTCATACATGCATTTATCCAAACGATACGAGTCTCTTGCGGCTTTCCGCAGAAGCTCGGACGTCCTGGATATGTCAGAGATACGGTTTCTGCTTTTTTCAGCAAGGAATGCCAGCAGTTCTTCCTCTGAAAGGTCGATGATTTCCTGGGGTGACAAAAACTCCGTCAGTACGGCGGAAGACGTAGCGCCATAAATGTTACCGAATGGTTTGTCATCACCATCGAGGAGCTGCAGTTCACTGAATTTCAGATACAGGTTTGAGACCATGTAAGTCTTCTCTCTGGCAATGCATTCCGAAAGGTGCATGCGGTGCCTGGTAAGGCGCTTGAGGGCAGTGAACTGGCTTCCGCGCCAGGGTTCGAGCTTCTTTGTTCTGCCTACCCTGGCGAAGTCGGCAATGAGGAAAGCATCCGCAGGATCCGTCTTTTCCATTCCTATATAGGACTTGCGGTAATTGGCTGTGGTCTTTGGGTTGACAACGAACACATAGGGCTTGTAAGGCATAAGCATTTCGCAGGTGGAAAGAAAATTTGCGATATGGACGCTGTAAACAGATGTAGACTCCAGGCAGACGATGACTGTATCAAGGTTTTTATGGTTCTGCATGCAGCCAGCGATCATGCCGGCAAGTTCATCAGCTCCAGGCTGGTTATTGCCAAATAATGACGAGATGTATTTGTTTTCTTCAAAATCCATGGCATAGACTGCATTGGATTTTGAACTTACATCAATACCTACAAACAAGGTGGACATATAGTTGATCTTTAACATGATATCACTTCCTTTCCGATCTGGATTTGTGGAGCCTGAAGCAAAAGGTTTATCCTGTGCTGCATATGGTGACCGAAGCCTCGCGCAATGAGCATGCACCCAGCCGGCCTTTCTTGCTGGAGCTTCGGCTGGGGATGAAAATTCTGTGTCAGCGGAATGTGCCATATGAACCAGGCTGAATGCTTAAAAAGCAGTCACGGCCAAAGCCGGCTGAAAGGAGGGAAAGCAGTACCTTCGGACATCAGACTCTGCCTGATATCATAACACAAGATTAACCATATAAAAAGTAACTGTTGGTCGTATGGATGGGATTCAGGATGAGGGGAGTTCCTCTTAGATGTCCTTACCATCTATACCCATAAAAAGAATAAGTTCATAAGCGATATTTCTTGCTTACAAACTTATTATACGAGAGGAGGTCTGATATGGAGCAGTTTGAGGAGATTCCGATTCCTGAAATAGAGATAAATGATAAAAGGCACGGAAGAAGAAGGTTCGCAGTATGGACTGCTGCAGCATGTGCAATTGTCCTGATTGCGGCAGGTTTTCTGGTAATAAGGTGGTATGGCTCGGAAGAGAGAGCGCTTGTGAAGGGAATGCTGAATCTGGCGGAAGAAGTGAAAGAGCGGCAGGCGTTATGGGAAACTGCATCGGGCAACGCCCCTGAAGATCCGTTCGGGGCCATGAAAATGACGACGGTGTTTAATGTCAGCAGTGAAGAACTTCCGGTCACATTAGGCGTTGACACCGTGTTTCTCAGGGATGCTAAAGCGCGGAGGCTGCGGGCGGATACGGAAATCAGCGTGATGAACAATAAATTGGCAGGTGTTTCGCTTATTGGACTGGATCATACTTTGATCGTCACCATTCCCGTATTTTTCCGGCAGAATCTGGAATTGGACACGCAGCGCATTGACAGGCAGTATAATGATTCCCTGTTCGCGGAAAAGTTTGGCAGGATCGAGGATCTGGAGGTTTCATTGGATTTATTTCCCGAGGAGACAGGCGCGATCTGGAGAGAATTTTATGGAAACCTGTCAGAATGCATGGAGTATATAAGGGATAATGGAATACAAAACGGCGGCATATTAAATGATCATATGTATACCGTAGAAATAGAAAAACTGGAAAAGCCGCTTGTTATTTCGGTTCCGGAAAAAGATAACAAACAGTACCAATGCAGTCAATATCGGATAGAGTTTTCCTATGGAGAAGAGGAAGCAGATGCGCCCGAGTGCATGGTACTGCTTGCAGCGGTAGATGAAAATGACCGGATCGTTCAGATTACATTGGAAGAGACGGATATCATGATCTGTAGGAAATCCGGAGAATCTGATCCGGCGCAGATACAGTATATCAATCTCAAATTGACCGGCAGCGTTAATTTTCTTGGAGAAGAAAGAAGTATAGATGACATTATTGTCAATATGCAGGCAGAGATACCGCTTTATATTCTGCCGCTTGATAAAAGGCTGTTGTCTGTATTTGGAAACCGCTTTGACAGAGAAGAGGAAACGATAGAAATACAGGTCGGTGCAGAGATTGTTTATGATGAAAATGACAGTAGTGTTACGACACAGCTGCACAAATTGACTGTTGCAGTCGATAGAATTGGCAGTTTTAAAGTCACCGGCAAGGCGGTGGCGGAGCCGCTTCGTGAAGCGATCGCAGAACCGGAAGGAGAAACGATCAGGCTTTTTGAAATAACAGGCGCGCAATATCAGGATCTGGAAGCGCAGTTTTGGCAAAGGATATGGCGGTGGTTAAAAGCGATAGGAAGAGATTGATGATATGAACAGAACTTTCATTTTATGGCGGCTGGAAGGAAAACATACGATAAAGATGCTTCCTGCGATGTTTGCGGAAGCGCTTTTTCTGCTGGGGATTTTGGGAATGGTCGCATTGGGGGCGGCGAAATTGTTTCTTCGGGATATACCGGCTGTACAGATTACGGTCGCACTTGTAGAGGAGGATGAGAATCCCCTGACGGATATGGCGCTCAACTATGTACAGGGGATGGAGAGTATCTCTGAAAGCTGTCGTTTTCTGCAGGTTTCAAAACAAGAGGGATTTACCATGCTGCAGGAGGGCAGGGCGGCGGCAGTTGTGCTTTTACCGGGCGGCGTGATAGAAGGGATATTAACCGGCAGTAATGTGCCGGTCCAGGTATACTTTCCGGAGAATGCGGGCATAGAGTCGGCTTTGTTAAAAGAGCTGACGGATGCAGGCGTGAGAATGCTGCGTATTGCGCAGGCACAGATTTACGGCATTTATGATACGGCGGAAGAATATGGGGCATTGGAAAGATTATCTGTTCTGGAAACGGAAGTCGATCGCTATAATCTGGCCTTTGCACTGGATAGGCTGGCATTGTTCCGGGAGCGTGAGATTTCTGCACCAGGAGAACTTTCCATGATAGAATATGCGGCGGCGTCCGGCGGTATTTTTTTCCTGCTATTGCTTGGTATGGCCTGCTATCCCATGATGCAGCCATATTCTGCAGTGATGAGAAAGCAGCTTGTCAGGGAAGGGATTTCTGTTTGCGCACAGTGTTTTGGGAAGTGGCTGTGCGGACTGTGCTGTATGGGGATCGGCGGTTTTTGCTTCGGATTGTCCGTAAAAGGACTGACGGCACTTTCCGGATATGCGTATCTGTTTCCGAAGGTGCATGGTGAGCGGCTGGCAGTCGTGCTGATGAGCGGTACGGTTATTTTACTTTGTGTTACAACGTTCGTATTTCTGATCTTCCAGGCAGCGGGAAATGGGACTGCCGCAATTCTTGCACTGTTTTTTCTTGCCTCGGTCATGATGTATTTCTCAGGCGGTTTTCTGCCGTCTGTATTTTTGCCGGATATCGTCCGCAGAATAGGAGAAATTCTGCCTACGACGTATTTGATAGAAGCAGCGGGGAGTATGTATACAGGAACCCTGTCAGCGAAAACGGCAGGCGTACTGCTTTTGTATACGGCAGGGTTTGGGATTGCCTCTTTGGCAGCAGGAAGGAGAATGCCATGAAAAGATACAGGATCTGGCTTTGTCTTATGATGAAGAGGATGTTAAAAAAACCTGCGTTTATACTGCTTCTGTTTATTCTGCCGGTGCTGTCATACGGTATGTTCAGGGCGGCACAGAAAGAAACGACGGGAACCGGCGTGGGCATTATGATAGATGGGGAGCAGGACGGCGATACGCGGAATGAGCAGCTTCCGGAATGGTTATCCCGGCAGGATGCGCAGGAGGGTATCTTTGTTTTTCATGTCTATGAAGAACAGGCGGCCATGCTTCGTGATATAGAGCGGGGAGAACTGGAGTGCGGCGTGGTTTTGCCCGGAGACTTGATAGAACGGCTGCGTAACGGTACATGGCAGGGGTCGGTCATGCTGTACGGTGCTTCTTCTTCCGGAATGATCGGAATCATCAAGGAGCAGATCGCGAGTATGATCTTTTCGCTATATTCCGAATTGAATTATGTAAACTATATTGAGAATACGGAAGTCTTCATGCAGGCGGAAGAGAACGGCGCGGCGCGGGAGGAAATCGTTTCGTTTGCGCAGGAAGCATATGAAACGCATCTGACGGACGGCAGCACTTTTGTTTTTGCGTATCATGGAGACCTGGCAGATCCTGAAGATCATACGGCGTATGGCGGCAGCGCTGACGGTGAGAAACAGGCGGGCAGCGAGGATGACTATATGAGTCAAGCGATGAAAAAGGGAGGTACAGACCCCGGCTTCAGATTGCGGGGGATTCTGGCTGTCTGTATTTTCTTAAGCGGACTGTGCGGTCTTTTAACGGACTGGAGAGATCGGGCAAAGAGACGGTTTGTGCGAATTGCGCCGGACTGGGCAACCACAGCGGTCAATGTATGGATCCCTACGGTTTATATGTCTTTTGCTGCATTACTGTGCCTGCTTGTGACGGGACAGTCTGTCGGGGCAGGCGCCGTAACGGAGCAGGCAGAGTGGAGCCTGTATTTTGCCGGTATCGGAAAAGAGATATGTCATCTTCTCTTTTACCAGTTTCTTATTGTCGTTTATTGTAGTATAATCAGGTTGTTATTAAGAAAGCAGGAGACAATGGCTGCTGCTGTGCCGATTTTGACATTTGCCAGTGTTGTCTGCTGTCCGGTCTGGATCAGGCTGGCGGTATATATGCCTCTTTTCCGTGTTTTGGAGAAACTGTTTCCCGTGACCTACTATCTGCTGCTATGAAGGAGAATATCGTAAAGGATGGATCAGTAGAAGGCGGGGCGCTGGAGGATTCAGGCCGGGAAACAGAGCAAAAGAGAAACAGAGCAAAAGAAAGGCAGGATATATGTATGGCCAGAAACAAAGAGGTCAAAACCAATGCGATGCGGATATTGGAAAAGGAGAAAATACCCTATACGCAATATACATATGAGTGTGAGGAATTCGTAGATGCGCTGCAGATTGCGGACATGCTGTCGCTTCCTTATGAGAAAGTATACAAAACGCTGGTGACGGAGGGCAATACGAAAGACTATTATGTATTTGTCATACCGATCGCCGAAGAGCTGGATTTAAAGAAGGCGGCAAAAGCTGTCGGTGTGAAGTCGGTCAATATGATTCATGTGAAAGATATTAATAAAGTGACAGGTTATATCAGAGGCGGCTGTACGGCTGTCGGGATGAAGAAGCGCTACGAAACACGGATCGACGAATCGGCGAAGCAGCTGGAGACAATGATCGTCAGCGGCGGCAGGATCGGATCTCAGATAGCGTTAAAGCCGGAGGATCTGTGTCTGGCAGCGGGAGCGGCGTTTGCGGATATTACGGCGGCGCATTGACGTAAAGGCTGTGTGCAGGCATTGGAGAAAACGGAAGAAATGTTTATGCGCAGGCGGTATTCATTTGTGGGCAAAGGAAGGAGCGCTGAAATGGAAAAGAATATTATGGACTATGAAACGGTGGCGTTGGATGATGAACATGACGCACTTGTCATTATTGATCAGACGAAGCTGCCCGGCACAACGCAGATCATCAGTTTAAAGACTGCACAGGAAATCTGGCATGCCATTTACCTGTTAAAGGTGCGCGGCGCCCCGGCGATCGGTGTGGCGGCGGCATTCGGGATCTATCTGCTGTCCAGGCAGATCGTGACGGACGACTTTGACACTTTTTTTGCAGAATTCGGCAGACAGAAAGCATATCTGGATTCGGCAAGACCGACTGCGGTCAATCTGTCATGGGCATTAAAGCGGATGGAGCAGGTGTGTCTGCAGAACCGGGAAAAGCCGGTGGAGGAGATCAAAGCATTATTAAAGAAAGAAGCCGTTCTCATCAAAGAAGAAGATATCAGAGTATGCAGAGCGATCGGCGAATACGGGTTGACGCTTGTGAAGCCGGGAGACGGCATTTTGACACATTGCAATGCCGGACAGCTTGCGACCTGTAAGTATGGAACGGCTACTGCGCCGATCTATCTGGGGCAGGAAAAGGGTTACGGATTCCGGGTCTTTGCCGATGAGACAAGACCGCTTCTGCAGGGAGCCAGACTTACCGCTTATGAGCTTTCTTCTGCAGGGGTGGATGTGACCTTGATTTGCGACAATATGTCGGGAGCCGTGATGCGAAACGGCTGGGTGAACGCGGTTTTTGTAGGCTGTGACAGAGTGGCGGCCAACGGAGATACGGCGAACAAGATCGGGACCTCCGTGGTAGCGGCAGTGGCAAAACGCTATAACGTGCCGGTTTATATCTGCGCACCGACCTCTACCATTGATATGAATACGAAGACAGGAGCCGATATTAAAATAGAAGAAAGACCGGCTGAGGAAGTGACGCAGATGTGGTATAAAGAACGTATGGCGCCGGAGGGCATTAAAGTCTTTAACCCGGCATTTGATGTGACGGACCATGATCTGATCGCAGGCATCGTTACGGAATACGGAATTGCCAGAGCGCCGTATACGGAATCTCTGCAGGAGATTTTTGCAAAGAAGGCAGACAGACAAAAGGAAGATTAGAAAAAGGATCAGGGAAAGGAAAATGCTTATGGAAAATGAAGAAATGATCGAGGAGATCATGCGCCACCTGGATGCAGAATCGCAAAACGGCGTATACCGGATGAGCGTCCTTATGGATGATCAGGCTAAGCATGCCAAGACCGTTTCCAAACAGTGCTGCAATATGTATGGGCGTCCCGCTTCGGAAACGGTCGGACTGCTCGATATGTATACTGATATGAATGCCAGCAGGCCGGATAATGAGCGGGAATAAAATGCGTGCCGGTCAATACTTTCCGGTAGTATAATGTCCGGAATTATGTTAAAATTGTGCTATCAGATATCATTTTGAACCCATAAGGAGAAGATCCTATGAAGACTTTTGATTACGACAAAGTAAAAGATCCGTTATTTTTCAAAGATAACGTGCTTCCCGCACATTCGGCGCATATGATCTGCCGTGACAAAGCGGAGTTTTCCATGAGGAAGAGCTCGCTTAGAATGTCTCTTGACGGTGTCTGGAAATTTTCCTATGCAGTCAATAAAGCCTCTGCAATAGAGGGATTTGAAAAAGAGGACTATGACTGCACGTGCTGGACGGATATCCGTGTTCCGGCGCACATCCAGATGGAAGGATATGATGCGCCGCAGTATGTCAATGTGCAGTATCCGTGGGATGGACGGGAAGAAGTCAGTCCCGGGGAGATTCCGGAGCGTTTTAATCCGGTGGCGAGTTATGTGAAATATTTTCATGTGCCGCAGAATATGCAGGGAAAAGAACTGCGTCTTTCGTTTCAGGGTGTGGAAAGCGGTATGGCAGTCTGGTTAAACGGCAGTTACGTCGGATACAGCGAAGACAGCTTTACACCTTCCGAGTTTGCTGTTACGCCTTATGTGAAAGCGGGAGAAAACAAACTGGCGGTGCAGGTCTATAAGTGGACGTCTTCGAGCTGGTGTGAGGATCAGGATTTTTTCCGCTTTTCAGGTATTTACCGCAGTGTATATCTGTATGCGGTACCGTCCGTACACATGGAAGACATCAGGATCAAAACTTTATTTACCGGACAGGACTTTACGAAGGCAGAACTGGAGGTCCGGACCAAAGTAAGCGGAAGAGGATCTATCCGTTATACGTTAAAAGATGGAGAAAAGACAGTCTTTGAGCGGGAGAGCAGATTTGGCGGAGAGCCGGCATTTTCGCCGCAGCTAAGCAAAGATGAATGCAGGGGCGCTGAAAACGGGCAGGAAGAAAACATCCGGGATAGGGAACCGCAGATAGAAACGTTCCGTGAAGAAATCCGGGAGCCGAAGCTGTGGAGCGCGGAACAGCCGTATCTGTACCGGCTGGAGTGCGAAGTGATCGGAGAAAACGGCGGGATAGAAGAATATACGGAGCAGCTGGTCGGCCTGCGTAAGTTTGAGATGAAAGACAACCGTATGCTGTTAAACGGCAGGCGGATCGTATTTAAAGGCGTCAACCGGCATGAATTCAGCGCTGTTTCCGGCAGACACGTTTCTTACGAAGAACTGGAAAAAGACATCGTGACGATGAAAAGGCATAATATCAATGCCATTCGTACCTGTCATTACCCGGATGATACGGCGGTCTATGATTTGTGCGACAGATACGGCCTTTATATGATCGCGGAGTGCAATATGGAGACGCACGGTACATGGGAGCCTTATTTAAGAGGTGCGGCGGACAAATCCTATGTACTTCCGGGAGATCATGATCATTGGGAGGGAATGATGCTTGACCGCATTAATTCCTGTTATCAGAGGGATAAGAATCATCCCGCAATCGTGATCTGGTCATGCGGCAATGAATCTTTTGGCGGCAGGACAATCTATAAGATGTCGGAGCTGTTCCGTTCTCTGGATGATACGAGGCTCGTACATTATGAGGGTATCGCGCTTGACAGGAGCTATCCCGATACATCCGATATGGAGAGCCGTATGTACCCGAGTGTACGGGACATCGAAGCCTATTTGGAAAAAGAGGATGCCAAACCATATATATGCTGCGAGTATTCTCATGCTATGGGCAATTCCTGCGGGGCGCTGCATAAATATACGAATCTTGCAGACAAAGAGAACTCCGGCTATCAGGGCGGTTTTATCTGGGATTATATTGATCAGTCGATTTATAAAAAGGACCGTTACGGCAGGGAATATCAGGCTTACGGCGGGGATTTTGCCGACCGTCCGTGCGATTTCAATTTCAGCGGAAACGGTATTGTCTATGGCGGAGAGCGGGACGCTTCGCCAAAGATGCAGGAAGTGAAATATGATTATCAGAATCTGTCGGTGGATATTCATGAGAAAGATTTTGAAGTGTGGAATAAGAATCTGTTTATCAATGCGGATGCCTTTGACGCAGAGGCGGTTTTATTACGAAACGGTGTCCCGGTCGCGAAGAAGGCGCTGAATATCAGTGTGGAGCCGGAAAGCAGGCTGCGGTTCCCGGTTCCGTTTACACTTCCGGAGCATGCGGGAGAATATGCGCTTACGGTATCATTTCATTTGAAAGCCGATACGCTTTGGGCGAAGGCCGGATATGAGGTTGCATTTGGACAGGCGGTTATAGCGCGGACGGCGGAAAAGGAAAAAGAGGCGGTTTTACGTCCCATGACGCTGATCCGCGGCAAAAACAATATCGGTGTACGCGGAGCGGAATTTGAAGCATTGTTTTCCCTGGGAGGCGGACTGGTATCGTATCGTTATGCGGGACGCGAGCTGTTGGAGCGGATACCGAAACCGAACTTCTGGCGTGCGCCTGTCGATAATGACGAGGGGAACAACATGCCGGGACGGTACGCGCAGTGGAAACTGGCGAGTCTATATCTGACGACGAGAGATGCCGGGAAAAAGACGGAGACGGCGGACGGTATCCGGTATGAAAATCCGGAAGTCACGGAAGAAAAAGACTGTGTGGCAGTTACGTATTACTACCGTTTCCAGACAACGCCGGATGCCGCATGTCAGGTGACATACCGGGTATATGGAGATGGCCGGATTCGGACGACGCTGTCTTATGATCCGGTAAAGGAACTCGGCGACATGCCGGAATTTGGTATGATGTTTCATCTGAATGCCGACTATGATCATGTGGAGTGGTACGGAAACGGGCCGGAGGAAAGCTATGAAGACCGTAAGGAAGGCGCAAAACTCGGTGTATACAGGAATCTTGTAAAAGACAATATGGCGGCATATCTGGTACCGCAGGAGTGCGGCAATAAGACCGGCGTCCGCTATGCGAAGATAACGGACAGAAAGGGAAGAGGACTCTTATTTACGTATGATGCCGCATATGATTTTAAGAAGGCGGACACGGTGCAGACATACTCGGGAAACGGCATGAGTTTTTCGGTTCTGCCATACACACCCCATGAACTGGAGAATGCCAGACATCCTTTCGAACTGCCGGAAATACATTATACGGTAGTACGGGCGGCGATGCGTCAGATGGGCGTCGGCGGAGACGACAGCTGGGGGGCGCATGTACACCCGGAATATTTGATCGACGTAGGAAAGAAACTGGAGTTTACTTTTACATTCCGCGGTATTTAGCGAATATGGCGGCATAAGGGGACGAAATAGCCGTCGTAAACGGGAATGCGGCGCATATAAAAAGATAAAAAGAAATAAAAATGAGGGAGAGGGAAAAATGAGCAGTAAAGTACAAAAGTATGAACAGGTGGCAGCAGCGGCAGGATTAAAATTTGACAGCATACGGAACGTCATGTATGGACAAAAGAACGGCTACGGAGTCTTTGTATATGCGGAAAATGCAAGCTATCCGTATCTGTTTACCGTCAGTCTGAGTGCGAAATCACCAATGGGATCTTTGAGTAAGGAGGATACAAAGGCATTTGTGAAAGGGGAAGCGCCTGTCGTGTCTTTGATCCAGGACGGGAACCAGATTAAAATGACGTTAAAAGCAACCAAAAATGCGGAAAAGCTCGGCAATTTTGTTAACGGCAGCATCAACGCCGTGACTTCGTTTCTGCGGGGAAAAGGGTTTGAACCGTGCTGCCAGCTCTGTTCACAGCAGGCGGAGATGGCAGGGTATGACGTGAGAGGCAGTTATATGCATTTGTGCCCGGATTGTGCAGGAAAGTTCCGTCAGGATATGACGTTGGCGACTCAGCAGAAGAAAATGAAGAATGAGAATGTGGTCGGCGGTATTGTCGGCGCCCTGCTTGGATCATTGTTAGGTGTGCTCTGCATTGTCATTTTCGGCCAGCTCGGCCGTGTCGCAGCCGTATCAGGTGTAATTATGGCTGTCTGTACGATCAAAGGTTATGAGATGCTCGGCGGCAAACTGACCAAAAAGGGCGTTATCATCAGTATTATCATGATGATCATTATGACATATGTCGGAGACAGAGTGCAATATGCGCTCCTCATTGTACAGGAATTTGAGGCATCGATCTTTGAAGGATACCGTTATGTACCGGTATTTTTGGCAGAAGGTGTGATCGACAACGCCGTATACTGGGCAAATCTTGTTATGCTTTATGCCTTCACCTTACTCGGTGCAGTACCTACGGTTCGTACAGCGTTAAAAGACCGTAAGAAAGAAAGTCAGTTTGCACAGATCGGTTCTACGAATGTGTTATAGGAATTTACCGTGGCCGCAGTAGTGGAATACAGGCAGGAATTTACGGAGCAAATTACGAAGCGCAGGCTGTCAGGCCTGCGCTTTTTTACGGCGGAGTGATCAAAAAATTCAGAGTGCCGGGTGGATTTCCGGTGCCTTTTTCCAACAAGGAGATCAGTCCTAAGATCGTCTCTTCGATCTCTTCGGGGGAAGAGGGCAGCAGTGTCGTATCCATCTTGACAGCCAGTATGATCAGGACGATCTCCGAAAGCGCCGCCGGATAGTCAAAATGAATCTCACCCTGTTCGATTCCCTGTTCAATAATGGAAGTCAGAACCGGTTTCAGCTCTACGATAAGATGGTTTAAATATTTCTGGTGTAAGAGGAGATGATCCTGTGTCGTAACGCTTTTGGTTCCGGCATGCTGCCTTAGAAATGCCGTGGAGGAATTCCTGCATGCCTGAAAGATCATCGCCATGCGGATAAAAGGCGATACATGTTTCTGTTCCGCAAGATTCTTGGCCGTAGCGATCGGTTTCTCGTAATTTCGTTCGATCAATGCTTCCAGGATTTCATCTTTGGAAGAAAAGTAATAGTAAATGCTGCCTTTGGCAATACCCGCCGTCTGTGCGATTTCATTGACCGAGATAGTCTGTATATCTTTGTTTTCCAGTAAACTTTGTAAGGCGTCCAGTATTTTTTCATATTTTGTCTGATTCGGCATGTCATAGAGTCCTTTCGCTGACATAAGAATGGCCCGGGAAGTCCCCGTAAGAGCGGTACGCGGAGCGTGCTGTCTGTTGTTTGAGTATACCATAGAAGGGATTATTTTGTCATGTGAAAAGTATACGATCAAAGATTTATGGAAAATTTATCATCAGGTATGAGAGATTTTGCTGCAGGAAAGATGGAACACTGCATAATTTGGCCCTGTATGTGTCAATATACCTATATGCTGATAGTAAGAAAAGTCAGGCAATAGCAAAGCTTATAATGCACAATACAGTGCAGAATACAGGAGCGGAAGGGGAAATAGGATGAGCAACCACTTAAAAGACCAGAGCAGTCCCTATCTTTTACAGCATGCCGGGAACCCGGTAGACTGGTATCCGTGGGGAACAGAAGCATTTGAAAAGGCACAGAGGGAAGATAAACCGGTATTTCTGAGTATCGGTTACAGTACCTGCCACTGGTGCCATGTGATGGCGCATGAGAGTTTTGAAAATGAGCAGATCGCGGAGATCCTGAACCGCTATTTTGTTTCCATCAAGGTAGACAGGGAAGAACGTCCCGATATTGACAGTGTCTATATGTCTGTCTGTCAGTCGCTTTCGGGAAGCGGCGGCTGGCCGATGAGCATTTTTATGACGGCAGCACAGAAACCGTTCTTTGCGGGGACTTATTATCCGCCGGAATCCCGCCCGGGCATGATCGGTTTTACAGATCTGCTTCTTGCGATCGCGGAGAAATGGAAGAGCGACAGAGAGACTTTGACAGCCGCGGCGGATACCATTGTTGACCAGATCAGTACATCTAAAAATGACACGTATGATATCTATGAAGAAATCAGGGAAAAGCTTCCGGCTCAGGCAGTGAAGATGCTGTGCGGGAGTTTTGATGCACAGTATGGCGGGTTCGGACCGGCGCCTAAGTTTCCCTTGCCGCACAATCTGCTCTTTCTGATGCTGTATGCCTATTTGGCGGAAAAAGACACAGGCCAGGCGGCCGGGCAGGTAAAAATGACACTCATGCAGATGCGGCGGGGCGGAATTTTTGACCAGATTGGTCATGGATTTTCACGATATTCCACGGACAGATATTACCTTGTACCGCATTTTGAGAAGATGTTGTACGATAATGCGCTGCTGATCATTACCTATGCCGCCGCATACCGGTTTTTTGACGAGGACGTTTTTCTGGATACGGCGAAAAAAACCGCGGACTATGTACTATGCGAAATGACGGGGGAAAACGGAGAATTTTATTCGGCGCAGGATGCCGACAGCGATGGCGAAGAAGGAAAGTTCTATACCTGGAGTTATGAGGAAGTCTGTGCGGTTCTTGGAAAGAAAAAGGGAAAACAGTTCTGTGAATATTATCATATTACGAAACAGGGCAATTTTGAAGGAAAAAACATTCCGAATCTGTTAAACGGACAGGAAATTTCTGATACATTCGACGAAGAGAGAAAAATTTTATATCAGCACCGCCGTTCCCGCATGAAACTGCATCTTGACGATAAAACGCTTACGGCGTGGAATGCGCTGATGATAAGCGCGCTTGCTTTGCTTTACCGGGTCAGCGGAAAGAGAGAGTATCTTCTGGCGGCGCAGAAAGCGGAGCAGTTTTTAAAAGAATACCTTACGCAGGACGCTGTTTTGTATGTGGGCTGCCGGAGAGGACGCTGTTTGGTAAAAGGCTTTCTGGATGACTATGCGTACACGGCAGCCGCGTATCTTTCGCTGTATGAGGCGACGGCGGATGGGGAGTATCTGCAGCGGGCCGGCGTAATTGCAGGAGAAGCCGGAAAGCAGTTTGCCGATGAAAACGGCGGCTATTTTCTGTATGGGACGAAGAACGACGGATTGATCGCAAGGCCGAAAGAAACGTATGATGGCGCGCTGCCAAGCGGAAATTCCGTCATGGCATATGTGCTTGTGCGGCTTTTGCAGTACGGGCAGACGGCATACGAGACGGCTGTCCGGAAACAGTTTGCGTTTTTGACGGGAGAAGCAAAACACTATCCGGCAGGGCATACAATGTTTATGGCGGCGCTGCTGTGGGAATCATATCCGCCGCAGAAAATCACCGTTGTATTGACCGAATCAGACAATGCAGAACAGATCACGGCGCGGCTGCCGCTTTATGCGGATATCACCGTTTTGACGCAGGAAACGGAAGAGTATCCGCTTCTGCTTGGCAGGACTACGTACTATATCTGTAAAAACCATACGTGTCTGCCGCCTGTGAACCAGGCACCCTTTTGCCATAGAGACATAACTTAGAATAAGACCGGGCAAGAATGGAGACTAATTATGGCATATATGGACTATGAGCCTGTGATCGGCACGATCGTAAATATGGCGCGTGGAAGTGACTGCTGCAGTCAAATGATGTCGCTGCGTACGAATAACGGGATTGTGAACTTTATGATAACACCGGAGACAAAAGTGGTTGACTGCAGACCGCTTCGTGCAGGACTGCGTGTTGCGGCATTTTATGATGCATCGCTTCCGGTGCCGCTTATTTTCCCGCCGCAGTATCAGGCACAGATCGTTACCGTTTTGACGAGAGAGGAACAGATCATGCTGAACCGCTTTGACCGTAATCTGACGGCTGAAGATAATTCCCTGCAGCTGAATGTTGCGAGAAATACGAACATTGAAACAATAAACGGACAGAATACCGGATGCAATCTCGGTAATCAGACACTGCTCGTCTATTATACGGCGACGACCAGAAGCATTCCGCCTCAGACGACGCCGCGCAGGATCGTTGTGCTCTGTTAAAACGTCTGCACAAGAATTGACAAATTATCACATCTTCATCTATTTTCATGTCATAGACCCCTTCCTATAATAGAAGTAAGAGAAGTCATGAACAGAACTTATGGTACTTTCAGATAGGGAGGGGTATTATGCAGTACGGACATTTTGATGATCAGAACAGGGAATATGTAATAGACAGAGTGGATCTTCCCTGTTCATGGACAAATTATATCGGTGTAGAGGATATGGCGGCGGTCATAAACCACACGGCGGGCGGCTATCTGTTCTATAAGACGCCGGAATATCACCGGATCAGCCGCTTTAGAGGAAACGCGGTGCCGATGGACAGGCCGGGATTTTATGTGTATCTGCGTGATAATGACAATGCGGATTATTGGTCCGTATCGTGGCAGCCTGTAGGCAAGCCGCTTGCGCAGGCAAACTATAGATGCCGGCACGGGATGTCTTATACGGTCTACGAATGTGACTATCAGGGAATTCAGGCGTCCCAGACAATGGTGATCCCCAGAGGGGAAGCGGTGCAGATATGGGATGTAAAGCTTCGCAATACAGGAGAAACCGTAAGAAATCTGAGTGTATTTTCCTATCTGGAATTTTCTTTTCATCATATTATGATCGACAACCAGAATTACCAGATGAGTCTTTATTGTGCCGGGGCATCTTATGAAGATGGCATCATAGAAGAAGATCTGTTTTATGAAGAAAAAGGATATCAGTATTTTACGGCTGATTTTGAACCGGACGGCTTTGACTGTATGCGCGACAGCTTCATAGGGACGTATCACACGGAGTCTGATCCGGCGGCGGTTTTATCGGGTAAATGTTCTTCTTCGTATGAAAAGGGCGGAAACCACTGCGGCAGTTTGGAGAAAAAGCTGATCTTACAGCCGGGAGAAGAAGTGCGCCTGTTCTTTTTCTTAGGGGAAGGAAACCGGGAAGAAGGAAAGCGCATACGCGAAAAATACAAAGATCCCGCGGCTGTGGATGAAGTATATGCGGATCTGAGAAACTACTGGGAAGATAAATGCGCGAAGCTGCAGATTCAGACACCGAATGAAGGAATGAATACGTTAATCAATACATGGACGCTGTATCAGTCGGAAATCAACGTTATGTTTTCCCGTTTTGCTTCTTTTATCGAAGTGGGCGGCAGAGTGGGACTCGGCTACAGGGATACGGCACAGGATGCCATGACGATCCCGCATTCCAATCCGTTAAAGTGCAGAGAACGTATCGAACAGCTGCTGCGGGGATTAACGAGTGAGGGATACGGACTGCATCTGTTCCAGCCCGAATGGTTTATGGAGAATACGGGAGAGAAGCCGTTTAAATCACCTACGGTCATCCCCGAGCCGGATAAAAACAGCATCATTCACGGATTAAAGGACGCCTGTTCCGATGATGCGCTCTGGCTGGTAGCGGCAGTGACGGAATATATAAAAGAAACAGGGGACACTGATTTCGCCTCTGCGGAGTATCCTTATGCAGACACATTCCTGGACGGAAGCGGCAAAACGGAAACGGTTTACGGGCATTTGAAAAGGATTCTGGACTTTTCCGCAAAGCAGGTGGGACAGACGGGAATCTGCAAAGGACTGCGGGCGGATTGGAACGATTGTCTGAACCTGGGCGGCGGAGAAAGCGCTATGGTCAGTTTCCTGCATTACTGGGCATTGACGGAGTTCATCGGCCTGGCAGAGCATCTGGGAGAGTGGGAAGATGCGAAAAAGTACAAGGCAGCTGCACAGCATGTCAAAGAAGTATGCAACCGGGAACTGTGGGATGGAGAATGGTTTATCAGAGGCATCACGGCAAGCGGCAGGAAGATAGGCTGTCAGGAAGATGCGGAAGGCAGAGTGCATCTGGAATCCAATGCATGGGCGGTCCTTTCGGGAGCCGCGGATGCGGAAAAAGCGGATGCCGCACTGCAGGCGATCGATGAATATTTATACACGCCGTACGGACTTCTTTTGAATACGCCGTCTTATACCGTACCGGATGACGATATCGGTTTCGTGACAAGAGTGTATCCGGGACTGAAAGAAAACGGAGCGATCTTCTCCCATCCGAATCCGTGGGCCTGGGCGGCGGCCTGTGTCAGAGGAAGAGGCGATCTGGCGATGAAATTCTATGATGCGCTTTGCCCATACTGGCAGAATGATAAGATCGAGGTCAGGGAATCCGAGCCGTATTCGTACTGTCAGTTTATAGCAGGGAAAGATCACAGTGCATACGGCAGGGCAAGACATCCTTTTATGACAGGATCCGGCGGCTGGTCCTATTTTGCGGCAACCAGATATATGCTGGGCATCCGGCCGGATTATGATGAGCTGAAGATCGATCCCTGCATTCCTGCGGATTGGAAATCATTCCGGGCGACACGCGTATTCCGGGGAGCATCGTATGAGATCATAGTGAATAACCCTGACGGCGTGATGAAGGGCGTGAAGGAAATACGGATAGACGGTGTGCCGTCGGACAGGATCAAACCGTCCCGGACAGGAAGCAGACACGTTGTAGAAGTGACATTAGGATAGGCAGGTTAAGAAACAACAGGAAGGTCTTAAAAAATAATATAACAGGAGGAAAGAGTTATGATCAAGTTTGGAACCGGCGGATGGCGTGCGGTAATAGGCGATGAGTTCACAAGAGAAAATATCCAGATCTTATCGAGAGCGATCTGTGACAAGATGAAAGAGGAAAAGGTGGAAAAAGAGGGGATCGTACTCGGATATGACAGACGCTTTCTCTCAAAAGAGGCAATGCAGTGGGCGGCGCAGGTTTTTGCCAAAGAGGGGATCAAAGCCTGCCTGATCAATAAATCGGCGCCCACGCCCCTTGTCATGTTCTATGTGATGAAGCATAAGTTTCATTACGGCATGATGATCACGGCAAGCCATAACCCCGCTACTTATAACGGCATCAAAGTGTTTACATACGGCGGCAGGGATGCGGATGAAGTACAGACGGCCGAGATCGAAAAATATATTGACGAAGTGACGGATATTCCGGTAGAGGATATGCGTTATGAGGAGGGGATCGAGAAAGGACTCATTGAAGAGATCTATCCGCTGAATGAGTATCTTGACAGCATCATCGATACCGTAGATATGGAAAAAGTCAAAATGTGCGGTCTGCGCATTGCATTAGATCCAATGTACGGCGTCAGCGAGACTTCCTTAAAAACGATTCTTATGACTGCGCGGTGCGAAGTAGAGACGATCCACGAGAGACATGATACCCTGTTTGGCGGAAAACTGCCCGCGCCGACGGCGGAGACGCTGCGGACACTGCAGAATTATGTGCTGGACAGAAAATGTAATCTGGGCATTGCGACCGACGGCGATGCGGACCGGATCGGCGTCATCGACGATATGGGGAATTTCCTGCATCCGAACGATATCCTGGTACTGCTGTATTATTACCTCGTTAAATATAAAGGCTGGCATGGACCGGCAGTCAGGAATATATGTACGACCCATTTACTGGACAGAGTTGCAGAGAGCTTCGGGGAGAAATGCTATGAGGTTCCGGTAGGATTTAAACATATATCGGCCAAAATGTTTGCGACCGATGCGGTCATCGGAGGAGAATCTTCGGGCGGTATGGCCGTAAGAGGCCATATCAAAGGAAAAGACGGTATCTATGCTTCCGCATTGTTAGTGGAGATGATCGCCGTGACAGGCATGAAACTGTCACAGATCATGGAGACGATACGAAAAGAATACGGCGGCATGGCGTTAGAGGAGCGGGACTATCGTTTCAGTCCGAAAAAAAAGGAAGAAATACAGAAGCAGTTGCTGGAAGATAAAATGCTGCCGCAGATTCCCTATGAGGTTGAGAAAATATCTTATCTGGACGGCTTAAAGATTTATCTAAAGGATGGCGGGTGGATTTCCGTAAGGTTTTCCGGTACGGAGCCGTTATTACGGATCTTTTGCGAAATGAAGGAAAACAAAGACGCAGCGGCATTTTGTGAAGTATTTGAAAAGTATCTGGAATTATAAGAAAAAAGCGGTGCATACTTTTAAAAATCATGAGAATGGTATAGACTGAAAGAAAAAGGATTGGGAGTAAATATGAACGCAGTCATTCAAAGGATAAAGGAAAGATGCAGCCGGAGAAAATCACTCAGATGGAGCATGGTAAGGATGCTTCTGTTTGGGTGGTTTTTTCCGTTGTTGATGCTGACCCTCATTATCATACGATTGATCACGGGAAATCTGTATAAGCAGGTGGAACATACGGTCACGGCGTCTTTGGAGAAAACGGTGGAAATTATGCGGATGCAGTTAAAAGACTGCGAAACGGCTTCTAAGAATGCTTCTTATATGGCAGTGATCGCCAGAAGTTATGCCGCGTATCTAAAGGATGAAAACGAAGATATCTTCGAAAAGAATGTGGAAGATTTCTTAAAACAGCAGTATGGCTATAATGATAATTGTAAAAGTGCGGTACTGATGCTGCTTGCGCAGGAAGACTCCTGTTATTATGCGCTCAACAACAGCAACGGGGGAACATATCAGGATATTCGTTTCTTTCAAACAAAGGCAAGGGAGAAAATACTGGAAGCCGCGGATAACCTGGATACCGCTACGACGCTGGTAGGGATGGAAGGCAGGGTCTATATGGTCAGAAATCTCGTCAATTCCAAATTTGTGCCGTATGCCGTATTGGCGCTTGAGCTGGACAATGAATCTTTGATGAAAAGTTATACCAGTATATGGGGATATCTGGATGCCAGTCTGTACTGGAACGGAGAATTATTATTGGGAGAAGACGAAGAAACGCTCGAAATACTGCCGGAACACATTGCAGAAAGCACGGCAGAGCAGGATATTGTATATGATCATCGCAGAGGCGCCTGTTCCTATGCCTATTATAGAGTAGAAATGTATGAAGGCGCGGCGGTCATAACGATCCGTCTGGATAATACGGTACTCCATGCGGAAACGATCACCATGCAGTATTTTTTCCTGATCCTGCTGATTTTTATGATACCGCTGATTGCGCAGATGATGCGTTTCTTCCACAAAAAGGTGACCGTGCCGCTGGGAGAACTGAATACGGCGTCCAACGCAGTCAGGGAAGGAAATCTGGGGATACAGATCGAAAACGAAGAAGACAATGAGGAGCTTTACCGCGTAAAAGATTCCTTTAACCACATGTCCTGGCAGCTTAAAAATCAGTTTGATAAAATTTATCTGGAGGAAATTGCGCTTCGTGATGCCAAGATCATGGCGCTGCAGTCACAGATCAATCCGCATTTTCTGAATAACACGCTGGAGATCATCAATTGGGAAGCGCGTTTAAACGGTAACTATAAGGTGTGCGGAATGATCGAAGCGCTTTCCACCATGCTTGGCGCGACGATGAACCGGAAAGAGCAGCAGTTTCATTCCGTGGCGGAAGAAATGGCCTATGCCGATGCCTATATTTACATTATTTCACAGCGCTTCGGCGCGAAATTTCAATGTACGCAGAAGATAGACGAGAGACTGCTGACGCTGCAGGTGCCCAGGCTGATCGTGCAGCCCATCGTGGAAAATGCCGTAGAGCACGGTATGAATATTACCAGACAGGGACGTTTGGAGATCAGAGTCTATGAAAGAGAAGATGGATACCTTTGTATTGAAGTGGAAGATAACGGGCATCTGACAAAAGATGCAAAGGCCAAGATTGAAAGACTGTTGTCCGAGCAGATAGATCTGTCCGCAGAAAAGAGAGTAAGTCTCGGCATCCGTAATGTTGACCAGAGACTGAAGATGATATACGGCAGGGATTGTGGATTATTTATAACGGGAAGTGAACGCGAAAATACGATTAGCACAATTTTGCTCAAAACTACCCCTCCAAGCGAACAATAAAAGGCAAAAAAAGACAATACCAACAATTACTCTTTTCCTATTTTGCGCGTATGATAAAGATGTAAACACAACAAAGCAACAAAAAGAAAAGGGAGGAAAAAACAGAATGAAGAAAAGAGTCATTGCAGCAATGCTTGCAGGTATAATGGTATTTTCCGTGACAGCATGCGGTAAAGATGAAAGCACGGGATCTTCGGATACGCAGACGACAGGCGGCACGGAGGAGAGCAGTGCAGATACGGAAGCTGCAGCAGATACGGCGGATGCAGCGGATACGGAAAGTGAAGAGGCTGAGCAGCCTGCGGCTCCTGTAGAAATCGTCGTTACAACGACATTTGCAGGCGAGGATGCCAGTGCACAGGCTTACAAGGACGGCGTGAAAGCATGGGAAGAGCAGACCGGCAATACGGTAGCGGATACTTCCGCAAGTTCGGACGAGACGTTCAAGACAAGAGTGGTAACGGATTTTGAAACAGGTTCCGAGCCTGATGTACTGTTCTTCTTTAACGGAGCAGACGCCAACAGCTTTATCGAAGCGGGCAAAGTACTGTCGATCGATGAAATCCGCACGGAATATCCGGAATATGCTTCTAACTTAAATGATGATCTGATCACTCCTTCACTGGTAGACGGCAAGAAATATGCGATTCCCGTAAAAGGTTATTGGGAAGCGATGTTCGTCAACACAGAGGTATTGGAAGCAGCCGGCGTGGAAGTTCCCGGAGCAGACTATACCATGGACATGTTTAAAGAAGATTGTGAAAAGATCAAGGCAGCAGGCTATGCACCTATCGCGGCAGCGCTTGGCGATATCCCTCATTACTGGTGGGAGTTTGCAATCTACAATCATCAGTCACCGGCGACACACCTTGACATTCCGGGCAGTGTGGATGATGAAACCGGACAGGCATGGGTTTCCGGACTGAATGATATCAAAGAACTGTATGAACTTGGATATTTCCCGGACAATACGCTTTCTGCAACAGATGACGAGACATTCGCACTCTTTACGGAAGGTAAGGCTGCGTTCCTGATCGACGGTTCCTGGAAAACGGATGGTATCTTAAAAGCCTGCCAGTCAGACCCGGATGATCCTTCTACGCTTGATGCAGAAAAGCTTGCGAAATTTGACGTAACTTATATACCCGGTAACGGCGACAGAAAAGCAACTGATTTAGTAGGCGGCTTCTCCATGGGATATTATATCACAAGAAAAGCATGGGATGATCCGGAGAAAAGAGCGGCAGCAGTAAGCTTCGTAGAATTTATGACTTCCGATGAGATCGTGCCTACATTTGCAGAGCATACAGCTTCACCGCTTAATAATGCACCGGATGTTGATCCGTCTAAGTTTAACGAATTGCAGATCAAATCTATGGAGATGATGGCAGGCGTAACTTCTTTAACGGATGCTGTACAGGATTTATTCCAGGGTGACTGCCGTGTATCAACATTCGACGGTATGCCGGAGATCGTAACAGGCAGAATCGATGCTGCGGATGCGGTAGCGGAAGGACTGGATGTATATCATAATCAATAAGGAGTACAATGCAGTAAAATGATCCGTGCAGACAACGGATAACAAATATAATCGGCAAAACGGGGGCAGGGTATTACCCTGCCTCCTTTTTAAAAAAACATTGGGAAATTCGGAGGTGGCTTATGGGAGCAAACATTTATCGTAATAAGAAACCGGTGTTCGTATTCTTACTTCCCGCATTCCTGTTTATGGCAGTATATCTCTATTATCCTTTTTTTAAGAATATCATCAACAGCTTCATGGAGATCAAACAGCTTGGAAGCGCGGGAAAAGGTTTTAATACACCGTGGTACAGTAATTATGTGGAAATGTTTCAGGATGCCAATGTACGGACATCCATTAAAAATACAATCTTAATGATGATCGTTACGCTGGTCGGACAGGTTGGGATCGCGCTGATTCTGGCGCTTATGGTAGACAATATCAGAAAAGGAAAGCAGTTTTTCAGGACGGTTTTCTTCTTCCCTATCGTTATTTCGGCGACGGCGTTAGGTCTTTTGTTTAATCTGCTCTTTTTATATGACAAAGGTATGATCAACCAGATGCTGGAGCTTCTTGGCAAACAGGGTTTGACGGACTGGAAGGCGGAGGGGATCGCGCTGGTCACCATGATGCTTCCGGTCATGTGGCAGTATGTAGGTTTCTATTTCGTTATTCTGGTGACGGGACTGAACAATATCTCCGACGAATTGTATGAGGCGGCCAAGATCGATGGCGCATCCTCATGGCAGAGCGTCCGTTACATATCGATTCCGCTTCTGCACAATGTGATCTGCACCTGCAGCATACTGGCAGTTACGGGAGCGCTCAAGGTATTTGACCTTCCGTGGACGATGTTCCCCAAAGGAATGCCGCTCAAATCGACATTCCTGACAGGCACATATATGTACTATCACGCGATGGAGACGAAGAATGTAGACTATGCTTCTGCACTGGCTGTTTTGATCGTTGTGCTCGGCATTGTATTGTCCAAGATAGTCAATTCAATTTTCCGTGAGAAAGATTACTAGGGGGGATAAGATATGAAGAAGATAAAAGGAAATCCGATCGGACGGGGCATCATTTATCTGATACTGGTGATCTGGTCCCTGACGACCATATATCCCATTGTCTGGGTTGTTCAAAACTCGTTTAAGGCAAAAGACAAAATACTGGCAGATTCGTTTTCCCTGCCGCTTGGAGATCTGTTTACGTTTGCGAACTACAGAAAAGCATTCGATAATATGAATATTTTAAACGCATATAAAAACAGTATTTTCATTTCTGCAATGGTGGCGCTGCTTGTCATCCTGTTTGCCGGCATGGGAGCCTATGCGCTTTCCAGATACCGGTTCCCCGGCTCGGAAATGTTGAATTCGCTTGTGATCGCCGGTATGATGTTTCCGGTTTTTGCAACGATCATTCCGGTATTCCGTATGGAATTTTCCTGGGGAATTGCCAATACGGGCAGTTGGTTTCTGACGATGTTATCCGTTATTCTGCCTCAGGTGGCAGGAAATCTTTCATTTGCCATGGTGGTGCTGATCGGTTATATCAAGAGCCTGCCGGTAGAACTGGAAGAAGCGGCTTATATGGAAGGGTGCAATGCGTTTCAGATTTATTTTAAAGTCGTTTTACCGCTTACGAAGCCTTCTTTTGCAACCGTAGCGATCTTCTCTTTTCTGTGGAGTTACAACGACCTGTTCACACAGATGTTTTTCATGAGAAGACCCGATTTTTATGGTATTACCATGCTGTTAAATCAATTGACATCTCAGGAAGGCACGAATTACGGCCTTATGGCCTCTGCGGTAACTTTGGTTATCGTTCCCGTTATCATCGTGTACTGCTTCCTGCAGAAATATATTATCAAAGGTATGATTGCAGGCGCCGTAAAAGGATAATATAAGATTACTGTAAGATTCTCGGGACAAGACGACAAAGATAGGCTATAATAGACAACAGCTATGAAGATCACGAATACAGATCACGTAAAAATGAGGGAGTATGATGTATAAAGTAGCAATTATTGATGATGAACCCATTATTGCGGAAGGCCTTTTTAAGACTATGGCATGGGAAAAATGGGACTGCCGGGTAGTCGGCTCCGCTTATGATGGAAGGGAAGGACTGGCTCTGATCCGTAAAGAACAGCCGGATATCATTATTTCGGATATTAATATGCCTGAGATGAACGGACTGCAGATGATCGCGGCTTTAAAATCGGAATTTCCCGATATGCAGCTCATCATTCTGACCGGATACCGGGAATTCGAATATGCAAGGCAGGCGATCGAACTTGGCGTGTCCCGTTTTCTGCTAAAACCTTCTAAGATGAATGAACTGGAAGAAGCGATGGAGGCAGCGACGGCACGGCTGAAACGGATCGAGGGCGGGGATATTGCAGAGATAACGGCAGCCGAAACAGAGGCGGAAAAGGAGAAAGAGGCGGTGTATCATAATGAAGCCAACAGCTTTATTGTGAAGAATGCACTGGAATATATACGGGATAACTCAAAAGAGAAGCTGCGTTTAATAGACGTAGCGGATTCGGTATATGTCAGCCAATGGCATCTTTCCAAGCTGCTTAATAAACATACCGGCAAGACTTTTTCGGAGATCTTAAACAGCGCTCGTATGGACAGATCCAAAGAACTTTTGAAAGATCCGTCTCTTAGGATATGCGATGTGGCGGAGATGGTAGGATTTCAGGATCTGGCGCATTTCTCCAGGGTTTTTAAGAAAATGGAAGGGATGTCGGCGAATGAATACCGGAATACGCATTCGTGAAAAATGGCAATAGGAAGGGAGAAAAACGATGAAAGTCTATCAGGAAAAAGATTATGAACAGGTGAGCAGGAGGGCGGCGAATATCATAGCGGCACAGGTCATTATGAAACCGGATTGCGTGCTCGGTCTGGCGACGGGATCGACGCCGGTCGGCACTTATGAGGAATTGGTCAGACGATATCAGGAAGGCGATCTGGATTTCTCGGCAGTGCATAGTATCAACCTGGATGAGTACCGGGGGATCGGCGCGGATCATGAACAGAGCTACCGCTATTTTATGAACAGCCATTTATTTGATGCCGTAAATATTGACAAAAAGAATACGTTCGTGCCGGATGGCATGGAACAGGACAGCGAAAAGGCATGCAGGGACTATGATGAGATCATCCGGGCGCATGGCGGCATCGATCTGCAGATTCTGGGACTTGGACATAACGGGCATATCGGATTCAACGAGCCGGACGATACATTTGCCAAAGGAACACACTGCGTTAAACTTTCGGAGAGCACGATCTCGGCTAACGCCAGATTTTTCGCATCTATGGATGAAGTGCCCAAAGAGGCTTATACGATGGGAATCCGCTCTATTATGCAGGCGAAGAAAATTGTTGTCATTGTAAACGGAGAAGGGAAGAAAGATATCGTAAAAGAGGCATTTCTGGGGCCTGTTACACCAAGAGTACCGGCTTCTGTTCTGCAGCTTCATCCGGATGTGACCCTGGTGGGAGATGAAGCGGCGTTATCGGAATATCAGGGGAGTATACTGAAAGGATAAAGCTCTGCATGGAAAATACGGGACTGTCAGGAAAAGACAGTCCCGTATTTTGCGTCTGATCTTATTGGTACACTTCAATGATTACTTTCTGTGCGATAAATTCTTCCCCATCGAAATAACCTTCCGCTTCCAGACCGCCGTCAACCTGGATGGCCAAGAAAGAGGATTCCTGCATATCGATGCCGGCTCCGCCGCCCTGAATGGTCCAGTACTCGAAAGCTGTCGATTCGGTGCAGCGTACGGTGACAAGTACTTCATCGGGACTGCCTGCTTCCGGTATGATTACGAAGGATGAGTCGGAATCATCATATAACGTACGGCTGATGACAAAGCTGTCCTGTGAGACGCTCCTGACCTTTCCTCCGATTATGGTGCTGTCCCGGCTGAAAGGACTGGTATGCCCGGAAGAGCTGTCTGCCGAAGGAGCAGCGTTTTCCGTAGAAGCATTGTTTTCCATAGAAGCATTGTTTTCTGTAGAAGCATTGTTTTCTGTAGAAGTATTGTTTTCTTCCGCTGTCGTGTCCGGTATTTCATTGCCTGTTTCCAGGATTTTGGCGTCTTCTTCCACTTGTTCGGCGCCGGGGGGCATGGAAGGAGCATTTTCTGATTCACGGCCGCCACATCCTGTCGTTATGACGAGCATAAACGACATCAGAGCGGCAGACATCATACATTTTCTTTTCATATACTGTTTTCTCCTGTTGTAAATTTTAATCATAGGGTATTCATCAACGCGTTGTTCCCTTAACATCATTTATTATAGGAAAAGAATCTTTAATTTATCTCTAAGGATCTTTCATCGTTTTTTTCGGGTAGGAATTAGATGTTGCAAAGAAAGGACGTTTATTTTAGAATCAAGTATGAGGAGATGATAGTGTAAAAATAAATTTTTTATACGCAAATTTGTGCCTGCGGCCCAAATCCGCAGGCTGCGGAAAGGCATGGTTATCAGCATGAAAAAGAAGCAATCAATTATGCGGTTTTTACTGCAGGCGGTCTGTCTGCTGCTTTTTATGATATTTTCAGGAGGCTGCGGCAGGACGGATGAAGCGGGCGCTGTCGTGGAAAATGACGCTGCGGCAGCAGAAGATGATGAAGAAAATCAGACGGACGAAAACCAAACCAACGGGAAACAGCCGGATCCTGACGTAACGTGTACAGAGCCGCCCGCAATAGAATTAAGGAGTATGGCGGATGAAACGAATTATATTATCGTAAAATCATGCGGCTATAACTGGACCTATTTAGAACCGGGAGATCAGGCGACAAGCGTATTGGCTGACAGCGCGGCTCCTTTATCAGAAGGCGCTTCCTGGGTGACATTGAATGTGTCGGACAATACTCCTGAAGGAGAAGATTACAGGCTGTTGATTCCGAACGAACCGGATGAGCTGTTTATCAGAGTATGGAATACGAGCGATATCGGTAAAGATTCCGTGACGTGTAAACCGGTAGAAAGCCGTCTGTATGGCAAAGAGGAAATAATGGCGGAAAATTTTGCGATTCCGGTCCGGGCAGACGGAATCTATGAACTCTGTATTACATGGGAGGAAGAAAACGCTGAAAAAACCGGTTTTTATGGAATTGCTTATTATACGCTGAAAACGGCGGGCGCAGTCACGGAAGCGGCGTTGGTGACCGCAGGTCCGTAAGAATCGCAGATTGAGAGAAAGGTATGGTTGTTGTATGCAGATTTCAAGTCGTTTTACATTGGCAGTACATATTTTCGCCTGTATGGATACGTTCGGGGGCGAATATAAAGTGACGAGTGATTTCCTGGCAGGAAGTACCAATGTCAATCCGGTCATGATCAGGAAGATTTTGGGGCAGCTAAAAGGCGCGGGACTGATTGAAGTAGCCAGGGGAACCGGCGGCGCCACTGTGACAAGGCCGTTAGGAGAGATTACTTTTCTGGATATATACCGGGCTGTGGAATGTGTAGAAAACGGAGAACTGTTTCATTTTCATGAAAACCCGAGCACGGAATGTCCCGTCGGACGAAATATTCATCATATTTTGGACGATAAGCTGCTGCGGGTGCAGGAGGTTATGGAGAAGGAGCTTGCTTCCATCACGCTGGAAGATATCAGGCAAGACACGGAGAAATATCTTTGTCAGGAAAGAGAGCAAAGAACCGGCGGAAGATAGAAAGACTGGAAAAGCAGGACATACGGTGCAGAGCCGGTGTCCTGCTTTTTTTGCCTGAAGTGCCTTTTGCGATCAGAAAATAAAATTATTAATTTGGATGTAACTATTGACATTACAACAAAGCGGTGATATGGTAATGTTACATGATGTAACAATGATTATTACATCTATAACGAAAAACGTGTAGAAGGATAAAGTCATGACGCAGATCGAAAAAGCGAAGGGACTTTGGGCGGTGCGCCCGCTGCATATTATGTTCTGTGGAGAGTAAAAAAAAGCAGGATAGCGGAGCATTGGGATGTCATGGAAACGATTGCAGAGAAAGAAAGCTGGCAGAATGAAAATGGGAAATTTTAGAAAAGATTACGGTATTGATCAGGAAATTCCGTATGAAGAACAGCTTCAACAAGCGGCAAAGCTGTTAGATAACGCGCAGATGCTGTTGATCGGCGCGGGGGCAGGAGTCTCCGCAGCGGCAGGATTGACATATGATGGGGAGCGTTTTTATAAAAATTTTCAGGAATTTATTGAAAAGTATGGAAAAATTCATATGAGAGATATGTACTCGTCCGGATTTTATCCTTTTCCGACGCAGGAGGCCAAGTGGGGATACTGGTCAAAGCACAGCATGATAAACCGTTTTCTGCCGCCTGCGCTGCCGCTTTATCAAAAGCTTTATGAAGCGGTTAAAGAAAAAGATTATTTTGTACTGACGACCAATGTGGATCATCAGTTTCAGAAGGCCGGATTTGCAGCGGAACGGATTTTTGCGACACAGGGCGACTATGGCATGATACAATGTGAGAAAGGGTGTCATTCCAAAATTTATGATGCAGAAGAACTGTTTCGACGGATGGACCGGGTAAGGAAGGACTGTCTGGTCCCTTCCGATATGGTGCCGAAGTGTCCGGTCTGCGGCGGCAATATGATGATGCATCTGCGCTGTGACGGAAATTTTGTAGAAGATGAAGACTGGCATGCAGCGTCCGAACGTTATGTTAACTTCGTACAGAAGACGGCCGGTAAAAGTACCGTATTATTGGAACTCGGTGTCGGATTTAATACGCCGGGGATCATAAAGTATCCGTTTTGGCGGATGACGGCTGAAAATCCAAAGGCGGTATATGTCTGTATCAACTATGGCGCAGCAGGCTGTCCGGAGGAGATTGCCGGGCAATCCATATGCATTGACGGGGACATTGGGGAAGTATTGGAGCAATTGTGGTGACAGGAATTATGGATTTCCTTTCAAAACCCGATTGTTTGGAATGTTCATGCACAGATGAATACGGAGGAACGAAACATGGATTTAACAGATCGTTTATTGGCTAAATTAATAGAAGATGCCGGCGGATATCAGTTTTCTCCTGTACCGGATACGATCGGAGAAAAGAAAGCGGCCATCCGCTCGCTTATGAATATCCGTATGCCCAAAGAAGTATCGGAGAAGCTTCTGGCAATACAGGATGCTTATTTGCAGGAAGAACTTGCGGAGAAAACCGTTGTGTCTGCATTTGATATCCCGACAATAAAGGAAGCTTATGGAAGCACGAATCCATATGCGGATAAGCTTGTGCTCCGGCAGGGAGATATTACGGGAATCAGGATCGGTGCGATCGTGAATGCGGCCAATTCCCGGATGCTTGGCTGCTTCGTACCCTGCCACAGATGTATCGACAACGCGATACACAGTGCGGCCGGTATGCAGCTTCGTGCCGAATGTGACCATATCATGAGTAAACGCCGGATGCATTACGGCAGACAGTATACGGAACCGACAGGTACGGCCACGCTGACAAAGGCTTATAATCTGCCCTGCGATTATGTGATCCATACGGTCGGGCCGATCGTATACGGAGAACTAAACGAAGCGCTCTGTAAAGAGCTGCAAAGCTGCTATGAAAGTGTTCTGCTCTGCTGCATGGAAAACGGAATTTCATCCGTTGCTTTCTGCTGCATTTCAACGGGAGAATTCCATTTCCCGCCTGATGCGGCGGCAAAGATTGCCCTGCAGACAGTAACGGATTTTCTGAAAATAAACGGAGACTGTATGGAGCGCATCGTTTTTAACGTTTTTAAGGACAGTGATCTGGAAATTTACCGGTCGCTTGTCAGCAAAGCATAGAGGCATGCGTCGCAGATGCCCTGGTTGTTCCAATCCGACTGTCGTGATGTGCCTTCATACCGCAGGCCGCACTTTTGCATGACCTTACCGGAGTTGGGATTTCTCGGATCATGCCTTGCTTCGATCCGGTTAACGCCCACTTCATCAAATAGAAAATCGATCACGGCCGAGAACGCTTCGGAAGTGATTCCTTTATGCCACCATGTTTTTCCGATACAGTAGCCAATATGCGCCATTTTGATCGTCTCTTTTATGGGGTTTACGACGCTTATGGAACCAATCGGCTCGTCGGCAGATTCTTTGAAAACAATGGCCCACTGATAATAGTCCTTTTGAGAGTAATTTGCACACCACTCCCGCAGAATGGATTCGGTTATGGAGGCATTCGTATGTGCCGGCCATGTCAGGAATTTGGTAACTTCCGCATCGGAGGCCCAGTTCCTGTACATGGCCGGTGCATCTTCTGTCCGGAACGGACGTAAGATCAGCCGCCTGGTTTCTATGTATTTCGTGCCTTTGTGTTCCATGAATATCATCTGCCTTTCTTTGTCTTATCAGCATTTATTCTACCATACGCGCTTGGGAAATACTATGAATATTGAATAGAAAAGCAGCCTTCCGCATGTGAAAATGATCCTGTAAAAAATCGGGCCGGAGGATAGAAGAAGGGCACAGGAGGGTTTGACAAAAGCTTGAGGCGTCTTGGCAACCGAAACAATAGGAATGGTAAATTTTTATAAACCGTCTCATTGCATGAATGAAATATGTGCGCTATGCTTGGAAATAGATCCGGGTAATTGCGAAACTCCGAGGCAGGCCGGCAGTGAAAAAAGATTTCTGCTGAAAGGCCCTTTAACAACGCGAAAGCGCGCCTCGAAGCAGAAACTTTTTTCACTGCCGGTCTGCCTCGGAGTTTCGCAATTACCTTAGAATAGATCGACGAAAGGAGTGCATATTTTATGGCAAATGAGGATCAAAAAGATTTTAACGCCATGCTGCATGACAGCAAGGACATGCCAAAGATACAGACGATCACGGATGAAAAGAGCATTTTAAAATACGGCGGAGACAGGATGTATTTCGCGCCCCCGATTGACTATGATAAGGTCATGCGGCTCGTGCCGCCGGGGAAACTGCTTACGATTGGCGTGATTCGGGAATATTTTGCCGGGAAAAGCGGCGCCGATTTTACGGAACCGATCACAGCCGGCATCTTCGTATCGATCGCCGCGTGGGCAAGTTATCAGAGGGAAAATGACAAAACCCCGTATTGGCGGACATTGAAGGCAAACGGGGAGCTGAATCCGAAGTATCCGGGCGGTGTTACGGAGCAGAAGAAAATGCTCGAAGAAGAAGGTCATGTGGTCATATCAAAGGGCAGGACGAATATCAAATATTATGTCAAAGATTACGAGCAGAAGTTGATCGTTTTGGAGTGAAGAAGCCTTGCAGAGCGTGCAGGAGAGGGGCGGCCCCGCGGGAGCAAAATCTGTGACCGCCTCTTTGCAGCATTCTACATTTTATCAGCCGTTTTTATACAGCCTTTGGTGAATCCGCTTTTTGCAGAAAGATACCAATATCAGTACGTGCGCCATAAGAACTCTGCATCGGGAAAAAGCAGATGGGCGATAAAAGTAAGCATGGTGAAAATGATCATAATGATGACTGTATAATTGATGATTTTCCAACATTTTCCGAAAAGATTCTTGATGTTTTCAAGATCGGAATAAATAGAAGATACTTTTTCATCAGTCAGATTTTTTTCACGTATATCCTGCACGTCTATGTCTTTTACCAGTTCATCCAAAGAGATTCCCAGATAATCGCTTAACAGAACCAGTCTTTGAAAATCCGGATAAGACTGGCCGGATTCCCATTTGGAAATCGTCTGTCGTGAAACCTGTAATTCCATGCCCAGTTCCTCCTGGGAGAGACCCTGTTTTTTCCTGAGAGCCAGTAGTTTTTCATTAAATTTCATTTTGTTAAGTTTCTCCTTTCCATTTGATGATATCAGTATATTTGCATGACGACCGGACCGCAAGCAATAAGTGTTGGCAATTTGTCAACGTGGGATAACATATGCTGTCTGCAGGCTGTATGAGCTGAAATAAGATAGCTAAATATTCATGGTTGTGGTAAGATGGAGGTAAAGCCGCCTGTCGGGAAGTGATGGAATAGAGCGACTGCTTTTCGTTTTGGAAAAAGAGAAGAACTGATAGAAAAATAAAATACCAAATAAAGAAAGGACTTAAAATTAAAATGAAAATTCAACTCAGACACCCGGAAATTGTTCAGATAAACGACCATATCTGGCTGATGAACGATCATAATGAAGCAACAGGATACGTTGTGGCAGGAAACCGCATGGCCATGGTGATCGATACGATGATCGGTCTGGTCAATGTCAAAGAAGAAGCAGAGAAGCTGACCGATCTGCCGCTTCTATGTGTCAATACGCACGGACATGTGGATCATATCGGCGGAAATTGGAGTTTTGATCAGGCTTATATGAATCTTGCCGATCTTTCGGTGGCAGAAGCCGCGATTGCGCTTCCCGATCTGCAAAATGCTGTAAAGCAGTTTGGCATCCGGTATCCGGAATTTCTGCCGATCGAAGACGAACAGATCTTTGATCTGGGCGGCCTGGAGCTGCAGGCGTATTATCTGCCGGGACATACATCGGGAGAGATCGTGCTCTTGGACAGGAAAGATAAGATCCTGTTTTCGGGAGATGGCGTGATCGAGCAGATCTGGATGCAGCTGCCGGAGTCGCTTCCCATGCGGGGACTGATAAAGAGCATGGAGAGAATAAAATGTTTCCGCGCGGAATTTGATTCGATACTGACCGGACACAGCCGCGGCCTGGAGGGTGCGGACCTGTTTGACGAGCAGCTTGCCGGCGCGATCGAACTGGATAAGGGGAATACCGAGGGAGACGTCGAGTATCACTGGTTTGGCGGAACGTGTAAGGCGCATCCATACGGAACGGGAACAAGACGGATCGTCTATCAGGAGCTATAAAGGACGCAGCAGTCCCGTTGTCCAGCCGACCGATTTTCCTTCCAGCAGATATTTTTTCATTCTTTTCTGCAGGCCTGTGTGTTCAGGCAGGTCTGCGGAGACTTTATCATGTCCGGGGAATACCCAGTCCAGTGCGGCCATGCTCTCATAATCGGTTTCGACGATGTCGAACAGCTTCTGAAATGCCAGGATTTTAGAAGTATCGTCCAACAGTTCCTTCAGCGCAGGTGACAACAGCCAGGACTGGCAGCGGAAGGGCAGGTTTTCCCAGGCAGGATAATACTGTCTGCAAAACAGTTTAAACTGCGAGAGGGATTCCAGAACGGATGCTTCGGAAATATCCGCATCCGATGGGATGTGTATTTCGATATAGCCTTCCTCACCGTATTCATATTCTAAAGCGCCGATCCGGAATTCGCGCAGCGATAACTGCCTCGGAAACCACCAGCCAAATTGAAAGCGGTAACAGGCATGCGTTTTATGGTAGTCTGTTAAAAAGCGCGTACAGAATTTCATGGTGTCCGTAAAGACCGTCACGGGAATTCCTTTTTTCTGATATTCGTCAAAAGCATCCCGGGCAATATTTAAATCTTCCCACAGCGTTTTCATGCCATCGGGATCTTCTCCGACGGCATCGGTAATTAATTGATCCAGCCTGCGTGTAAGTTCGATATCTTTTATAAGATCGCTTACGCAGACATGGAACGTATGGTTTCTGGTCTCTCCGCAGGCATTCAGCCGTTTTATGACTTCTTTCGGTAAATCTAACAGTTGGTACAATTCCTGGTTATTCATCTTTACACCTCTCTGTCTGCTTCGGCAGACACTCAAATTCAATAGTTGAAAATGCTTTTCTTTCAACATTGACCTCCGCATTGTTTCGTGGGGCATCCTTTGATACACGGATTCTTTGTATTGGAATTTATTATAAAGCAATGCGGCAGATTTGGCAATTGCAGCATAATAGCAGCGCTGTCTGCCTGAGCCGGTATTGACGCGCTCAGCCTGAAAGGCATTTATTTTCCGGTATTGACTGCTGCAGGGAAGATGTGGGAAAATATAGAAAGAAAAAGAAACGGAAGGGAACGGATATGGCTGAGAGAAATCTTGACTTTGATAAAGTGATCAACAGAAGAAATACCAGATGCGTGAAATATGACTTTGCCAAAGCGAAAGGCATGCCTGAGGACGTGCTGCCGCTCTGGGTTGCGGATATGGATTTCAAAACTTCATCTTATGTGGAGGATGCGCTTGCCGAAAGGGTAAAAGAAGGTATTTTCGGCTACAGCGACGTACAGACACCGTATTTTCATATCGTAAGGGACTGGATGCAGCGGCGCCATGACTGGAAGGTAGAGGAAGACTGGCTTATCAAAACGCCGGGCGTCGTTTTTGCGCTGGCGATGGCGGTCAGGGCTTATACACAGCGGGGAGACGGCGTTTTGATTCAGCCGCCGGTCTATTATCCGTTTGCGGCGGTCATTAAGGATAATGGGCGGAAAGTGGTGAATAATACGCTGTTTATCGGAGAAGATAACCGCTACCATATTGATTTTGCAGACTTTGAGAGAAAGATTCAGGAGGAGAAGATCAAGCTCTTTCTGCTCTGTAATCCTCATAATCCGGTGGGACGGATCTGGAATGAGGAGGAGCTGACGAAGTTGGGGGATATATGTTTACGGCACGGGGTGATCGTTGTCAGTGACGAGATCCATCACGATTTTGTTTTCCGGGGAACTCATACCGTGTTTGCCGGACTGAAAAAAGAATATGCCGAGAACAGCATTACCTGTACGTCGCCAAGTAAGACCTTTAATCTGGCGGGTCTGGTGATTTCAAATATTTTCATACCAAACCGGGAATTAAGACACAGGTTTTATGGAGAGATGAACGCGGCGGGAAGCAGTGAGGTCGGGGTTATGGGCATCATTGCGTGTGAGGCGGCTTATCAGCATGGGGAAGAATGGTACCGGGCGATGCTTGCTTATGTCAAAGAAAATATCGATTTTACCAGAAGATTCGTGGAAGAAAATCTGCCCGGCGTGCGCATGACGGACTTGGAAGGCACTTATCTTGTGTGGCTGGATTTCAGGGATACGGGACTTGGTACGGAAGAACTGGAGAATCTGATCATTCATAAGGCAAAACTCTGGCTGGATGCCGGGCAGATGTTTGGAGAGAGCGGAAGCGGGTTTCAGAGAGTCAATGTCGCGTGTCCAAGAAGCGTGTTAGCGGAAGCTCTGAACCGGATAAAAAAGGCAATGCATGATCGCTGATGAACGGCTGCCGTAGAGTGCAGTATAATAAACATGATAAATACATATTTCAGGAGGGAGCAGTATGGCTTATTTTAGAATCGACTTTTTTTCCAACGCTTTAAGAAGGGAGACGTCCTTTGAAATGTTTATTCCCAATGACAGCAGGGAAGACATACCGAAGGAAGCGTCTGTTTATGACAAAAGAAAAATGAAAACACTGTTTTTGCTGCACGGCTATACGGGAAAGGCCGGTAACTGGGTTTCGCAGGAGCAGGCGCAGAAATACAATTTCGCCATTGTGATGCCGAGCGTGGAGAACAGTTTCTATTTGAACGGATTGTCGACGGGACATGCTTTTCAGACTTATGTGGGTGAAGAACTGGTCGAATATGTCCGCAAGACGTTCGGACTGGCAGAGAAGGCGGAAGATACCTATGTTCTTGGTTTGTCCATGGGCGGATTCGGCGCGCTGCATACGGCATTTGCCTATCCGCAGACATTCGGGAAGACCGGGGCAATGTCTTCGGCGCTTATTATGCATGAGATCGCAAAGATGAAAGCGGGCGAGGATAACGGTGTGGCAAATTACGAGTATTACAGGGAGTGTTTCGGAGATCTGGAGCATGTGCTGGAGAGCGATAATAATCCGGAACAACTTGTCCGTAAATTAAAAAATGACGGAAAGAAAATACCGGAGATCTATATGTGCTGCGGTACGGAGGACTTTCTGTTAGAGCCGAACCGGGCGTTTGATCAGTATCTGACAAATTTGGGCGTGGAACATATTTATAAAGAAGGGCCGGGCATCCATGATATGAAGTTCTGGAGCGAGTACGCTGAGAAGATCGTGGAGTGGATGTTTGCGTAAGCGGATGAGAAGGCGCGGGGGCAGGATAAAAGAATGAGAGAAGGAAGGCGTCGATTGCTTTGTATCAATGAAGTAATCGGCGTCTTTTTGCCGTTTTGTATCTTTTTGATAAAGAAAGGCAGAAATCTTCTAAATAACCATTTGACAAAAAGATTATACAAATGTATAATATGTTATACAATCGTATAATACGAGAAGAAAGGAGAACAGGCCTATGTGCGGAGTACGCAGGAAACTGGGGGACGCGGAGTTGGAGATCATGCAGGTGATCTGGAAAAGCGGGGAGGCCGTTACGTCGAATTATATTCTAAAGGAACTGCAGGGACGGAGAAAATGGCAGTTGTCTACGTTGATGACCTCGTTATCGAGATTATGTGATAAAGAATTTGTCACCTGCGACCGTTCAAAGGGGATGAATTTATATATGGCGCTGGTTTCGGAGAATGATTATAAGATGAAAGAAGGCAGGCATTTTTTGCAGAGGCTGTATGATAATTCCGTCCGGAATCTGGTGGCGACTTTGTATGGAAACGACGTGCTGGCGGACGCTGATATTCAGGAGCTGCGGCAGTTTCTGGATGAAATAGAAGAAAAGAGTGACGGGGAGAAATCATCATGATAACGAGTCTGTTTCTTTTATTTTTGGAAGTTTCTCTGTCAACAAGTCTGATCGTGCTTATTCTGGCCGGTCTTTCTCCTCTTTTGAATAAGCGGTATGCCGCAAAATGGAAACGTCTGATCTGGCTGTTTCTGGCAGTGCAGCTGTTACTTCCGGTGCAGGGTCCTGCCGCGGAAACCATTGCCGGTCTGGCTGCTCAGATCGGGGCGATGCGGGCGGCGCAGACACAAACGGCGCCGGCAGACATAGAGGGGAGCCATACTGCACCGTACAGGAGGATCGTTGTTGAGATACCGGAGGAGATGACGACGCCTGTCATAGCGCAGTCTGTAAACGGAGAGGATGCGGTTACGGTTCTGGATATCGTCGCTTATATATGGGCCGCCGGCGCTTTGGCGGTATGTTTTTTTCATTTGTTCAGTTATCTGCATTACGAAAGAACGGTCAAAAAAGATGGTATACCCGTGAAAAAAGGGATTATCCGGGAGCAGTTAGCGGTATTGTCACAAGAATTGCAGATAAAGAGAAACGTACCCGCGATCGTGTATTCCCGGGCTGGAAGTCCGATGATTCTGGGGATCATACGGCCCGTGCTGGTGCTGCCGAAAGCAAAATACAGCGAGGAAGAGCTGTTTTTTATTGTAAGACATGAACTTTGCCATTTAAAGCAGCATGACGTTTCCTTTAAGCTGCTGCTGATGGCGGCGGGCGCACTGCACTGGTTTAATCCGTTTATTTGGATCATGCGCAAAGAAGCGGTCGTCGATATTGAATTATCCTGTGACGAGCGGGTTATTCAGGGAATGCGGTATGCGGATAGAAAAGCGTACACGGAGACTCTGTTTTCCATGATTCATTGCAGAAACGGAAAAAAGACCGTTTTATCAACACAGTTATACGGGGGAAAACAGATCATGAAAAAACGTTTTCAAAATATTTTAAGAAAGGGCAGGAAGAAAGATGGCGCTGTGGTGTTGGCATGTGCCATGCTTTTAACCATTGCGCTGGGAACAATGATAGGCTGTTCTTTGGCTGAGGAAGGCCAAACTGTGGGAGAAACTACAGTGGAAGTTCTGAATATTTCGCAGGAAGAAGAGGTCCCGGGAGACGATGTTTTTACGGATGACTTAAAGCAGCAGCCTGAAGATGACGGTATTATGGCAGTCCCCGGAGAAAATGAGGCGGAGACAACGATCCTTACCGTTATGAAGGAAGGAGAAGGCGAGGAAATACCGGCGACGCTCTATGTGGGAGACGGATATTCCATTTATTTGACGGATAACGATTGGCAGCAGTATGAGCCTGACGCCTGGCAGGGTATTGTAAAAGGAGAACCGGCGTTAAACGGGCAGGTCAAAATGGAGATCCGGTATTTTGCAGGAGAGACCTATGCGCAGATACAGGAAAGACTGCTGGGGGAGGGATATGAAGCGGAGGATGCCTGGTTTGGCAGACTGGAAAATGATATGGTATACAAAATCAGGCTGTATGAGACGGCAAGCGGTACATGGGGCGTATCCTGCAGTTATATTCAGGAGGCGGAAGAAGGCTGGGGACGGACGATAAGGGCGATGGCGGAGACATTTGCTGTATCGGATAACACGTAAAGTCTGCAGAACGGACAGGCGCAAAGCATTACGGAGCAGCAGCACCCGCAGCCTGATGCGCCATCAGTACGCTTTTGGCTTCCGCCACGATGGCGCGGTCGGTTCTGTAAATATCATATTCGCTCATGGCGGGCAGTCCCATGGGAACACCTTCTTTACGGTATAGCATGCCGCTGTCTATGATCTTTTTTGCAGAAAGATGATAACTCGTTATTTCCGTATCCACGAGAAACTGACGGATCACTTCCGGGTTTACGCCTGCGCCGGCCATGATCTGCGGACCGTTTATTTGCTTCTGTAGTTTACATAATTCATTTAAAAGCGGCATGCCGGTCAGGCAGTCTTTTTCCTGCCCGGACGTCAGTATGGTATCGATTCCCAGTTCGGAAGCCTGTCTGTAAGCCTTGATGGGATCGGCACATACGTCAAACGCGCGGTGAAGCGTTATTTTCAGGCTGCCGGCTGTTTTGATAAGCTCCGACATTTGTGTCATATTTAGATCACCATCCGGCGTAAGGCAGCCGATTACCACACCGTCGGCGCCTGCTTCCTTATAAAGTTCTGTTTCCCGTTTGATGACCGCAAATTCATGCTCTGTATAGAGAAAATCTCCGAAACGGGGACGCAGAAGGACACGGACCGGCAGATCACAGATAGTTCTGACCTGTTCAAATAAGGCGATACCCGGCGAAGTGCCGCCGATGACCAGCGCAGCACACAATTCCAGACGGTCTGCTCCGCCCTTTGCGGCGGCCATGGCCGATTCCACGCTGTCTACGCAGCATTCCAGTATATAGTTCTTTTTCATATCCATATGCCTCCGCGTTTCTGTATGGTGATCTGATGTCACAGTCTGATCGTATCATATTTCTTGCTTTATTTCTATGCATTTTCCTGCAGATAATACTTAAAAAATGAAAGTCTGAAAAATTGATGAATTTTTTGCGCGTCATGCACCATCAAAAGCCGCAGCTCTTTCATACAAAACACTTGTTCGAATATACTGCTTATGCTATACTTTTATAAACAGAGCCGTCTCATACAGTAGAAAACGATTGACTGTGCAAATGGGAAGAGGCATTTTTATAGCAGGAGGAGAAAGATGGACCGGAAAATAAAAAAGATAACATATCGTTTCGGAAAGGCGGGGAGCCTTTCGCCGCTTATTGCCGCGGCGGCGATGATCCTGTGGGCGGCGCTTAGCCAGTCCAATGTGAACGGCTATGTGCTGGCTTTTTTTGCGGCGCTGTTAACAGGAATTATTTTTACAAAAGATGAAAAAGCATACGGGGAAGCGCTTGTTTATGGACTCAGCAAACCCATGTTCGGCGTGATTGTGCTGGCGGTGATACTGGCGGCAGTCTCCGGTAAGCTGATTTCAAACAGCGGAGTCGTGCAGACTATTGCGGCATATGTGGTGGCGGCCGGTTTTACGGGGAAACTCTTTGTGGCGGCGAGCTTTCTCATTACCTGCCTGCTGGCATTTGCTACGGGAACTTCGGTAGGGACTTATTTCGTGGTGATCCCGATCCTGTTTCCGGTGGGCGTGATGGCAGGTGCGGCGCCGGAATTTATGATCGGTGCGATTGTGTCGGGAGCGGCATTCGGTGATAATCTGGGTCCGATCTCGGATACCACGATCGCTTCCTCCGCAACGCAGCGTGCGGATCTGGGTACCGTGGTGAAGACCAGGACACGTTACAGTCTGCCTGCGGCGGCAGGGGCGCTGATCCTGTTCCTGCTGTTTTCCAGGACTACGGATGGCTCTCATGCTGTCGCTGCGGCGGATACTTCGGTGAATCCGCTCAGTTTGATCATGCTGGTGGTGCCGGTAGTGATCATTGCGCTTTGTATGATGAAAAAGCATCTGATCACGGCCCTGACGTGGGGGATCCTGGCAGGAATTGCCGCAGGACTGCTTTCCGGTATTTATGCGGTAGAGGATCTTGTTGCGTTTCCCGGCGGTTTTTCCGTGTCCGGAGCGATCATAGAGGCCATTACGGGAACGGCGGGAACGATGGCAATGCTGATCGGTGTGTTTGCGCTTCTGGGCGTACTGGAATGCGGCGGCTTCTTTGAGGATGTGGGGGCGCTTTTAACCCGTCTGGCTAAAAAAGAGCGCAGTACAGAAGCAACCATTGTACTGTCCGTAGGCATACTAAGCATGGTGACGGGGGTTATTTCGGTCGCGATCGTGGCCCTTGGCGACCTGATCAATGAAATCGGAGAAAAAACGGGCGTAAATAAGTACCGCCGCGCGAATCTGATGGATTGTACAGGGTGTGTATTCTGCTTTTTGGCGCCATGGACGGTGCACTGTGTCATTCCGGCGCAGCTCTCCGCCGGGTTCGGCGAAAGCACAGCCGTCGCACCCGGATCGGTGCCTTTCGTGAATTATTATTCTCTATGCATGGCAGTGATCCTTGTGATGGCGTTAGTTACGGGATACGGAAGAAAGATGCCTAAGGGGGAGCGGGACAGATAGGACATCCTGCCTGCTGATGTCGTAAAAAGCACAATCTGCACGCTTTTTAAGCAGAAATATGGTAGCCGCATACAGATATATCCGGGTAAAATGAAAGAACAGGATAAACCGCAGGGGGAAGACTGTTACGGCTGCAGATAATGAGGTAACTGCGGTAAGCGAAGGAGGCAGGAGATGGTAATTTTCTCTGTAACGGATCCGTCCTTTCAAGAGTATGGACAGATTGTAGATGGGTATGACAAGGAAGAACTGCTTGCGTTTCTGCGTGATGAGATTGAAATTCCGGATGGTATGGCTTATGTGCCGAAGGATGAGCGTCTGATGAGGCTTTCGATCGCCGGAGATATTTCAGAGCGTTTCTACGGCGGTATGCCGGCGGCTTTAGGCTGGGTCTGCGGGCATAATACAAAGCTGAACTGTTTGGAATATCACAGGGACAGTGAACTGAATATGGGAACGGAAGATTTTATTTTACTGCTTGGCAGGAGAACACAGATTGAGGATGACGGCACGTTTGATACCGAAAATGTGAAGGCGTTTAGGATACCGGCAGGTGTAATGATTGAAATTTATGCGACTACGCTGCATTATGCGCCCTGCCAGGCGGATGATCACGGCTTCAGGGTCTTTGCGGCGCTGCCGGATGGAAGCAATACGGATAAGTCGGATATCGTGCCGGCGAATGCGGAAGACAGGCTTTTGTTTGCCAGAAATAAGTGGCTTCTTGCGCATCCGGATTCACAAGAAGCGGCCGCCGGGGCTTATGCGGGACTCAAGGGAATGAATATCGATATAAAAAAGAATGTATGAAGCATGATGAGTGCTGTTGAAAAGAGAAAAATGTGGAAGACGGGAACCTTTTCCTGACCTGTGCAGGCGAAACGTATCCCGGCAGCGGTTTGGAGGAAAAATGGAACAGTATGCAAATAGAAAAGCTGCTGCACAGATCCGTGTAGTGGATGAAAAGGGTAATGCAGTAAAAAATTCAGAATTTCAGGCGGAATTGACCAATCATGATTTTTTGTTTGGCTGTGGAGCCTTTGATGCGCTTTCGCTTATGGATGAAGAAAAGAACGATGCATTCTGCGAAGACCGTATGCGCAAATGGCTGGATTTGTATAATTACGGAACCATGTCCTTTTATTGGGGCGCTTATGAGGAAAAGGAAAACGCGCCGGCATATGAAAGCCGTATGAATGCGTCCCGCTATCTGAAAGAGCATGGCAAGACCGTAAAAGGCCATCCTTTATGCTGGCATACGCTGTGCGCAGACTGGCTCATGAAATATGATAACAAGACGATCATGGACAGGCAGCTTGAGAGAATTCACAGAGATGTTGCGGCTTTTGCCGGTGTGATCGATATGTGGGATGTGATCAACGAAGTGGTCATTATGCCCGAATTTGACAAATATGATAATGCGGTCACGAGAATCTGCAGGGAATACGGACGCATCACTCTGGTCAAAGAGGTTTTCGCCGCAGCCAGAGCCGCCAATCCGAAGGCCGTTCTTTTGATCAATGATTTTAATTTAAGCGACAGATATGCTAAGCTGATAGCCGAATGTCTCGATGCGGGCGTGCTGATCGATGCGATCGGTCTGCAGACCCACCAGCATCAGGGCTACATGGGAAAAGAGAAACTTGAAGAGATCATTAAACGGTTTGAAGGTTTCGGTCTGCCGCTGCATTTTACGGAGAATACGCTGGTATCGGGCCATATTATGCCATCTCATATTGTAGATTTGAATGATTATCAGATTCCGGAATGGCCGACGACGCCGGAGGGAGAAAAACGTCAGGCAGAAGAAATGGAGGATATGTACCGTTTCCTGTTTGCACATCCTTTGGTGGAAGCGGTCACCGGGTGGGATTTCACTGATGGCGCGTGGCTTGGAGCGCCAAGCGGCGTGCTGCGGGCAGATAACAGTAAGAAACCATCTTATGATATGCTGCAGGATCTGATTCACAGGGAATGGCATACGTCGGAAAAAATAAGGACAGATGAAAACGGCACAGCAGTTCTTACCGGTTTTAAGGGCACTTATAGCCTGACCGGAGAGAAAGCATGTGGAAACTTTCATCTCGGTCAGGAGAAAGAGTGTATTACTGTGACATGTTCTCCTTGGAAATAGGCTGGATCATGGCTTCACGGAATGCAGTAGGGGAAATGCCCTTGATCTTCTTAAACGTACGGTTAAACGATGAAATGCTGGAAAATCCGCATTCAATGGCAATGTCGAGAATCCTCTTTTTGGGGCCTAAAAACAGTGTTTCCGCCCGGTTGATCCTCTCTCTGATGAGGTAATCGATAAAGGTCATCTGCGTATAATCCTTAAATAAATGAGAGAAGTAGGATTTACTGATGCCGAGCTGATGGGCAACGGAATCCAGTGTCAGAGGTTCCGCACAGTTATGGGAAATATACAGGCATGCTTCGGCCATGAGCCTGGAGGATTTGTACTGTGTCACCGTATAGCCGGAGTTATGGGCATTGTTTGAATTGATACAATACTGCCCAAACAGGGAAAAGAAAGTAAGCAACAGAGAATAAGTATCAACCTCAACAAATGGATGTTCTGATTTACGAAGAACATCTATTTGTTTTAATGTCAGGATCATCCTGTCATTTTCCACGTTGCAGGGGTCATAGGAACAATAGAGCGTCTTATATAGAACGGGAAGAATGCGGTTGATATCATTCATGACCGTGATCAGGTTAATCGGAAACTGAATGATCAGGAAGGATTCTTCCGACACATTTTCAACAGAATGCAGATCTCCCGGATAGACAATGACGAGATCGTTAGGCTTTAAGTCATATTTGTTGAAATTGATGGTAACAGTATTACCATCCTGCAGACTTAAGAGAATTTCTGCGTAAGGATGCCAGTGAATGCTGTTCACATAGTCTGCATCGATATTTTTCGAAACAATAATTTTTCTGCCTTCCGCAAAGGAAAGGTCTTCATAGTAACTGTCCAGCTGCATGACAACAAATCTCCCATATATTTTATGTAAACTACAAAATTTGAACGATCCTATTTGAGCTGCAATCTGCAAATTGCAATATTTGAATTGCGATATTTGAACAATAAGAACAAAAATATAAACACTATATGAATATGTATAATATTTACAGAAGTTTCTATAAAGATTATCATTTCAAAATAAAAAAAGCAAGATATTTGGCCTTAAAAAATAATATTTGGGAAAAATTGCATAAAATTTCATGTTTTTAGGCTGTAAATATAGAAAAAAAGCAAAATATTCACATATAAAAAAGAGGATATGCGAAACATTAACTCCGCACATTTATTATAATAAATCATGATAAAAGCAATAACATATTCAGCAAATAATGGGGAGTGACAAATGCGTACATATCAAATAGGAATCCTGGGGTGTGGAGTGATCAGCAGGACGTATCTTGCGGATATACAATCATTTTTCAAGAAGCTTCATATTGCTGCGTGTGCAGATGTGGACCTTACACTGGCACGGAAGCTGGCGGAAGAATTTCATATTGAAAAGGCATATACGACAGAAGAATTACTGCAGGATGCAGAGATTAACATCATCATCAACCTGACACCGCCGCAGTTTCATGTAGAGTTAAACAAACAGATTATCCGTGCGGGAAAACATTTGTTCAGTGAGAAGCCTTTTGCCCCGAATGTGGATGCCGCAAAGGAAGTACTACAACTTGCAGAGGAAAAGAAGATTCTGGTCGGATGTGCACCGGACACCTTTCTTTCATCGGGACTGCAGAGTGTCCGCTATTATCTGGACTGCGGCCTGATCGGCAAACCGTTTTTTGTATCGGCTAATATGACCACTTTTGGGGTGGAGACCTGGCATCCGAATCCGGCGCCTTTTTACAGGGAAGACAGCGGTCCGCTGTTTGATATGGGACCTTACTATGCATCGGCTCTTGTATCGCTGTTTGGTCCGGTGGAAAGTGTCGGCGCATTCAGTGCGAAAGCAAATGAGACCAGACATATCTTCATGGGAAAGAATGCGGGAAACGATATTCCGGCGGATCATCCGACGCACTATACCGCGATTCTTCGTTTGCAGACAGGCGTGGTAGTAAGTCTGAATATCAGCTTCGATATTTATCAATCGAATCTTCCGATGTTTGAGATCTATGGTGATGGCGGAACTTTAAGTTATCCCGATCCTAATTTCGGCGGGGGAACGCCAAAGGTATATCGTAAAGAACAGTATACCGATACGGTATTCCGGCAGTCGGAAGAGGCGGCGGCAAGAAAAGAGAAATTCTATGAACTTCCGGAGCTGTTCCCGAGAGTGAAGGATTATTCCCGGGGAATCGGCGTTTTAGACCTTGCCCATGCCATTGAGACCGGTGAAAAGAACCGGGCTGACGGAGAACTGATTCTTCATGTAACGGAGATACTCCAGGGAATACGGGAATCGGCAGACACAGGGACCTTCTATCAGATGAAAACAACCTGTGAAAGACCAAGTGCTTTAAATCCTGGCGGATATGTTGACAGGATTTAAAAATATAGAGAGGAGAATAAGATTATGACAGGAGTAGTAGGAACACATCTTGTAGCCCAGGTAGGTTTTATCGTAAAAGATGTGGAAGAAACCAAGAAAAAGTGGGCGGAATTTTTAGGAGTCGATGTACCGGAGACACAGCCGATCGGGGATTATGCCGTTACGGGAACCACTTACAAGGGCGAGCCGGCGCCAAATGCATATTGCTGGATGGCTTTTTTTGATGTCGGTCCCGGATTGCAGCTTGAACTGATCCAGCCAAATGATGAGCCGTCTACGTGGAGAGATTACCTGAATGAACATGGCGAAGGCATCCACCATGTGGCATTCCAGATCAAAGATTCCAAGGCAATGGTTGCGAATGCAGAGGCGGCAGGGCTGAAACTGGTTCAGCGGGGCGTATATGGCGATGGCAGCGGTGAATACAACTATCTTGAGGCGCCGGAGCTTAAATGTATCGTAGAACTTTTGGAAAGCTATCATAAGGAATGATGAAATCGTGTAAGGGGGAAGACAATAATTATGAAATTGGGGGTATCATCACCGCTTCGGCATGACAGCCCGGAACAATGGGCATTAAAGCATAAGGAACTGGGACTTGAGGCGATTAATTTTTCACCAAATTGTGAAGATGATCCTGCTTTGATAGAAAAATATGTGAAAGAAGCAAGAGCACAGGGATTTACCATTGCAGAAGTGGGAATATGGCGCAATACTTTAGACCCGGATGAAGATGCCAGAAAAAAGGCTGTTCAGTTTGCTGTCGGACAGCTGGAACTGGCAGACAGGATCGGAGCCAGGTGCTGCGTCAACATTATCGGAGCCAGAGGCGCCAGATGGGATGGCGCTTATAAGGATAATTATTCTAAGGAGACCTGGGAACTGGGTGTGAGAACAATTCGTGAAATCATAGATGCGGTACAGCCCCGCAATACATATTTTACGATTGAGCCCATGCCCTGGATGATTCCGACCGGGCCGGATGAATATCTTCATCTTCTGGAAGCGGTCGCGCGTGACAGATTTGCTGTCCATATGGATGTATTTAACTGGATGACGACTCCGCAGAGATATTTTTACAATGAAGACTTCATTGAGGAATGTTTCGAAAAGCTTGGAAAACAGGTAAAAAGCTGCCATCTGAAGGATGTCCGTATGGAAACGGAGTACACAGTATTCTTTCGTGAGACCTATATGGGAAACGGAGCTGTCAATATCCGGCATTTGATCGAGACTGCTGCAGCTTATGACAGGGACATGCCGTTTATCATTGAACATTTGAATACGGATGAGGAATATCTCAATAGCATCCGTTATGTGAAGAACGAAATCATGAAACCAATCTGACTTCAGGGAAGGAAGGCAGGATTGAAAATTTATTTTTCAATCGCGGGTTTGTGTCTGGGCGCTGCTTGCCGCAAACTCGTCATGCGCAGAAAGCAGCGCAGAAATGAGGTAAAAATGAAGGGACGTAAATCAAAAATCATGGCATTGTTGCTGACCACATCAGTTGTTCTGGCAGCATGTGGAAATGCAGGAACAGAAAACAGCAACGGAAACGACGCTGCATCCGGACAGACAGCAGAGACTGCTCAGAATACGACGAAGACCGCATCATCAGACGCGGCAGATCTGGTATGGTGGGGATGGACGCCCGGCTCACCGCTTAACGAGCAGTACATTGCAAAATTTAACGAATCTTATCCGGACATCAGCATTACATGGAAGCAGACAACGGTTGACGACTATGATGCAGCCATCAAACCGGCGCTGGCAAACGGTGAAGGCGTAGATATCTTCGAAGTATCTGCAGGTTCTGCAAACGGCGGTGTTCAGATCTTCGGAAGCAAGGCGGTCGATCTGACAGATGCACTCAAAGGGTATCTTGGGGATGATTATGCAGATAAACTGAATGAAGCTTCTCTTTCCAGCATGACGGTGGACGGACAGATTAAGGCTTTGGGCGTCGGAACCTGCTATGCAGGAAACCTTTGGATCAACCAGGATCTGTTTGATCAATATAACGTAAAGGTTCCGACCAATATGGAGGAATGGAAAGAAGCATGCGCGGCTTTTGAAGCTAATGGAATCATCGGATTCGTGCAGGGAGCCGGACAGGGCGCTTTCAATATAGATACATGGCATGCGATCTGTGATAATGTAAAGCCGGGCGAGTTCACAAAGGCAACCAGAGGCGAAGCAGAGTGGACGGATGAAACATTTGTAACTGCTTTAAATCTCTGGAAGAGCCTGTTTGATGAGGGAATCATGCAGGACGGCGCACTGGGAATCCAACAGTATCCGGAGGCAAACAACCTGTTCCTGTCCGGACAGGCAGCTATGATCATGATGGGCTCCTGGTATACAATGAACTGTCTGCCGGATACCATGCGTGCTAATATGGAAGCGGCATCTTCTACGGACGATCCGTTTGCAATGGTTCCGATCAATTTCCCTGATATTGCAGGAACCGGTAATGTTGGTTATGTATTCTGTGATATTGATTATGCAATGGCAGTTTCCACATGTGCAAAGGATCAGAAAGCCGCTACGGATTTCGCTCTGTGGCTCGGCGCATCCGAAGAAGGCCAGCAGATGATCGCTGATTCTCTGAACCTTGTACCCGTGCTCAAATCCGTAACGCCTAACTGGGATAATGTAACATTGGTAAATGGAGAAAAGCAAAATGATGCTGTTCAGGAATATCTGACCAATGCTGTAAATAATCCTGATAACCCGCGTTTTGGCGGTATCGGCGCTGATTTGAATCAGGCTATGATGGACGTTCTTGCGGGCGTGGCATCTGGTACCATGACAGCTGAAGACGGTGCGGCACAGTTGGCTGAAGTTCAGGCTGAGCAGTAATTGGATCACTACTGTTTATATGTATAAGGACTTCTTGTGGGAAGTCCTTATTTTGTGAAAGGTAAACAAACCAAACAAGGAGACGATATGTTAAAAAATAATAAGTTATCCAAAAAGACGAGGATGAACGGGTTTTTCTGGATCCTTCCGGCCTTTTTATTCCTTGTTGTCATCATCTATTATTCAATCTTTTATACGTTTAATCTGTCAACGATAGAATGGGACGGTTTAAGTCCCATTATGGAGAGAGTCGGCTTTGATAATTTCGTGAAAATGTTTCAGGATAAGGTGTTTTGGAAGTGTATTCAGAATACGGTTCTTTATTTTGCCATTACGTTTGTTATCCAGAATTTTCTTGGATTTGTTTTCGCCGCGATCCTGCATTCGGATGTTAAACTGCCTACAATACATAAATGCCTGATCTTCATTCCGACCATTCTGGCGCCGTCTACGATGGCTCCCGTATTCCGGCTGATGTTTTCTCCGCAGGGAATGCTGCAGTCTTTCTTTACAAAAGCGGGTATTCCGATTACGGTGGATTGGCTGTCGAAACCAAATACGGCATTGTTTGTGCTGATGGCTGTAGTTATCTGGGAATTTACCGGCATGAGTTTTATCCTTTATTATGCGGCAATGAGCCAGATTGACAAAGAAATTCTGGAGGCGGCCCAGATAGATGGCGCAGGGGAGCTTCGTATCCTCTGGACGATGGTATTCCCGTCCTGTAAAGGAACAACAGTTTCTCTTGCCATGCTTGGCGTTATCGGCGCCCTTAAGACGTTTGATATTCCATATCTGATCACCACAGGCGGTCCGAATCATGCAACGGAATTCCTGGGAACCTATATTTACCGTCAGGGAATACGGCAGTCCCACTTAGGATATGCAGCAGCCTTATCCGTTATGCTGCTGGTTATGGCAGTTGTCGGCGCGTTCCTGACAAATAGGGCAAATAAAGGAGGGGCTTGATATGATCAAATTAAAAAGTAAAAAAAAGAAAATCCTGTTACAGATCCTGCTTTTTATCATGGTGATTCCTTATGCGCTGCCGCTTTTGCAGATGTTTCTGGGTTCTTTGGGCGGGAGAGGTTTCTATAACTATGCGGCAGTCTGGGAAACCGGTGTCGTACCGTATTATTTTAGAAACTCCCTCATTATTTCGGCAAGCGTTATCCTGTTGGTCTATCTTTTCAGTATGACTGCCGGATTTGGATTTGCAAAGCTGAATATTCTGGGAAAAGAAACCTTTTTCTGGCTGATTTTGATCGCGCTGACCCTGCCGGAAGTTATTCTTTTAACACCGTTGTTTGTTACCTTCCAGAGAATGCATCTGTTCAATACCTTTTTGGCGGTTATCTTCCCTCTGGCAGCGCTGCAGCTTCCCTTTACGATTCTGCTGACAAGAAGTTTTGATGAAGGGATTCCAAGTGAACTGATGGAAGCGGCTAAAATTGATGGGGCAACCACAGTCAAGACTTTCTGGCATATTATCCTGCCCCTGACCAAACCTATTGGTTCTGCCGTGATCATGCTCACTCTGATCAATTCCTGGAACTCTTATCTTCTGCCGTTGTTGTTTTTGCAGAGTCCGTCTATGCAGACGGTTACGCTGCTGCCGCAGTATTTCCAGGGTGAGTTCACCAATGACCAGACTAAGATCCTGGCGGCAGCTGTCATGACGGCCCTGCCTGAAATCATTGCATATCTGTGTATGCAGAAAAACTTTGAAAGAGGTATGAGTGCAGGCGCTTTAAAATAAAAGGAAATATACGGAGGTATGACTATGAAAATTGTAAATCCGGTTCTTTCCGGTTTTCACGCGGATCCCTCCATGATTCGGGTGGGAGATACCTATTACATTGCCAATTCGACTTTTGAGTGGTTTCCGGGGGTAAGGATCCATGAATCCAAAGATCTTGTGCACTGGAACCTTACTACGACGGTTCTTGACCGCGTTGAGCTGCTGGATATGAAAGGAGATCCCTGTTCCGGCGGTATCTGGGCGCCGGATCTGTCCTATGCAGACGGAAAATTCTGGTTGGTTTATACAGATGTTAAAGTCGTGGAGGGCGTCTTTAAAGATATGTATAATTACCTGACTGTCGCAGAGGATATTCACGGCCCCTGGAGCGCTCCCGTTTATTTGAACGGGGTCGGCTTTGATGCATCTTTGTTCCATGATGAGGATGGACGGAAGTATCTGATTCAGCAGACCTGGGATCATCGGGAATACCATAATGCATTCCGCGGATTGACATTGACCGAATACGATCCGGAGGCGAAACGGCTCAAACCGGAAACGGTAAGAACCATTTATGATGGAACCCGGATCAAGACGGTAGAGGGTCCGCATCTGTATAAGATCAACGGTTATTACTATATTTTCGCTGCCCAGGGCGGAACGACCTGGACTCATCAGGAAGTCGTGGCCAGGTCAAAGGAACTGTATGGTCCTTATGATACGGAGCCGGCCGGCCCCTTTATTACCAACTTTGATACCCCGGATCATTATCTGCAGAAGCAGGGACACGGTGCGCTGGTGGAGACGCCTTCGGGAGAGTGGTACTATGCATCTTTATGCGGACGTCCCCTGCACCATTCGATTGAAAATTTCTATGATCCCAGAGGGTGGTGTACGCTTGGGCGCGAGACCAGTATTCAGAAAGTATATTGGGATGAAGAGGGATGGCCGAGAATAGAGGGCGGACATGGCGGACTTGTAGAAGTGGATGCGCCAAAAGATGCCATTTTGACAAGGGCGCCTGAAACCCATGCAGCATATGACGACTTCATGGCTAAAGAACTGGACGGAGAATGGAATACCCTGCGCGTACCGTTCTCAGAACGTATGGGCAGCGTTGGCGGAGGGCATCTTAAATTAACAGGAAGGGGTTCTTTGTCAAATCGGTTTGATCTGTCTTTTATAGCCAGAAGGTGGAGAGATTTTGCATTCTCTGCGGTCACCAAAGTAAAATTCGATCCCTACAGTTACCAGGCGATGGCAGGACTTGCCAATTATTATAATAATGAGCATTGGTCGTGGATATTTATTACCAGGGATGACAGTAATAACCGGGTCATCGAAGCGGCGGAGTGTGACAATAAGAAATACACTTCCATTCTGAAAAAGGATGCGGTGGTCATTCCAAAGGGGACTGAATGGGTTTGGTTTAAGACCGTTATAGATCATCTGGATTACTGGTATGAATATTCCTTTGATGGAGAAGTCTGGCACAGAATTCCCGTCATACTGGATGCCAAGGTGCTGTCCGATGATTATGTAATGTCCCACTATGGCGGATTTTTTACAGGAGCGTTTGTCGGACTTGCTGCAGTGGACTATTCCGGTTACGGATCAGAGGCAGAATTTGGTTTCTTTGAATACCGGGTATGAGTAAAGATTATGGAGAAACATGGAAAGGAAAAATATGATGAAGAAAAAGTTAATGGATCATGAGCTGTGCGTTATCACAGGCGCTTCCAGCGGTATCGCGAGGGGAATTGCAGAGCGTTTCCTGGAAGAAGGTGCGGATCTTATCGTTGCGGATTATGATGTGGAGACGGCAGAGAAGATATACGGAAATAATCCCCAGGTAGTGGCTGTCCTGAAAGTGGATGCTACCAGGATAGAAGATCTGGAGAAGATCGCAGAAGCGGTCAGGGAAACCGGACGCAAAGTGAAGGCAGTCCTTCCTATTGTTGGCAACGGACCTGTCAATATGATTCCGGATGTTACCCCGGAAGAGTTTCATCTTACGATGGATTTGAATGTATTTTCTGCGTTTTTTACAGTACAAAAGGTGCTTCCTTATATGTCTGAGAAATCCGCTGTCGTGCTGATTTCCTCTATTGCAGGTTTTCAGGGCGGTTCCAACAATATCGTTTATAATGCGGCGAAGGCTGCCGTTCGTTCCATGGCGCGTTCCTTTGCCGGAGAACTGGCATGTAAAGGTATCCGTGCCAATGCGATCAGTCCCGGCCCTACTGAAACGAAGGGATTTACGGAATTTATCAATGAAAATGATGATGCCAGAAATGGAATTATCGCCAATATTCCGCTGGGCCATATCGGGCAGCCGGAAGAGATTGCTGCAATTGCCCTGTTCTTAGCTTCTGATGAGGCATCTTATGTGACGGGAGCGGAAGTGATTGCGGATGGCGGATTTACCAACAGGTAACACAGAAGTTATAAAAACTATACAGGAATGAAAGAGGAAAAGGAAATGGCATTATCCAACACAAATATTGTTAAAGTAATCGTCGTAACGGATGATCTTGAAAAAACCGTAAATGCTTATAAGAAGCTTCTCGGAACAGGCACTGCGCCGGCAGAGGAAGGCGAACATCAGCAGATTCGTACACCGTTCACGGTATATAAAGGAGAACCGGTCACAGATACACCGATGAAAGTGGAGAGCGTTTTTAGCGATAATTTCTGGTTTGAAATTATTCAGCCTCTTGGGGATCGTGATCCCTGGGCACAGTGGCTCAAAGAACATGGCACATCGATCTGCTCCGTCTGTCTTCTGACGAACGGACCCTTGGAAGCTGATGAAGAGGTCATGAAAAGTGCCGGTTATGAATCTGTTTTCAAGCAGGAAAAAGGCTATGAAGCATATGAATATTTTGATGCTTCCAAAGATATGGGTGTGCTTGTAGAGGTTAAAGAGCATTATAATGCCTAGGCGTAGAATGAAACGGAAGGGTATATCCGGCTGAATTGAGCGGACTTTACACTTCACGGGGCGTTTGGTATAATATTGAAAAAGCTGCCATTGACAGATGGCCGGCAATCATAAGGTGTAAAGCATATGCATTGTTCATATGCCTTACACCTTTTGTGGATGGTTTCTGGCGGTTAGGCTGAAATACGGCATTTTCCGTAAGATTTTTGATGCTCTGACAGGGAGGCATAGAGGATAAAATGAAAAAGATTTTAAAAACAATGGGCATAGTGCTGGCTGTTTTATTTCTGGCGGCAGGCATCTATATAGGATATATGATGATAGCATATTACCGTCTGCCGGACAAATTGACTCTGGAAGTCAAAAAGAGCGGATCTGACGGCGATTTTGCGCAGGAATTTCAGGTAAAGCAAGGGGAAGAATACCTGATTATGACATATAATATCGGTTTTGGCGCGTACACGGAGGATTTCAGCTTTTTTATGGACGGCGGGAAGTCCTCCTGGGCAGAAGATAAGGACAGCGTGCTTGCGTCGGTATCTGCGATGGCCGATCTGATCACCGAAGCTGATCCGGACTTTATTTTTTTGCAGGAGGTTGACCGGGACGGAACAAGAACCTACCATGTGGACGAGCTGGAAGTTCTGAACCGGTTCCTGAAAGGTTATTACTATGATTTTGCTCAGAATTATGACTCGCCGTTTCTTTTCTTTCCGCCCTGGCATCCTCATGGGACAAATGTGGCGGGGCTTGTGACTTATTCCAGAGGAGAGATCACGGATACCATACGCAGAAGTTTTCCGATTTCCGAGTCCTTCAGTAAGTTTTTAGATATGGACAGATGCTATTCCATTTCACGTATTCCTGTGGAGAACGGAAAGTATCTTTGTCTCTACAATGTGCATCTTTCAGCTTATGGAAGCAATGATGAAATCAGGGAAGGACAGCTTTCCATGCTGTTCGACGATATGCAGGCGGACTACCGGAAGGGAAATTATGTGATCTGCGGCGGTGATTATAATCACAATGTGAAAGAGGCGGAGATAGAGAATGTGCCGGAATGGGCCTTCCCATTTCCGCGGGAAGATATTCCTGACGGGTTCCATATGGCGATCGACGATGCCGGGACCCCGGAGGACATTGCCCATGATTCGTGTAGAAGCGCTGATGAACCCTACGAGGAAGGGCAGACGTTTACAATTACCCTGGATGGTTTTATCGTGTCGGACAATGTGGCGGTGAAGGAATATAGGAACATGGACTGTGGATACAAGTATTCTGACCATGACCCGGTTGTGATGAAGTTTGAGTTGGAGTAAGAATCCGGGGGAAATATAAACGGAATATAGACTAATACAGAAATGTATGAAGAAAGAGTCCGGCTGAAAAATATCAAAGAGACCTGCTTTATTAAGATAAAGTATGTAAAAGAAGATTTTGACAAAAGCTATAAAAGTGTCAAATTACTATGTCATAATCATTTAAAAAGGGGTAACATGAGCAAGGATTTACTTCTTTTTATGGCATGTTTCGGAAAAGGTACCATAACTGCCGTTGATAAAGAATTGGGAGCATTCATGGACGGGTACATAGAAAATATAGAAGAAAACGGAAAAGAGAGATTTTCTGGAAAAAAGGTTCTCCATTCCATGTTGAAAGTAATAAAAATAGCTGTTTGAAAGTTCCAGTCATACGGATGGGGAATTTTATGATATTAAGGAATAGAAACTAAATTGAATTAACGAATTTTTTGTTTGAGAATATATGAGGTGGTAATAAAACAGATTATGGATAATCGGGGCCAATATTTATTCCAAGAGAAATTAACCAATATTATACACGATGTTACAGAGGATCAGCTTAACAAATTACGAGAAGAATATTTAAAGGAAGTTCGTGAGAACCATAAAGTTACCAATATGTCATATGCAGGAGAAAACTACTATGGGAGATATGATTCTCCGGTAGCTGTAAATAGAGAATGTCTTTATCGTGATCAGAAAACGGATGGAATGAAGATACAATATCCTCATGGCGTTGTGCTTCAACAGGCTAAATTTCGCAATTATTACCGTGGGGAACCTCAAATATATACAAAATCTCAGCCTACACTCTTGAGGAAACTAGAAGCCTACACAGATAAGGAAGATAAAGAACTGTATCGCATGGTTGCCAATATGCGTATTGCTGAGTTTGCGGCTCTTCTTAGAAAATTTGAACATGTTCGGCAGTGGAATGTTTCAGATATTCAGTATGAAGCGCTTGCACAACATTATGGATTAGAGACTGACTGGTTGGATATTACGACGGATTTTGACGTGGCTATGTTTTTTGCGACATGCTGGTGGGATAAGGAAGAAAAACGGTGGAAACCCCTTACTAAGGATCAGACAGAATCATCTGAGGAAACAAAGTATGGTATGATTTTTCATATGCCAAGCTGGTATATGAGTCAAAGATGGTGCTTTGAAATTGAGAAATTCGCGGATATTTCTAAAGGTGTCCCAGATAATTTAATCTACCCGATTGGATTTCAACCATTTATGCGATGTTCGATGCAGAATGGATATGGGATATATATGCAAGAATCTAAACCTTTACAGAAAGATATCGGATTTGAAAAGCTGCGCTTTCGACATGATGAAAAATTTTCTATACAGATATTCGAAAGAATGAAGGGTGGTGAGTTGATTTATCCACATGAAGGGTTGAATGAGGTTGAGTTTCTGATTGATCAGATTAAATCACTCACTGATTTTTCAGAAGAATCTTTTCTTTATGCTTTGCAAAGAAGTCATATGTTTAGATTAAAAGATAAGGAACTGTGCCGGCAAAAACTGGAGGCTTTTTATGTTGATAGGAAAAAAATTACGATTAAACCCAGTAATGTATGGCATATCAGCAGAGATCGCCGGAGGATGATTGATGATGATTACTCAGGATTCGATGTTGAAAAATTTTATAATATCCATATTAGGGGACGGAAGATATGCGGACCAGAAGGGGAAACTGTCGGACCAAATATGTATGAGCCGTATATGTTGTCAAATAATGATAGCACAGAAAATCCAGGAATTCTGGATTTTAAACCCAGAAACATGACTGGAGAAATGAATATGTGGATGCTAAGACGAATGCAGTTGTTGCAGACGCTGGTTACGAAAAATGCAAGAGATTTCTGATTAATGACTGGGAAGAGGTACGACAACATATAGGACCAAGAGGATGAGGAAACATCATGCAAGGAACAAAAGCCAAATGAAAAAGACTATCTTTCAGTAGCGAAGTGTGTGTTCAATTGTGATATAAATGTTATAGATTTTACATTTACTACTTCAAAAGGATAAGATACCATATTTACAGAAAATGTGATTTCGTATTTTAAGGCATTAGTCTTAGAATTTTCAAAAAATAAAATTGTGAGTCCTTGCACGATAGGATATAATAATAGTAACTTAATGATGAGATGGCGAAAGAAAAGACAGTCAAAAAGGCGGTGATTAGGTGGCTGGAGAAGAAATACGGCAGGATACCAGAACCGTAGAGCAGATTGTCGATGGTATGAATTTGTTCGATGACGATCTGATGTCTATGGTGTTTGATGGTAATATAGAAGCAACTGAGCTTTTGTTAAAGATTATATTGAAAAAGGACGATATTCAAGTTATAAGCGTTGTAGGGCAGAGAGAATTGCAAAGTCCTGTAGTTGGCGGGCGGGACATCCGTCTGGATATTCTGGCAAAAGACAGTACGGGAAAGCACTATAATGTGGAAGTGCAGAAGAAACCGGAAGGGGCACATATACGTCGTGCCAGATTTAACAGCAGTATGATGGATTCCCGGATGCTGAAAGCCGGGCAGGAGTTTTCGGAGCTGCAAGATTCGTATATGGTGTTTATTACCCAGACGGATATCTTTGGACATGAGGTGCCGATTTATACCATTAATCGTCATTTTGAGGAAATTGATGAAGTATTTGATGATGGTTCTCATATTGTGTATGTGAATGGAAATTATAAGGGAGACGATACGGTCGGAAGGCTGATGCATGACTTTGGCTGTAAAGAATCGAAGGATATGTACTATCCGGAACTGGCTAAAGGGGTGCGGCATTTTAAAGAAGAAGGAGGTCGAGAAAAAATGTGTGAAGCGGTTGAAAATTATGCGAAGAGTTATGCAGAAAAGTATGCGGAGCAAAAGGCAGAAAATGTAAGACTGAACAGTTTGTTGGAGTCCATAAAGAAGTTGATGGCAAATATGAAGCTAGGAGCAGAACAAGCCATGAATGTGCTTGAGGTTGAAGAGCATGATAGAGAGATTTTACTGAAAAAGTTATAGAGATACTGGGCATAAACAGTGTGTGGACAGGGAGTATTCTGAACGGGAGGAATACTCCCTATCTAGTTGTAAAGTTCTACTATTATTATCATGCTATCAGGATGAACCCTGAGTTATTTACGGTGTAGGTTTAATATGTGGATTTGTCACCATATGGAGGAAGTATAATGTACAGAAAGATTGGAAAAAGATATGAATATGATGGAGAATTTGAACAGTATTTGTTGAGGATAGGAGTTAGGAAAGGTCATATACAAAGGATGAAGGAAAAGAAACTTCAGTATGATAGAGATAAATATTTCTGGAAAAAAGAATGTGATGAAAAAAATCGACTTGTACCATTACAAAGGGTTATTGGTGTGAGTAGAGGTACGGTGGGAGATAGTGTTTTTGAAAATGTAAGGACGATGCAAGAGTGGGAGAGAGACCATTATAGGTTTGAGAAATGTTTTGATTATTTAGATAGAATGTCATTAAATGAACTAATAAAATCATATGAAAAACTGAATTATCCAGTTAAAATGGTTTATTACAAAGACGATGATAAGTACTTTTTAACTACAGATGGCAATCATAGGACATTAACGGCAATGATTTTGGGGGCAGAATATATTAAAGCTGATGTTACAGTAATGATTGGGGACAAAGAGAAAAAAGAAAAATATTTAGCCGAATGTGATTTTTATAACAAATATAGTATATTCAGAATATTTGCATCAAAGAGAGGGAAATGTAAGATTATTTTCAAGGATGGAGATAAGTGTTATGAAGTAAATGGATTTAAGGGAGTAAAAAATAATGAAAATTGCTATGATATAATAGGTAGGTTATCGGATGAAATAGAAAGGGATAAGAGTATTATAGCATTGTATTTAAAAATACCTATGAAGATTAGAAGAATATTACGATACTTTTTAGGAAATACAAGGATATTACAATATTTAGAAAAAAGAAATCCGACACAGCGGCATTGTGGCATTATAAGATTGTGTGAGTTTTAGTATATTATATGGAAATAGAATTAATATAAGTTTTATATAATTTTAGCACTCACCTCTTGACAGTGCTAACAAAATGTATTATTGTTACACTGTAACTAGAACAGATAGGATTTAAAATAGAAATAAAAGGAGGCAGAGGGCTATTATGAATGTAACCAAATTTACGCAAAAATCCATACAGGCAGTAGAACAGTGCGAAAAACTCGCCTATGAATACGGCAATCAGGAGATCGAGCAGGAGCACCTTCTCTATAGCCTTCTTACAATAGAAGACAGCCTGATTCTGAAACTGGTTGAGAAAATGGAGATCAACAAGGAATATTTCTTAGACCGTGTGGAGCAGGCTTTGCAGAAGCGTGTAAAAGTACAGGGCGGACAGGTCTATATCGGCGCTGATTTAAACAAAGCCTTGATAACGGCCGAAGATGAGGCCAAACAGTTAGGGGACGAATATGTTTCCGTAGAACATCTGATCCTGGCGATGCTAAAGCATCCGAATAAGGAAATAAAAGAGATCTTCCGTGAATTCGCTATCAGCAGGGAACGCTTTTTACAGGCGCTTTCTACCGTGCGGGGCAATCAGAGAGTGACTTCCGACAATCCGGAAGCGACATATGATACGCTTGAGAAATACGGACAGGATCTGGTGGAAAAAGCAAGAAACCAGAAATTGGATCCGGTTATCGGGCGGGATAATGAGATCCGTAACGTGATCCGCATTCTTTCCAGAAAGACCAAAAATAATCCGGTACTGATCGGAGAACCCGGCGTCGGTAAAACCGCGGTTGCAGAAGGTCTTGCGCAGCGTATTGTCCGTGGAGATGTGCCGGAAGGGTTAAAGGAGAAAAAGATCTTCGCGCTTGATATGGGAGCATTGGTCGCAGGCGCGAAGTATCGGGGCGAGTTTGAGGAACGTCTGAAGGCGGTGCTGGATGATGTGAAAAACAGCGATGGCCAGATTATCCTGTTCATCGATGAACTGCATACGATCGTAGGCGCCGGCAAGAGCGATGGCGCACTGGATGCCGGCAATATGCTGAAGCCTATGCTTGCAAGGGGTGAACTGCACTGTATCGGTGCGACGACGCTGGATGAATACCGTCAGTATATTGAAAAGGATGCCGCACTGGAGAGGCGTTTTCAGCCGGTTATGGTGGAAGAGCCGACGGTGGAAGACACGATATCGATCCTGCGCGGCCTCAAAGAACGTTATGAGGTCTATCATGGCGTCAAGATCATGGATAATGCGCTCGTAAGCGCGGCGGTGCTTTCACATCGTTATATTTCCGACAGATTTTTGCCCGATAAAGCGATCGATCTGGTGGATGAGGCGTGTGCGCTGATCAAAACAGAATTAGACTCCATGCCGGCGGAATTGGACGAACTGCGGCGAAAAGTCATGCAGTTTGAGATTGAAGAGACTGCTTTGAAGAAAGAAGACGACCGGTTAAGCAGAGAACGGCTGGAAAATCTGCAGAAAGAGCTGGCCGAGTTAAAGGCGGAACTGGATAACCGTATGGCACAGTGGGAGAATGAAAAAGCTTCTGTCGAGAAACTTTCCAGGATCAGGGAGGAAATCGACGAGACCGGCAATCAGATCCAGATCGCCCAACGGGAAGGAGATTATGAGAGGGCGGCCGAGTTAAGTTACGGTAAGCTGCCTTCCCTGAAACAGCAGCTTGAGATCGAGGAGGAGAACGTGAAGCATAAGGAGCTTTCTCTTGTGCATGAGAGCGTTTCGGATGAAGAGATCGCGAAGATTATTTCCCGTTGGACGGGTATTCCGGTATCAAAACTGACAGAGAGCGAGAGGAACAAGACACTGCATCTGGATGAAGAACTGCATAAGCGTGTAATCGGTCAGGAGGAGGGTGTGACAAAGGTAACGGAGGCGATTATCCGTTCCAAGGCCGGCATCAAAGATCCTACGAAACCGATCGGGTCATTCCTGTTTCTGGGGCCTACCGGTGTCGGGAAAACGGAACTGGCCAAAGCGCTGGCGGCTTCTCTGTTTGATGATGAGAATAACATGGTTCGTATCGATATGAGCGAATATATGGAGAAATACTCTGTATCCAGGCTGATCGGAGCGCCTCCCGGTTATGTAGGTTATGAAGAAGGCGGGCAATTGACCGAAGCAGTCAGAAGAAAACCTTATTCGGTTGTGCTCTTTGATGAAATTGAGAAAGCGCATCCGGATGTATTCAACGTCTTATTGCAGGTGCTGGATGATGGCCGTATTACTGATTCGCAGGGAAGGACGGTAGACTTTAAAAATACGATTCTGATCATGACGTCCAATATCGGCGCAGACTATTTACTTGATGGCATAGACGGGGATGGGAATATCAAAGAAGAGTCGGAAAGTATGGTGATGAACGATCTGCGCAGTCATTTCCGGCCTGAATTCCTCAATCGTCTGGACGAGACGATCCTGTTCAAACCGTTGACCAAAGAAGTCATAGGAGGAATCATCCGGCTGATCATCGACGATCTGAACGAGCGTTTGTCAGACAGGGAGCTTACCATAGAGCTGACGGAAGAAGCGAAACGGTTTATCGTGGATAATGCTTATGATCCGGTATACGGTGCAAGGCCGTTAAAACGTTATATTCAAAAGTATGTGGAAACATTGTCGGCGAAGTTGATTTTGGTCGATGCAGTGAGTGCGAAGGACATTATTTTGATCACGGTAGAAAACGGCGCATTGACTGCACAGAAGAAATCGTAACGAACAAAGCCGTAAACTGGTAAAGCGCAAATTCGATAAAAACAGGATAAAGAACAGATGCCCTAAGAATTTAAAGAGGTTCTTCCGGCATCTGTTTTTCCTTCCTGCTTTTCATTTTTAAGACAGTATCGGTCATTAAGATTCTTTTGGCGGTAAGAAGCATAATAATGATGGCATTTGCAAAAAGAAACAGGTATAATGTTTACATCAGGCGGTACGGCCTCATATGACAATGGAAAATGAAGATGAGCGGAAACGGAATTTCGTGTCTGCCCGCTGTAAATGACTTAGAAAGGACAAAATACTTATGCAATATCCTGATTTTTTATCCCCAAACGGTACGATCGGTTTTGCAGCCCCCTCTTTTGGCTGTGCGACGGAACCATATAAAACTGCCTTCATGAATGCCCAGAAGAAATGGCGTGAGGAAGGTTACCAGCTGCAGCTTGGACCGAACTGCTATGCAGAGGAAGGGATCGGCATCAGCAACACGCCGATAAAGTGCGGAAGCGAGCTGGAGGAATCTTACTGCAGCGATGAAAATGACTGTATCATTTCCTGCGGCGGCGGGGAGCTGATGTGTGAAATTTTGGATTATGTTGATTTTGAGAAAATAAAACAGGCCAAACCCAAATGGTATATGGGATTTTCGGATAATACGAATATGACATTTCTGCTGACGACTTTATGCGACACGGCATCCATATACGGACCCTGTGCAGCCGCATTCGGTATGGAGCCGCAGCATCCGTCGCTGCGGGACGCCATGGGCGTTTTAACAGGGAAAAATCTCTGTCTGCATGGATATGACAAGTGGGAAAGGGAATCTTTAAAAGATGAAGAACATCCTTTATTGCCCTATCATGTGACGGAGCCCTCCGTGATCCGGAAATTCCCGGATACGGCATTGGAGGTGGAAGGCAGGCTGCTCGGCGGCTGTATGGATTGTCTTGTTAATCTGCTTGGAACAAAGTATGACAAGGTATGTGAATTTACCAACCGTTATAAAGACGATGGCATTCTGTGGTTTCTGGAGGCATGTGACCTGAATGTAATGAGTATCCGCCGCGCCATGTGGCAGATGGAACACGCCGGCTGGTTTGCACATTGTAAAGGATTCCTGATCGGCAGGCCGCTTTGCTATGGACAGGAAATGATGGGACTTGATCAGTACACGGCAGTGACCGAAGTGGTCGAAAAGTATCATGTGCCTGTGATTATGGATCTGGATATCGGACATCTGTCGCCGATGATGCCGCTTGTCTGCGGCAGTATGGCCAGAGTGCATGCGGAAGGAAATCAGTATTCGGTGCAAATGGAACTGAAATGATCACAGAGTAGAGCAAGACCCGGAAGAGGACAGGGCCGGATGAAGGGACCGGAAAAAAAGTTTCTGTTTTCGGGCACGCTCTCGCTCCGTTAAAAACGCAGCGGTACTAAGAATTTTGTAGTGCAGGCACTCCAAAATTCAAGGACCGGCGTTTTTAGAGGGCCCTTTAACAGAAATCTTTTTCCCCGGTCCCTTCATCCGCCCTGTCCTCTTCCGGTTCTTGCTCTACTCTGCAAACGATGAAACAAAAAGGAGAAATAATCTGATGATACCAAATGATCCGGCAATGCTTCTTAGTTATGTAAACTTAAAACTGCGGGACTTTTATGGAAGCCTGCAAAATCTTTGTGACGATCTGGATGTCAGTGAAGAGGAGATCACTGACAAACTGGCGTCTATCGACTATCATTACGATAAGGAGAGAAATCAATTTGTCTGAGTCAGTTATGCTTACGATTGTAATGGAAGAACCGGAAGGGCAACGGGACGGTGTTTTGGGAAACAGAACGGACAGCAGGAAAACACAGGAAAATGTTCCGGCAAAGGTGGAAGTGACACATGATTTGCATGCGACATTGATGTCAACGCTTTTGGAAAATCATCTGATTTCCGGTAATTTCTGCGGCGGAAGAGGGGTATGCGGACGGTGCCGTGTACAGTTTCTAAAAGCGGCGCCGCTCCCGACGAGTATCGAGCGGAAGCTGTTTTCCCCGGATGAGATGCGGGCGGGTTTTCGTCTGGCCTGTATGGCAAAGCCGAAAAACGATTGTGTCATTCGTCTGGATTTCCCGAAAGACGCTTCCGTTAACATTGTAGCCGATGTGATAGGAATGTCGGAAAAAATTGACTTTTATAGTCAGGTGAAAAACGAACAGCATACTGCCGGCGACATGAAAATAATCGCGGTCGATCTGGGAACAACGACGATTGCCATGCAGCTTGTGGATCTGGAATCGGGACGTATAGAAGATACGTACTGCGCTATGAATCCGCAGAGAAGCTATGGCGCTGATGTGCTGTCCAGAATACAGGCAGCGAATAACGGACAGGCATTGGAACTGCAAAATAGTGTGTGGCAGGTATTGCGGAAAGGAACGGAGCATTTCGAACAGACACTTTCCGAAAGAACGGCGTCGAAGCCGGAACGGATATGCTGTATGTGCATTGCAGGGAATACGACAATGACGCATTTACTGCTGGGATTTTCTACGAAGCAGCTTGGCAGCGCGCCTTTTTTACCGGAGGATATCAGCCTGCAGAAGCTGATGCCGGTCGGAAAGAACCGGAACAAGATGCCGTTTCCGGTCTATGTTCTGCCGGGCATCAGCGCTTTTGTGGGCGGTGATATCGTGGCCGGCCTATATTGCTGCCATATGCTGTACGGATCCGGAGAGGCGGCATTTTGCGGACAGGAAGAGGAGGCCGTGCTTTTCATAGATCTTGGGACGAATGGTGAGATGGCCATAACGGACGGCAGACGCATGATCGTAACGGCAGCTGCGGCGGGGCCTGCTTTTGAAGGCGGTGCAGGAGCGGCAGTACAGGGCAGCGATATGGTTGCTGTCACAGCAGAATTGTTAAAGAAAAAAATAATTGATGAAACAGGACTTTTGGCGGAACCCTATTTTGAGCAGGGGATTACCATACATTGGCCGGATGGGTCAGCAGAAATCGGCCGCGGAGCATCCGGCGTATTGCGCAGGGATGCGTCTTCTATAGAAGATGGAACACCTCGGGACAATACAGCGATTTATCTGACGCAGAAAGATATCAGGGATCTGCAGATGGCCAAAGCCGCTGTACGGGCAGGCGTAGAGATTTTATATAAAAGAATGGGCTGTCCGAGAATCGGCAGAGTTTATCTTGCAGGCGGTTTCGGTTATTATCTGGATGTTGCCGCGGCAATTGAAATCGGTCTGCTGCCGGCATATTTGCGGAATGTTGTAACGGCAGTCGGCAACACTTCTTTGGCGGGCGCATTTTTATTAGGAAGGGATCTGTATACGGGGAAAATGAAAGAACATGTTTTAGCCGGTTATCTGCATGAAACAGAGCATATCAATCTGGCTAAGCAGGAAGAATTTGAAGCAATATATATAGAACAAATAAGGTTTTGTTAAGGTTTTACAGGTTTTCCTTTAAGAATGACATGATAATCTGTTTGTAACAAGTAAATAAATGTAATGCAGACAGAAAGGACAAATAGAATGAAGTGGACGAGAAAAGAATTAAAAGAAAATGCCAAAGAGGCATTGAAGAGAAACTATTGGAAGGCTGTGCTGGTATCGTTTATGCTGTTGATCCTTGGAGGCGGAATCAATTCTCCTGCCGCAGTTGGCAATGCGGTTACCAGTCATGGAAGTGACGACACGGAGCTCATTCTTATGGAAAATGAAGGGTTGATCGGACAGAGCGAGGCGGAAGCGATCAGGAATGAAATCGAAACTGTCGGCGGTCATAAGACAAGTTCGATCCATGAGATCGCGGAGGCGGTGGGAGATGCCGCGGCAGAAGCCGTCGATGAGATGCTGTCAGACTTGGAAAAAGTAGATATCGCCTTATTGGTTGTCTGGGTCGTGGTTGCGTTAACGATATTGATAACCTCATTTTTCATCATTATTCTGATCGATGTGTTCGTAGTGAATCCATTGTGTATCGGTGCGGAACGTTTTATGTTAAAAAGTGTTGACGGCACAGGAAGTATGTCTGCACTGGGATACACGTTTGATCATAATTACAAAAACGGTGTAAAAACAACATTTTTCCGCGACCTGCATATTTTCCTGGGAACGTTATGTTTTGTTATTCCCGGTATTTATATGAAGTATCAATATTATATGGTAGACTTTATTCTGGCGGAAAATCCGGATATGCCCTATAAGGAAGTGCTTTCCTGCAGCAAAAGTATGATGAACGGACAGAAAATGAATGCTTTTATACTGGATATTTCCTTTATTTTCTGGCATATGCTTAGTACGATTACCTGCGGTATTCTGGAAATCTTTTATGTCGGACCGTATATTCGGCTGACGAGAGCATCCCTTTACCGCAGATTGGAGAGCGGACGTCCGCAAGTGAATGGGCGAAACGGCATCGGCAGTGAGATCATTGCAGATGCAGAGTAGGCGCAGGAAAAGAGGATAGAATATGGCATACAAAATATTGATTGCAGACGACGAACCGGAAATTCGTGATCTTCTGCATCTGTATCTGGAAAAAGACGGGTATGAAGTAGTAGAGGCAGCAGACGGCGCACAGGCGCTGTCTGTTCTGCAGGATGCGGCGCTGTTGGGAGATGGCATCGATCTTGTCATTTTGGATATTATGATGCCGGGAATCGACGGATACAGGGTGCTTCGCAATATCAGGGAAAACAACAATATTCCCGTAATCATGCTTTCTGCCAAAAGCGGAGATGCCGACAAGATTCTGGGCCTCGACCTGGGAGCGGATGATTATATTACCAAACCTTTTCAGCCCTTAGAGGCTGTGGCCAGAGTCAATTCCAATATCCGCAGATTTTATGCGTTAGGTTCGGGCAGACAGCGGCAGACAGAAGAACTCAGGGTGCAGGATTTGACTCTGGATATCCAATCCTGTCGGCTTATGCAGGGGGAACGCATCATCGAGCTGACCTCCGTGGAATTCAAACTGATGAAACTTTTTATGGAGAATCCCGGCAAAGTATTCACGAAACAGCAGCTGTTCGAAGAAGGCTGGGGAGATGATTTTCTTGTATCGGACAATAATATCATGGTATGTATCAGCAAACTGCGCGCTAAATTGAGTGAAGACGGCAATGCTTATATCAAGACCATCAGAGGACTCGGCTACCGCCTGGAGGATAGGAAAGCCTGATTCAATAACAGGAGAAAATGTGAAAGACTTAAAATGGTTTTTGATCAGAAAATTTTTTATCTGCATGCTTTTCATTTTTATCAGTGAAGAACTGCTTAATCTGATTTACAAAAAATGGCTCGTTTTCTTTTTGTCCGGGCTTTTGCATATCGATCAGCTGTCCATCATATCGGATGAAGGAAACATGATGATCCTGATGTTCCAGATGATCCTGTTTTCGGCATCCAGACTTCTGCCGGAAGCGATATCCGGCTGGGTACAGGCTTTTATCGGGCGGCATATGAGCAATGGATTGTACCTGGATATCGCTTCTCCGGCCCTGCAAGGCGTGAGCGACCGCAGGCTCATCATGCTTTATCAACTGGCCGTAATCCTTGTTTTTCTGGGGTTGTTTTTTGTCACGCTTCTGCCGTATCTGTTGGCAGCCTATTGGTACTACAAAGGCGTTTCCGACAAGGTAAAGGAACTGCTGCAGAAAGAAAAGGAGCAAAAAGAGGCTTACGATAAACAGCGTAACCTGCTTTTGTCCGATATTGCCCATGATATCAAGACGCCGCTTACGACTGTGTGCGGCTATGCGAAAGCACTTGCAGATGATGTTGTAGAAAGCGAAGAGAAAAAGAAGGAATATTTACGGGCCGTTTATGCCAAGTCCATGCGGATGGATGAGCTGATCACGCTTTTATTCGAATATGTGAAACTGGACAGCAGCGGATTTGCCCTGCATACGGAACAGGTGGAGGCAGGAGAGTTTCTTCGGGAAAACATCGCCCTTTTATATGCCGATTTTGAGGAAAAGGGCATGGAACTTGCGATCTCGATACCGGAACAATTTTTTTTCTGTGAAATGGATCGTGTGCAGTTTGGACGTGCAGTTACCAATATTTTGACTAATGCGGTCAAATATAATCCGAAAGGATGCAAAATCGGCATCAGCCTGTATGAGAGTGCGCAGGGGAGTCTGCAGATCCGCATTGCCGATAACGGAACGCCGATAGAGGAAGAATTTGCCCTGCGCATTTTCGAGCCGTTTTCCAGAGGCGATACGGCAAGAAGAACCGGGGGCGGCAATGGTCTCGGACTCAGTATTTCCGCTAAGATCGTGCGGATGCACGGCGGAGAGCTGACGTTGGATACAACGGTTCGGGACGGTTATGTAAAGGCTTTTGTGATCTCGCTTCCCATGAACAGACAGTGTTAAAAAGTGCGGATACGGCATATATATAATTGAATAACCGGTAAGGAGCAGATTCATGGATATTCGGAAAAAACGACTCTTTTTCTTCGGCGTGGTTTTGACAGTGAGTCTGCTTTTCTATTTTCTGGGAAGAAAACAGGCTGATGGTTCACAGGTCAGAATAGAGGCGCGAACGAGCAGCACGCAGAAAGACATTACGGTGGAAAAAGTCATGACGGAATGTGATGAGCAGGAAGCGATGAAGGTTGCGCTCACGTTCGACGATGGCCCGCATCCGTATTACACCGAACAGCTTTTGGACGGTTTAAAGGAACGGCATGTCTGCGCCAGTTTCTTTGTGACAGGGGAACATGCGCAGCTGCATCCGGATATTATTAAAAGAATGCAGGACGAAGGGCATCTGATCGGCAATCACACCTACAGCCATATACAGCTTAGTCAGGGAAACAGAGATACGTTTAAAAATGAACTTGTAAAAACCAATGATATCATCAGCGGGATCACGGGAGAAGAAGTAAATTTCGTGCGTCCGCCCTACGGCTCGTGGGAAAAATCGCTTGAATCGGAACTGAATATGTTTCCTGTGCTCTGGACGGTCGATCCGCTCGACTGGTGCTCAAGCGATGCCGATGGTATTGCCAGAAAGGTGCTTTCAAAAGTCAAAGAAAACAGCATCATTCTTATGCACGACAGTTATGCTTCGACCGTAACAGCGACATTCCGCGTGATCGACGAACTGCAAAAGCAGGGATATGAATTTGTGACGGTGGATGAGATATTGTTTGACTGATATAGTCAAAATATCTGAAGCTTACCCGTCTGTTTCCTCATGCCCATGCTGTTTCCGGTACTGCAGCGGCGACATTCCATAATATTTTACAAAAGTCTCACAGTAATAACTTGACCCGCAGAATCCGTGTTCCAAAGCGATAGCGGTAATGTGCTCGTCGGATGACAGGAGGGAAACGAGGCTTTTTTGCAGGCGCAGTTTCATGGTGTATGTCATGGGCGTATCCCGCAGGTATTTTTTGAAAAGCAGGGAACATCTGCTTTTGCAGCATGCTCCGGCAGAGGCGATGTCTTCTAAAGTGATCCGCGCCGCAAAATGTTCTTCGATATAAGAGATCATATTTTTTACGGCAGTAAGCTCCGATGCTTCTTTTTGACTGATTCGGTTCCTGACTGGCAGGTTTTCATACAGCTGCTTCATAATAGATGCAAACGCTGTGATCACTTCAAAATAAGGAGAGGCTTCTTTATCCGTGCAAGCGACAAAGATCTGATACAGTTTCTCAATCTGTGCCAGAATGGCGCCCTGCCAGCCTTCCCGTTCCAGAAAAAGATATGGACAGGCCGGATTCTCCGCGATGCATTTGATGTAGTTATGATAAAACCATTCATTGCTCCGCAGAAGTTCCGGGGAAAGCACGACACAGATAAATTCGCACTCATGACGTTGCGGTGAAAAGCCATAGTGCAATTGCCTGCTGTTGACCATGATTCCGTTGTTTTCTGATAGAACGATCAGCTCTCCGTTCACGTTATAGGTCATTTCTCCGCTTTTGATCAAAATGAATTCCAGATCATTGTGCCAGTGGCTGACCGCGGAATAATCCGGGTAGGCTGAAAGAATACCGTAGCGGATGTATGCAGGAAACAATGGATTGTTATAGGCAATTGTCTCTGAAAAGTCCGTGTTGAAAGTGGAGCAGAATTCGATTGTTCTGTTTTGTTTTCGCTTATTCATAGCTTTGAAGCTCGCCTCCGGCATTTCACAGATGTTTCGCTGCACATATTTATATTTTCATTGATATTTTCCAAAAAGAATATTGTTATAAAATTATAGACTATCTTGAAAGATTTTGAAAGCATAAATATAGTATCATCATAACAGGAGGATAAAACAATGGCAGAAAAAACAGTGACAAAGAAAACAATGTCGAACAGGCAGCGGAGAGATGCCGGATTGGCGTATATTTCGGACGACAGTATTCTTGAGGAACAGCTTGTGTGCAGAAAGATCCTGCAGAAGCTGAATTTTATGGACCGCTCCGATTTTGACGGGATCAGCGAGACCGTGAAGGAGCTTTTCGGAAAGTCGGAAAATGCTTTCGTGAATCCCCCGTTTTACTGTGATTACGGCAAACATATCGAGGTGGGGAAAAATTTTTTCGCCAATTATAACTGTACGCTTCTTGACGTGGCAAAGATCAGGATCGGAGATAATTGCCAGATGGCGCCCAATGTAGCGATCTACACTGCAGGACATCCGGTGCATCCTGTCAGCCGCAATTCCGCTTATGAGTACGGCAAAGAGGTGACGGTCGGAGACAACGTCTGGTTTGGCGGCAGCACGGTAGTCTGCCCCGGCGTGCATATCGGCAGTCAGGTTGTGATCGGCGCAGGCAGCGTAGTAACGAAGGATATTCCCGACTGGTGTATTGCGGCAGGCAATCCCTGCAAAGTGATCCGCAGGATTACGGACGAGGATAAGAAGAAGCTGTTTCGTAATGAAGAGATAGATGATGAGGCCTGGGCGGATATTGCAGAGCGGATGACGTTCTAGACAGGAGGGGTTTATGTTTGCGGATTATCATGTGCATACGCAGTTTAGCGACGATTCGCTTTATCCAATGGAACAGGTGGTACAAGATGCCATAGCCATGAAAATGGAGGCGATCTGCTTTACGGATCATGTGGATTATGGCGTAAAGGATGATTGGGACTGCGGCCGCCCGATCATCTGGCGTGGCGGTGAACCTGCCGCCAATGTGGATTATCCGGCATATGCTGCGAAAATAGAAGAACTGCAGGCTGTATATGGTGCTGAGATTGAGATCAAAATGGGATTGGAATTCGGCATGCAAAGGCACACGATCCCACAGTATGAAAAACTTTTTCAAAGATATCCGTTTGATTTTATCATTCTGTCGGTACATCAGATAGAAGATAAAGAATTCTGGACGCAGGACTTCCAACAGGGAAAGAGCCAGAAAGAATATAACGAACGGTATTACGAAGAACTGCTCTGTCTTGTAAAATCATATCAGAATTACAGCGTTCTCGGTCATATGGATCTGATTGCCAGATATGACGAAAACGGCATCTATCCGTTTGAAAAAACGGAGCCGGTCATTTCGGAAATATTGAAAACGGTGATAGAGACCGGCAAAGGGATCGAATTGAATACATCGTATCACCGATATGGATTAAAGGATACCACACCCGCACGCGATATCCTGAAACGCTACCGCGCTATGGGGGGGAGAGATCATCACGATCGGCAGCGACTCCCATAAGCCGGAGCATCTGGGCGCTTATATCAAAGAAGCCGGAGAATTGCTAAAGAGTCTGGGATTTTGCTATATTTGTACATACGATAAAATGCAGCCGGTATATCATGTGCTGTAAGAAGGGAAAAAGAAAAAGTTATCATAATACGATATTATGCGGAAAGAGTCAAATGTTTTTTTATAAATTTGTTCAAAAGAGCAGGACGTGAGAGCGTCCTGCTCTTTTCAGCAGAAATATTTGATCATGAAAATATCTTATCAAGCCGCAGAGAGAGCGGAACGCGTAGTTATCATAATATCGTATTATAAAGACAGGAAAGATATCTTTCCAAACAGGTGATTGTGAAAAGATGAAAGGAGACAAAGCAAATGTGTTATCAAAAAGTAATTTACGGCATGCCCTATGAATTTCATGGCTTTGAAGGGGTGGAAGCGTATCTGTTCCGGGGCGGTACAGAGATCAAAACATTGGGAAATCCGGCGCTCGATTCGTGGTTCGGGTATTTGCAGGCGGCAGCCGTAAAAAAAGAAGTGCGGACCGTAATCGTGGCAAATCCTTATGTAGAAGAGGGCAGGGCGGCAGTGGCTGCACGCAATGATTCGAATGAAACGGCGATGCTTTATGCAATGACGGCCAAAAGAGACCGCAGTCCGATTCTGGGGCAGCAGGCGAATCAGCTTATACTGCTTGATTATGATTTGATCAAAGAAAAGACGGCAGCGCAGGGCAGCGAAGTTTTTATGGCAGTTTTATTACATGAATCCACGCACCTTCTGGAGCAGTACCTGACAAATGATCTGGGGATCTATAACGGACTGTCGCCGGAGAACAGAGCAGGTTATCATGAGAAAGTATTGCTTCCGATGTTGGAAGATCCGGCATTTATGTATTTGCGGGAAAGTGCGGAATATCAGAAGAATTATATGGGCGAAGAAGCATTGACCTGTCTGGTCGAAGTGCTGACATTTCTGCATCTTAAAGCGCTGGCGGATCAGAGCTGTGCAGCATGTTTTCAGAATGTTATTGCGTCGCTCGGGAACAAACTGTCTGCGGCAGTCGAAATTGCACATCAGGACAGATATTTAACCAACATATAAGCAGGAACATTAAAGTAAGTAAAGCGGAAGCGTGCGGCATTGATACACTAAGAAAGCACAGGTACAACAACCTGCGCTTTCTTTTCTCTCTATGGTTATCATATCATAAAAGGCACAAATTGGGAAGACTGTTTCTATGATATGGAGTGTGATAAAATAGACGCATATGCAGCAGCCATCTGTTCGGGTCTTACTGTGTCAAACCGGAATAGATGACGGAAACGAGGAGATTTCATATGACAGAAAATAAGCAGGAACAGACCGCATATGAGGAAGCGCGGTTACAACAGACGATCGCGATAGCCAAAGAACAATTGGATAAAGCCAGAAAATCTGCGCAGGAGAAGAAAGAACAGATCATAGAAGCCAAAAAGGAAGTACGTGAAAATACGGTACATGGCATAATGAACCTATGGTCGTCAGAGGATTTTGAGGCGCTTGCGGAGTTAAACCAGTATGTGAATCCCGTTGTGGACAAAATTGCAGATTATGAACAGGAAGAAAATAAAATATTCCTGTTGGAAAATATGGTGCGCTCTCCTTATTTTGCCCGTATTGATTTCTGTTTTGAAGGGGAAGAAGATTATGAACAGATTTATATTGGACATTCCTCTCTGAAAAAAGACGCTTACCAGGAAATGTACGTGTATGACTGGCGCTCTCCGATTGCGAGCGTTTTTTATCGTTTTATGACAGGAGACGCTTTTTATGACGCGCCGGGAGGAAGGATACAGGGAAAGCTGGGACTGAAACGTCAGTATGAGATCAAAAACGGCGTACTGGAATACTTTTTTGATGCGGATGTACAGGTCATCGATGAATTTTTAAGACAGCTTTTGTCGCAGAACACGTCCGCAAAGATGAAATCTATCGTAGAGACGATACAGAAAGAACAGGATATTGTAATCCGGGATATGGAAAATGATCTTTTGATGGTACAGGGAGTTGCAGGCAGCGGCAAAACGTCCATCGCCCTTCACAGGGCGGCCTATCTGATGTATCAGGGACTGCAGGCGCGCCTTGCGGCAAACAATATCATGATCCTGTCGCCCAATACGATCTTTGAGCAGTATATTTCCAATGTTTTGCCGGAACTTGGAGAAAGCAATGTCGTTTCCGCCGTATTTGAAGATCTTCTAAGCAAGGTGCTGCGGAACCGGAAAATACAGACAAAAAACGAATTCCTGGAGAAACTGCTGACCGATTCCCGCCGCCGGAAAATCATGAAAAGCAGTATGGAATGGAAGACTTCGCCGCAATTTAAAGCGGTATTGGAACGTTTTCTGTATGACATACCGCGCCGGTGGATCCCGTTTGAAGATATCTATTACGACGGGAAGCTGATTATTACAAGTGAAAAGTTACGGGAAAAAATAGCGGGCAGAATGGAAACTCCACTGGCCATGAAACTGCGTCAGTTAGAGGACTATGTGATAGAACTGATCTTCGGCACAGGGAAAAAGCAAAAAAACGGCGAAGAAAAAAACGCCGTCAGACAGGAACTGCAAAAATACACCAAACTGGACGTTATATCGTTATATAGGCGTCTGTTTGATGATAAAAAGTATTTGCATGATCTGCTGCAGGAAGAAATGTTCTTGGAAAACAATCCTATGGAGAATATTTCTATAGAGGATATCGGAGAAATCCGAAGCTTTACAAGGAAAAATCTGGAGCAGTCCTGTCTTTTTTATGATGATGCGGCGGCAGTCGCGTATTTGTGCCTGAGAATATATGGCGTAAAGGATTACAAAGATATCAAACAGGTCGTGATCGACGAAGCACAGGATTACTATCCGCTTCAGTATGAAATACTTGCGCTGTTATTTTCCGGCGCTAAATTTACTGTGCTCGGCGATATGCACCAGACGCTTGCCAAACAGGAAGATCTGTCTTTGTATGAACAGATACAAAGCATTCTGCGTAAAAAAAGAGCTTCCCTGATCACGTTGGATAAAAGTTTCCGCTGTACAAATGAAATATTACGCTTTAGTCTGCAGTTTATTAAGCACAGTCCTGCGATCAGGAGCTTTAACCGCAACGGCGAGGAACCGGCAGTGATTGCGGTAAAGAGCATGGATGCGCGCATCAGCCATATCGTCGAAGAGGTAAACGTATGCCGGGAAAAAGGATTTCGTTCGATCGGACTGCTTTGTAAGACCGAAAAAAGCGCAGCGTTTCTGTTCGGGAAACTGAAAACGGCAATCGATTTGCAATTCATAAAAAGCGAGAGTGTAACGGATCTGCAGGGAACATTTATCATACCCCTTTATATGGCCAAAGGACTGGAATTCGATGCGGTTATTATTTGCGATGCAGACAGGGAGAACTATGCGGATGAAGACGACAGGAATCTTTTGTATATCGCCTGTACCAGAGCGCTGCACAGGCTTACCCTTATACGCGGGGAAGAGATGTGAAAAGTATGAAAACGGTGAAGAAGCGAAGCATTTTCTGCTATAGTGCAGGATAAAAGAAGGAGAGAAGCCATGATGAAGAGAATGCGGTTACTTTTGGGAAGTATATGCCTGCTTCTGTGTCTGCTGCTGGCAGGATGCGGGGAGGCCGGTGACGGTGCGGTATCGAATGCGGATGAAAAGGAAACGGTAATTCCCCAATATTCTGCGCAGGATGATAAAGCGGCAGCCGATTATTTGCGGAAGCAGTATGGGATTTTAGCCGATGGGAATGTGCCCAAAGTGATTCTGGATTGTGATATGACCTATTTTGGCGACGACGCGATGTGCATGAGCATTTTGATACAGGCGGATGAGATCGGATTGATCGATCTGCTCGGCGTGACGATCACGGGAGGAAATTCCTTCGTGGCATCCGGCACAAATTCAGCGCTTACACAGTTGGAGCGGATAGGAAGAGAAGACATTCCGGTGTATATGGGAACGGATGAGCCGATCGGCGGATTCCGGGATCTGACGGAGCAGGAGAAGATCGTAGGCCGTATTGACCACTGGGGAGCGATGTATCATATGGACAACTATATAGAACCGGAGAAATATCATGACCTCGGCGCCGATTATGACAGAAAATGGGGATATTCACAGACTGAGCCGCAGAAACAAAGCTCCGTGGATTATATGATAGAACAGGCCGCAAAATATCCGGGCGAAGTGACGATCCTCTCAATAGGAGCCGCCACCAATATAGCAGCGGCCTGCCAAAAAGACGGAGGTTTTGCAGAAAATACAGCCGGAATCATCTATATGGGAACGATCGTAGACGGAGAGGGAACATACACACCCTATGCAGACTTTAATGTTTTCTATGACGCCGAAGCCTTTGCCATCTGCTTAAACAGCGCCTTTCCGGCACAAACGATCGTTCCGCATGACGCCGCAGAATCGGCAGTACTGAACAAAGCCGTGTTTGATTTAATGGATAACAAGGAAAATACAAGCATATCCAGAATGTGGCTGGATGAGCAATACAGCCAATACAGACGGACAACGACCCGTAAAATGAACTGTACCGATGCGGTTGCCGCCGTCATTTTACTGAACCCTTCCGTGATACAGCACAAAGAAGAATTGTACGTGGCCGTTAATACCGATGTAACGGCGGCGGAATACGGTCAGACGACGACATGGAAGGATGCCGAAGCAGCCGCCGCCGGCCAGACGGTCCGTGCAACATTTGTTATGGAAGTGGATACGGGAACGTATTGGGATTTTGTGACCGACCTGCTCTGCCATATGCAGGCGGAATCATCTTATACATATGAAGGTCTTGCAGAAAGCAATAGAGCGGAGAACGGGCAGTAGCAGCGAGAAATGGACAGTGATCGCACATAGTGAGGATATCCGGGGAAATGTCTGGAGTGTGTGAGATAGAACCTGGAAGAAAAAGAAAGCGGGGAAAAATCAAATGTTATCCACTATAGTAGATAGACGAAGCATACGAAAGTACAAAGATATTAGTGTTGATAAAAAAATAATAGAGGAAATTTTACTGGCCGGAAGTCTTGCGCCATCTTCTAAGAACAGACAGCCGTGGAAGTTTGTAGTAGTGTCAGGAAATGCCAAGACGGATATGATTAAGACTATGAAAGAAGGTCTGGAGCGGGAAAAGATACAGCCGCTTTTACCGGAAAGCGCGCGTTATCATGGAGGAGCGGCATATACGATACAGATCATGGAACAGGCGCCGGTCGTGATCTTGGTAGTTAATCCATTGGGAATAGATATTCACAGGCAGTTAGATGCAGAGGAACGGATTTATGAAATCTGTAATGCGCAGTCGATCGGCGCGGCAATGGAAAATATGACGCTGACGGCTGCGGAACATGGTTTGGGGAGTCTTTGGATATGCGATACCTATTTTGCCTATGATGAGCTGAACCGCTGGCTGAATACCGACGGGGAGCTGATTGCGGCGATGGCAGCAGGCTATGCGGATGAAGCGCCCGCGGCACGGCCGAGAAAGGCTTTGGAAGAGATCGTGGAGTGGAGAACGTGATTTTTTTGCCCGGTTTTGTGGGAATTCCTCCGGGCGGTTAGCTAATTGGACTGCATGGAGAAGACCAGGCAGAGGGAGGAAGAAATTGTATGGACATTCGTGTAGAACCTATATTATACGAACAGAAATCTGTTTTTATTCAGATGCTGGAACTGTATAATTATGATTTTTCAGAATTTTCCAATGATGACATAAATGAATACGGATATTTTGGATATGAGCATATTGATGATTATTGGAATGAAGAAGGCAGACATCCTTTTTTTATCAGGGTAAATGGAAAACTTGCAGGACTGGTTTTAGTGCGTTCCTGTTGTGAACATAATAATCTGCCAGACCCTCATAGCGTAGCTGAATTTTTTGTAATGAAGAAATACAGACTAAAAGGAGTTGGCAGGGTAGCTGCTATGAAGATTTTTGATATGTTTCATGGCGGGTGGGAAATATCCCAATGGGTTAACAATTTACCTGCTCAAAGCTTTTGGGGTAAGGTTATTTCAGAGTATACAAACGGGAAGTATGATACGTTTACTGCAACGGAGGCAAATGAAATAGGTTTCACGTTTGATAATTCACTTTAGAAGTTTGGAAAACATATCTATTGACTATCCATTGAAATATAAAATTCTCCGTTTAGGTTTGCTCTATCTCCGACAAATCTAATTTGGTATTCTCTGGCAGACAACAGATAGCTATCTATACGATTGCTATCTGTTCCATCGCATATTACCAGTTCTATTTTTGAATTTTCCAAATCGACTAAAACTATTTTGAAATTTCCGTGTTTAACATTGATATCCCACGAAATTGAAATCTGCGTATCCACGTTTGAAACAAATGTATAAACTGTTCGCATACCCGAAAAATTTTCAGATGAGATTTTGTTTTCGTGATTAGGGGTTATTAATGTTCCATTAGTTGCAGAACATTGATAATTATCATTTTCATTAAAAAGTAAGTCATTGTCATAATAAATGCGTCCCGGATTAAATAACGGGGTGTAAAATAATAGTATCAATAGAAGTATTGCCAACATAGCACATATTGCAGAAAAAACATGTGCTATCCGCATTTTTTTAGTTCCTGTCATTACTTTCCTTATTTTCATCTTGATTATCCTCATTATGAAATATTGTGATTAGGTGCTTTTTCACTATTTGTAAATTTACCTCTATTACAATAGCAGTCGCAAGAAAGAAAACGATTGCTAATTCAATTAAGGCTGTTGACAGAGAATTTCCAAATGGCTCAAGATATGGCAGCGGTAATTGCAGGAAAAAGAAAACTGCTAATGCAATAGCATAAATGAAGCAGCTACTTAATATACGGAAACTTTTAATATGCTCTTTTTTTATTGTCTCCTGCAAATCCTCATGTTGTTTTTCTAACTGTTTTGTTCGATTTGTCAAAGTTTCTACTTCACCGGACAATAAAAGGTAGTCTGTTGAAACGTTAAACACTTTACTTAATTCTATTATGCGGTCAATCTCTGGTACTGTTTCGCCAGACTCCCATTTAGAAACAGATTGTCTAGAAACATTTATCTTTTCAGCCAATGCTTCTTGCGACATTCCATTACTCTTTCTTAATTCATATATTTTTTTTGATAATGACATAATGAACCTCCTTTGAGATATATTTTAACAATAATTATACTTACCTGCTATAAAGAACCTATTACATTGCCGCAACTACTACGGGCAATTATGGTTGCATCGGTAAAAATCAAAGTTTTTCCTTCGCTAAGGCTGGAGCCGATGAAGTTGCGGAAATTTCCAGTATATATCGGGGAACCTATTTTTCAAATTCTTTTTTGAGTTGCTCCCTTTTCGGAATTGTGTACCCACTGAAAACGAGCCTATAAATATACATTTATAATGAATAAAAATACGTTCTTACTATTTTACATACATTGAAATATGCAGTAAAATATAGCATAACATAAAAGATTTTTTTGAGGAGGACAGCCATGAAAAAGAAGATAAATCAGATATTAAATATTATCATGGGCTCGTTTATTGGTATATTCATTTGCTCAGGATTATATAAATACTGGCATTTTAGAAAATATCCGTATTTATATGCTATGCAGTCTGCTCCATGGCATACTGGCATTTTGATAAATGGATTATTAACGCTTGTATTATTGGCAGTTTGCATGATAGTAAAAGTCATTCTTATAGAAAAGATAGGGCGGATCCAAAAGATAGCATTGATTTTAGGAATTGTTTTTCTGACTTTAACATTTATAGGCGGTTGTTATGTACTTGATAATCAGGGACAAGTAAATGCCGGATATGCAGTTGTGCCCGGGATTTGGACTATGATATGTTTTGGATATTACCAAAGTAAAAAACAGGACTAAGTCCAATTAAAATAAATATCTAAGGAACCTCAATCAAACAGATAGTCTTTTTTTAATTTCTCCCCATATTCAGCAGGCAAAATTCAAAACACAGTTACTCCAATTGCGGAAAAAATTAAGAAATGTATGAATATTCACCAAGTTTTGGAAAATGAGCAGTGGGAACACTTTTCCGAAAAGGGAGTTGCGTTATTGATGCAAATACTCCATTTTGTTCCTTGGGAGAGGTCGGGGGCGCGGGGGCATAGCCGCCGCAAAACCTGCCGATAGCCGTAATAGAATTTGGCGGCTTTATTGCGTTGTAAATCTGTACCTACTGGCTTTTGTTACCAAAAGCTGATTTGACAAAATCAGATTTGCGGCTTATAATATAATTATCGTTATATAACGTAAATTATTAAACAGGAGGAAAAGCTATGCCGCCAAAACCTAAAATCACAAGAGATATGGTTATTGACGCTGCATTTGAGGTAGCCCGCAAAACAGGTGCGGAAAACATCAATGCACGGACAGTATCAAAAAAACTGAACTGTTCCACACAGCCCGTTATGTATCATTTTGCAACGATTGAAAATTTAAGAAAAGCTGCTTATAAAAAAGCAGATGAATATCATACGGAATATCTGATGAACATTCCGGAAACACAAGAAGATATCATGCTTGGAATCGGGTTAAATTATATCCGCTTTGCGGTTGAAGAACCCTATATGTTCCGCTTTCTGTTTCAATCGGGGTTTGTCGCCCACAACAGTTTGCTTGAAATGGTAAATTCCGAGGAACTTATACCCGTTATTTCTGTAATGCAAGAAGAAATGGATATGAATATTGAACAAACAAAAGAGGTTTTTATAACGCTTGCGTTGTTCGTACATGGATATGCGAGCATCATAGCCAACAATTCATTGGAGTATGATGAAAAACTTATAACAACCCATTTGGAACGGGTATACACAGGTGCGATATTAGCGATACAGGAGGAAATGAAATGAAAAAGTTATATGAGAAAAACGAGCAGACTTTTGCGATTGTATGGATAGTGTTTTATTGTGTTCTGCAATCTTTAGCAAATCCTTTAAATAAAAGAATAGGGATTGAATACTCTGCAAGTGCTGTTTTTTGTATTGTACAGACCATTATTCTTTTTACCTTTATCCGAAAAAACAATTTACAGGAACGGTATGGACTTTGTAAATCACCTGTTCCTGCCTGTCGGTTTCTTTACTATGTGCCACTTTTTATCTTAGCAACAGGAAATCTTTGGAATGGTGTTGCTGTCAATTATTCGCTATCGGAAACGGTTTGCCATATTGCGTGTATGCTATGCGTTGGATTTTTAGAAGAAGTGATTTTTAGAGGTTTCCTGTTTGTATCAATCGCAAAAGAGAATGTAAAATCTGCAATCATTATCTCAAGTGTAACCTTTGGTGTCGGACATTTGATAAATTTATTTAATGGCAGCGGTATGGACTTGGCAGCTAATTTGTGTCAAATTTGCTTTGCGATTGCGGTAGGCTTCTTGTTTGTAACGATTTTTTATCGTGGCGGAAGTCTGTTCCCCTGCATTATTGTCCATTCTGCTATTAACACTCTTAGCATTTTTGGAAATAAAACAGATATTACCATGGAAAAGCACCTTGTTCATATATTTATTCTGATATTTATAACTATTGCTTATAACTTAATCCTTACAAGAACACTTCCGAAAAATCAATGGGAAAATCTTCCCACTGAACTTGAATATAATAAACAATGTTAAATTCTTAAAACAGCGTAAAAAATCCTTTGACAAAGATATCCGATAGGCATTGAAAAACCGCCGTTATGGCGTTATCCACAGCGGCGGCATACATAATCATTTACTGACTGTAATCGTGATTTTCATATAGTATTGTTCGCGTTTTATTTCCACAGACAGGACATGGCATCCATTGTTGCTTACTCATTTCTGTTATCCTTCGTTTGAAACAATTTCTCATTCATTTTTCTTACATTATATCTGCCTATACCAAACTGTATGATCCATATAACTACAAAAATTAAAGCGAAAATCCCAAAATAAATTAAAAATCCAACTACACTATGCTCCATCCAATATGCAAAATAAGCGATTGGCAGCATTAT
>ERZ808028.126-NODE-126-length-81033-cov-12.258239_pt1 | contig 81033 bp, 72 predicted proteins | sample MGYA00380184_ERZ808028 | MGnify/ENA primary metagenome ERZ808028 (study PRJEB31490, sample SAMN06133397) | mouse gut metagenome | isolation source: J8_1 | host: mice | place: China: Chengdu | collected 2015-05 ... | reverse complement strand
TGGTGATTGGTTCCAATACTTACAATCAATGCAATCTGCATTACTTATCAGCCCCAATTTGATATCTTTTAATTTCAATTTTTCTAAAGTATCTAATATTTCTTTCGATATCATTTTTAGGGCATTTTTCATTCTCTGCTCACGAGCAAATAGTACTTGCTCTTTTTGGATAGCACGAACTTCAAACGGCATAAGGGATACTATCTTATCTATAATCTCTTTTTCAGTTTTCACGAAACCCAAAGCTCTTTCATGATACAGTATATTGTTTTCAGCGTATTGTTCCCACTCGCCAACAGACAAGTTCAATATCTCATATTCGTTGTTTGTTTTTTCATATGTGGGAACTATCAATGTAAAAAATAAATCAAAATATATCGCCTTTATCATTTTTCCCTCCTATAAACCCCGATTCATAAAATCTAGTTTTATTCTCTTGTATTCTGTTGCAATACCAATAGCGAGGTAATCTGAGATTTCATCTAAATATAACTCCAATTCCGCAATTTCACTTAATTCATCATCAGACAGTCTTTCTTTTGTTACAAGATATTATTTTCCCCCGTCTTTCTTCATTTACTTCATTTTTTTCAATTGCAAAAATCACCTTTATACGCATAAATTCTTTCATCCAAAATCATCAATCCTAAGGAACTGTTCAGAAATTACTTGTGACAAATAATTGTCATGAGTAATTTCTGAACAGTTCCTTAGTTTCATGACCTTATACCAATCTCTCAAACACGTTCTAATACCTACATAGCTGCCAAATCAGTATATCCCCGCAATAACTCTTGTCATACATGATTTTACCATAGAATCGGTAGAAATGATACAAAATAATGCGCCGCTTTAGTGGCAGTACGGGACTGTGCATAAAAAGTTCCGCATTTCCATTGCCCTCTGCATAAAAATACATTATAATCATAAGGAACTGATAACGATTACAATGAGGTACAATAGTGTGAGAAGTACTTCTAACTGCCTATGGCAGTTTTCGCTCGTAGCAAAGGCTGCTTCGCGAAGAAGTACTAAGCCTCACACCGAGAAATGCCTGAAATACAGCATTTCTCATCTGGATTTGAGTCGCGGCAAAACCGCGACATGGAGGTTAGTATGAGAAAAGAATACGTAATGGGCAACGGCGCGATTGCACTTGGCGCGCTCGCTGCCGGTGTGAATATTGTCTCGGGATATCCCGGAACGCCGTCGTCCGAAATTATAGAGACCATTCACAAATATCCGCATGACGGGCTTCATCTTGAGTGGTCGGTCAACGAAAAGTCCGCCATGGAAGTTGCGGCGAGCGCCGCCTATGCAGGCGCAAGAACACTTGTCACCATGAAACAGGTGGGTCTGAACGTTGCTTCCGACCCCATCATGTCGCTTGCCTATGTCGGTGTCAAGGGCGGCATGGTCATTGTCTCTGCGGACGATCCCGGCCCGATCTCGTCCCAGACCGAACAGGACACCCGAATGTTTGCAGAATTTTGCAGAATCCCTGTCTTTGACCCTGTCTCGCCGGAGGAAGCCTATCAAATGGTTCAGGACGCTTTTGCGTACTCTGAAAAATACCAGACGCCTGTCCTTTTCAGACCGACTACACGCATCTGTCATGCGTATGCCTCCATCGACATTGCACGCGGACAGGAGCCGTTTTACACGCCGCACCCCTATGAAGGCTTTGTGAAAGATTCCAAAAAGTGGGTGATCTTCCCCCGTCTCTCCTTTGCCAACCACGCCATGATTGAAAAGCGCAATCCTGAGATTGGCAGAGACTTCTCTAATTATGACATGAATGTCATAACCGGAAACGGAAAAAAAGCAGTCTTTGCGTCGGGTGTCAGCTATGCATACGCAAAAGAATACTTAAAGGACAAGAATGATATCCGGCTTTGCAAAATCGCCACACCCTACCCGTTTCCAGAGACGTTTGTCCGAAAGGCACTTGAGGGCGTGGAGGAAGCCATCTGCATCGAGGAACTCAGCCCATACATAGAAAACGCCCTCCTGAAAGTAATCGGCGCACACCAACTGCCCGTCAAAGTATATGGAAAGCTTACCGGACATGTCAGCCCCAGTGGGGAAAATTCCGCCGACGCCGCAGCAGAAATCCTAAGCGGTTTCCTTGGAACAGCGCCAAAAGAAACCGGCATTGACCTTTCCGACATGCCGCCGCTTCCCACACGTCCGCCCGTCCTGTGCGCCGGCTGCCCACACCGCGCATCGTTTTATGCTATAAAGAAAGCCATGCAGGAAATGCCGAACAAAACTGGCTATTTCTGCGGAGATATCGGCTGCTACACCCTCGGAAACGCCATGCCGCTCGACATGGTTGACACCTGCCTGTGTATGGGCGCAGGCATCACCATGGCACAGGGCTTCCACTGGACAGACCCTGACGCCGTATGCTTTGCCTTTGTCGGCGACTCCACGTTTTTCGCCTCCGGCATGACAGGCGTGGTCAACGCCATCTACAATGAAGCCGACATGATTTTGTGCGTGTTGGACAATTCCACCACCGCCATGACCGGACACCAGCCGCACCCCGGAACAGGACACAATATGATGGGAAATGTCGTTGACAAAATAAGCATTGTCCGCATTCTCGAAGGAATGGGGGTAAAGAAAATAGAGGTTGTTGACCCCTTGGCGCTCGACAAGGCGGTGCGTATTGTCAAGGAATGCGCCGCGCTGTCCGGTGTGAAGGCAATTATTTTCAAGTCCCCCTGCATCGCTGTCAGCAAACCCGCAGGGAAAATGACGCTGTCCGACAAGTGTATCCAATGCAAAAAATGCATCCGTGAAATCGGGTGTCCCGCTCTGATTACCGTAAACGGAACTGTCGCCATCGACGAGGCACTCTGCACCGGCTGCGGCTTGTGCAGCCAAATCTGCCCGGTATCGGCTATCATAAGCAAGGAAAGGGGTGATATGAATGAATAAAGATATCCTAATCTGCGGCGTGGGCGGTCAGGGAACCGTACTCGCGTCAAAGCTCATCGCAGCTGCCGCCATGAACTGCGGCAATACCGTGCACTCCGCCGAGACCATCGGCATGGCACAGCGCGGCGGCTCCGTCACAAGCCATGTCCGCATTGGGGACACCGCATTCTCCCCGCTGATTCCAAAAGGAACCGCCGATATCCTGCTCGCCTTTGAGCCTGCCGAGGCAGTCCGAAACCTCTCCTATCTGAAAAAGGACGGGGCAGTCATCGTCAACAGCAATCCTGTGAAACCGACTACGGAATCCCTGAACGATACGGGGTATGACGGAACAGAACTGTTGGCGTATCTCAAAACAAAATGCACCTGCCTTGTGATAGACGCCGAAGCCCTCTGCTCCCCATTCGGCTCCTCGCGCTACTTTAATGTAGCAATTTTAGGTGCCGCTGCCGGAACCGGCTGGCTCGGTCTATCCAGCGATGCACTGTTGCAGGAAATAGAAACCAGAGTGCCCGCGAAATTCGTGGAAACCAATAAGAAGGCGTTTCTTGCGGGGATTGCATACGCAACAGCCCAAAAATAAAAACAGCTATTTTTGTACGCCATCCGACCGGATTGTGTACCACCCTAAAGACAGGAGGATTTTCATTCATGCAGTTAAACGAAACACAACGCTCACAGATTCACACCCAGATTCAACGATTGGTCAAGACCGACAGCTATTATGGTAAAATCTACAGGGAACTTGGCATTCAAGGAATCCAAAGTCAGGAGGACTTTGAAGCGCTTCCATTTTCCAGTAAGGACGATCTGCGCAACGCTTACCCGCTGGGCATACAGGCAGTGCCTGACGAGGAAGTGGTTCGCATTCACTCTTCCTCCGGCACAACAGGCAAACCCGTTATTATTCCCTACACCGCAAAGGATATCGAGGACTGGGCAGTCATGTTTGCCCGCTGCTACGAGACGGCAGGCATCACTAGCACCGACCGCATCCAGATTACTCCCGGCTATGGCCTGTGGACAGCAGGCATCGGTTTCCAGACAGGCTGTGAGAAGCTTGGCGCCATGGCAATTCCGATGGGTCCCGGCAACACGGACAAACAGCTGCAAATGATGATCGACCTAAAGTCCACCGTCATTACTGCCACCTCCTCCTACGCACTCCTGCTCGCAGAAGAAATCAATAAGCGCGGCTTAAAAAACCAGATTCATCTGAAAAAAGGCGTGATTGGTTCTGAGCGGTGGAGCGAAAAGATGCGCAAATATATTCGTGAAGAACTCGGTATCGAGCTTTATGATATCTATGGATTGACAGAAATCTATGGACCGGGAATCGGCATCAATTGTGAAAAAGAAAGCGGAATCCATTATTGGGACGATTATATTTACATCGAAATTATTGACCCTAAGACCGGAAAACCTGTTCCCGACGGGGAGGAGGGCGAGATCGTCATCACCACACTCGTCAAGGAGGGGGCGCCGCTCATCCGCTTCCGCACACATGATATTTCCAGAATTATCCCCGAAAAGTGTTCGTGCGGCAGCAGTTATCCACGGATTGACATGATCCGGGGCAGAAGTGATGACATGTTCAAAGTGCGCGGTGTCAACATGTTCCCTAGCCAAATCGAAGATTTGTTGCAGAATGTTGACGGTGTGGCAAGCGAGTACACTGTCACGCTTGCACACGATGACGAAAAGAACCGCGACATCATGATTCTAACTGTCGAGGCGGAGGGACGCGTCAGCTTTGAAACCACCGCACTGAAAATAAAGGAACTGTTCAAGTCCCGCATCGGCGTCACCCCGAAAGTGACTGTCGTGCCAATCAAGACCCTGCCACGAAGCGAAAAAAAGACAAAGCGCGTGACAGACTATCGGGAAACCTAAAGGGGGTGTCGCAAAATCATCAAATTAGCTGATTGAGCGATGCCCTCGCTCTATATATGCAAAAATCCAAAAAGAATCTTTGGATTTGCTGATTCTTTCTGGATTTTTTGCGTACTTTAATAAGGCTTCTGTTTTCGGGAGTCGTTATGTGGTTTCTTTTACTGGGAACAAATGGTTCCCTGTCCGTTCATTCTGAATTTTTGCGTGCAGCTTATTGAGATTGTATCCCATACACAGTAAAAGAATCTCCAATTTTACTTTAGTTTTTCCACGGAGTAGAAATCTTTGGAATTCATAATTATTTTTTACAACCCCAAATGCTCCTTCTACTTGTATCGAACGGTTCATCCGATATAGAACCCCTTTTTCGCTCAGGATATTTTCATAGGATTCCTGACGTTTCTCTAAAAAACTTTTGGAAATATACAGGCGCTTGTTCCCTTTGGCGCGAGTACATTTCTCTTTATGCGGACAGCCCATACAGTTTTCACATTCATACACTGTTACTTTTGATTCATATCCACTCTTACTTTTCTGCTTTTTTATGAAAAGCGGCTTTAGCTTCTTTCTGGCATGGCAGGTATAGGTATCTGTTGTTTCTTCATACCTCATATTTTCCCGTTTGCTGATATCCTGTTTGAAACTGCGTTTTTTCCATTTCTCATAGGTCTGTGGCTTTATGTATGCTTTCTGTTTCCGCTCTCTCAGATACGTGTAGCCCTCCTCACTCTCATACCCGGAATCCGCAGTCACACTTAGATAACGGAAACCTAAATTCTTCTCCATGGTTTTCAGAAAAGGAACCAATGTCCAGACATCATTCCGATCCTGAAAGATATCCGTGGAAACAATATATTCGCTGTCTACACCGATCTGTACGTTATATCCCGGCTTTAGCTGTGCATTCCTCATGTGATCGTCTTTCATGTGCATAAACGTAGCGTCTGGATCTGTCTTGCAATAATTATTCCTTCCCCGGAAACTGGCTGTATGCCAGTCATAAACGGTCTGACGCTCCAGAAAACGGCGGAACAATTCCATATATCTCTGGTTTCGGCTCCTGCGTTTTCCTCTTCCGTGTACAAAAACGGTATGTTCTTCCTCACACAACTGTTCCAGAAAACGACAGATTTTCTGAAGATCCTGAACCCTGCTTCCTTTCGATATGCAGAAAGACTGCACGTATTCCTGATTCAGCAGAGTGACCGCCTCTTGGATGTTCCAAAACATCTTTTCTTCCCATTTCCCAACGGATTTCTTCCATACAAACGTATATTTATTGGCACACGCTTCTAATTTCGTCCCATCTATAAATACCGTCTCTTTTGATAACTCACCCATTTGGTTCAGACGACGCACCATCTGATAAAACAGGCTTTCGCAGGCTTCTGCCAAAAAGCCTGTACGAAATCTTGCAATCGTGCTGTGGTCAGGCGCTTTCTGTCCGGCCAGTAACCACATAAAGTTGACGTCCCTGCGGCAGGCTTTTTCAATTCTCCTTGAGGAATAGATATTTTGGGAATAAGCATAGGTCAGGATCTTGAACATGGTCTTTGGATCGACTACTGGATTTCTGCCTTTGGCAGAGTAAGCCTGATACAGCAAGCTGTAATCTAAATCCTCCAGTTCGTGGCTCAGCAGTCGGACAGAATCGTCATCAGGAACCAGACCTTCCAAACTTAATGGCAAAACCAGTTGATAAACTGCGCCAAGTTCGGTATAATTTTTATGGTATTTTAATTTACTAGGCATATCTTATTATACCACGGATGGCAGGTTCTTCGGAACCTGCTTTTCTGTTTTGAGCAGAAAAATGGAGCGCTGCTCCATAGATGATCACTCATCTATTTTGCAACGCCCTCTTCTCTACGTGATTCATGTATTATTTTCCATACTGCGATACATTGCTGCTGTCCACGCGCTCAAAGTCTACCCAGACATACTTTCCGTCCTCTGAGCTTCCTTCAAGCTCTTTCACATCTCCATCTCCGGCAAGCTGTACTGCGGCATCTACGGCAGTATGCCCCTGACCGCTGCCAGACTGGTATACGGTAAATGCCATATCTCCATTGCGGATTGCCTCACATCCGTCTGCTGTGGCGTCCACGCCGAGTATTGGTATTGACATACCATTCTTTTTGCAGGCCTCCACCACGCCAAGCGCCATGGCGTCGTTGTTGCAAATCACACAGTCTGCCATGTTTCCTGTCTTTAGAAACAGTTCAAACAGCTTCTGTGCCTGCTCCGTGTCCCAGTTTGCCGTATCCTCGAATACATAGTGAATCTGCTTGCCGCTCTGCTCCAGCGCTCTCTTCACACCACTTGTCCTGCCCTTGGTGGCAGAGTGATTGGAAGGGCCTTTGAGCAGTGCCACATTGATCTCCTGACTGCCTGCAAGTTTTCCAAGTACATACTCTGCCTGAAATCCTCCGGCAACCTGCTCGTTAGATCCGACAAACACATATTTTCCCGCCTGCAAATATTTCTCATTCGGGCAGCTATTGACAAACACAATCGGAATATCTTCCGCACACATCTTTAACTGAACGACCGTGTCCACAGATACCACGCTGCAAATGATCACATCATATTTTTCTGCGGCTGCTCTCTTGATCTGCTCGACCTGCTTCTCAATCGAGCCTTCCGCATCTTCCATCACAAACTGCGCCCCAACCTGTGCTGCCCTTTCCGCCGCCGCGTCCACAAGCGTCCGCCGAAACGTATCCATCTTATTCAGGGAAAAGAAAATACGTATATTGCCGTTTCCGCCGCCTGTGCGCTGCGCACAGCCTGATACCGCAGCGATCAGCATGACAACGATAACACACAGGGAAACACATCTTTTCATACTCTTCATCATTGTCATACCTCCTCTTTGATCTTAAATCTGGCAACCTGTTCATACAGTTCCTCTGCTGATGATGTCAGCTCATTTGCACTTGTGGAGACACTTTTACTATTGCCGGTAATATTGTCCACCTGACACACCATCGACTCGGAGGTCGCCAGAATTTCCTCTGAGCTGGCAGCCTGTTCCTCTGAGATTGCTGCGACATTCGTCGCAACCTCATCGACTTTCTCCACCTTCTGAATCATCTCGCGCACCAGCATACTCACTTGGTCAATATTATTAAAGATCGCATCGAACGTCCTCAGCGTATCCTCCACCAGATTGCTGCTGTGGTCAATATTTTTCACACTTTCATCGGTCTGCTTCACAGTGTCTCCCACCAGATTGTTGATCTGGTTGATAAGCCCCTCAATATTATGTACCGCCTCGGCGCTGGTATTGGCAAGCTGTCCGATTTCTGTCGCCACAACGGCAAAGCCTCGCCCTGCATCGCCTGCGCGCGCCGCCTCAATCGAGGCATTCAGCGAAAGCAGCGAGGTCTGGTCTGCTATATTTCCAATGATTTCTGTGATGTTGGTAATCTCCACAGATGCCTTTCCCACTTCGTCAATCGACTGCTGGAGTTTCTGCATGGAGACATGGATTGTCTCCATCGCGCTGCTGACGCGCTGCAAATCGTCTTTTCCCTGACGGGAAACCGTGACAGTCTCCTGCATCTTGCCGCCGACCTGCTCCCCGTCGTCCTTTGTGTCAGACACTACCATAGCAAGCGTCGTCGCGTGTTCTGCAATCTCGCCAACCGAGAGCGATAACTGCTCTACAGTCGTATTGAGCTCTCTCATAGACTGCCCCTGATGCTTGGTCGCGTCGTACATTTCTCTGGATATGGTATCGCTGTTTGCCGCCTGCGTGCTCAGCTTGTCCGACACGCCGTGAATCGATGCGATCATCTGCCGCATGGTCTGTATAAACTGCTCTACAAAGCCGCCCATCACGCCAATCTCATCATTGCTGCCCGTTTTGACCTGCACGGTAAAATCGCCGTTTGTCATCGCTGTGATAACCTTGATGAGCTCTTTGACCGGACGAATTACCATATGTACCACACGCTCCACCAGCACGGTCAGCAAAAGAATGGACAGCAGACCGATCACCAGCATCATATTGCGGACACTGTCAATATCTGAATAGATAATCTTTGTGGGAATGTAGGATACCAGCACCCAGTCAGTCCCATTGATCTGCGAAAATGCGGTCATATTGTCGTCGATCTCTGCCATGTCAAAGTCCCACTGCTCGACCTTCTGCCAGATATCCCGCATAAAAGCGTCCTTCGAGCTGCCAAGGCTCGTTGAGATCAGCGCATTGTCCTGATGTGCAAGGATTGTCCCGTCGGTACTGCTCACCAAAAAAGCCCGTGCCCCTTCCATCTCAATGTAGCTGTTTACAATAATACTGATACGCTCCAGCGTAAGGTCTGCTGAGATCACCTTGATGGTGCCAGACTGGTCATCTAAGATTCCAGATGCACTGATCACCTTGTTGCCGGCAGCGTTGGTATACGCGTTGGTCAGCCCCATATTCCAGCGGGTCAGCCCTTCCTTATACCACACAGACTGCGTGGGGTCTGTTTCCTGTTTCTCCGATGCCGATGCGCTCAGCAGCTTCCCATTGGCATCAGCAATATAGAGTCCCTCTGGATAATTATCATGAAATCCATAGTAGCTGTCCAAGATCGCCTGCAACTGCTGCTCATTGGGTTTTGTCTGTTCGATTGCCTGTTTGACAGCACCAAAAGCCGACAAATTCTCATTTAACCAAGCCTCAATCTGGTTTGTCTGGTTGTCAATCGAGGAGGTAAGCAGATTTTCGGAATACTCTTTGATAATATCCTTTGAAATAAAATATAAAATCCCCACCAGCAGTATCATAATGGCAATTACTACTGGCAGTATGATTCCAAGCAGCTTTACTTTAATTGAAACAATGTTCTTTTTTCTTTCTTCTCTCATCTTCCGCCGCCTTTCTTATGAGGAATGAAACCTCATTTGAGGCATAAAGCCTCTTTGCTTTACTCTTTGCCATTCCAGCAATACGTACAAAGTTTACTGTGGTCAAGTCCTGTCGCATCTAGCATATCATCTAACCGGTTGAAACGAAGGGACGTAAAATTCAGCTCTTTCCGAATCTCCTCGACCATTCGGTCGTATTTCTCAGACTCTGGGTCTGCATACTCCTCCAAAACCTCCTTGGTCACATTCCCATTTTTCAAGCGCTCAATCACCCGTCTGGTAATCAGATCCATCTCCGATGAGGAGCGCGAGAAATTAAGATATTTACAGCCATATAATAACGGCGGGCAGGCAGGTCTAATGTGCACCTCCTTGGCACCGCTCTGGTACAAAAATTCTGTCGTTTCCCGCATCTGCGTGCCTCTGACGATAGAGTCGTCAATCAACAGCAGTTTCTTGTCCTTGATCAGATCATCGACTGCCAGCAGCTTCATCTTGGCAATGAGATTGCGCTTGCTCTGTATTGTCGGCATAAAAGAGCGCGGCCACGTCGGCGTGTATTTAATAAAGGGTCTTGAAAACGGAATCCCGGACTCATTGGCATAGCCAACTGCATGTGCAATCCCCGAGTCTGGCACGCCTGCCACGATATCTGGCGTCACATTGTCGCGCCTTGCCATCATCTCTCCGCAGCGGTAGCGCATCTGCTCGACATTGACACCCTCATAAGAGCTTGCAGGATACCCATAATACACCCACAAAAATGTACAAATTTTCATATCCTTTTGCGGATTTGCCAGCGTGACACAATTTTTCTCCGTCATCACGACAACTTCTGCGGGGCCAAGCTCTTTATAATCTGTATAGCCCAGATTCTTGTACGCAAAATTTTCAAAAGATGCGCAAAAGCCGTCCTCCTTCCTGCCGATGACAATCGGCGTCCTGCCGTACTTATCCCTCGCCGCATAAATCCCCGCCTTATTCATCAGCAGGATTGACAGCGAACCATCAATGGCATCTAGCGCATAGTTCATTCCTTCTATTAAATTTTCCCTGCGGTTAATGAGCGCTGCGACAAGCTCTGTGGCGTTGACCTCTCCGCCGCTCATCTCCTGAAAGTGCGCATGTCCCACGTCAAACAGACGCTGTATCAGCTCGTCGGTATTGTTAATTTTTCCCACGGTGGTCAGCGCGTACGTGCCGTGATGCGAGCGGATAATCAGCGGCTGCGGCTCATAGTCCGAGATACAGCCGATGCCGTAATTTCCATGCATCTCGCTCACGTCCTTATCGAACTTAGTACGAAATGGCGCATTCTCGATATTATGAATTGCCCTGTTAAATCCTTCCTTTCCATAAACTGCCATGCCACCGCGCCTCGTTCCCAGATGCGAGTGATAATCAATCCCAAAAAACAGATCAAATACACAATCCTGCTGTGATGTTACTCCAAAAAAGCCACCCATTTCAGTTTCCTTTCTTCATTATACATTCTATATTTTATGGTCCCTATGTATCTATTAAGCCAAAATCCACGACCAATGTCAACCATTACTTTTTGTCATACGGCACGTATTTTCCCCTTCAAAAAGCTCTTGTCCGCGTACATTGCGCTGTCTGCCTCCATGATCGCCTCCTCATTTTTCTTTGGTCATGGCAATCACAATATCCCCCACCCCGACAATTATAGATATTCATATATTTATTATATTTCTTCACACCCAATACCACAAGTGTTTTCGTGCAAGTATTTTTATAATCGAGTAGAGAAGATTTATTTTCTCTACTCGCCGCGCGACCCGTGCGCCGCTTTTGCGGCATAGTTCCATTGCACGGGTCTGTGCAAAAAAAGGAAACACCTTTTTGAGTGTCTCCCTTCCTATCTTCTCTGTATATAATAGCTGTAATCCGGCAGTTCCTCGCCGTATGCGCTCAACTGCTGCTCATATGCCTTATCATATTTTCCATAAAAATAAATCTCTAACAAGGTCTTGAAATCAGGAAACCGCTTCTCCCCTGTCACCACGCCGCTGCGGTCTATGTATCCGGCTTCTTTCCAATCAAACACGGTCTCGTCAAAGCGGCAGATCTGCCATGTCCCGCGCTGGTCTGCCTGTACATTTTCCTGCGTCAAATCCAGACACAGCGGGCCATCACACTCCCCGATTGGCACAAAATTCTGAACACTGTCAAGCCGCAGGTTCACCAGTTCCCTGTCTGTGCTGATGCGGCGGAAGCTCTCCATCAGTGCGTACAGATTCCTGAGCGGTTCCTCCGCGGGCAGCGAGACAAGCTCTATCCAGCACAATCCCTTCTCGCTCGCCGGCCCGTCATGCGCCAGATCATCTAACGGCATCGGCGCACAGATGACGGAAAAATCATAACAGTATGCCTGTAAATAAGTCCGAAACAACTGCGGCAGCCTGACCCCAAACTGCCTCTCAAACGCGTTGATATCCCTGTCAGTCACCGTGCTTGGCAACAGCATAGACGGACGCGCAACCCCTCTTTTGATCAATGCCTCAAATGCCTTCTCTATAAAATTTTCTTCTGACTGTATCATAATTCTACCTCTTAGTACTCTTCTGCCAGTGCACCGCCCAAAAACGCACGGACAGTTATCATTATACAGGTAAAATATATCATACCCCAGACCGCTTTTGTATAAAACGGCGAAATCCATCTATAAATTGGCGAAATCCGTGTTCAAAACTCAGTTTCCATCGGCACATACATCAGGATTCGGACATCAAAGAGCTGTCCCTCATCGCGCACTTCAATGCTTCCATTATATTTCTGCACAATTCTTTTCACATTTTTCATGCCCAGACCATGCACCTGCTGCCCCTCTGCGCAATTCTCCTTCGTGGACAGATACTGCTCCCCAGCGCGGATTAAAGTGCCGCAATAACTGTTTTTCATCTGAATCAAAAGCATTCCCCGCTGGTAGCTAATCTGGATATCCAGCAGCTTCTCCTCGGATTGTGACGCCGCGTGTATGGCATTGTCCATCAGATTTCCAAGAATGATATTCCAGTCAAACGCCTGTATTTGGAGCTCATGCGGCACACTGATTTTGCACCGTACCTGCGAAAGCGCTTCTTTTGCCTGCTCGAGCTTTAGATTCATCAGGCTGTCAACAGCCGCATTGCCGCTGCTGATATATTCTTTCTCATTCGTCAGCTCGCGCTGCATCGTCCGAACATACGCTGCAATATCCTGCGTTCTGTTCCCCTCCGCCATCAGCAGAAGCTCGCTGAGATGGTTTTTCAGGTCATGGCGCAGTCCTCTCACGCACTCCTCAGACTTCATCACGATATTGAGCTGGTTGGAATAGCTCTCTAGCTGCTGTTCTACCATCGCACGCTCCTTGAGCTTGATATATGCCCCGACCAGCTCGTCACAGATGTAAAAGACAATCAGGTTCAGACTAATCAGCCCCGCGCTGACGACGCTTCCGATTTCCCGGTCTGTCATGTCAAAGCTAATCAGCACGAATGCGATAATGACGCTGATAATGGGCAAAAAGACCAGCAAATCCCAATATCTTAACGCTGTGTCCTCCTTGATATGCCTGATACAGAAGTTCTCCATGATACGCTCGCACAAATACATAAACAAATAAATCGCATAGTACATCGCCGTATCATAGGCACCGTCCACTCTGCCATCGTAGAGCAGGCAGACTGCCAGTGTCTCGCACAGCAGATTCATTCCCTGAATCAAAAAAGCGGCAAACAGCTTCTTCCCCTGTTTCCCATGATAGCGCTGTGCGAGCAGATAGAGCAGTACAATATTTAACAAATACGGGAAAAGCAGTGTATCTATGAAGCAGGCCGCCGCCAGATACACCCCATATGCCGCCAGCGTTCTTAGTCGCGGCGTCTGTTTTTTCTCAAAAAAACAATGCATATACCGGTAAATAAGATACAATTTTGCAACCTGAAATCCAATCATCTCAAACATCTTGTCCCCACGCGTAATCCATAATGTGCTTTCTGACCTGCTTTCTGTAAGGCTGGCTGATATTCAGCAGCGCACCCCCTCTCATTTTCACTGCCTCATAACTGCACTCGTACATATGATCCATATTGATGAGATAGGACTGGTGGATTTGTATGAAATTTTTGGGGACGTGCTCTGCCAGCTCTTTGATTTTCCCGGTAAACTGTATCATAGAATCCGGTGTGACAATATTAATCTTTTTGTTCTCACTGTAAAAATAAATAATATTCTTATAAGAAATTTTGCAGTGGTATCCGCACGCCCTGTACTCAAACAGCGCATTGCTTCGTTTGTACAGGCGCAGTGCCTCCTCAATCGTGTCGTTGACATCTTGCGCACAGATTGGCTTGACGAGAAAATCAATCGGATGAATCTTAAAAAGCTCGATTGCATAACTGCTCTTCGCTGAGATATAGGCGATACTGATCTCCTGATTGGCAAGCTCTGTTCGTATCAGCCTGCCAACCTGTATGCCATTCATAGACGCAAGCTCAATATCCAGAAAGAGTAAATCTAACGGCCGGCGTTTTATCAAGTCCTGATACAAAGCCTCCCCGGTATTCCAGATGCAGACCTCAATCCCGACATTCTTTCTTTTATCATACGCGCAGACCATATCTGCAAGCTGCATACAGACAGCCTTCTCATCGTCACAAATTCCTATATAGTACATCTTACTCTTGCCTTTCGTCTAATCCCTCACTTGCCTCCACGCAGGGCAATGCAAACTTTTTCGTATCGACACACACTGCCGGGCGGATACCCACTCCCTCCACGCCAGCCTCCATCTCAGACAGCAGTTTCCCCGAGTAGCCATTGCTGACATAGTAACAGTTGCTCGACTTCTCGGGTACAGGGTCGCGCAGCCACCAGTAATACTCATCAATGCCGTAATCCAGCGAAAACATTTTGTACCACTTTGTCTGGTCCTGCTCGGCTGCCAGCGCGGTCGGCTTTGTGCGGAGGCTGACATCTGCCTCCATCAGCCACGACAATTCTTCCTCCGAGAGCAGGTACACCAGATCTGTACTTTGCACAGGTCCGCTGTCACACGCATTGCCCCTCGTGCTATGCACGGTCGGTATTATCGCTTCCCGTTCCTGCACCGTAAAGCCGGCAAGAAATCCTGCCTCACTGGCATATCCATTCTTGTTTGCGCACATTGCGCGCGCCACTGGCCCTATTCCCTGATAGACGACGTTCTCTTTGTCGGAATTTAACCATATTCTGAGATCAGACTGCGCCCAGCTGCTGCTCCCGCGCACATACGCCTGCAATGCCAAGTCCCTGTCCGCCTCTGTCTCACTCACACTCCAGTAAGAGTTGCCGTCATCATCACAGTTAAAGCTGCCGCTGTCCGGCGCGCTGAAGGCTTTCATCGTCAAGATGTACTCGGCAAGCAGAACTGCCGCGCCGTTTTCCTCAAGCTGTACGACACGCCACTCGATCGGCTCGTCAAGATACGTTCCAAACAGCACCTTATCGCCAAGCCTGAGCAGCGGCTCTGTATCCTCGGGCAGCACAGTCTCTCTTTCATGAAAATACATAATGATACAGATTGCTGCCACTGCAATCAACTCGATGACTTCAAGTGCCCTCTTTCTCTGGTCTGTTTTTTCTTCTAAACTATTGTTTATGTTTTTCTGTCTTTTCTCTTTATTGTATTTTAATATGCACATTTTAAACCTCAGTTAATAAATAATCTAATAAATATTTTACTATTAACAAAGCTGTTTGCGCAATAGAATTTTCATAATTTTAAGATTTTAAAGTCCTTGTGGCATTTAGCACTGCCAGAATCATCACGCCCACATCTGCAAAGATTGCCCACCACATATTGACAAAGCCAGCCGCGCCAAGGCCAAGACACGCAAACTTGACAACCAGCGCAAACACAATATTCTGGTGCACAATCCGCAGGGTTTTTCTGGAAATGTCAATCGCTGTTGCTATTTTGACAGGATCGTCATCCATCAGCACGATATCCGCCGCCTCAATCGCCGCGTCTGAGCCAAGCGCCCCCATTGCAATGCCAAGATCTGCCCTCGAGAGCACCGGCGCGTCATTAATGCCATCTCCCACAAAGGCGAGACGCTCTTTGTCCTCCTTTGACGCAAGCAGTTTTTCCACCTCTGTAACTTTATCTGCCGGCAGCAGCTCACTTTTCACGATATCCACGCCAATCTCCCCGGCAACTGCCTCTGCGACATTGCGGGCATCACCTGTCAGCATAATAACCTGCTTCACGCCCGCCGCTTTGAGCCTCTCGACTGCCGCCTTCGCATTTGGCTTGATGCGGTCTGAGATCAGGATATAGCCTGCATAGGCACCATTGACCGCCACATGAACTTCTGTTCCTGTTTTTTGCGGCACAGTATACGGAATATTCAGCCGTTTCATAAATTTGGCATTGCCTGCCGCAACCTTCTTCCCGCCGATGACTGCGGACACGCCATGACCGCTGAGCTCCTCCACCTCCGTCACGCCCGAAGTGTCTATCTGCTTTCCTGTACTTTTTTCATACGCCTCCTTCAAACTCCTGCTAATCGGATGCTTCGAGTAACTCTCTGCCTGCGCAGCCATCTCAAGAAGCTCTTCTTCGCCAAATCCCGGTGCTGCCTCTACTTGTGTCACCTCAAAAACGCCTTTTGTCAGCGTTCCCGTCTTGTCGCACACCACATACTTTGTCTCTGAGAGCGCCTCAAGATAATTTGAGCCTTTTACAAGCACCCCCTTGGACGAAGCGCCGCCAATGCCGCCAAAAAAGCTGAGCGGTATGGAGATGACCAGCGCACATGGACAACTGATAACCAGTGTCGTGAGCGCACGAATCACCCACTGTGACCACGCTGCCGGATTGCCGAGCACCAGATTCACCAGCGGCGGCAGGAGGGCAAGCGCGAGCGCACCAATACACACTGCGGGCGTATAGTACTTTGCAAACCGGGTGATAAAGTTCTCGGACTTTGATTTCTTCATGCTGGAATTTTCTACCAAATCCAGTATTTTTGACACTGTGGACTCCCCAAACTCCTTGGTCGTCTCAATGCGGAGCAGCCCGGAGAGATTCACGCACCCGCTGATCACCTCGTCCTTCTCACAAACCTCTCTCGGAAGGCTCTCACCTGTGAGCGCGCTGGTGTTGAGCGTGGAGGTACCGCTCACAATAACGCCGTCGATGGGAATCTTTTCTCCCGGCTGCACGACGATGACCGTCCCAATCTCCACATCGTCCGGGTCCACCTGCTCGAGCTGTCCGTCCTGCTCTACATTTGCATAATCCGGCCGGATATCCATGAGCGCTGAAATATTTCTGCGGCTCTTGCCGACAGCGTAACTCTGAAACAGCTCGCCAATCTGGTAAAAAAGCATGACTGCCGTCCCTTCAAGATATTCCCCAAGAATGATGGCGCCGACAGTGGCAAGCGCCATCAGAAAATTTTCATCAAATACCTGCCCGTTAAAAATTCCAAGTACTGCCTTTCTGAGAATATCGTAACCTATAATCAGATACGGAATCAGAAACAGTACAAAGCGCAGATACGGCTCCTCCACCGGAAGCAGGCAAAATACTGCGGTGAGTACTGCTGATACGATGATTCTGATCAATACTTTTTGTTGTTTTTTTGTCATGCTCACTCACGTCCTTTCTAATATCATCATTTATTCATCATCATTTATTCATCATCTATATTCATTCCCATGCCGCCATAGCGGCACAGGTCTAAGTATCATAAATGGCTCTTGCACCAGAATGCAGAGCCATTTGTTTCCTGCCTTTATGACAAAAAGATTTCGCAGTCAGACTCCACCTTCTTGCAGTTTTTTAACACATTTTCCATGACGGACGCCACGTCTGCGCCCTCGTCAAATTCCACCTTCATCTTCTGCGGCATAAATGCCACCGTCGCGTCCTTGACACCTGCTGTCTTTTTAGCCGCTTCCTCCATCTTCGCTGCGCACGCTGCACAGTCCACCTCAATTTTGTAGGTTTTCTTCATTTCATGATACCTCCTGTTTTTATTTTTTGTATTATTTTTTCTTATTACGGTTGTTTCATTGCGATACAATTCCTACTCCTCGAGCACATGCTCCATTCCGATACGGATAATGGCGGAAACATGCTCGTCAGCAATCGAGTAATAGATACTCTTGCCCTCGCGCTTTGTCTTGACCAGCTTGCTCTGCTTTAAGAGTGCAAGCTGGTGACTCACCCCGGATTGTGTCATATTGAGCCGCTCTGCGATCTCCCCCACGCACAACTCCTCATGGTCCATCAGCAGCGAAAGAATGGTCAGCCGGGTGTAATCCCCAAATATTTTAAATACCGCTGCCAGCTCTTCCATTGTCTCAGTCGTGAACCCTGTATCCTTCACACAGTCACCTCCATTTTTATTTTTGATGTCTTTGGTAATGCTGAACTGAATATGTTGTTTTCTTATATGAACATTTAATCATATATTCAATTATTTGTCAATCCTTTTTCTAAAAATTATTTTTAATCGAGTAGGGAAGGTTACTTCCCCTACTCGCGCGCCGGGCGTCCGTCAGCTTCTGCTGACATTGTTCCTTTGGACGCCCGTGTGCATAAAAAAGAGACAACGCATTTTTTACGTTGCCTCTTCATATGAAGCTGCCGCTTTAGGATATCAGCGCCAGCAGCTCCTCTACATTTTTCTTGCCAAATACCACTTTTTCATCATTGAGCACAATACACGGAACACTCATCACATTGTATTTTTCCTTCAATTCTGGATAATGCGGCAAGTCAAACATCTCCGCCGTGACATGCTCTGACGCTGCCGCAATCCGCTGTGCGGACATCACAGACTCCGGGCACATCGTACAGCTCAGTGAGACCAGAACCTTGATATTTGTTTTCTTCGAAACTGCCTGAAGCTTTGCCGCAGTCTCTTGGTCGAGCTCCTGTCCGGGGCCTGCTACATTGTACAATGCAATCACAAAGGAATTAAACTCATGTCCGCCCGGCACGCCATGAAAATAGATGCCGCTGCTCTTCCCCGTGTGGTCAAGCAGCTCCATAGCCGGCAGAGCCACTATATCCGCCGCCTCTTTAGCAGGCTGCTCTGTCCAGACGACCTTGTCCGTAATGCTGGCAAGCTCATTCAAAAATCCTCTAATCTCCGCAGAAAATGCACTCTCGTCGAGCCATGCACGCACCGTCACCACCGAAGCAAACTTTGAAAAAACGCCTGCAAGCTGCTGCCTGAGCTCATTGCCGATAAAGCCTTCGCCTTTGGTAAAATAGGCTTTCTCGTCCCGTGAATCCTGCGGCTTGTGGTCCTTTGGCGCCACATACAAATCTGGAATAGAAAGTTTCGTGTGAAGCTCTGAGACGACACGTTCTAGTGAAGTCGCGGCAACTGCCCCGTCTGAGACTGCCGTCACGACCTGCCGGAGATTCTTGACACACACATCACCCGCCGCAAAGACGCCGGGCACATTGGTCTGCTGGTCTATATCCGTAATCAGATATCCCTGTTCGCTGCGCGCCACGCAGTCTGCAATCCATTTTGTATTCGGCACATAGCCCGCAAAGACAAAGATTCCAAATGTCTCTCCCTGCGGCGCGTCATACCGCCACTGTGTTCCATCTTTGTTATTTTTAAATACTGCATAGGACAGCGCCTGCTCTCCGCCTGCCTCCACCAACTCCGTCTCAAATACCGTCTCGATATTGGAAAATTGCTTTAACTGGTCGGACACGGTTTTGGCGCAGGTATAGTCCGGCTCGCGCACAATCAATGTGACCTTTCTGGCATATTTGGTGAGAAACATGCCCTCCTCCACTGCCGCAAAGCCGCCGCCGATGACAAATACATCTTTTCCGGTAAAAAATTCACCGTCACAGGTGGCGCAGTATGCCACGCCCCTGCCCTGAAATTCTTTCTCGCCCTGAAAGCCGAGTTTTCGCGGATTTGCGCCCGGCGCAAGGATAATGCCCAGCGCCTCATAGTCCCCCTTGGTCGTATGCAGGCGCTTTATTTCCTGCTCAAGCTCCATGTCAAGCACCTCCGCAATCACAAACGCTGCCCCAAAACGCTCCGCCTGTGTGCGCATATGCGCTGTCAGTTCCTTTCCGCCTGCCATCTCCACACCGGGATAGTTGACAATCTCCGAGGTGATCGTAATCTGCCCGCCTATCTTGCTCTTCTCGAGCACGAGCACCCTGTACTTTGCCCTCGCCGCATAGATTGCCGCCGACAAGCCCGCGGGCCCTGCCCCCACGATTATCACATCATATAACCTGTCATGTGCTTCCATCGGCCCACCTACAGCAATCCAACCAAGTCAAGGCTCGGCTTCAACGTCTCTGCGCCCGGCTGCCACTTTGCAGGACACACCTGATCGCCGTGTTCTGCGACAAACTGTGATGCCTGCACACGGCGGAAAAGCTCTTCTGCATTTCGCCCTACATTGCCCGCAATGACCTCATAGGCTACAATCTTTCCCTGTGGGTTGACGATAAAACTTCCCCGCTCTGCCAGCCCATCTTCCTCGATCAGCACATCAAACCCTCTTGCAAGGACAGCCGTCGGGTCTGCAAGCATCGGATACTGAAGCTTCTGGATTGTCTTGGACACATCATGCCAAGCCTTGTGCACAAAATGCGTATCGCAGGACACACTGTAGATCTCACAGCCGATTTTCTTAAAATCCTCATATTTATTGGCAAGATCTTCAAGCTCTGTAGGGCATACAAACGTAAAATCCGCTGGATAAAAAAAGAACACACTCCATTTCCCCAGTACATCTTGCTTCGTAACCTCCTTAAAATCGTTGTTCACGTATGCCTGCACTTTAAAATCCACAATTTCCCGGTTGATTAATGACATTGTACTATTCCTCCTTCTTCGATAACACTTATGAATTGATAATAAAAAATAAAATAAAACAGGACTATAAACGGCTTCACAACATACCGCCTTATATTTTAGCTTAACCAGCATTTCCGCTTCTATGCACTGTCCTGTCAAAATCAGTCAAAACCGAATAAAGAAGCGCATGGGTCGTAAGTCAGCTTATATAAGTACTTTCCTTTCGACGCCTGCGTGCATAAAAAATACCTGACCAAGAGGCTTGTTGTGTCCTCCTAATCAGGTATTATATCGAATCAATACTAAATTCTATAAATATTTTTTCAAAAGCTGTGTCAGACGGTTCACGTCGATCGGCTTTGCCACATGCTCATTCATGCCGCAGTCAAGGCAGCGCTGTATGTCGTCTGAAAAGGCATCTGCTGTCATGGCAATAATAGGCAGGTTCGCATCCTTGCGCGTCAGTGCGCGGATTGACTTCGCCGCTTCATAGCCATTCATCACAGGCATTCGTATATCCATCAGTACTACATCAAAATAGCCTAGTTCAGACTGCTCAAACTTCTGCACGCAGATTTGGCCATTTTCCGCACGCTCTAACTGAAAACCAGCCTCCGATAACAAGTCCTCCGCAATCTCCCAGTTCAAGTCATTGTCCTCTGCAAGTAAAATACGCTTTCCTTGGAAACTGCTGTGTGAAACCTTCTCCTTCTTCTCTGTCTCCTCCTCGGGTGTATCCATCATATGACGGCTGAGTCCTAGATAGAGATTGGACTTAAACAGCGGCTTTGAGATAAAGCCCTGAATCCCTGCTTCTTTTGCCTCATCTTCAATCTCACTCCAGTCATATGCAGAAATAATCAGAATCGGAACATTGTCGCCCAAGTGCTTGCGCATCTCACGCGCTGTATGCAGCCCGTCCATTCCCGGCATTTTCCAGTCTAAGAGCACGATCTCATAGCCGTTGCCCTCCTCATGGCATTTTTTTGCCATCGCTACAGCGGTCTCTCCATCGACAGCCCACTGCGCCTCAATGCCGATCTCGCCGAGTGACTCAACTGCACTTTGACAGAGATCTTTGTTGTTGTCAACCACCAGCATCCGCCAAGGCGGCAGCTTCATATCCTCCACCTTGACATCTGCCTTCTCCAGATCAAGCGTGATATGGAACTCACTTCCTTTGCCGGGCGCGCTATGTAATTCAATGCTTCCCTTCATCGTATCGACGATCGCTTTTGTGATCGCCATACCAAGGCCGGTTCCTTCGATTTTATCAATCTGCGCCTTCTCTTCTCTGGTAAAGGTATCAAAAATCTTTTCCTGAAACTCCTGTGTCATTCCGATGCCGCTGTCCTTCACCCTGAAATGGCACCGCACATACTGCTCGCCCAGCGGGGAAGCCTCCTGCTCAAGATAGACATTGATTCTGCCGTTCTCCGGTGTGAACTTGATCGCATTGGAGAGCAGGTTAATCAAAATCTGGTTCAAGCGGACACTGTCACAGTGAACATCTTCTGTCTGGATTTTCTGGATAAAAATATCAAAGTGCTGCTGCCGCTCCTTGACCTGCGGCTGCACGATATTGACGATACTGTCCATAATCTCCCGAAGCGATACCTGATTCATATTCAAGGTCAGCTTGCCGCTCTCAATCTTGGACATATCCAGCACGTCATTGATCAGTCCGAGCAAGTGCCTGCTCGATAGGGTAATCTTGCCAAGACAGTCCTTCACGCGCTCCTGATTGTCTATATTTGCCATCGCGATTGCGGTCATGCCTACAATCCCGTTCATCGGCGTGCGGATATCATGGCTCATGCTCGATAAAAATTCACTCTTTGCCTTATTTGCCTTGACTGCTTCCCGCTTTGCCAGCTCAAGCTCTCTCATCTGCTGTCTTTCCAGCTTATAATAGATCATAAAAATGATGAAAATGCCGCCAATGATAATAAAACACATCAGCAGTGTCGCGGACTGGCGGTCCAAACTCAAATCCTTCAAAATCCTGTCGAGTGTTCCAAACGGCATCATTGAGAGCAGATACCACTCTGAATTGGGCAGCTCTGTACACAGCAAATATCTTCTCTCATTGTCCATGCAGGCAACCGTGGCATACTCTGTGCCAGCGGCAATCGCCTCCTGAAGCTCGCGCGCATACTGCCAGCCGCTTTTGCCGTTGAACTCACAAAAAGTTTGATTGATATTTTCAAAAAAAGAATTTTCCCTTGTACGAATGACAAAAGTGCCGTCCCTGCGGATAATATAGGAGTACATCAAGGCGTTTTTATCATCCAGCGCAAGCACCTTTTCGAGATACGCCATCGGAATCGCTGCCACCATCGCCGAGCTGGTCTTGCCATCCTTCATTGGATACTCCACATTGATCAGCATACACATCACACGCTCGCCCTCAGAACTGACGCCGGAGAACACGCGCAGACTGCTGTCCTGCAATACCTTTTGAAAGACCTCCTCGCTCTCATACTCTACCTCACTGCCGTAGATCAATTCATTTTCGCCTTCTTTTGTATACAGTCCAAGATACTCAAAATCCCGAACCTGCGCACTCAGCACAAGCTGGTCAATCATTTCCTGTCCATATTCCATTTCCTCTGGCGGATGCCGCTGTACGATTCCCTCCATCTCCAAGATCTGCGAATCAATCACTGCATCAAATTTCTCCTGCATCTGTTTTGCGATTGCAGACATATAGATCTTTCCGACCTCATTGATCGCACCATCACTTTTGCCAGATACATATACCGATGTAATCGTAAACATAACGATACATACGAAAATCAGAATAGAAAAACTTACCACTAAAAATTTTTTTGTATTTTTTATCATTACGCTTCCTCTTTTTTAACAAAATTTGTATCCTAAAATTCTATGCCTCTTCATTCTTCTAACTTTTCTTTGTTCGGACTTACCACCTCTCGTTATGAAAAAAATACATTTTGGAACACGATTATTCCATTATACAAATATCTCTATTGAAAGTCAACCTGTTAAAATGGTTTCCATTCCAATCTTCTGCGGTACCAGTCCACAGCGTTCATAAAACCGCAGCGCGCCTTCATTGCACGCCCACACGTTCAATGTGACGTTGTAACAGTGCTGCTTTTTTGCAAAATCAAGTACAAAATCATACAGGCTTCTGCCGATCTGCTGCCCGCGGCAGTGCTCGTCAACACACAAATCATCTATATATAAAGTACGGATATCTGTCAGAATATTATCGCCAATATGCTGCTGAAAAATACAAAAAGCGTAGCCCATCACCTGCTCTTTCTCATCAACCGCCACAAATACAGGTCTTTTATCCTCCCCAAGCAGTGCGCGCAGCTCTTCGTCCGTATACTTCTTCGTATCTTTTTGAAACAAATCGGGTCTGCCCTCATGGTGCACCGCGAGCACCTGACAGAGCAGGCGGTTGATTCCCTCCATATCCTTTTCATTTGCACGTCTGATCTTCATGCTATCCTTCTTCCTTTCGCTGCATTCTCACTTACTAATCTACTGAATATAAGAAGAACTTTCAACGAACATAAAATAAACAAAATATAAATTTTTTATAATATTTTTATGTCAAAAAATCCAAAAATTTTTTCTCACATCTGTTTTGTCCTCTTTTCAAATCATACACTGCGCAGACGGCGCGCGGCGGCATCTGCTCGTACACTGGAATCTCAAATATCGTTTCTGCCTCTAACTCTGGCTGTGCCAAAGGCGCTGGCACATAACCGATTCCCAGATTGTTCTGAATCATTGGTATCATCAGATCTGAGGTTGCAACCTCAATGTCAGGCTTGAGCATTATTCCGTTCTCAAGAAAAAAATCACAGATCATGTCATAAGTCACGGTGTTTTTGCCAAGGCACACCCACGGACAGCCCGAAAGCTCTTTTAAGTGCCGCTTCTCCAATGCCAGCTTGCGGAAATTGCCGCCGCAGACCAGCTTCTCGCGAAACGTCAGCAGCTCTTTGCAGGCAAAGTTTCTGCCGGTGCTGACCGGGCTGGTGACTACGCTGATCTCCACAGCGCCTTTGGTCAATTCCTCTAGTGCGGCTTTGGTGCTGTAATTGTAGATTTTAAAACGCACCTTGGGATTTTTTCGCTTAAATTCTTTGAGTTTCTGAAAAAGAAACAAATGCAGTGCCGTCTCCGTCGTGCCAAGCACAATCGTCCCCTCAGTCTGACTGCTGCCAATCTCCTCCTCCGCCGTCTGTAGCTGCAAAAATGCCGCGGAGACACGTTCATACAACAGCTCTCCCTTTTCTGTAAATGTTATTCCCTTATTGCTGCGCAGCAATAGCTGGCAGCCCAGCGCGCCCTCCAAAAGTTTGATTACCCGCGTCACATTCGGCTGGCTTCCGCCGAGCGCCTGCGCGGCCTTGGTGATATTTCTGTATTTTCCCACATAATAAAATACTTTATAGTACTCATAATTGATATCCATATCCTTTAAGCCCTCTTATCATATAAATTTTATATGGCTAATATATAAAATATATATTTTTCATATTGCTTTTTGTCCATTATAATGTGTATGAAGAAAATTGTAAATGATATTTTAATAAGGAAAGGATATGAGTCTGTCATGAACCAAGATCTCACCGTAGGAAATCCGCAAACTGTATTATGGAAATTCTGTCTGCCCATGTTTGGAAGCATTATCTTTCAGCAGCTCTACAATATCGCAGACAGCCTCGTCGCCGGCAAATTTATCGGAGAGAATGCCCTCGCCGCTGTCGGCAACAGCTACAATGTCACCCTTGTCTTTATCGCTTTTGCGTTTGGCTGCAATATTGGCTGCTCGGTGATTGTCTCCCAGTACTTCGGCGCAAAGGAGTATACAGCAATGAAAACTGCGGTTTACACCGCATTGATCTCAAGCGCGGTATTATGTGCTGTGCTGATGTTTACAGGCTTTTTATGCTGTGACCCGCTGCTTGCCCAGATGAAAACCCAGCCTGAAATCATGGCAGACTCTGCCCTCTATATGGATATTTACATACTGGGGCTTCCCTTCTTGTTCTTTTACAACATCGCCACAGGCATTTTCACCGCACTGGGAGATTCCAAGACGCCCTTTTATTTTCTCGCCTTTTCGTCCACCTCCAACATTGCAGTGGACATTCTGTTTGTAAAATGCTTTCACATGGGAATAGCCGGTGTCGCATGGGCTACCTTTTTATGCCAAGGCATCAGTTGTGTGCTGTCCATGCTTCTGCTATTAAAAAGGCTTTCTGCTATCAAGGCAGACAAAAAAGCAGGGCTTTTCTCGTTTGCCCTGCTCAAAAAATTTGCCGTGATCGCGGTGCCAAGTATCTTGCAGCAGTCCTTTATCTCTGTCGGAAACATCTTGCTTCAGAGCGTGATCAACAGCTATGGCATCAGTGTCACCGCCGGCTATTCTGCTGCCGTAAAGCTCAACAACCTTGTGATTACTTCCTTTACCACCCTCGGAAACGGCGTGTCAAACTTTACAGCCCAAAATATCGGCGCCGGCATTCCTAAGCGTGTTCAAAGCGGGCACCGCGCTGGATTAAAACTGGTATGGTGCCTGAGTGTTCCGATTGTATTGTTATATGTTTTCTTTGGAAAAGAACTGCTTTTGCTGTTTATGGATTCGACCTCCGCAGAAGCCCTGCTGACGGGAAAACAGTTTTTATGGATACTGTCCCCCTTTTATTTTATCGTGTCAGCAAAGCTTGTGACGGACGGTGTCCTGCGCGGCGCGGGCGCCATGAAGCCATTTATGGCCGCCACCTTTACCGATCTGCTTCTCCGCGTTGTGCTTGCCTATGTCTTTTCTGGTATGTTTGGCGTCATCGGCATCTGGTGTGCGTGGCCGATCGGCTGGACGATTGCGACCGCAATGTCTGTATATTTTTACAGACACCTGCACGGCTGACTTAGTGGCAGCCTTTACATCTGCTACAGTCGCCGCCGCACTGTAGTGATTTCCCTTTTTTCTTGTCGCGGACCATGCTGCGCACCGCAAGCCCCACTACCGTGATCAAAATAGCCGCCGTTATAAAAGTTCCCATTATAACACTCCTTTCTACGATTCGAATTGAAGCACAGGCAGCAGAATTATCCTGCCAGCATTTTCCTGCCGCCATGAAATTTCAATGCTGTCTTTTCTCTGTACGGTCTGACAAGCAGGAAGAGAAAAACAAGCACCAATACAAATGCGGCGGCTGTTCCAACGCCAAATGTACCTGTCGCGGCAAACGTGCCAATCTGATAAATGCACATAGATACTATGTAGGCAAGACCGCACTGGTATCCGATCGCAAACCAAAACCATTTCCGATTGTTCATCTCTCTCTTGATCGCCCCCATCGCCGCAAAACAAGGCGCACACAAAAGATTAAATACCAGAAATCCATACGCGGCGGCGGGTGTCATCACCGCTGAGAGCCGCCCCCAGATTTCAGTCCCATCTTCTGCGACCTCCGCAAAGCCAAACAGCATACCAAATGCTGCCACCACATTTTCCTTCGCAATCAGCCCTGTGACGGCGGCGACTGCCATCTTCCAGCCCTCGCCGCCCTGCGTCCAGCCAAGCGGTGTAAACACCCAAGCAATGCATTTTCCAAGCTTTGCAAGAATGCTCTGCTCTAGTTCCTCCACCATGCCAAAGCCTTCTGCTGACCAGCCAAAGCGCATCATAAACCACAAAACAATCGTCGATAATAGTATGATTGTGCCTGCTTTCCTGATAAAAGACCAGCCCCGCTCCCACATTGCTCTAATCACATTTCCCGCAGTCGGCATATGATATGCGGGAAGCTCCATGACAAACGGCGCTGGTTCTCCCGCAAACAGCCTTGTCTTTTTCAGTAAAATACCAGACGCGACGATTGCCCCAATCCCCACAAAGTACGCGCTCCACGAAACCCAGCCCGCATTGTCAAAAAATGCGCCGGCAATCAAAGCGATGATTGGAAGTTTTGCCCCGCACGGCACAAAGGTCGTCGTCATGATGGTCATCTTGCGGTCGCGGTCATTCTCAATCGTCCTTGACGCCATGATTCCCGGAACACCGCAGCCTGAGCTGATCAGCATGGGGATAAACGACTTTCCAGAAAGACCAAACCTTCGAAATATTCTGTCCATAATAAACGCCACACGCGCCATATAACCGCAGGCCTCCAGAAATGCAAGAAACAAGAACAGCACGAGCATCTGCGGCACAAAGCCAAGCACCGCGCCGACGCCTGCAACGATTCCGTCAAGAATCAGCCCTGTCAGCCAGTCTGCACAGCCAATGTTCATCAGTCCCTGCGCAATGGCAGGCGGCACCAGCTCTCCAAACAAAACATCGTTTGTCCAGTCTGTCGCCCATGTTCCCACCGTTGTCACAGATATGTAGTATACCAGAAACATCACCGCCGCAAAGATCGGAAAGGCGAGCCATCTGTTTGTGACAATCCTATCAATTTTATCGGAGGCTGTCAATCTCTTTTGGCTGTTCGCTGCACTACCTTCCAGACTGCTTTTTTTCGTGATGCAGTCCTTGATGATGCCTGAAATATATACATACCGCTCATTTGTGATAATGCTCTCTGTGTCGTCATCAAACGCGCTCTCCATCTCCTGAATCTCATCGGACACATCTGGGATATCGCTCATCAGTTCTGCAATCTTCTCATCTTTTTCCAGCAGTTTGACCGCAAAAAACCGTCTTTGCTCCTGCGGAATTTCCGTGCCAAGCTTCGCCTCCACCGAACAAATCACCCGCTCTACAAAAGGTGCAAAAGCGTGGACAGAATGCGCTGCTTTCTGTTTTGCCGCTGCGACAGCCTTTCCTGCCGCCTCCTTCACGCCTGTTCCTCTTAATGCGGAGATTTCCACAACCTCACAGCCAAGCTTCTTAGCCAGCCGGTCCTGATGTATCTGGTCGCCTCGTTTTTCCAAGAGATCTGCCATGTTGACAGCCATCACCACCGGAATGCCAAGCTCGGTCAACTGTGTAGACAGGTACAGATTCCGCTCGAGATTGGTGCCGTCCACAATATTTAAAATCACATCTGGTCTCTCGCCAAGCAGATAATTTCTGGCGACCACCTCCTCTAACGTATATGGTGACAGGGAATAAATACCCGGCAAATCTATGATGACCACATTTTTGTCCTCTTTCCACTTCCCCTCTTTTTTCTCAACGGTCACGCCGGGCCAGTTGCCAACAAACTGGTTAGAACCTGTCAGCGCGTTAAACAGTGTCGTCTTGCCGCTGTTTGGATTTCCTGCAAGTGCAATTCTAACTGCCATATCATTCTCCTTTCTCATACTCCTTTTGCGTGAATAAAACTTACTCCACCACAATCATCTCAGTGTCCGCTTTCCGAAGCGACAGCTCATAGCCTCTGACTGTCACCTCCACCGGGTCGCCCAGCGGCGCAGCTTTGCGCACAAAAATTTCTACGCCTTTTGTGATGCCCATATCCATCATTCTCCTCCTGACAGACCCTTCACCGTTTAGTTTTATCACAGTGACCGTCTGTCCGCATGGTATTTCCCGAAGTGTTTTCATGTTTGTCCTCCTCATTTTCAAAACTACACGACAATCTTGTTTGCCAAATCTTTGCCGATGGCGACTCTGGAATCCATTACATTGACAATCAAACTGCCATTGCTGTCCGCCACCACAGTAATGCTTCCACCTGCCACAAAACCAAGCTTTTCGAGAAACTGGCGCGTCTCCGCCCTCCCGCCGACTTTTTTGATTTGGTGTAACTCACCGATATTTGCCATACTTAGCGGCATCTTGATTTCACCCCTCTCTATTTTTCTTTAATTTTAAATTGCTAACTTAATATATTCATTACTTACTTTAATTAGTATATACTAACTAAGATTAGTTGTCAATATATAACAAGGGATTTTTTCCCAGCTTCTATTTTTTGCTATTTAGTGCCATAGTAGATAGCAAATAGTATGATTTTTTACATTTCAGACGATTTTTTACATTTCAATTTGACAGATTTGGTTTTCATATTGTATAGTGGCCAAGTCATGACAAAAAATCATACAGGAGAATAGAATGTACAACGAAAAGACAACTTACCGCCAAATGCCCGAAAACGAACTATTATACTACAACATGACAAATGATTATATGTTCCGCGCTGTGCTGCAAAAAAATCAAACGGTACTCAGAGGATTGGTCGGCGCATTGTTGCATCTTGACCCGGAAACACTCGAGGTTGAAATAACGAATCCAATTATTTTAGGGGAATCCTTCAGCAATAAAGATTTTATCTTGGACATCAATGTCATAGTCAACGGCAAAACACGCCTCAATCTGGAAATGCAGATCGTCAACTATCATAACTGGAAGGAACGCTCGCTCTCATATCTGTGCCGTTCCTTCGACCGTGTCTATAAAGGGGACGATTATATCACCGCAATTCCTGTCATACAGATCAGCTTTCTCGATTTTGACCTGTTTCCAGAAAACCCGGAATTTTATGCGACGTATCTGATGAAAAATGTGAAAAACAATATGATCTATACTGACAAAATGCAGCTATCTGTGATAGAATTAAATCGAACAGCTCTGGCAACCGAGGAGGACCGGCGCTATGAGCTTGACAAGTGGGTGACATTCTTTAAAGCAAAGACATGGAAGGAGTTGAAAGACATGGCTGCTACCAATCAATATATAGAAGCCGCAGCGAACACAATTTTTGAGATTAATTCTGATGAAAATATCCGCGAGCTATGCCGCAGACGCGCTGAATTTGAGGCCTATGAACGGTATAATGCAGCAGAACATGCCAGAAAAGATTCGCTCCTGCTCCAAAAAGACCAGCAGCTTGCTGAAAAAGATTCAGAACTTGCAAAAATGAATTTGGAAATCGCAAGATTAAAAGCGCTGTTAGCACAGGCAAACGCCGCTGAAACAGACTAAAAGAACGAATTATAACTAAATGTAAAAAGTGGCACTTGCCGCCCAGTCAGGGTTACAAGTGCCACTTTTTCGAAACACGCTTAAAGCTCCAGCCCTTTGATTACAGAAGCCAGCGTATCTGCTGATTGTTTCAGCTTCGCCTGCTCCTCCTCATTCAATGAGATGGGAACTCTCGTTTGCACGCCGTTCTCTCCCAATACAGCCGGCATACTGAGTGCCATGCCTTCGATGCCGTACTCCCCGTGAATCATTCTTGAAATCGGAAGAATCGAGCGCTCATCGCGTATGATTGACTCGCAGATTCTCTTGACAGTCATGGCAATCCCATAGTAAGTTGCACGCTTTTTGGAGATAATCTCATACGCGCAGTTCTTGACCTCCTCTGCGATACGCTCCATCGACTCCTCATGCTGATAGTGTCCCCTCAGCTCGCAGAAATCATTCAATGGCACGCCGGATACATTGGCGCTGCTCCATGCGGCAATCTCACTGTCCCCGTGCTCACCGATAATAAACGCGTGCACACTCTTGCTGTCCACATTCAGATGCTCGCCAAGCTTGTATTTGAGTCTGGCACTGTCAAGCACTGTACCAGAACCGATCACCCTGTCCTCCGGCAAATTGCTGAGTTTGCATGCCACATACGTAAGAATGTCCACTGGATTGGAGACAATCAGCAGTATCCCCTTGTAATTCCTGCCTGCAATCTCAGGAATAATACTCTTAAAAATCCCTACATTCTTGTGTACTAAGTCCAGTCTTGTCTCATCGGGCTTCTGGTTTGCGCCTGCCGTAATAATCACGATGGCAGCATCTACGATGTCATCATAACCGCCCGCATAGATGTCCACATGGCCGACAAACGGAATACCGTGCGCGATATCCAGCGCTTCGCCCTCTGCCCTGTCATGGTCTGCATCAATCAGTACCATCTCTGAAAACAATCCGCTCTGCATCAGGCAAAAAGCAATTGAGGAGCCCACAAACCCACAACCTACGATCGCTACTTTTCTGTTGTTAATCACTACATCTTTCATTCCCTAACTTCCTCCTATTCTTTCCATTCAATATGCTCATTTATTTTATTCACAGTATAGTATACCTTCCGTTTATACAAATATGCGAAATTTTATGTGTATGCCTGTAATACTTGTCTTTTACTGGCTTAGAAGTACTTTCAAACGAACTAATTCCTGTCCAGACAGTACCCGTTTGATGTCATATGCGCCACTTGGTTTCCAAGCTCATCGCAAACGGTCACTTCATAATAGCAGGTCTTTCTTCCCTCCTTGAGTTTCACAGCCTCTGCAATCAGTTTCGCGCCTTTTGCCCCGCCAAGAAAACTGATGGAGGCAGAGAGTGAAACGCTTGCCGCCTTATTCCAGTTTGATGCCACCGCAAACGCAAAATCTGCCAGCGTAAATATTGCGCCGCCCATGACAGCCCCCAACGCATTGCGGTGCGTCTCATTTAATATCATGGAGCACTTTGCATACCCCTCCTCCACCGCCTCAATCACTGCCCCGTTCACCGTGGCAAAGCGGTCCTGTGAAAACCTCTCCCGCACTTCCCCCAGCGCTGTCTCGTCTGTTGTCATATCGTTTGTCTCCTCCTGTCTAAATCCGTTTGTTAAAAATTTCACTTGAACGCCCGTGTATAGTTTTCGCTGCACATTTCCTTTGCACGGGTCTGTACAGAAAGCAAAAGCATGGTCGTGCCATGCTTTATTTTACTACCATTCCCAAAGTGCCCATGATGTATGCAATCTCCCTGTCCACCCGCTCTGCGGTCATGCCCACTGCGCGCGCGGATACTTTTAAGCCCTCTAATGTATACAGGATATTGCGCGCTGCCTCCGCTACATCTTCACAGTCCATCCACTCCTGCGCGACACCCTCTGCAATCAGATGCGCCAGCACTGCCGCCTCCTCGTCAAACTGTTTTTTGACAGGGTTATTTTTCGCTGTAAAATTATTCTCGAACAGATATTCATAGGTGGCAGCCGTGAGATTGTCTTTTTTCTTCAAAATAGTCTTTTTCTGCTCATCAAGGTATAGAAGAAGCTGTTCTCCCGGTGTCGTCCCCTTTGCCATGACTGCCTCAAGGACGGCAGCCCTTCTTGCATGTTCCTCCTCGAGTACCGCTTCAAAAAGCGCTCTTGTACTGGCAAAATACAGATACAGCCCTCCGCGGCTAATCTCACACACGTCTACAATGTCCTTCATCGTGACCACACGATAACCATTTTTGCCAAAGACACTTTTCGCCTTCTCCACAATATACTTTCTTTTCTGTACCGTCCTGTCTCCCATGCACTCAGCTCCTTGCTCTTTTGTACTAATACTCCAGCGGCTTTCTGATTTCCATCAGCTCTTTTAGTTTTAATAACAATGCAAGATACACGCCATTCTGAACGCCCTCCGACCACACTGCGCCCTTCATATCACCGCGGATTACATACTTGGATAATATATCCCCCAAAACAGTGATTTCCTGCAAGGAGCAGGCACTGATGACACGCAATTCATCTTCCGCCGTCTTCATGCGGTATCTCGAATACGTATACACATAATTTCTATTGATAAAGTCTGTCTTTTTTGCCTCCTTGATAAAGCCAAGCAGCGTCGAGTCGTAAACCGGAACAGCCATGGAACTTTTCTCAATTCCCTCACCTTTGTAAATCCCAGATGTGACAGTACCGCTCTTTTCCTGAAGCCATGACAAATACCGCATCAATTGCGCCACGTCGTCCTTATAACAAATGATAATCTCGTCTCTTGAAAGCCTCAAGCCCTCCTGCATTGTAATTCCCCCTTTGTGCGCTGCATCGCTGTATAGGTATATTTTAACATAAAACTTCAAAATGTACAGTGGTTCCCATCAATTCTTTTTGCCAAAATTCAAGAATTGAAGCCGGGCACCAAGCCTGCTGAAATTCCATAAAGCAGAATCAAAGAAATTTAATAAAATTTTTCTTGCTTATTCCAAAGCTTTCTGGTTAAGATAAGGATATCTTTTTTTACCGGGAGAATCATTATGAGAATTGAAACCTTTGCGAAGTTTATACTGCGTTTTATATTAAAGCCCTTGTCTTTTATCCCTGCAATTTTGATGATGTACATCATCTTCTCTTTTTCCTCACAGGACGGCACCGCCAGCTCGAAGCTGAGTTATCAGGTGACATACAAGGCTGTTTCCGTGGCGAACCGTGCACTTGACTTAGAACTGACAGACAAGCAGATCTCACGCTGCATCAGAAAAATTCATTACTATGTGCGCAAGCTTGCACATTTCTCAGAATATTTCCTGCTCGCAGTCTCCATTGCAGTGCCGTTGTATGTGTATGGTGTCCGCGGCATGTGGCTTGTGCTCACCGCAGGCATTCTCTGTGTCAGTTACGCTGCCCTTGACGAGTTCCACCAGTACTTTGTCCGGGGGCGCGGATGTTCTGCGCGCGATGTGCTGATTGATAGCTGCGGAGCCTTGATCGGTATTCTATTTGTCAGAATATTGGGATATATTGGAAGAAAGACAATTTTTGAGCCGCTCTGCCGGCATTAGCGTAGAAGTGCGAAATTTCTTTGATTGTTATTTTTGGATAATATATTGCTAGTAATTCGCAATATAGTTATAGAAAAAAGGCTTGTTTCGTTGTATAGTTATAATATGTTTAGCAGAGATGTTAGACTTGCTAATTAGCAATTCCGGAAGAATTCCCCTTTTACACAGACAGGAAGCCTGAGCGATCAGGCTTCCATGTTTTTTGTGGCTCTTTTTACTTTTTTATAAAACACAATGCTTAATCCAGTTCTTGCACAGCGCCATCCACTGTTCACACTGCGGCTCAGTCTCATTGCCGCCCATTGACGCTGTCTCTGCCGTGGCGAGTGAATACCCGTGACCGCCGTGTGGAAATACATGATATTCCAAGCTGACTCCCGCCTTTTTGAGCGCGCCTGCAAACAACAGAGAATTTTCAAGAGGTACGATATCATCCTCAAAAGTATGCCACATAAATACTGGCGGTACTTTGTCTGTCACCTGTGTTTCCAAGCTCAATGCCTGTTCCAGCGCCGCCTCTGCCTTATCGCCCATCAGATTCACAAAACTGCCTCTGTGCGCAAATTCGCCCGAGGTAATCACCGGATATGCGAGAATCAAACCGTTTGGCTGATAGCATGTCTTTGTCATCTGCAACTCCTGTTCCAGCCAGTCTTTGTCCCAGAAGCAGCCCAGACTCGCCGCAAGATGCGCGCCTGCTGAAAATCCTGCGACTAAAATTTTGTCCTTGTCAATTGCATACTGGTCTGCGTGCGCTCTGATATACGCCACGGACCACGCCAGCTCTTTCAACTCCTGAGGATATGCCACGCCATGTTTTGAGATATCATACCAAAGTACCGCCGCATGACAGCCCGCAGTCAGGAAGTGGAGGGCGACTGGCTCTCCCTCCCTGACAGATACATGTTCATAGCCGCCGCCCGGACAGATTAAAACCAGCGGGCGCTTGCGCTCACCATACGTATCTGGATAATCTTCCTGTATATAAAGTGAAAGACTTGCCTGCACAGTGCCCTCAACTGTTACCTGAATTGTTTCTGTTTTCATTGAATAATCCGCCTTTCTAAGTCTGTATACGATTAATTGAATATCACTGGTCTGCCGGTCTGTGCCACTGCGATATATGTCTTTCCCTCGTTGAGCTGAATCTCATTTCCCAAGTCATCATAGTATACTGTCGGTGTGTAGTCACCTGTTTTCTGCCATGTCACGTGAATACATTTCCCCTTTGTAAAATAGTATCCGTCCTCGGTGTTGTCAATATTCTGGAAATACAGGTAACCTTTATTGTCAAGCCGGCACCATTTGGTGTTCTGCACGATTACGTTGGCAAATTTGAGCTGCTCACCATTCAGACCGTCTGTCTGTGCCTTTCCATGAATTGACTTATAGTACATGCCGTCTGCGGGGCTGTACGTGAAGGCACTCTTTGTATAGGGAAATACCTGTGACAGATCAATCACATTTGCCGTGGGCGCTGCCGCACCGTACTGCTCTAAGGTGTTTATCCCCTCTGCAAAGGTAAAATGCTTTACATTGTAGAGTCCCTGACGGATATTGAGAGAATATCCAAGCTCTGCGCAGGCATTGATTACGCCTGTTGCACTCGTGTAGGCATTGTGCGGCGCCTTTTTGTCAGAAGTCCTGAAAAATGCGCTGGAACCGGGCGCACCGCCGCCCACACCGTACTGGTTTGTCCCTGAAATATTATTGATGTCTGGCGCCGTAATACGGTCCTTCATATAAAAGACCCCGCCAAAGTGAACTAAAATCGGGTCCCACTCTGTCGCCTCCGGCAGATAATACGCTCTACAGCTTCTGACATTGCCAATCTTAGAAAGCCCTGTCCAATTGCTGATCACTGCCATCTGGCGCGAAATCTCTCCCTCCTCCATAATTTCATACAGCACGTCCGCACTGCTGATTCCATAGGAGGGCTGTGCGACCTTGTCCGTCGGCATCATGACAGCGATGGGTCTGAGCACAGACTGTTCTGCGGGAATCCACTCATTTGTGTAGACACTCCGAACAACGTTGGGGAGTGCCTCATCTGCCTGAACCTCTGGCACAGCCAGTCCGCTCACAGGCATCACTGCAAGCGCTGCCGCTGCAAGCACGAGGGCAGTCATCTTTTTTGCTGCCGCTTTGACATGTTTTCTCATTTTCCTCATGTTAATATTTTCTATATCTTTAATCATTCTTATCCTCTTCCTTCTTTTTTGTCTATGCACTTATTCCGCCTGTTCGTATGCATCTTTTTCTCTTTTGGTCTGGTACAAATCCACAACTCTCTGTACGCGCTGCCGTACTACATCTTCCTGAAATGGCTTCTGGATATAGTCCACAACATCATACTCATATGCTTTTTGGATATTATTGTCATCCACATTCGAGCTTATGAGTATTACCGGCACTGTGTCAAGCGCTGTCTTTTTCATGTATTCAAGTACTGCAAATCCATCACATACAGGCATCACAATGTCGAGCAGCACGACCGATACCGCATCGCGCTCCTCCTCTAAGAGCTCGATTGCCGCCCTGCCGTCGGCACATTCAGCAATCTCGTAATCCTCCTCAAAAATACTCTTTAAGACATACCTGTTGACAGCCTTATCCTCCACAATTAACATTTTCGGTTTTTGAATCATCAAGTTCTTTTTCTTTTTCATCTGCAAATCACATCCCTCAAATGTTGGTCAAATTCTCGTATTTACTTTTCTGTTTACTGCTTTTCTGAGCTTTGATTTCAGTCTCTGCAATGCATTGTCTGTGGATTTCTCATCTCTTGACAACACCCGCGCAATCTGTGAATAACTCATTCCTGTCAGATACAAGTCAAGTACCTGCTTCTCAAAGCTGCTCAGCTCTTTCTCAATCATCGCCTCGATATCTGCCACATTTTCCCGGTCGATCATGAGCTGTTCCGGGTTTGTCTCCACTGCTGACGCAAGCGTGTTGAGCAGTTTCATGCCGCTTCCATTTCCATTTTGCTCGCCCTCTGTCTCCGTCATATCCGCATACAGCGATATATATGTATTGAGCGGCGCATGTTTTTCCCTCCGCGATGCCTGCACGGCATTGTACATCTGCCGCGAGATACACAGGTCTGCAAAAGTATAAAAGCTGGCATCTCTCCCCGCGTCATAGTCCCGGACTGCCTTGAACAGCCCGATCATGCCCTCCTGTATCAGATCGTCATTATCCGCGCCGAGAATATACATGGATTTTGCTTTTTTGCGAACCAGATTCTTGTACTTATTCATAATATAATCCGTAATGTGCGCATCTCCATCTCTCAGCCTGTCGATCAGCTCCTCATCTGTAAACACCGCATATATGTCTGGCATACCCCGCTGTCCCTCCTGATTACATCCGCTGTCTGACAATCTCATACGCAAGCACGCCTGCTGCAACGGAGGCATTTAGGGAGTCAATATCACCCTTCATCGGAATGGAAGCCACGAAATCACACTTTTCGCGGACAAGCCTGCCCACACCGTCCCCCTCATTTCCAATAACAATGCCAATCGGTCCTGTGAGATCAAGCTGATACATCGTCGTCCCTCCCATATCTGCACAGACAAACCACAGCCCCTCTTTTTTGAGTGCCTCCATCGTCTGTGCAAGGTTTGTAACTCTGGCGATCGGCGTGTAGTTCAGCGCCCCCGCAGATGCCCTTGCAACCGCTGCGGTCAGCCCTGCTGCCCGGTTTTTGGGTATGATAACCCCATGCGCCCCCGCAAGATTTGCCGTTCGGATAATCGCGCCCAGATTGTGCGGGTCCTCGATATTGTCCAGCAAAAATATAAACGGTGGCTCATTTTTGCTGCGGGCAGCAGCGAGAATATCCTCCACCTCCGCGTAAGTGTACGCCGCCGCATACGCGACCACGCCCTGATGTTTTCCGGTCTCGCTGAGCTGGTCTAGCCGTTCCTTTGTGACAAACTTTATCATGGTGTCACGCTTTTTTGCCTCTCTTTTGATTGTCTGTATCGGCCCGTCCTGCGCGCCGTCTAGTATAAAAAGTTTGTCGATCGCCTTTCCTGCGCGGAATGCCTCTATCACTGCATTCCTGCCTTCTATGATTGCTTCCTCGTACCTCATATGAATCTATTACCCTTTCTCACAGTTCCACTTGTGCCGCTTCGAGCGCCTGCTTGACAATCTGCATCACTCTCTCCATATTATCCATCAGAAAAAGATAGCCGCAGAGCGCCTCAAATCCCGTCGCCTTGCGGTAATCAGAGAGGCTGGCATTCTTGGCAGTGGAGTGGAGTTTTGTATTTTTTCCACGCCGGTATATCTCCTGCTCGTCCTCCGTGAGACTTTCGTACACCGCATCAACCAGCTTCGCCTGTGTCTGTGCACAGACAATTTTCGTCGTATGTCTGTGCAGTGTATTCGCCGCGCGCTGCCCTTTTTCTACGATCAGTGTGCGGATCATCATCTCAAAGACGGCATCTCCGATATAAGCCAGCGTGAGGGGCGAGTAGGTTCTTAAATCCACTTCCTTGGCGCCAAATATACGATGTAATTGCGAGAGCATACTGCCCTTTATCAAGTCCTTCTCATTCAAGTCCTTTTCATTCAAGTCCTTCAAGCCTTTTTCCATTTCACTCCCTCGCGTGTGTCCTCTAGGAGAATCCCTTTCTCCAGCAGTTCATTCCGAATCGCATCTGCCTTTGCAAAGTCCTTCTCCTTCTTGGCTGCCGCTCTCTCCTCAATTTTGGCAAGCACATACTGCTCCAGTCCAGCGTCCACTTTGTTCTCTGCCTCCCTGATGGCATGTGCTGTCGTGAGATTCAGCGAGAGCACCTCATCAAAGCTCTCTGCCAGCGCATACTTGGTCACTTCTGTCATATCGTCCTTGAGCATGTCATACAGCACAGTGACTGCCATTGACGAATTGAGGTCATCGCACAGCGCCGCCTCAAACTTCGCCCTGTAGGACGCCATTTTCTCCTTGTCAGGCGTGCCTGTCCTGTCCAGTGTGCCGACCCGCTTCACAAGTTTGTCATATGCAGCGCTCATATTGTCCAACACCTCATACGAAAATTCAAGCGGTTTGCGGTAATGGGATTGCAGGCAGAAAAAACGGTACACAATCGGGTCATATCCCTTCGACTCGAGCAGGGAAACTGTGAGGAAATCTCCTTTGGATTTGCTCATCTTCCCTGATTTGTCTGTCAAATGATGCACATGGAACCAATAGTTACACCACTTATGCCCCAGATAGGCCTCGCTCTGTGCAATTTCGTTTGTGTGGTGCGGGAAAATATTGTCCACACCGCCGCAGTGGATATCCATCTGCTCACCCAGATGCTTCATGCTGATGCATGAGCACTCGATATGCCAGCCAGGGTAGCCGACACCCCACGGGCTCTCCCACTTTAACTCCTGATCGTCAAATTTTGATTTTGTAAACCACAGTACAAAGTCGCTCTTGTTGCGTTTATTTGCGTCCTCCTCCACATCATCGCGCACGCCGACCAGCAGCTCCTTCTCATTCTGGCTGGAAAAGACATAATAGTCGCCAAGTTTTGAGGTGTCGAAATAGATATTTCCACCGCTCTCATATGCGTATTCCTTCTGCATCAGTGTCTCGATCATATGGATAAACTCCGAAATGCAGTTGGTGGCAGGCTCTACCACATCGGGCGTCTTGATATTGAGCTTCGCACAGTCGGCAAAAAAAGCATCTGTATAATACTTTGCGATCTCCATCACTGTCTTGTGCTCTCTCTTTGCCCCCTTGAGCATCTTGTCCTCGCCGGTGTCCGCGTCGCTCGACAGATGTCCCACATCTGTAATATTCATGACGCGCTTGACATCATATCCCACATAGCGGAGTGTCTTTTCGAGCAGATCTTCCATGATATAGCTTCTCAGATTCCCAATATGTGCGTAGTGATACACGGTAGGTCCACAGGTATACATCGACGCTTTGCCCTCCTCATTCGGAATAAAGCGCTCTACCTTCTTTGTCAGTGTGTTGTAAAACGATACTTTGTTTTCCATCTTCTCTCAAACCCTCCAAAAGTCGATTACTATGTATTTTCTTTGCCCAGCCCCTTCTGCAACTGTTTTATCTGACGTTCTAATTCCAGAATCCGGTTGGTCATCTCACTGTTTGCATGCTGCAAACTCCTGATATCCTCGTTTACAGGGTCGGGAAGGTCCACTTGGTTCATCTCCTCCCGGCACAGACGCTGGTTATTGCGCCGCACAATTCGTCCGGGCACGCCCACGACAGTACAGTTTGGCGGTACCTCCTCAATCACGACACTGCCCGCCCCGATCTTGGAATTTTCACCAATCCGAAAAGACCCTATAATCTTGGCGCCGGCGCTGATCATCACATTGTCGCCGATGGTCGGATGGCGCTTCCCGTGCTCCTTGCCTGTACCGCCCAGCGTAACCCCCTGATAGAGTGTCACATTGTTGCCAACCACCGCAGTCTCACCAATGATGACACCGTTCCCATGATCTATAAAAAAGTTTTCACCAATCTCCGCACCGGGATGAATCTCAATGCCGGTCTTTCTGACTGCGCGCTGGGAGATCCATCTTGCGAGGAAATAGTGCCCGCTCTTGTACAGTTTATGTGCTACCCGGTAATGCAGCATGACTTTAAAACTGGGGTACAAAAACACTTCCATATTAGAGTGGATTGCCGGATCGCGCTCTCTGATGACTTTTATTTCGTTTCTAACATTTTTTATAAATCCCATTTTGTGCCTCCGTTGAGACTGTCTCTGTATCTTTTTATACTATATTATTCAAGATGCACTGCGGTGTTCAGTGCGATTTCCATCATCTGTGTAAAAGAATTTTGGCGCTCCTGCGCAGTTGTCGCCTCGCCGGTCACAAGACTGTCTGAGACGGTAAACAGGGCGAGCGCATTTTTCCCGCACCGCGCCGCGTTCATGTACAGCGCCGCAGCCTCCATCTCCACGCAGAGAACCCCCATCTTCTGCCAGCCCTCGTTGGCGGCTTTGTTGTCATCATAAAATGTATCTGATGACAGGATATTTCCGACATGATAGCGTGCGCCAAGCTGCTCTGCCTGCGCGATCGCTTCTTTTAGAAGCCCATAGCTTGCAATCGGGGAAAAAGTGCCGCCAAGCTGGTACTGGTTTGCATAGTTTGAGTTGGTGCATGCCCCCATGCCAAACACGATATCGCGCACTTTCACGTACTCCTGCATCGCGCCAGTCGAGCCGATGCGCATAATATTCTCCACATTGAAAAAGTGAAACAGCTCATAGGAATAAATGCCGATCGTCGGCATTCCCATACCGCTTGCCATCACGCTGACCCGCGTGCCCTTATACGTTCCTGTGTATCCCTGTATGCCCCTGATATTGTTGACCAAAACCGCATTTTCGAGAAAATTTTCTGCAATAAATTTAGATCTCAGCGGGTCTCCCGGCATCAGTACTGTCTTGGCAAAAGCATCTTTGTCCGCATTGATATGCGGTGTTGTAACAAGTGACATATGCGTTCCCTCCTATTTCTTTCTTCGTAAGATATTTAGATATACCGATCATTCATCCAAATAGGACCAGACAGATATATACTATCAAATTTCACATTCCGTTTCAACTGGATATACTCAAAAATAAATGCTGTAAATTCGCCGATCGTCGCCGTCACCTCCGGGCGCATGGAGGAATCCAGCCCGTCATCAGACTGCTCTACGCGCTCCATATGGCTGCCGTTCGTATCAATATACCACCGGAACAGGCCGTTATTCTCGGCAATCACTGGGTCGGTGATGCGGATAGCGATCGTGATCTTGCCATTTCCTGCGATATGCCCCAGCATTTCGGACATGTTGGTGATTCTCGCCATCACTGCCGGGCACTTGTGTTCCCTCACGCAGAAATACCGATCGCGGTCTGCCTCCTCCGCAAAGATTACCTCCTGAACACCGGGCATAGATGCCCTGCTGCACGCAAAACAGCCCGTCCGCACCCCGTCCTTCACAATCTGAAACAATTCTCCGCCGTTTTTATGCAGTTCCTGCTGGAAACATTCGTAATATGCCGCACTTCTGATCACAAACAGCCCATACTTTCTACAGAGCTTTGCATTGACAAAATGTGCCAGTGAGAGCAGCTCTCTTGGCCTGACCACCTCAAGCGTACTATTTGCTTCCTCCAAGACAACAGACTCACCTCCTGCTGCACGTTGCAGCATTTCCACAGAAATCTGCTTTGTATTTAATTCATAGCGCGGACGGTCATAGATATAATGAAACCCGAAATGGCTGAAAAAATCTGCTGCAAAGGCGGTTTTGCCCATCTCCACGAGGCAGAGCGGCACCTTCATTTGATTCTGGTACTCGAGCGCACCGGACATCAGCCGTCTCATAAATCCTTTTTTGCGGTACGCCTCCCCCGTGGAAGCCACACTGATACAGTCCATTCCAACACGCTCAATATCCGCCATACACGGAAGGCGTCCTGCCCCCGTGACTGGCGGATTCCTGCGCATCGCAGCGATACAGGGCGTAAGCTGTAGCACTGACTGTATTTCCTCCTTCTGAATCTCAAACACCACGTGATTGTCCTGATCTGATTGCAGGATTTCGATGTCATATGCCGTCTTGATTCTGCCAATCACCGCCCGTCTGTTTTCCTGTTCTCCGATTATCTGATCTATACTCAACGCCAACTGTACCTCTTTTCATATCAGTGTTTTACAGCGCTGCATCCCGGACAGCCCTCACAGGAACGCGCGGACGCTTCTGTAGCTGCCTCCATCGTCGCCATCTCTCTTGGGCTGGTAAGCAGGCATATTGCCTGCGCGGAAATGCCTTTTCCCTCTCCTGTAAAGCCGAGTCCCTCCTCTGTCGTCGCCTTCACGCTGACTTGTTCCATACAGATGCCCAGCGCCCCGGCGATATTTTCACGCATCTGGTCAATATAGGGACGCATCTTTGGCGCCTGCGCGATGATCGTCGCGTCGATATTTTCGATATAAAACATGTTTTCTGCTAACAGTTCACCGACTTTTTCAAGCAGTACCACGCTTGAAATCCCCTTGTAGGCGGGGTCTGTATCTGGAAAATGCTTTCCGATATCGCCGAGCGCAGCAGCGCCCAGCAGCGCATCGGCGACTGCGTGCAGCAGCACATCGGCATCTGAATGTCCCAAAAGCCCCAGTTCATATGGTATCGTCACACCGCCCATGACAAGTGCCCTGTCTGCCACCAGACGATGCACATCATATCCCATTCCTATTCTCATTCCAGTCTCCTAATTTTCGTATTTGTTTATGCCCACGCTGCCAGTCTTTTCTCCGCCAGTTTATCTTGCAGGAATCACCAGCCTGTCAAAGCCATCAAGGAGCTCCAGCACAATGTCAAAGAGCCTGTCGCAGTCCCCAGCCCTGACGCCCTCGATATTGAGCGGCATCTGGGGATCATGCAGCGACATGCGCAGCAGCAGCCAGCCCTTCACCTCATCGGTGTCAAAGGTGATGCGGATACCCTCGTATGAGTTTGGCGCAATATGGTATCCTCTCTCCTTTGCCCTCTCCTCAAAAGTATTCAGCGCATTCTTGCCATATACCTTAAAATCATCGCCCTGTATCTTAAAACGGTACTCCCTCTCCTCAAAGCCCTTCTCAAGCTTCTCAATAAAAGAAGCGAGCGCCTTGTTCTCCTTTGCTGCCTTTGCCAAGGCAATCAAAAGCTTCACTGCCATGTAAGCACCGTCATCAAGGAAATAATTCTCGCTGAGCGCCCCATGTCCTGACGTCTCGATGGCAAGCGGCGATACGACGCCCTCCTGATTCAGACGGATAGACTCATTGATGACATTCTTATATCCTCTCATATATCTGTGATGTTTCATGCCAATGCCTTCTATAAAACGGGACAGCCTGTCGCTGGTAACGGAGTCTGTCACGATCGTTCCGCCGGGATAATCCTCCGCAATAATCGCCGCCATCATGGCAATAATCGCGTCCCGGTTTACCTCATCACCGTTTGGCAGCACTGCCGACATTCTGTCCACGTCGGTGTCAAAGATAATGCCAAGGTCTGCCTTATTTGTGAGCACTGCCTGCCGTATTGCCTCCATTGCCTCCTTATTTTCAGGGTTCGGTATATGGTTTGGAAAATGTCCGTCCGGCTCTAAAAACTGGCTGCCTGAGGTGTCTGCCCCCAGCGGCTTCAATACCTTTTCCACAAAAAAACCGCCAGCGCCATTTCCTGTATCCACTACGATATGCAGTCCCGCAAGAGGTTTGTCATACTGCGCCGCATTGATGCTCTTCTTTATCTTCTCCTGCAAAAATCCACAATATACAGAAATGGAGTCAACTTTTTCCACACCAGACAAATCTGCGTCCACTTCTGTAAGCCCTGATGCAATCTCCAGAATCTTTGTGATATCGTCATGTTCTAAGCCGCCGTCCCTGTCAAAAAATTTGTATCCGTTCCTGTTAAATGGCAGATGGCTTGCGGTGATCATAATCGCCCCGTCAAATGCAAACTCGTCAAACACCGTCGTCATAAACATTGAGGGGGTTGAGACAAGTCCACAGTCATACACCTTTGCCCCCGCTGCCACAATGCCCTTTGCCGCTGCCGCAAACAGGCTGTCCGCTGTAATCCTTGAATCATGTCCAATTCCAATGCGCAGCGCATCTGGCTTCTTGCCCTTTTTCTCTGCAAGCCATCTGGCAAAACCGCCGCCAATCAGGTTTCCTGCCTCCTCAGTAAGATTCACCGCTTCCCCGGCAACTCCCTCGCACGCAATCCCGCGTATATCACTCCCGTTTTGAAGTTTCATCATATCAGCCATCTCGTATTCCTCCATATTAACCTATACAATCTGTTCGTCGCATCTGCCATGCTGTCCGCATCGCTTTACAGTTTCCAATATATCACAAATTACACAAAAAAGAAAGTTCACCCCGTTTATTTCTATAAAGTCTTTTGCGGCTGCTTTTAAAAAATCCGAAAATTTGTTCTATAATAAAGCTGGCTTTAAAAAAAGGAATTTGAATAGCATCACAAATTTCACAGATACTATGACATTATGAAAAAGAAAATGAACATACACCCATTTGACTACTACGCACTGCTTTTTTTCATAACTGCATTCGCCGGCTGGCTCTGGGAAGTCCTGCTCTACCTCATCACAGACCATACTTTTGTCAACAGGGGCGTCTACCGCGGGCCCTATCTGCCGATCTACGGCGTCGGCTGTGTACTCCTAATCCTGCTGTTTCACAGACTGCGGCGCCGGCCTGTGCTGGTTTTTGTGCTCTCCGGGGCTGTGTGCTCGGCTCTGGAATATGTGTCCGGCGTCTGGCTAGAACAAAAGTGGGGAGTCCGCTGGTGGGATTACAGCGGTCACTGGGGGAACCTTGACGGACATATTTGTCTTGCGAGCAGTATTGGCTTCGGGCTTGGCGGCACTCTGCTTATCTGCGTTTTTCAGCCCGTTTTCAACAGACTTTACCACCGCATGACCATCGGACTGCGCTTAACGCTGTGTATTCTGTTCTTGCTGGTCTTTATCGCAGATGCCGCTTACGCTGCCATGACGCCCAACACTGGAACAAACATTACTGCCTTCCTGCCCATAGTGCGGTGACTAATGTGCAGTAAACTGATGTTTATTTAAAAGGACGCTGCTTTATGACTTGCATCGTGTATTGACAGCGATTCGTTATTCTGCCCACTTATTAGTTTTGTTAATAAAATGTTTATTCATGCGTTCGTTGTGACAGCTAGACACGGTAAACGCAGGTTATAATTTTTTACAAAATTATTAGGGTATACAAAACCTCTAAATGCTTTAAATGCTTTAAATGCTCTAAATGCTCTAAATGCTCTAAATGCTCTAAATGCTCTAAATGCTCTAAATGCTCTAAATGCTCTAAATGCAATTTTGAGGCCTAAAAAGTAAAAATAATAGTTTTTGAGACATGAAAAATTAAAAATTCAACTTATCTATCTGTAAATTTTGTATAGACATACGTTTATTGTGGACAGCTAGATGAAAAAGCTTGTATTTTTGTATGAGATACGATACAATAATTATTGATTTTTAGTATATTTTATCACATTTAATAATGAAAGGCTTCAAACTACGGCATGATTTACGAATTATGTACTATAGTTCCATAAACACGAGTGTGAGAGTAAGAAAAAACGGAACTCAAATATCCAAAACATAGATAGTGGAAAACATGAATATACAAAATGCGGATATAGAAAATGTGGAAATAAATAATATGGAAAATATAGAAATAGAAAATATGGATATAGAAAAAGTGAAAATAGATAATATAGGTAAAAAAATATGGATAAGGTAATATCGAAAATTTAGATAATCAAAATTTAGAAATAGAAAATATGATAAAGAAAAAGTGAAAATCGGTAATATAGGTAAAGAGAATATAGATAAGGATAATATGGAAAATATAAATAATGAAAATATAGGTAAAGAAAATATGGAAACAGGTAATATCGAAAATTTAGATAATCAAAACATAGAAATAGAAAAAAAATATACGATCAAAAAACTGCCAGAAAATCTTGATCACTATCCCTGCAAAATAATCGAACAGGCATATTTAAACACGGCACCTGTTGTCCGTGTCCGCAAATCAAACGATACATACTATCTGACATACAAGGGAAGCGGGCTGATGGCGCGCGAGGAGTACAATCTTCCGCTCGACGAGGCATCATACCGCCACCTGCTCACAAAGGCAGATGGGAATATCATCTCCAAGAAACGGTATGTCATTCCTATCGAAAAGCCGCAATTCCAAAAAAATTTTGTTCCAGCCATAGAACCCGCGCTCTCCATAGAGCTTGATGTCTTTGCGCCGCCCTTTGCGCCGCTGGTTATGGCGGAGGTGGAATTTCCAAGTGTCGAGATGGCTGACGCTTTTATCCCGCCCGCATGGTTTGACGAGGAGGTCACAAATAATCCTGAGTACCACAACTCAGTCATGAGCCGGAAGCAGTTTTAGGACATAACATGCCCAATTTAAAATGTTTTCTGCAAAGCGCTACATAGCTGTCATTGGCGCCGAGCAGAATCTGTTCCCCGCTGCGCACAATACTATTTTGGTGAACACGTGCATTGCAGGTTGCCTTTTTACCACACCAGCAGACAGTTTTGATTTCCCGAATTGTATCCGCAATGGCAATCAGCCGCGCACTCCCCGGAAAGAGCTGGTTCTGAAAATCTGTGCGAAGTCCGTAGCACACGACTGGCACGTCCATAAAATCCACAATATCTGATAGGAAATTAATTTGTTCTACGGTGGCAAACTGCACCTCATCGACAATAATGCAGTGATACGTTTTGATTTCGTCCTCTGGCATATTCATCAGTTCGCAGAGGAGGATACACTCCTGCCTCAGACCAATTCTTGACTGAATAATCCGCTCACCATCACGGGTATCTGTTTCAGATTTGCATAAAAGCGCGCGCTGTCCTACCTCTTGATAGTTGAAATGTGTCATCAGTGCGTTGGCAGTCTTAGAGCTGTTCATTGTGCCGTAGTTAAAATATAATTTTGCCATGGGCGGTTCTCCTTTTTATGATTATGAATAGTATCGGCAATTTTTGAATATCAATTCTGTTTTGACTTATTGTAGTTAAAAATGAAGTTTTTATTTTATTGAACAAGAAAAATCAGAGAGAAGCTGGTTTAATTATTCCTCTCCGACCTCACCATCCTGCAAATACACACAAATGTTGAAAACGGTAAAATTCTCTATATGAAACATCCTTACATTTATTGATAAAGAGAACTCTATTTCGAATGCAGGCAGATATACTTTGTATTACTCTGAAAACTTTACCCCTAATCAGTTTTTCTTTAACATCAGCTCTATAATATTTCCCATATTATGCCTTTCCTTGTTCCTTTGCTTTTTTCAAAAGGTCATTCCAAAACTCTTTTTTCTGTTTCCTCCACACATCATCAGTAACATTTTTTCCTTCTTCAGCATAATGAAGAATAGAATAATTGTCTTTTGAGCGGTGTTCATTCTTTGACAAAATTGCCAACGGCGAGTCTGCTTTCTGACCTACATGATGAAGCTCATAAGACATCCCATCCTTATCAATTGGTGCCAGTCCCCACTTGGAAACTCTTTGCACATTAGTTCTCCCTTGACTATCCACCAAACTCCAATCAATTTCTCTTGTGAAAGCCCATTTACTAGGACTAAGTCTTGTTGGTTTTAAACCAGCAGTTTTATAAATATTATATTCATCATAAGAATGAATGGATTTAATAATGTCTAACGGCCACTTTGTTTCTCTCTGAATCCTCGCAGCTTTGTTCATTGTCAATCCATTTGCAGTAGCACCTTTAAGTGAAATAGCCTCACTACCACCCCCCATAATTGCTCCAGTAATTGCCCCCCACTTAAATCCTTCTCCAGCCGCTTCAGCACCAGCTTTCATTGCCTGTTCAAAATTTTCTGTTTCATACCCCTTCGCTATAACAGCAGCAGCAAAACTCATCGCACCAGATTCTAATGCAACTCTAGTTCCGGTTGTCGCAGATGCTGCAAAAATCATACTAACTGCCGGTGCTGCGGGTGCCGATACAACAGAAACCGTCACACAAATTAGAATAACTCCTGTTCCTACTATAACATCTTCTAATGTCTTAATATATACATCATCTGTCAATGTTTCCATTGGAACAGCACAGGTTTGACCATATTCTCCTAGTATAAATATATATTTTGTTCCTTGAAATTGTGCATCCAATTCAGCCACTGTATATCCAAAATAACGGTTTGCTTGTGAATTAGATGCAAGTGCCTCTATATATTCTTTGGGATAATATACCGCTTCAACATTCTCTACAAAATATTCTTCGCTATCCAACGCTCCGACAAGTTCTGTATACATATTATCTTCAATATATTGTAACATATTTTCGTCATCCAAGCCTTTTATGGATATATGTAATTCGTCATTTTCTGAAACAGTGTATTCAACACATTGTGTTTCACTACCTTCTATTTCAATATCTGCTTGCTCTGCCTCAGCAGTCTGAGTCACATCTATTACATTTATATCAGATGTAGCAGAACATGCTGTTAGCATCAAAGTGCATGTAAGAACCATTGCTATTATTCTTTTCATTCTACATCTGCCTCCTTCGTAACAGTTTCTTTTTTCTTTCTCATTTTCAATGCAAAAACAATACTCTGAAAAACAATTATAGCAATAATCACAGGAAGAACAAATCCATCATTCTTATTTTGTTTCTGCTCATCAATCACCATCTCATTCGGTTCATCCAACTGTTCCACATTTTTTTCAGTATTAGATGTTTCTTCAGTATCTGACTCTATTTCAGTAGTTACTTCGTTCCCTATTTCAGTATCTTCTTTATTAGATTCCTGTGCATAATCTGAAATATACCCATTTTCATCAATAACCGCCCCTGCTGCTAAACGCTCATTGATTTCACTGATAGATATTTCGTTGACTATATGAGCCTTGAGAATATCACTATTACCAACATACACTCGTTTTTCAACACTATCTCCTGTTGCCAGATTTTTTACTGTAACAGTATAAATCCCTTCATCCTTATAATATCTTCCTTCTTTTGCCACACCAGAAAATTTTGTATCTTCTACTAAACCATCTAAGCTTTCTGATAAAACCTCTCGTTTGATGGAAATAGACAAATACTGCGAATTAGCAACATCAATATAAAAACCATTCTCTGCAACATTCGCGTTTGTAATGAACTGATTCGTATCAACATCTCTTATAAAAGCTGAAATATCTCCATTTCGTACTTTAAACTTGAAAAATACTCTGTAAGTTAATGTCTTTGTTGTAGTTGTTCCAAAGACAAACGGTTTATCATAATGCAATTGATAGTCCAAGGCAACCTCGTAATCGCCTTCTTCAAACAAATCAACCCTCGTATTTGCACCCACTGTTGCAGATGCCTCAAGATAATTTGTATAAATAAAACGCTCTTTCTTATTATTCTTATCTGATTTGCGAATAATAAGTGCTCCTCTTCCAAAATCTTCAATAGTAGGAGTTCCAAAGTAAATATCTGAACCTGATGATATGTATTCAACCTCTACATCTGTTCTTCCATTACATTTGTTCAGGTCATGTTCCAGACTAAACCAAAGTGCTGCCTTATCTCCCGGAACTTTTAAAAATATCGGAACATCACCATCATATGTTACATCTGTATAACCACTAACATAAAATTTACCTAATGTCCAATCGTTATGTGGATCGTCACTCTGCATCGCCGTAGGATTTTTAAATCCGTCTTGGCTATCTACTCTATAAACATCACTAAATTCATATGCATCTGTTCTATTCAATTTTTCCGTCTGATTCACATTCGGATCATAAACATAAAATTCATAAATCTCTAATCGTTCTTTTTGTTCTGTATTTTTTAGCTCTACAAATAAAACCTTTGATGGTTCTACAGTTCTCTCTAATTTATATGCAACAATAATTCTGTAATAGCAGCCTGCTATAACCTGTACATTTGTTGTTTGATAAAATGCATTCATCTGCTCACCATTCATAGTGCGCTTGTTTAGAGTATCTGTTTTTTCGTAAATATCTGTTTCGGCTGCAACATTTATCCATGTATTTCCATCTTTTGATGTCTGTACGATGATAGCTCCAGAACCAATATTCTCCACTAAATTCATACTATCTACAACTTTTGTTTTGTCCGTTATAATATGCCAATCTTGTTCCTTCTTCGGTTGAAAAAGAGCTGTACCAAAATTTGTATCTGCCATAATCTTTAAATTTCCAGAATCAACTGCGTAACTTACAAACCCATTTTCTGTAGAAACTTCAGAAATATCTCCACTCAAATAAAATCTACTTGCTTTGTCAGAAACCGATTCTGCTTTGTTAATCTCATATTTATCTTTTTCTCCAAGATCATAGACTTTTCCTGTCAATATTTTCTTTTCTTCTGCTGCATATGTATCAAAGAAATTTACAATAAAGGTCCCCACTAAAATCATGATCATACCCATCAGAATAGCAATTCTTCTCATAGATTAACCCTCCCCGCTAAAGACTAATTTCCCTTAGCTACTTTTCTCTTAATGTTCTTTTAAAATCCTACAATATGAAATGTTCAACAAACCAGTTTTCTTACAAGCATTTCACATAATTATACTCTACTATTCTATACTTTTCTACAAAAACTTACATTAGCAGAATATATGTACTTCCCTTATACTCCTGCTTTGATACTAATTTCTTTCAACGTAACCTTCTACAATTATAATAAACGCCTTATGTTCTGCACACAAAGTACCGTAAATATTTTCATAATAATCTCCATTTCTCCACCAAGTCGATGGCACAAATAGTAATGAAAGTCATTTAATTCTCCACGTTAATAAAAAAATTTCTTAATGAAACTACATTACAAAACACGGAAAGGTGAATCGTTAAAACTTTCTTCGGTTTTAGACAACATAATAATCACCTCGCTTTTTTCATATCTTACAATTATTCAACCATCACTCTTTTATAGTTTACTGCAAATGTGACAGAATCTGACACCCTCATAAGAAATCAACATATGAGGGGTTTTCTTTTTCCCCCTAACTGTGATATGATAAATAATAGAGTAGCAGCTTGTTTCTTCTGCAAAGATCTATACATTAAAATTTTAGCCCAAAGGAGATTTTATGAACAATTTTCTAATGAAGCCCAAAATTGATTTCGCATTTAAAGAAATCATGAATGACGAAAAAGCCCGCACCGGATTTCTGGCTGCTGTACTGCATCTGGACCCGGCAGACATCAAATCAACCCGTATACTCAACCCTTACCTGCGCCAAACACATGCAGATGACAAGCTAGGTATTCTCGATGTTAGGATTCTGATGAATGACGATACGGAGATTGACACCGAGGTCCAGCTTTCTGAATTAAAAGTATGGTCTGACCGTTCCCTGTTCTATGCTGCTAAAATGTATACAGACCAGATCAAGCCGGGACAGAAATACAACGTGTTTAAAAAATGTGTGAGCATCAGCATCCTCGACTTTATACTATTCGAAGATGAAAACGATTTTTACTCCTGCTTCCACATTTTAGAGGACACACGCCACTTCAAGTACACGGATAAGATGGAGTTCCATGTCATAGAACTGCCTAAACTTCCCGCGGAGCTGAAAGAAAACAGCAGCCGTGTCGAGTTGTGGGCTAAATTTATTAATGCCGAAGAAACGGAGGAATTTAACATGATTGCTGAAAAAGACCCTTATATCCAAAGTGCCTATGACCAGTTGCAACGAATCAGCCAAGACGAGCAGAAACGTTTCGAATACGAAGCGAGAGAGAAAGCTATTCTTGATTACAACCAAGGCATGTACGAAGCAGAACAGCGTGGTGAAAAGCGTGGTGAGCAGCGTATTCGGAATACAGCCCGTAAACTCCTATCTTTAGGAGTAGATGTCAATATTATTGCAGAATCAACTGACTTATCCATTGCAGAAATCGAAGCTTTAAAAAAGGACATAGTTTAATGCTAACTTACGAAAATGGTGTATGTATAAACCCTACTAATGCTCTTGTACCGTACATACTACAGGAGATATAAAAATAAGAAGGTGCAGATACTTTTGACGAAATCTGCGCCTTTTTATTTTTCCAGCATTTAAATCCTGCGTTGTCACTGCGCAGGCAAATACAATATTTTTGTTCCTTACAGTGCCTAAGATTGCTGATTTTTCAAAGAAAGCTTTACGATAGTCTCCACATTCGCCGTCTGCGGAAACTGATCGACTGCCACCACTCTCTCCATTCGGTACCCGCCGTCCAGCAGCGCCTCCAAATCCCGCGCAAGGCTTGTCGGCTTGCAGCTTATGTACACGATTCTGTCCACCTGATACTCAATAATCTTCTTTAGTGCCTTGGGATGAATCCCGTCGCGCGGCGGGTCAAGCACAATAAAATCTGGCTTATCCTCAAGTTCATCAAGTACCTTGAGCACATCTCCCGCAATAAATTCACAATTCTCTAAGCCATTTAATTTTGCATTTTGCCGTGCTGCCAAGACAGCCTCCTCCACAAGCTCCACGCCAATCACCTTCTTGGCAACAGGCGCTAAGATCTGTGCGATTGTCCCCGTGCCGCTGTAAAGGTCAAATATGGTCTTGTCCCGCTTTCCGCCCCCGGAAATATCGCCAAGGAAGTCCCGTGCTGTTTCATACAGCACTTCGGCGCCTAAAGTATTTGTCTGAAAAAAGGAAAATTGGGAAATCTTGAAACGAAGCCCTAACAACTCCTCATAAAAGTAATCCTGACCATATAAAATAACAGTCTCATCACTTTGTACCACATCTGCCAGCGAATCATTCTTTGTGTGAAGCACGCCTGTTATTTTTCCATCTAAAGGCAGCTTTAGCAACTGTGCCACCAAAGGCGCTAAATCATGTGTTTCCTGTGTGCTCGTGACAAGTGCGATTAACATTTCACCTGTTTTTTGTGCCTTTCTGACAAGCAGATGCCTCAGATAACCCTCATGGCGTATCTTATGAAAATAACTACTGTTTTGTTGTGAAAAATAATCCAGCACGCAAGACAGTACCCTTCTGTAATCCTCGTCCACTATACAGCAATCTCTGACGGACACAATATCATAAAAACTCCCCCGCTTATGCATTCCCAGTGCGAGCGGTCCATCTCTGTACTCATCTCCAAAAGAAAATTCCATCTTATTCCTGTAAGCACGCTGCACGGGACTTTCCTTGATTCCCTCAAAGATTAGGTTGATATAGGACGCTGCCTCGGTCTGGATTTCGTCTAATAACATCTGTTTTTCAAATGCAGGCTGCAATAATTTCCGCACTTGGCTTTCTTTGAGTTCAAGCTGCTTTTCATAAGGAACATTCTGATAAGCACATCCCCCGCAGGCCGCAAAATGCGGACAACCTGACTCCTGTTCATAGGGTGCCTTTTCAAGCACCTCGAGCAATCGTCCCTCTGCTTTCCCTTTACGTTTTTTATTGACCAAAAAAGAGACCTTCTGTCCGGGTATCACATTTTTTACCACGGCTGTCTCCTCCTCGAATCTGATGATTCCCTTGTTCGGAAACTCTACACGCTCTACAACGCCCTCATAAATCTGTCCTTTTTTCATAACACCCTCCACCGTAAACAAAATGAGGGTGCTGTATTGCCAGCACCCTCCCAACCATTATTTTACCGTTGTGTACTCATCTTCCTTTGCAGGCTCCTGCTCTTCTTCGTCCTCTTCATCATCGAAAAAGTCGTCCTCAAAGTCATCGTCAAATTCGTCATCAAAATCATCAAGGTAATCAGGTGTCATATAACGGTATACCGCATATGCGATGGCAGCTACAGCAGCTACAGCGCCAATCACTGCAAGTACCCAGAGCACTGTGTTCCCTTTCTTTTCATTGTCTTTTTTGAGATCACTCTTTGCGCAGTATTTACTGAGGATATCATTGCTCACTAAATTCTTGTCCTGTAGATAATCCACTAATTCGTCCCACTTTCTCATCTCAAAAGCCCCTTTCGTTTCTTAGTATATAAATTACAATATATATATAATATCACTTATCTGTCAATTTTACTACCTTTTTATCTGGAATTTTTTCACAAATTTTCCAAAATTCATCATGGACAGGGCCGTGAACTATATTTTCTTGAGTTTTGCAAAGGCAGCGTACATAATTTTGTTGCCATATGCGTCAAAATCCACGGTCACTTTGTAATCCCTCGTGTCCTGAACAACATTCAAGACTGTGCCGTCACCATATTTGATATGACGCACGCGGTCCCCTGTACCATATCCCAGACCGTCCGCGGCAATCGCCGGTGCGCCTTTTGTCAGTCCCTCCAGCGATTTTGCTATGTATGGCTTGTTCGCTGCGGGCGTCTCCTTCTTCTTGGCAACCGCCTTAGGACGGGAAATCAGAATCTCCGATAAATCCTTTTTGGCGCTGGACGGCGCCGCCGCTCTCACAGCAGACGGCTGTGTGCTGCGGTTTCCTGCACTGGACGGCACTGTCGTCCTTGCGGCTGCTGGCTGCATGGTGCGGTTTCCTGCGCTGGACGGCGCTGCCGTCCTTGCGGCTGCTGGCGGTGCGGTACGGTTTCCTGCACTGGACGGCGCTGTCGGTTTCCGGGCGGGCGCGAGCACCTGCTCAGCTGCCTCCCAGTTATTGCGCGGCTTGTCAAACACCATATCGCTCAATGCCTCCCGCTGTATTGTTTTACTGCCAGTTCCCCCGCCAGTCTGAAAAGGTTTTGCCTTGAACAGATTCCGCTCATAGGAATCACGCTCATATGCCATCTCATCCCAGCGGTTCACACCGGGTATCTTGCTGTCAAGCAGCTTGTCCGGTATTTCCCGCACAAAGCGGCTGACCGCATTGTACTGCATCTCTCCTCTGATCATGCGCGACTTTGCATAAGTGATGGTCAAATCCTCCTTGGCGCGCGTGATGCCCACGTAGGCGAGACGCCTCTCCTCCTCAATCTCCTCTGGGTCCTCAGAAATGATTGTCATATAACTTGGAAAAATGCCGTCCTCTAGTCCTGACAAATATACATTGGCAAACTCCAGTCCCTTTGCGCTGTGAAGCGTCATCAATAACACTCGGTTGTCATCTTTGTTTACCGTGTCGATATCTGCCACAAGCGCCACTTCCTCAAGGAATGCGGAGAGCGTAGCCTCCTCTCCCAGCGCTTCCCGCTCCATCTCAAAGCTCACCAGCTTGGTAATCAGCTCATCAATGTTGTTTATACGGTCTTGGGCGTCCTCATCGTCCGACTCCTCAAGTTCCTTTATATAGCCTGTTGTTTCTATAACATCTGTTATCAAATCCTCGAGAGATCCCATCTGCATTTTTGTCCGAAACATGCGGATCATCGTTGCAAAATCGCGCATTTTATCTGTTGATTTGCTCTTTCCCAGCGCTGAGATCTCATCTACCTGCTGTAGCGCCTCATAGAAGCTCAGCCCCTTATGGTCTGCGTAATCCTGAACCTTGGTGATGCTCGCCGCACCGATACCGCGTTTTGGCACATTGATGATGCGCTTTACTGCAAGATCATCTTTTCCGTTGTCAATCGTCTTTAAATATGCAAGAATATCTTTGATCTCCTTGCGCGCATAGAAGTTTACCCCTCCTACTACATCATAGGGAATATTCAGCGCAATAAAACTCTCCTCCAGCAGACGCGACTGGGCATTTGTCCGGTATAACACTGCACAATCCCTGTAGTCACTTACAAGCTCCCGCTTCTTGCGTTTAATATCACCCGCTATGTATTCTGCCTCCTCATAGGCATTGTCAAACGCCCTGAAATGAACACGGTTCCCAGTGCCATTGTCCGTCCACAATGCTTTGGATTTTCGTCGGATATTATTACTGATCACTGCATTTGCGGCATCTAAGATTGTCTGTGTAGAGCGATAATTCTGCTCTAGCTTGATCACCGCCGCCTCTGGATAAACTTCTTCAAAATCAAGGATATTTCTGATATTTGCCCCGCGGAATTTATAGATCGACTGATCGTCGTCCCCCACAACACAGAGATTCCTGTCCCGCTGCGCCAACAGCCGGATCAGCTCAAACTGTGCGGTGTTCGTATCCTGATACTCATCAACCATGATATATTGAAAACGGTTTTGATAATTTTCCAGCACTTCTGGACAGCGCTGAAAAAGTTCTACAGTCTTTACGATCAAATCATCAAAATCAAGGGCGTTATTTTTTTTCAGCGTGAGCTGATACTCCGCATAGGCGGCTGAAATCTTCTTTTTTAGATAATCGCCCGCCGCCGACATCTCATACGCTGTCGTCGAGATTAAACTGTCCTTCGCGGAGGAAATTGCGCCCAGTATTGTCTTTTCTTTGAGCATCTTGGTGTCGATGTCCAGTTTTTTGCACACATCCTTCATGACGCTCTTGGCATCGTCCGTGTCATAGATCGTAAAGCTGTTGTCAAACCCCAGCCTGTCAATATGCCGCCTGAGTATCCGCACACAGGTTGCGTGAAATGTAGAGACCCAGATACTCTCCGCACCATAGCCCACAATGTCGTTTACCCTGTCGCGCATCTCGCCCGCCGCCTTGTTTGTAAACGTGATCGCCAGTATATTCCACGGATTCACACCCACACTTTCTATCAAATAGGCAATGCGCTTTGTGAGCACGCTTGTCTTGCCGCTGCCTGCACCTGCAAGAAGCAACACAGGACCGTCCGTCGTAAAAACACCTTTTCGCTGCTGTTCATTCAATGTATCATAAAGTCCCATCTTCGAAATCCTTTCCCGCTAAACCAATTTATCTTCCCAATTATACCATTGAAGCCCCGCCGTTGCAATTCTTTTCTGCAATCACCTGTTTTGGTTTTCACGCATATGATACTCATAACAATCTATCAGTAAGGGGATTCGTATGAAAAAGTTTAAACCACTCTCAATACTTTTGACGATAGTCCTTGTCATCTCCATTCTCGCCAGCGGGTGCGGAGAGAAGCCGGAGTCCGGCGGACAGGCAAAAAAAGTAACACTCAACGAAGTTGCACACTCCATCTTCTATGCACCCATGTATGTCGCAATCGAGGAAGGGTACTTTGCCGCGGAGGGCATCGACCTTGAACTTGTGACAGGATACGGTGCAGACAAGACCATGACAGCTCTCCTGACCGGCGAGGCGGATATCGGTTTTATGGGCAGTGAAGCATCTATATATACTTATTTGCAGGGCGCTCAGGATTATGCCGTAAACTTCGCCCAACTGACACAGCGCGCCGGCAACTTCCTTGTGAGCCGCACGCCGATCGACGATTTTCACTGGGATAACCTGAAAGGAACTTACGTTCTTGGTGGGCGCAAAGGCGGCATGCCTCAGATGGTCTTTGAGTATATTCTCAAAATGAACCAGATTAATCCCGACACGGACCTCACGATTGATACCAGCATCGACTTTGGTTCCACCGCGGCAGCTTTTGCAGGCGCCAAAGAAGGCGATGCTGGATATGCGGACTTCACCGTTGAGTTTGAACCCCATGCAACCTCGCTTGAAACCCAGCAAAAAGGATATATCGTCGCCTCTCTCGGCGTTGATTCAGGCTATGTGCCCTACACCGCCTTCAGTGCCAGAAAGAGCTATATCGAGGAAAATCCCGATGTCCTGCTCTCCTTCACCAAAGCACTCCAGAAGGGCATGGATTATGTCGCAAGGCATTCTGCCGATGAAATAGCAAATGTTATCAAACCACAATTCCCTGAGACGGAGCTTGAAACAATCACCACCATCGTGACGCGTTACCAGACACAGGATACATGGAAAGAAGATTTGATTTTTACCGAGGACAGCTTCACCCTCCTGCAAAACATTCTAATGGAAGCCGGAGAACTCGAAAACTATGTATCCTATGATGATTTAGTAACCAAAACCTTCGCGGAGAAGGCAAAATAAAGACAACAGCAAAAGGGAATATCAGAAAATTTCTGACATTCCCTTTGTCATTCATGCTGCTATCCCACACACAGCATCATATTCTTCTCTGTCCTGACGCCAAACAAGCCCACGCCCCGCACGGAAACATGATAGACTCCCTGTTGGTTCAGATCATACCTGCCGGAGATATCCAATGTGTACTCACCCAGCTCGCAGATATCTCCCTCAGCATTCATCAAGCCGATTGCCTTGTAAATATCATGCTGCGATGCCCCCAGCGGCAGTCTCAGCACCTCATCTGCCACGTTGTCCGTCAGATACAGTGTCGGCCGGATCTGGTTCCAAGGATTCTTAGGGTCGGTATCCGTCGGGTCCCACTTTCTCATCGGATTGTCCGCCGTCAGCTTCATCTCGGTAGGTTTGCCAAGCGGTCCCGGATTCTCAGGGTCATCATACACGACCACCTCCGTGCCCTTTTTACAATTATCATAAATCCACTTGGCATCCGCGCACGTCAGGCGCACACAGCCAAGAGAGGCGTCCTCGCCGAGCAGATTGTACTGTTCCCACTCCATATTCCCGGCATTGCGGGTATAATACGGTATCGAATGAAACATGATTCCTTTATTAAAACGAACAGCGTAGTGACCGTAAGAGCCGTCCACCATCAGCCGCCACTTGTAATAGTTGCTCGTCTTGAAGGTGCCAAGCGGTGTCTCGTGGCCTTCCCTGCCGCACGAACTTACAAATGCTTTGACAGGAATGCTAAACTCGCCGTTGGCATCTTTTTCATAGACTGTCACACAGTTTGCCGCACGATTGACCATAATCTTGTAGGACGGTTTTGTATCCTTTGCGTGCGCTGTCAGTTTGCTGCCCTCAGATCCCACGCCAAGACACACGCATAAAGCCAGACACCATGCCACCAATCTCCTCAAAAATAAAGCCTTCAAATTCCTTCTCAACTTTGATTCCCTCCTCTGACCAACAGTCCCTTACACAGATTTTTCCAAATAACGACTTCCATATTACACTATTTCCCGACAGATTTCAATAAAAAAACACCCTAACAGGTGTTTTTTAAGAAATTCTTATGAAAATGGTACGAAGCCTGCGCCGTTGAGCTGGTCTCTCAAACGGTTCTGCACTCCCATCATACCGATGGTATCATTTAAATAGGAAGCATAGTCTGATCTCCTGCCCTCGTCCTTCTGTGACAGCATACTCTCCTGCATCTCAAGCATCTCGGCAAAATCATTGCTGACGGAGCCTTTAGGCGCCTCTAACTCGCCGTAATCCTTTACGTATAAATTCTCGTTCTTCTCCTCAGAAGCGATGACGAGCGGTCTGCCAGATCTGCCGCTGTTCTGCTCAATCTTTTGAACCGCATTCATGCTGTAAGGATTGCCGTGAATAGATGAAATTCTATAACCGCCAAGCCCTGAAAATCCTGCAATTGCTGATATTCCCATAAAACCTTCCCCTTTCTTTATTATCATTGTCGATGCCGCCCATGGCGGCCCAAATAATAGTGTACTGCATCAGAAGCAGTTTTCACACTATTATTTTATTATAAAACGATTGTCAGACAATTTCAACAGATTTTACTTATTATTGTCCTCTTTTATTATCCTCTTTTTGTTCTGCCCTAAATCCATCCACTTTGAGCTCATCAATCAGCTTCTCGATTAACAGTTTTTTCATATACACGTCAAAACTCAGAAAACATATGAAGGAAAATAGTTTTAAAAATTCTCTGTTCTCCTCGGGGGCGTCCTCAAATGTCCCCATCGCGCACTCATATTCTGCGATCACATGCTGCTTGAGCGCCTCAATCTGGTCATATCCTACCTGAAAAACCTCCTCGTAAACCGACTGTATGTCAAACGCTTCGTCCTTGTGGAAAAATTTCTCTGTAACAGGGCCTAGCAGCGTCTGAATATCACTGATGGACAAAATGCCCTTATAATAATAAATGAAAATCAGTACCAGAATGTGCTCCCTAGAATATTTTTTCCTGACAGGCGGCGGCAGGAGGTCATTCTTCGCATAATTGTTAATCATGGTCTTGGTCATCACCTTGTCATCGCCGGGATAGCGCGTCGTCTTGCGGAAATTCTTGTCCATGAACGTCGTCACCTGATCCATATACAGATCTATATTGGGGATATCGGAAGATTTCACATAGCTGATTCTATCAAAACTATCCATAATACTGTTTAATAAATTTTTTGTATCTATATGCATATGCACTACCATGCCTTTCACTATATATAAGTTGTACATTTTTTCTAATTATATAGTATTCAATACTACTTATCAAGACCAATGACTATTTTTCTTTACACTCCTTGTCAAATATGTTAGAATATTTAAAACAGTAAAACTTTACAGCAATAAAGTTTCTTTACAGCAACAAAGTTTTAATTGGGAGGAAGGACCATGAACAAAAAGATTAAAACTGATTCTGTAGACCATCTGATTGATGCATTGTTATGTCTCAAAACCAAGGAGGAAAGCTATAACTTTCTGGAAGATCTGTGCACCATCAATGAACTGCTCTCGCTCTCTCAGCGTTTCGAGGTGGCTACCATGCTGCGTGACCATAAAACATATCTCGAGATTGCAGAAAAAACAGGCGCCTCAACCGCAACGATCAGTCGCGTCAACCGTTCGCTCAATTATGGAAGCGACGGCTATGAGCTGATCTTTGAACGGCTCGCCGCCAAACAAAACGAAGAATAGCGCAGAACGTGTGCATGAAAACAGAACCCGGGCTTCCGGGTTCTGTTTTTAACCATATGTCTCCATCAGGCTCAGCGGGTCAATAAACCGTTCATTCTCGATAATCTGATACCCCAGCGTCTCATGTCCCGCCTCCATATCAAACAGCACTGTCGTGTTTGTGACAGTCTCCCCCTCCTTCACCTTTGGGCTTGTACCATTTCGGTATACCGAGTAATATCCATTGCCGTGATTGACCATCACAATAAATCCCACCGCATCATCTCCAGCAATCGAAGAAACTTCGCCATTGGCAGTTGCAATCACGCTCACGCCCGGCGACGCCTGAAATACTGCAATCGGGTTTCCGTCAAGCTCTGTCTCGCTCTCGCTGTAGGACGCAGAGCCCTTCACTGGATAACCAGTAGGAATATAAGATTTTGCAATTTCTGCCTCCCTCTCCTGCTCTTTCTGCACTTTGCCATTGACCGTATCGCTCAATATCACGACTTTCTCCTGTAGTTCTTCATTCTCTACCTGCATTGCCGCATTCTGCCCGGAGAGCTCGTCGAGCTGCCCCTTCAGTTTCAGCACTTGAAGATTGGATTCCTCCAGCTCTCCTGCTACGATAAAACAGTATGAAAGCGCCGTGATTGTCACAAAGACAACTGCCATAAAAAATATCACCAGTACCCCCAGACTCACCGAAAATTTGACTGCCTGAGTATCCTTGTCTGGCACAAACAGTACATGATAGCGGACTTTTTCTTTTTTCATTTTCCTCATACCTCCCCAATGGCAATATTTTAACATAAAAAAATTCTAAAATAAAGGATAAACAAAAAATAAAAAGACAACATCATGTATTTACATTTGAATTTTGCTGTGATATCCTATTAATGTTGCGGTATGGACACAACACCTGCCGCACTGAATATTTTTTGGAGGTATCTACTCATGAACAAAGGAACAGTAAAATGGTTCAACAATCAGAAAGGTTATGGCTTTATCTCTGACGAAGCTGGTAACGATGTATTCGTCCACTACTCAGGACTTGTGATGGACGGGTTCAAATCACTTGATGAGGGTGCCAATGTCGAGTTTGAAGTTGTCAATGGCGAAAAAGGACCACAGGCAGTGAACGTGACCAGAGTATAAGATTGCTTATAGATGATATAAAATCAGCGATTGTGTTACGGGATTCAAATCTACAAAAAATCTTCGTGAGATTTCTCACGAAGATTTTTTATTCTGCACACCTTCGAATCACTTCCTCCAGCAGAAGGCTGCCGCCAAAGATTTCCAGCGCACTTCCGACTGTCACATGGATTCTGCCGCCGCCAAACGTTCTAAGCAGCCCGATATCCTCGTAGCTGTGCACGCCGCCGGCGTAGGTGATTGGTATTTTGGATAGCCCTTCGCCACTTTGGGACCACGCGCCGAGCTGTCTGACCAGCGCCTCCTCGATTCCCTGATTTTTTCCCTCTACGTCAACCGCATGAATCAGAAATTCATCACAGAAGCCTGCGAGCAGATTAAGCGTATGACTGTCAACCTTCTCCTCTGTAAAATTCTGCCAGCGGTCTGTCACAATATAATACGCGTCTCCCCGCTTTCTACAGCTCAAATCCAGCACCAGATGTTCTCTGCCGACAGTACGGCAGAGCTTCTCTAAGCGTTCCATATGGATATGTCCGCCATAAAATACATAGGAAGTCACAATCACATGCGATGCGCCCGCCTCCAGAAAAAAGGCTGCATTCTCCGCATGAATACCCCCGCCGACTTGGAGTCCGCCGCGATAGGCGCCAAGCGCACTCACCGCCTGCGCTTTCGTCTGTTCGTAATATGGGCTGGATTCAGGATTGAGCAGGATAATATGCCCGCCTTTAAGCCCTTTCTCCTGATATAATTTAGCATAGTACGCTGCGTCCGCTGCCGCCACAAAGTTTTCTACAGCCTCGTCATTTTGATCTGCAAGCGAACTGCCCACAATCTGCTTGACCTGCCCGTTGTGCAGGTCGATACATGGTCGAAATTCCATTGAAGCCTCCATACGAACCGCAAATTATCCGATTACGTCCTTCATATCATATCTGCCTGCGGGTTTCCCGCTGAGAAATTTTGCCGCCTGAACTGCGCCTTTTCCAAACAATGCCTTGGAATATGCCCTGTGTGAAAATGTGATCACCTCGTCCTCGCCAGCAAAAATCACATCATGGTCGCCCACAATCGTACCGCCCCGCACGGCGCTGATACCGATTTCTTTGTCTGTGCGCTTTGCCCGCACTTGGCTTCTGTCATAGACATACTCATACGCGTTGTCAAACTCCTCGTTGATGCTGTCCGCAAGTGCAAGTGCTGTGCCGCTCGGCGCATCGACCTTCTGATTATGGTGTTTCTCGACAATCTCTATATCAAAGCCAGCAGGAACCAGCACCTCTGCCGCCGCCTTCAGGAGCTTGAGCAGCATATTGATGCCAAGGGACATATTTGCGGACTTGAGGACTGCCACTTTCTTCGATGCCTCCTCGACATGTGCAAGCTGCGTCTCAGAAAGTCCTGTCGTGCAGAGCACACAGGGCGTCTGATGCTCGACACAATAATCGAGCAGCGCGTCAACTGCCTGCGACACACAGAAGTCTATCACTACATCTGCTGCAATATCACACTCTGCGATGCTGTGAAATACAGGATATGTATTCTTGATATGATCGGAAGCATCCACCCCTGCGACAATCTCAATCTCGGGGTCTGAGGCGATGATGCCAGTGATCATCTGCCCCATTTTCCCGTTGCAGCCGTGCATTATCACTTTTGTCATGTTTCTATTTCCTTTCTTATCTATCGTTTTCTCGTTTATTCTCTGCCGTATTAGAGAATGCCGTAATTTTTCATCGCCTGCTCTAACTTTGCAGCCGTTGCGTCCTCCATGTCTGTCAGTGGTCTCCTGAGCGTTCCCGCCTCAAGGCCCATCAGATTCATCGCTTTCTTGACAGGAATCGGATTCACCTCGCTGAACAGCGCGCTGACCAGTTCAATCGCCTCAAGCTGTAAGCGGGCGCTCTCCTCCACTTTTCCCTCAAAATATTTCGCACAGATATCATGTGTCTGCTGCGGCGCGATATTGGACAGCACAGAGATCACGCCCTTTGCGCCCAGCGACAGAAACGGAACAATCTGATTGTCATTGCCGGAATAGACATCCACTTTTCCCTTTGCGAGCGCCATAAGCTTTGCGTACTGGATAAAGTTATCCGTCGCGTCCTTCACGCCCACGATATTTGCCTCCTCCTCGCACAAGGATACAATCGTCTCTGGCAGCAGATTCACGCCGCCGGTTCTGCCCGGAATATTGTAGAGAATCATAGGAATCTCAACCGCCTGCGCAATCAATTTAAAATGCTCTTTTAAACCCTTCTGTGTCGCCTTGTTGTAGTACGGTGTGACCACCAGCAGTCCATCGGCGCCAGCCTTCTGCGCTTCCTGTGAGAGATAGATTGCCGTCTGGGTGCAGTTTGAGCCTGTTCCGGCAATCACCGGCACTCTCTTTGCCACCTGCTGCACGCAGAAACGGATACACTCAATATGCTCCTCGTGTGTCAGAGTTGACGCCTCACCTGTCGTACCGCAGACGATAATCGCGTCCGTATTGTTTGAGATCTGAAACTCGATCAGCTTTGCAAACGCCTCGTAATTCACTTCTCCGTCTGGTTTCATCGGTGTGACAATCGCGACACCTGCTCCTTTGAATATAGACATAATGTAATCCTCCTTAAATTCTTGAATTAACATATTTTCACAAAAAGATAGCACAAAATAAGAAAAACCGATCGTCTAATCAATAGACAGTCGGCATCATATGCTTACGAATCTCCATCTGCCGGTCTGCGCCCGGCGCGGCTGAAAATGATAGCTCTCCATCTGTTGATGACAGTCATACGGCTCTTAACCGTATGCCCAAGCAGCAAACCCTCAGGCGGCTCACCGCTTTCGGCGTCCTTTCCTTTTCCTTCTCCTTAACAGCGCCTGACACCTCATAAAAGGTACTGATAAAGAACGCAACCTCTACCTGAATTTTCTCTTATTTTTTTATTATATAACCTTCGCCACCCACTGTCAACCGCAAAATCAAAGATTCATCGTCCGTAAATCCCTATGCGCCAACAAAGGAGCCGCAAAGCTCCTCTGTTCAGACAACTTCAATTTTAAAGATCTCATCTGCCAGCCTGCGAACCTCCTCATTGAGCCGTATCCCTGTCAGAATGATATCCACATCTTCACTCCTCGCCTCCAGAATGTGTTTTAAATCCTCGATCGTAATGATGCCATTATCAATCAAGCCAAGCACCTCATCCAGAATTAACAGACCGCATTCCCCGGTTGTGAGGACCTTTTTGGCAAAATTCAGACCATTTTTGATGTTATAGATCTCCTCCTGTTTGTGTTTGTCAGAAAGCTGTGCAAACTCCTCCTCGCTCTTCTCAAAGCGGAAGATTTTGATCTCTGGCTCCATTCTTTTTAAAAACGCCTCGTTCTGATAACTTTTCAGGAAATTGATGATTACCACATCTCTGCCCATGCTTGCCATCTGTACCGCCCTGCCAAGGGCAGCGGCAGATTTGCCGTGACCTTCCCCGCTGTACACCTGTATTAAACCTTTTTCCATTGATCTATACCTTATGTCCTTTCCAGATATGAACAATTATCGCTTCGAACATGATAGCATAACATATAGGATATTGCAAGGTTCTTTTATGTTTTGCTGCTGTTATGCCTCCTCGTCCTCCTCTGGAAGTTCAAGCTTGCTGACAGAGACTTCATAGGCAATCCGCTTCTCAAGTTCATCGTCTGAAAGCTTTTTCATGTACTCTCTTGACTGGATACGCCCCCACACCAAGCAGCGCTCTCCCACCTCGAAATTAGAGGCATAACGGGCATTTCTTCCCCAGCAGATACAGGGAATATAATCAGATTTGCCGTATGGACGGTTGACTGCCAAAAGCAGGTCCGCAATCTCGCGGCCAAGAGGAGTCTTTCTATATACAGGTTCCTTGCAGACAAAGCCGTCAAGGAAGATCTGATTCGTTTTGATGTTCTCGCTGATCTCCTCCACAAATTCAATCTCTCTGGCAAATACAGAGAGGACCAGCTTATTTTTGTGCTCCTCGTGTCTGTTGTAGGAACGGAACTGACCGTTTACCACGACCATCATTCCTCTGTAGTCCCCATTTACGTCGAGCAGACGCTCTGAAATCATCACTGGTATAATGTCCATGGACTCAGACAGCCTCGCCACCTGAATATCGACCATATAAAAGCCCTCACCAAATATTTCATGGCTGAATGAGAACTCACTCACGACCTCTCCCATCACAGTTACCTGATTGTTTTCAATCACCTGCTCATGATATCCATTTTTTGTCTTTAATGTTTCTTGCATTATATCATTCTCCCTTCGTTCTTGTAGTTAAATCATATGCTACTTTATACAGATTATAAAGCATTTTTTATCGCAAATTTTTCCTAATTTTTACAAATTTCGACAGCTTTCGACCATATATGGCAACCATCTATCAGAGAAAACGCCGCAATATGCCAATTGCCGTAGAAATGTTCGATGGAAATTTTTATAAAACTTGCAAAAAATAAGGACAAGTGCTATACTATTTTAGTTTTGAGGAGAATGTAGATATCAATGATCATGGAGGAATTATATGATTCAGAAAAGAGAAGATGTCAGAAATGTAGCGATCATTGCCCATGTAGACCACGGCAAGACCACACTGGTAGATGAGCTGTTAAAGCAAAGCGGCGTATTCCGCGAAAATCAGGAGGTTGCCGAGCGTGTCATGGATTCCAATGACATCGAGCGCGAGCGCGGCATCACCATATTATCAAAAAATACAGCCGTTATGTATAAAAATACGAAAATCAATATCATTGACACCCCCGGCCACGCGGACTTTGGCGGCGAAGTTGAGCGTGTCCTCAAGATGGTAAACGGTGTGATTCTTGTCGTTGACGCCTTTGAGGGCGCCATGCCCCAGACAAAGTTTGTACTGCGAAAAGCGCTTGAGCTCAAGCTGCCTGTCATCGTGTGCATCAACAAAATTGACCGCCCGGAGGCGCGTGCAGCCGAAGTTGTGGACGAAGTCTTAGAGCTGTTTCTCGAGCTGGACGCAGACGATTCGCAGCTTGACTGCCCCTTTGTGTTCGCCTCGGCAAAAGCAGGCACTGCCACGCTCGACGAAGATGGCAGCGGGGTTGACATGACGCCCTTATTCGAGACAATCCTAGACTACATTCCGGCACCGGAGGGCGACCCAGATGCAGGAACGCAAGTTCTGATCAGCACCATCGACTACAATGAATACGTAGGGCGCATTGGTGTGGGCAAGGTGGACAACGGCTCGATCGCCGTCAATCAGGAGGTTGTCATCTGCAACCACCACGAGCCAGACAAGCAGAAGAAAGTAAAGGTCAGCAAGCTCTATGAGTTTGACGGTCTCAATAAAATAGAAGTAAAGCAGGCCGGCATCGGCTCGATTGTCGCCATATCAGGCATTGCCGATATCCATATCGGCGACACGCTCTGCGCCGTTGACCATGTGGCGCCCATTCCTTTCCAGAAAATCAGTGAGCCGACCATTGCGATGCAGTTTATCGTCAATGACTCGCCGCTCGCTGGACAGGAGGGCAAGTATGTGACCAGCCGCCATCTGCGCGACAGGCTCTTCCGCGAGCTCAACACCGATGTCTCCCTGCGTGTGGAGGAGACAGAGAGCGCCGATTCCTTCAAGGTTTCCGGGCGCGGCGAGCTGCATCTGTCCGTCCTTATCGAAAATATGCGCCGCGAAGGTTTTGAGTTTGCAGTCAGCAAGGCGGAGGTGCTCTACAAAAATGATGAAAACGGCAAGAAACTAGAACCGATGGAGCTTGCCTATGTAGACGTTCCCGAAGAATTTTCAGGCACGGTCATCGAGAAGCTCAGCCAGCGAAAGGGCGAGCTGCAAAATATGGGCAAGGCAAGCGGCGGCTATGCCCGTCTTGAGTTCTCTATCCCCTCGCGCGGGCTGATTGGCTACCGCGGTGAATTTATGACCGACACCAAGGGCAACGGCATTCTGAACACTACGTTTGACGGCTATGGTCCCTACAAGGGCGATATCCAGTACCGCAAGCAGGGATCGCTGATCGCCTACGAGGCTGGCGAGGCGATTACCTACGGTCTGTACAATGCCCAGGAGCGCGGCACTTTGTTTATCAGTCCCGGCGAAAAAGTTTACTCCGGCATGGTGGTAGGCCAGAATGGAAAGGGCGAGGATATTGAGTTGAATGTCTGCAAGAAGAAGCAGCTTACAAACACGCGTTCTTCCAGCGCCGACGAGGCACTGCGCCTCACACCGCCAAAAATATTAAGTCTTGAGCAGGCGCTCGACTTCATTGATACCGATGAGCTGCTCGAAGTCACCCCAGAGCACCTGCGTATCCGCAAAAAAATTCTGGACCCTACACTCAGAAAACGGGCTGGCATGAAAAAATAGTACAGTCCTCAGCGCGGAACAAATCAAATTCCCCTGCATATAGTATAAAAAACATATGCAGGGGAATTTTATGTCTGATCTTGATATCAATAAAGCCGAATCCCCGGCTTATTCTGGAAACCTAACCTTAAACGTCACGTCGTCGCTGGGCTTTATCCCTATCAATAATGCCACCATAACCATCTCCTACGCCGGCGCGCCCGACACCGTGATACAGACGCTGAGCACAAATGAATCCGGCAATACGGACACCATCGCACTCCCCGCCCCAAATCTGTCCTACAGTACCCAGATCAGCGAAGTACAGCCCTACTCGGAATACAATATCTCTGTCACCGCCCCCGGCTATGAGCCCGTCTTTATCTCCGGCACAGAGATTCTCCCAGATGTCACGGCAGTGCAGCCTGTCAGCATGAATCCGCTCGAAGTCGAACCTCCTGGGGAAACAGAGGAGGATATCGTGATACCCGACCATACATTATATGGCGAGTACCCGCCCAAAATACCTGAGGATGAGATCAAACCGATGGACGAGAGCGGCGAGATCGTCCTGAGCCGTGTCGTCATACCAGAGTATGTCATCGTGCATGACGGCCTGCCGCAGGACTCCTCCGCCCCCAACTACTATGTGCGGTACACGGACTATATCAAAAATGTCGTGTCGTCTGAAATCTATGCGACATGGCCGGAGAATAGTATCTATGCCAATACGCTGGCGATTATGTCCTTCACACTGAACCGTGTGTATACGGAATGGTTCCGAAACCATTCCTATTTCGCGGTAAAAAATCATGCAGTCCCAGCTTAAACCGAATCACGAACTGACCGCTGGTCACATCAATTCTGTCAATAAGTTTATTTACTAACATGCGCCGTGTCTTGACATCTGTATTTTGAAACACTTGCTGCCATGTGGGGCAGCCTGCCTCTATTGCGTATTCCCTCTTATTCATAAAATCTTTCTTTTCCTGCAAAAGCTGCCTTTTTTCCGCTGCCTTCTCCTTCTGCCTGCGGATTGCGGAGGCAAGCTCATCAAGAGAGAGTGGGTATGTTCCTGAAATTGCCTGCGGAATGCATTCCTCCATCATGGCAATTCCATCTGTTATTTTTTTCATTTCTTTTTCGAGTCGCTTGATCTCAGCTTCTAATACAGTTCTCTCCCGGCTCTGGCTTTTCCCAATCACTTCAACTAGCGCTTCTTCTTCCTGAAGCCTGCGGATATACTCCAGAATGCACCCGTCCACCACGTTCTCTATCATGTCTGCCCGAAACTGTGCGGTCTTGTCATGTGGTATCCCCGACTGTGCACTCTGGCAGCGGTATACAGGTATTCTGTTTGCCCGTCTCTCACCTGTGGTTTTGAGTGTCCAGTAGCTGTATTTTGTCCCATTCGTGAGTTTCCTTCCGCAGTAACCGCAGTAAATCACGTCAATCAGCGAAAGCATGCCACGATTGCCGCACATGACCCTGACGCCCTTATTTTCCAATGACTTGTCAGATTGAGCAGCCCTGCTTTTGCGCTGGCTCTGTGTCCTGTTCCAAAGATCACCGTCAATAATCCGCAAGCTTTCGTCCGCCTCGGCAGCCATAATCCAGTCGCCGCTGTCAAGTCTGTGATATTTTCCATGAATGCGTTCCCTGCGCTTATACGCCACATGTCCCGCGTAGACTGGATTGGTCAAAATGCTGGTAATTGTCCCGCTTTTCCACACATCTCTAGGCGCCATTGTCTTGTAGTATTTATCCTCATTTAAAATTTTTGCAATTTTGGCAGAGCCTAGTGCTTGATTGAGTGACAGGCTGTAGATCTGCCTGACCACCTCTGCCTGCGCTGGAATGATTTTCAGACGGTGAAGCGCCCTGCCATGCTTGCTAAGTTCTCCAGACAGCACAAGTTCATAGCCGTATGGCGCACACCCTCCCATAAATCTGCCCTGCTGCACTAATTTCTGTGCAGTATCTTTCACGCGCATTCCTGTATCGGAACTGCTCTTCTGCGCATTTCCAAAACGCAGTGCCAGCATCATCTGTCCCATAATGTCATCGCCCTCCGGTGAAATACAGCCATCTTTGACCGTGTAAATGTCCACGCCATAGCTCTTTAGTGCCATAACGTAAGCACCAATCTCCCACATTCGTCTGCCTATCCGGTCGTCTTTATATGCGACCAGAATATCATACTCTTTTCTTTTGGCATCTTCCATGGCCTCCTGTAGCGTATCCCGGTCGCTGACTGCTGTTTTGTATCCGCTCTGACTGCCCTCAAAATATTCTTTTTTGTCGAACTCCCATTCGGAATGTCTGGCGATATACTCCATCACAAGACGGCGCTGTACCGACAAATCACCGTCTGCTTCTAATTGCTGATTAGAGCTTACCCTCAGAAGTATTCGTACTATCTGCTTCTTTTGCACGAAAACCGCCCCTTTCACAACACAACTTTAAGCTGCTGCTCCAATTCCATCATGAGAATGGACTTCACAGACGCTTGAACCATCTGAGCATCTTCGGACTCCTCGGGAAATTGTAAAATGACCCGAATCGTCTTATTTCCAGAGATTACGTCTTTCTTGATTTCCTCCATATGCCGCCCCCTGTACTCTTTACTTCCATATTATTTGTGCAGGTCTTGTCATATTCTAAGTTTTTTAGTTCTGGGGCAATCGAGAAGGGAAGTTTTTTCCCTTCCGCGCCCGTGTGCATAAAAAGAAGAGCTGTGTTTCAAGCCCTTCCTGCTGATTCAATCGCTTATATTTTCTTGGTTTCCATTCTGGCTTAGCGAATGATACGTTCATTCATGTATGATTAGTTTATCACTTCCAGCAAATACTTCCATCATCATCATCACTCCCAGCCGGAAGCCTGTAATGAATCGCTCTGTTGCATAATTCAGGCTCACGCTGTCACTTGTGTTTTTCATATTCTCAAACGCCTCTTTCTCCTCCTCACTTAAAACCTTCTCAAAGTCAGCTCTAAGTTTCCCAAGTTTTATCATTTCCTTTGAAATCTCTGAATCATGGTCCATAGACATTTTCACTAATTGAAGATTCTCATTTGCTAACGCTTCCAATATTTCTTGTGACATTTTTTCTCTCCTTTCCGTTGTGTTCGTGTACGCTTACAGCATCTTTCCTTGTTATTTATCTCTCCCCCTTTCTATATGAATAAGAATATCTTAAATGAAATCACTTCCTGTTGCAAATCAGTATTTGTCGTTAAAAATCTTAAAATAGGCAGTTTATAGAGATTTTAAGATTTTTAACGACTGAATATGTACTTGACATCAAAAAAAGGTCATAGAAACTATTTTTCAGTTTCTATGACCTTTGTCACTTCTGAATAACTTTCACCGTTATCCCATATTTATAGCTGTGTATTTCACGTTTTCACAATCTACTGCTCTTTGTTATAAACAGATTTGGGCGTAATTTTAAACGTTTTAGTCACTGCACCCGAATATCGTCCAATTCCGATAATTTTAATACTGCCCTTACCGACTGCCGTATTTTTGCCATACTCAATGCGATAATCCGTACCTCTGCTAAGCTCTATTGTTTCTTCCTCCTCATAATTATCACTGTCAGGATTCCCCTTGGCTCTTCTAACTATATAGGAGACACTAATCTCAGGCATAATACGCTCACCCGTATAATTATAAATGGTCTCATAATCAACCCTTAGTTTTTTCGTCGTGATCGTATCTGTATAGACAGATATAGGTACTGTTATCGAATCACCTTGATAGTTGTTTCTACCCGTTATGATAACATAAGCCGTACAGCCATCGTATAGATCCTGTTGTGTATTTTGCGAATACTCTAATGTATAATCCTTCTCCACTCCTTCTTCCAATGCCACTTTCCCGTCTTTAATTGTAACTTTGGGTCTGAACTCTGCTTTTGGATTTAACAGTTCATAATCATATTCAGGCGGAATGCCTTCTGCGGGATCACCATCATCTATCTTGACCCTCCTTTTCTGAATAACAGCCTTGACTGGTGTATTTGTTACCATAATCAAACCTTCATTGTAGAGCTGACTGATGGAAGCTGTCGAAATATCAAAAGAAATGTTTATGTTTCCCTCATAATTACCTATTCCTATTAAGTTCATGGAAGCCCCTGTTCCTACTTTTTTGTTGTTTGTATAGGAAACTGTATAATCCTTTCCAGCAACGAGTACAGAATTATTTGCATTCAACACTAACGAAACCGCGTCTGACGGTGTGACACCCGCTTTCCTATATGGCTGTGTTTCACACAAATACCAGCCTGAATCAGTTTTTTCAGCATTGACCACCGTAATATCTCCATTTGCAACGGCTGTTTCTAAATTTTTAGGGACAATATTAAATTTTTTGCTGAAGCTGCCGCTGTAGCCTGATGCTGGCAACGCTTTCAATGTTATTGCCGCTTTTCCTTTCTTAATATTGTTCTTGTAGCTGACAATGTAATCTTTTCCATACTCCAAGTTCCTTCCTTCTATTGTTGTTAATGTAAGATCCGGTTTTTCACCGCGAAAATCTAATGTTACTGCCCTCCCTGTGTATGCCTTATCTGGCAGATTCAGTGGTTGAAGTACTTTTTCTTTGAAGGCGGTACCTTTAATGTTGAAAGTGACACTTTTCGAACCAATGTATCCACTTTGCTGTTTTGCAGACACAATCACGGTTGCTGTACCTATCCCATGATTGTTTATACACTCAACTGTGTAGTCGGTATCTTTAACAAGTATACCATCTCCAAGTTTCACTACAAGATCTCTGGGCTGAACACCATCTATAAGTTCCTGTTGTGCTAAATTTGACACTGTACGCTGACAGGTTATTTTTGCATTTTTCATCAACTTTGACTTATCGGCAATATATAGCTGTTTTTTTATTTCCCCTGTAAAGTTCCCCCTTCCAGTTATGGTTAATGCATAATCCCCTGCCTTCAGTAGGATCTGCCCTTTATTGTTGAACAACGCCGCACTATTCTGTTTTTGAGCTGCAAGTTCATAATCTATGTGACATTTTAGTGTCTTATTTTTATATTTAAACTGTGTGACAACCGCCGCGTACTTACTGTCTCTTGCATCAAGCTGATCTGCATACTTTAATACAAAACCAGAATCCGACTTTTCTATCTCAGAGATATCAGCAGCACGAATGTGGAAGTTTACAAAAACCTTTCCTGTATAACTGCCCTTTCCTGTAATAATAACATATGGGAGACGTTTATCAAACCCATGGTCTGTATCATTGACGTTTTCTCCAATTCCGCCCTTTGGAATTTCACTGTCAGGAAAAGTTTTTGTGTCCGCATTCATATTATTCTTATATTCCACTTTGTAGTCCTTATTTACCTGTAGACGCTTACTTCCCTCTTTCTGTCCAGAGAATACAATAACAGATGGTTTTATTGCTTTTCCTGTGTAGGTCTGCGGTAAAATCTCCTGCACACACAATACCATACCTGTTTCCTGTTGTGTTGTTTTCATCCACCCTGCATACAGTGTAATATTGCCCTGAACAATATCTGAATCAAATTTCCATGGCATTGTCAATGCCTCATCTTTGTACCAGCCAAGAAATATCATTCCTTCCGCTGACGGCGGATTAAGTGCTTCTAAAAGGTTTCCTGATTCGAATCCCGAACGTATTATAACCTCCTTTAAATTATGTGGATTAATCCCCTTGTAGGTGACAGTAAAAGTCCCTGCTTCTGGTTGACGCACTATCAGCTTCCCATTCTTTCCTGAAATAATATAGTTGCTGGTCACATCTTTATTAACATGATTCGTTATTCTTACTTCCGCAGTATTGACTATAATGAAATACTCGCCTTCTATCTCTGTTGTATTCAAATCATCACAGGTTACAAAGGCAGATGCTTTTATCCTGTCCCCTTCTGCCAGATTGTCTGTACTATAGGTATATTCTTTTGGTATCGTATCTTTTATATGTAGTACTAAATCATCTGCCCTAAGAGTCACATTTCTTTGTGATATGCTGAAAGTTCCACCCTCCAGATAATCTGACTTATAGTCAATATTGCCGTCTGCGACCTTTGCCTGTACTTTATAAGTTCCTATATCTATTGGTGGCCTCTCAGAATCGTATTTCGTATCGCCCACACCTACATAATGGTATTCCATTGTATCATATATTTTTCCGAGCAGCTCTACCGCTTCTGCTTCACCGACTGGTATTCCTTCCTTAGAAATAACTTTCAGTGCACTTAAATCTGGAACACTTTCTATACCATCATATATTTTATCTGGCACTATAACTGTACCGCCAAGTACGATTGTCTCCCTTTTTACAATTCTTATAGTAAGCATAAGATAACTGTCATTATAATTTTTATATGAGGCCTTAAAAAAAATTCTTGCTGGCATAGAATTTTTATCCGCACCGCTACGAAGTGTATAAGTAAGTTTATCTCCCTCAACTGTAGGCATTGAATCCTCTGCCAGAACATCTCCTTTGTCATAAGATTGTATGTCATACGCCAGAGGCACAACATTCTTTTCATTCAAATGGTCTATTGCAAATTTCTCTGACAGGCTTACCTGATACACAGTCTGCCCTTCCACACTCTCTATATATTCAGTCTTTTCTTGATTATCAGGAGCTTTCGCCTTTATAATAGTGAATGGAATCTTTATCTCTCCTCTGTATTTTTCAGAGAAGGGTACTGCCGTAATTACAAGAAAAGCTTCACCCGGATTGACATTATTTTCGCAGGTCCATGTATAATCTGTTTTCTCATATAATGTTATTGTTTGCCACTTCCCGCCAGCAGAATAAATCGCCTCTATATTTTTCGGCATCTGAGGTTTAATCGGCTCTCCTGTATAGACGGGATTTCCCAAAGGTATATTCATATTCAAATCTGACAGCAAAATCCGATTCTGTGGATCATAAGTTCCAAAATTTATTGTTGTCAGTTCCAGAATCTTTGACATATCCTTTACGGAAATAGTATAGGTTCCATCTGCATTTTTTGCAGTGGACAAATTTGGATTGTTTGCCCATGCCGGCAGCGTATCTAGTCCGTTATCAAGTTTTACGCTCAATGTCAGACTGTCGCCACCATATACACTTAGATATCTTTTCGTAACTGTTCCAACAACATCATCATACTTATCCCTCACCTCCTCCTCAACGATATCATAACGAGCATGCGGATTATCAACTATTTGCAAATCTATAATATTATTTTCATTGAAATCAACAAGTTCTATTTTATGTGGCATTAACTCAGACAGAATCTCCATATTCCTCTGAGGATATACCCTCCACACATCACCACCTGCTGCCTCCATTGGTTCCTGCACGCGCACAAAATTTCCTTCTTTAAAACTTATCTGTGGCTTGCACCATTTATTATGTCCTTCTGGAGTATCTGTCCACTTTATCTGAACAAAAAACTCCTTTCCATATGAATTTTTATATGCATGAACTAGAATTTCCTTACCTGTATACTCTTCTCTTTGCTGGTTTTCATCACTTTTGAAATTATACTCATAAACGTGCACCTCGCCGGGAAAACCTTCCTCAACAAACTTTATTTTGTATCCAGTATCCACATCACAACTTGCTTCGGTATCTTTAAACAGCCTGATACGGAATATAGAATAACCCTTCTGGAAATATTCCTTTTCTTCATTACTCATAGTATCAATATTCTGTTCACTTGCTATCGACTTACCTATATTCCCCTCATGAACCCTAAGCATTGGTATAGCTACCGCATCTATTTGTCTGTTTATAGCTTTAATACAAATTGTTATATCATGTTGATTAGATACCTTTATACTAAAATCACTATTTTTTTCTATGATTGTATCTTCATCTATCACCACAACACCTGCTGTATAATAAGGATCATCAATTCTAAGCAACAGTTCATATTCTGTTTCAGGCACTATTTCCACTTCAATAAGCTCATCACGTGCGTAACCTTCTGCTTCATTAAGAGGTGTTACAATATACTGATCAGAAAGTTTACCTTTGGTCAATTTTATTTTTGAGCCATACAACGACCTAGTATATACACTTTTTACAACGTACCCTTTATCTGGAACAATGGTAAATGCCCAAGGGGTATTCGCCCCCTTATCAAATACTTCCACTTCTTCTGGTATTTCTTCCTGAAATACTTTATCTTGGTATTTTTCACCTGCAAGCGTAAAATTTTCCCCCTGAAAACTTATTCCGAACTTCTTATCAGTGCTAATGGTTTCCACTGCTTGTAAATTTCGTAGCAGTTTATTATCTGGTACTTTTGTACCGTCGTTCCTGCGCCATGAACAAGTATCTCCTGCATAAGGAAGAACTATATCAATGTCTACACCAATCGGATTCACAATTTCTTTTAGGCTCCGGCAACCTTCAAACATACTATTCACTTCTGTCGTGCTCTTGATAGTAAAATGACTCAAATCAAGTCTTGCCAGAGAACTACATTCCTGAAATATATATGATATACTGCTTACTTTTTCTGTATTAAAAACACTCAAATCCAAATCCGTAAGACTGCTACAATTGCTAAACATATACTTCATACTTCTTACATTGCTTGTATCAAAAACACTTAAATCCAAATTGGTCAAACTACTACAAAAACTAAACATATATGACAAACTCGTTACGTTGCTCGTATCAAAAACACTTAAATTCAAATTGGTCAAACTATTACAACCGCTAAACATATATGACATACTCATTACGTTGCTCGTATCAAAAACACTTAAATCCAAATTAGTCAAACTATTACAACTTCTAAACATTTCGGACATACTCGTTACGTTGCTCGTATCAAAAACACTTAAATCCAAATTGGTCAAACTATTACAACCGCTAAACATTTCTTTCATATCTGTCACATTGCTTGTATTAAAACTACTTAAATTCAGATTGATCAGACTCTTACAAATGCTAAACATTCCCCCCATACTTATTACATTACTCGTATCAAAGCCACTTAAATCCAAGCTGGTCAGATTATTACATTCTTTAAACATACCATTCATATCTGTCACGCTGCCCGTTTCAAAGCCACTTAATTCCAAACTAGTCAGACTATTGCAATAACTAAACATACCATTCATATCTGTCACATTATTCGTTTCAAAGCCACTTAAATCCAAACTGTTTAGACTATTGCAATAACTAAACATACCATTCATATCTGTCACACTGCTCGTTTCAAAGCTACTTAAATCCAAACTATTCAGGCTCCTACATTTGCTAAACATACCATTCATATCTGTCACACTGCTCGTTTCAAAGCCACTTAATTCCAAACTGTTCAGATTATTACACTCGCTAAACATACTATTCATATCTGTCACATTACTCGTATCAAAACCACTTAAATCCAAACTGGTCAGACTACTGCACCGACTAAACATATAACTCATATCTGTCACGCTGCCCGTTTCAAAGCCACTTAAATCCAAACTGGCCAGATTACTACACCAGCGAAACATATCAGATGCATCTGTCATTCCCACTACATCAACTTTTGCGGTAATAATCTTATCTGTATACCCATTCCACGGTATTTTCGAATCAGAAAAATCCCCTGTTCCTTCTACAGTCAGATTACCATTTACATCAATAACCCATGTAATATTCCCAGAAGTTCCACTTGCAATATCATCTTCTGACACCTTTAACACCTGCTCGGTTTCCGTTTCCTCCTCACTTTCTAATGTACTTTCCTCTGTCACCAAAGTCTCTTTCTGTTCTTCACTTTCTAATTCCGTTTCCCAAGTCCCTGTTTCCTCTGTTGATTCTATAACTGTCTCCTCAATCTCAGTCGTTTCTACAGTTTCAATACTTTCTGTAGTTGTTTCTACGCTCTCAGTATGATCCACTACCGTTCCAACTTCTGAAATTTCTGTCGTTTCCACAGTTTCGATACTCTCTATAGTAGTTTCTGTCCCCTTTTCAACACTTTCTCCCATGCCAGCCGAACTGTCAAAGTCCTCTTCCTTGTTTCCAGTTCCTTCCACTCCGGTTTCCGTCTCCTCTGTCTCCACTGCTTCTTCTGCCCTGACATTCCTTACTGGAAACTGCATTGAGGACACTGCCATCATAACAGCCAGCGCACCTGCCAAAAACCTGTTTCTTAAATGCATCATAACATCTTCCTCCTATCTGCTTCTATCTTCCTTCTATCTTCCTTCTATCTTATCCTATAAGTCCCCTCTGCCACTCTTCTTTTGAACCATCTCCCCTTTCCGATATGTATTTCAATCACTTAGCACACTCTGAAAAGTTATTACTATCTATTAATTATAATATTATAATTTGTAATCCATGTCAATTACTACGACAATTCGATACCATAAAAGAAGGAGGAATTGCCAATGAAACAGATTTATGCAGAAAATTATCGCCAAATAGGATTAAAAATCGCTTATTACCGCAAACTGCGCGGACTCACACAGGAAGAGCTTGCAGAACAGACTGGATTAACCCCAGCATTTATTGGGCATTTGGAGGCACCCAATATTCAAAAAGCCCTTTCTCTGGACTCTCTTTTTGATATTGCATCTGTACTACAGATTGCCCCTCACAAATTTCTTACTTTTGATGAGTAACAATAAAATTCTCGCCGCTGGTTTTCACCCCAAACAACAATTCAAGTGTTTTTTCCATTTTTGATATTTATTCACTTTTCATACCACGCAGCTGCCAATAAAAACATTATAGCAATCAGGATAGACAGCATCTGTCTATCTGCTGATTTTTTGCTCTTTTTTATACTGATAAAAAAATGATGTGACCGCACAAATTTTACTGCTCGAATCTGATTTGCTTGAATTATCTGAAAACTGTAGATGGACTGATTTGCGTACTTGTTAAAAAAAATATCATTGGAAGCAGAAACCAATGATGTATTGAACGAAATATACCATTGCTATAAAATAGGAAGATACAGAATAAACAGACCGTGTAAAAACACCTATGAAAAATATACATGAAGGAAAAACAGATTATGAAAATTGGAAATAACCTATTCTCCCGGAAAAAATTATATACATAACAATTTTGGGAGTGTCAGCAGATTATGGCTAAAATCAAGTCAGAAAGCCGAGAAACCACTCCCCCACAATCCACTCTCCCCAATGCCGAAAATGAAAGCGGGGGCGGTACGGAATGACAAAGGCGAGGACACTGGAAAGCCGAGGGGCAAGTTTCACTTGCATGGACTCCTGCGGAGGGAGGAAGAAATTTAACGTGAAATTTATTGTAAAGACAGATATTTTTTTGTATAATCGAACTATAACAGGCGTAAGTTGTATTGTATCTTCTGCTGAATTGCAATAGCGAGGTGATAAAATGGCACAAAACACGCCAAAGCGTAAAATAAAAGACAGCGTGTTCACAAATTTATTTCAGGACAAAAAGTATCTGCTCCGACTGTATAAGGCACTTCACCCAGAGGACAGTAATGTAACAGAAGATGATATAAAAGATGTTACTATCAAGCATATACTGGTTGATGCAGACTATAACGACCTTGGATTTTCGGTTGGCGGCAGACTCGTCATTTTGGTTGAAAGCCAGTCAACATGGACATTGAATATCATAATACGTGCGCTGATGTATCTTATACAGACATATCACGATTTTTTCAAGCGTACCAAGCAAAATCTGTATGGTTCTAAAAAAGTGAATATGCCAAAACCTGAACTGTATGTGATATTTACGGGAGAAAAGCCGAAGAACCCACCCGACACCATATCGCTTTCCAAAGATTTTTTTGACGGTGAAAAGATAGCGGTAGACGCAAAGGTCAAAGTGCTTTATCAAGAGGACAAGGATAACATAATCGGGCAGTATATTATTTTCTGTAAAGTGTATAATGAGCAGAGAAAGAAATATGGGCAAACAAAGAAAGCGGTAACGGAAACAATCCGTATTTGTAAAAACAGAAATGTATTGAAGGAATATCTCGAAAATAAGGAACAGGAGGTTGTAGACATTATGATGACATTGTTTGATGATGAGCAGGTTTTGGAAGCATATGCAGAGGATATTAAAAACAATGAGGCAAGAAAAACAGCAAAAAGAAATGCGATTACTATGTTGGAAAAAGGGCGAATTTCAGTAGAAGAAATACTAACTTTTTTCCCTGAGTTGACATCAGATGATGTAAAAGAAATTGAAAAAAAGGTTATGCAGTTAGCATAATCGACAAAACAATTTAATATCAAAATAACAGCGTAAAGGCGCATGGAACAGTAAATTGT
>ERZ808028.125-NODE-125-length-81132-cov-5.062020_pt1 | contig 81132 bp, 70 predicted proteins | sample MGYA00380184_ERZ808028 | MGnify/ENA primary metagenome ERZ808028 (study PRJEB31490, sample SAMN06133397) | mouse gut metagenome | isolation source: J8_1 | host: mice | place: China: Chengdu | collected 2015-05 ... | reverse complement strand
ATCCCTTGTATCGTGTACCCAATCTATGCCTATTTCATCAATGAACAAATTCATATCTATATACTCAATTTTATTTTCCCTAGCATATGCTTCCACACCTGCATGTTTCTCATAATTCCAATTCTTAATGCTAGGTGCACTCATCAAAACAAGTTTAATATCATTATCATTGCATAATTGAAGGATTTCATCTAAAAAATAACGGTTTCTTCCGGTTAAGGTTTCACTTTTTTTGTTTTCTCGCATATAGTCTGAGAATTTGGTTGATTTAACTCTACGGTCAAAATCAAAACCCTTCAATTCATTTTTCCAAGTGTATTCTATTGGTTTTTGAAAATCATCTTCGGTAAGACTCTTCCAACGATTATGATATTTAAAAAGTGGAAAGCGTTCTTGAACTTCAAAGCCTACATAGGAAAATATGCTGTATTTTCTATAAACAGAGTTAACTTCCAAAATAACTATCTTCGGTTTTTGTGTTTCAAGCGCCTTCTCTAAGAAATCTAGGGATTGATACAAACGTTGAGCAGGTGTTCCACATACATAGGTAGTATAACCGTGTTCTTCCCATATTTGCATAGGTGAAATGGAACTATATGATTCACTATCACCTATAACAAGCGTATCAATCGTATTTTCTTTTTCAGCTAATATTGCATAAGCTGTTGGTTGATCCATACCGCTAGCGCGATCATTATTTTTAGGTTGAAGTATATATGAAAAGATACCAAATAAAATAAAGAAAATTCCAACAAAAATGACACCTTTTATTACTCTTTCTCGTATTTTCTTCATATAGACCTCCTAAAAACCGGCATAAATAGGATCTACGGGAATATATCCAATCCCATAAGCACCAAAAATAATTAAGTAAAAAATTAACACGTACCAAACCGTCCATCTTAGAACAATATTTTTCTTTTCAATCGTACTGCAGATATGTACTCCTTTTTCCTTTAATACACTAATAACAAATACTAATAAACAAGTTACCAAAACTATCAAGAAATCTTTATCATCTACTCCCAAGGTTAAAAATTTACCATCGCTAAAAGAGGCTAATGAAAACTGAGTAACCATTTGTGTAAACATTTTGATTCCTGCTTTCAAGCCAGGGGCTCTAAAGAAGAGTTCACCAATGCATACTAAAATTGCTGTCTTAAACATTCTTAACACTTTTATAACAAAACAATCTTTAGATATATGTGTAAACTCATACATTTTAGAAACAAGAGGAGCAAAAATATTTCCTAAAAATATCAAGCTGAAATGATACATACCAAAGAAAATATAATTCCATGCATCTCCATGCCAAATGCCATTACAGAACCAAACACAAAATAGAGCAATTGTTCCGGATAACAGTGGACCATAATAATTCCCAACATATTTTCTTGCTTTCTTTGTTAGTGTTCTAAGTGATGAGGACAGTGACATAGGATAATAAATATAATCCTTAAACCATGTTCCTAGTGTGATGTGCCATCTTGACCAAAACTCAGATATTGATTTTGAAAAGAATGGCTGTTTAAAGTTTTCCGGCATCGTTATTCCAAATATTTTACCGCTCCCGATAACTACGTCGATAGTTCCGGAAAATTCCATATACAATTGACATGTATAACATACCATCGCCAAGGCTATGATACCACCATCAAATTTTCCGTAATCTTTAAACACCGTAGTAATTAAGATATTTAGACGATCGGCAATTACCATCTTTTTAATCAAACCATAAAGAATGCGTTGTAACCCAAAGCGTATGTTTTGCCAATCAAGCTGACTGCCTGAAAAAAGAGCTTGAGCAGTCTGCTCATAGCGGCAGATCGGTCCTTCCATCAACGAAGGGAAAAAGCTCATATATAGGGCCACTCTTCCTAAATGATGATCGGCAACAATTTTTTCATGATAAACATCAATGATGTAAGATACTGCTTGCAACGAGTAAAAAGAAATACCTATCGGTACCATAAAAGTATAAATCGGTAAACTTAAGTGAAAGATTTGATTGACATTCGTGCCTAAAAAATCCGAATATTTCAAAATAATCAATAAACCAATTTGTAAAATGACACCCAAAATAACCAAGTGTAACTGTTTCTTTTTATATTGTTTTTTTATCTCTTTGCGCTCTTTTCTTTCACGCTCCTTCACTGCTTGATCTCTTTGAATTTGAAGTTTCTCTAACATCAAACCAATGAAGTAAATAGAGAGCGTCGAAAAAAGCAAATATACAATTAAATGCCTGCTAATAGACATAAAGAAAAGGTAACTTGCTAAAAGCAAGATAACCCATCTTTTCTTTTTTGGACAAATGTAGTAAAAACCTCCTACAAAAGGTAAAAATAATAGGTAGTAAACCGGTGAACAATACTGCATCTTAATCCTCCTCTTGTAGTCTTTCAATCAATTTCCAAAGACTCTTTGCAGAGTTAAAATTTTGAGGGATAATTTCAACAGTTGGAATAACCACATCAAACTCATCTTCAATTTCCGCAATCAAAGATAAAATCATCAATGAGTCTAAATGATGCCCATCTACTAAATCTTCACAAGTTTCATAATCAACGCCTGGTTGAATATCTTCTAAAATTTCAATTAAAGTATCCATTTTATCGCCTCCTTTCATTAAATTGACAATTCAAAGGAAATGTCGGGATAGGTTCTCTTGCTTGTTCATACGTACCATTTTTATAAAATAAAACGCTTGGTAAATCGCGACTTAAAAATAGAGAAATGCCCTCTGTCATTGAGTACGCACCGGTATTTTTAAAGATAAATACATCACCTATTTTTAAATCGGTTACCGGTAATTGTTTAACAATTAAATCGTTCACGGTGCATAAAGAACCACATAGATTCCATATCTGCGAATCTTTTTCTTCCCTTTTCGGATACACATCATGATAGGGGTGTTTCATAGCCATCATTTGTCCATAGTAAGCCATATGATGCATTCCGCCATCTAAAATAGCGTAATTACCGTTTTGATTAGTTTTCATATCTACAACACTTGTCATATACTGTCCACACCCAGCCGCAATGCTACGACCTAGCTCTAATGTAATTGATCCTTGATATGTCATGTCATTAAGGACGTCACTAAATTCCATAAGGAAAGCATCTTCATCTATCTTTTTACCCTCTTCGAAATATAACACCGGAAAGCCCGGACCAAATTCTAATTCTTTTACCTCAAAGTCTTCCTTTTGTTTTAAAGAAACAAGCAATTCGTCTAATAAATCACATTCCTTCTTCAACTTTTTAATTGAAGTTTTTTGCGTACCGGAGAAATACTGGATACCATAAATATCTAATAATGGATACTGCGCTTGCTTATGTACAATTTCTTGTATTTCTTCCTTACTCATTCCAAATTGATTACCACTAGTTAATCTTAATAGAAGCTTCAATTGAACTTGAAATTTCAAAGCGAGATTAGCCAATAAGTCAAACTGACTCATAGACTCTATTGTAAAAACACGAGTTCCATTTTCCAACATATCTTCAATTGCCGAAGGCGTTTTATAAACGCCTGATATAACAAGCTTATCGACGGCAATTTGTTGATTCTCACAAATATAATACTCTCCGGGTGAACATACCTCTAATTTATCAACTACATTTTCAAGTTCTTTCACTAAAAAAGGATTAGCTTTCATCGCATAACATAATTCCACACGTTTAGGAAGACTGCTTCGCAAATAATGCACACGGTCTTTCAACTGATCTATATCAAATACATACAATGGTGTCTGGTATTTTTCGAACAATAATTCCAAATTATACTCTTTCATGTCTACGACCTCCCAGCTTTTTCAATTCTTTTCTATCTATCTTCCCATTTTTAGTTAACGGAAAAGCCTCTAATTGAATAATTCGACTTGGTATCATATAAATAGGCAATTTCTCTTTCATCAAAGTGAAAAGTTCTTTTTTCTCTATTTGCCCAACATAGTAAACAAATAATTTGCTTTTTTCCTCGTCAAACACACAGATTCCCCTATCAATGCCGGAAAATTCACTGACAGCCTTCTCAATTTCCTCTAATTCGATACGATGACCACGGTATTTAATTTGAAAATCCTTTCTACCGGAAAAATACAAATCACCGGTATTGTCATAAAATCCTAAATCACCGGTTCTATAAATTGTTTCCATATAGTAAGGGTTCAAAGGATTTTGAACAAAATGAAGTTGTGTTTGTTGCGGATTGGCATAATAACCTAAGGCAAGAGCCGTCCCACTAACACATATTTCTCCAACTTGATGGTCTTCTGTTATCTCATGATTATTTTCATCTAACAAGAAAACTTTTTCATTTAGGAATGCTTTACCAATTGGAATGCGTCCCTCATAGTCTTTATTTCTGTCGATAACATGATATAAGCAATTACACGTAATCTCCGTTGGTCCATAAAGATTAACAAATACAGCTTGTGGTAAATGCGCCATCCAATCGTGCAAGTGTTTCATTGGCATCACTTCACCACTAAACAATACTTTTCGAACGGTTGTCGGAACACGGTAATCTAAACCATGGAATGTCGAAATTAAACATAAAGCCGATACCGCCCATGTCATTACCGTCACTTCGTGTTCACATATAAAATCTAACAATTCCGATGGTAATGAAAACAACCTTTTAGGAATAATGACTAAAGATGCCCCAGTTTTCAATGCTGAATATATATCTTTCACCGAAACATCAAAATCGAAAGGCGCTTGATTACCTATCACATCATTTTCATTAAAATCAAATTCCTCAACAAAACAATCTATAAAGTCAATAACTGAGCGATGGCTTACAACCACACCCTTTGGAACACCGGTTGATCCGGAAGTAAATTGCACATACAAAGGATCAATATCCAATTGTCGCTTACGTATTGAAGACAAGCATTCTTGATCTATTTGTTCGCTCTTCAAATCATCAACCAATAAGATTTTTTTATCTTCGAAATACTCCTTGGCCTTTTGATAGTTATTGGCATCTGTAACAATACAATCTGCTTCTAAAATATCTATAATTTGATGATGTCTTTGCAAAGGTAGCTCCGGATTTAATAAAACATAAAAGCATCCTGCATAAACACTACCAAAAAAAACACTTAAACAATCAATTCCCTTTTCCATAAAAACAGGGATTGGTTTCCCATATGTAAAATATTGAGTCAAAGCACTGCCGATAGATTGACTCTGCTTCAATAATTTCGGATAAGAATAAGTTTGATATTCATCTACAATTTGACCGATATTTTGTTTCTCCGCTATTGATTCAATATACTCCAATACATTCTTCATACTTTACCTCTCTATAATGTAACCTTTTTCCAATTACAAAATTACGACTTAATTTGACAACTGATGTAATCAATTATACACCTATGTTGTATACATATCTACCTTTTTTATAGAATATTAAGAAAATTTTAAAGATATCAACAAAATTAAAATTTATCGGATTAACGAAATACGAATGATTTTAAATAGGCTGTTATTCTATCTATAATTATTGCTAATATAATGGTTATGATAGCGCATAATGTTAAGTAAATTAAAGGCATTGTCGAAAAACCTAATTTAGACAATATAATCATTGGAATACGTTGCAAGATATAAATCCAAAACAAATGATTACCTAGCCATATCAATCCTTTGCTTTTTAAAGATACTTTCATTAAAATGAACGTAATCAGTATACAAAAAATAATAGATACTATATTATACATCATGATTCTACTCCCTCTTAGTGGGAATACCCAAATAAATAAAGCAAACAGACCAATAAGAGAAATATAGTAAATCCAGGGTTTATTTTGTAAAACGGTATCTAGTTTATCTTTATAGAATGAATACCACATTCCAGCACCGTAACAAAGATATGTATTACTAAAACGATCAGGTTGTAGTTTCGAAAGTGTGTATACATAAATCAATGAAAGAATTGACATCAAACATAAAGAAATGAAGTTATGTTTCTTTACAAGTTTAAATGACAAATATGTTGTAATATATAAACTAAAAATAGCAAACATATACCAGTTACTGTTACCGACACTTGTCCAACCTGTAAAGGATAAAGCGATTTGTCCCATGGTGAATTTTCTATTGGTAAAGTAGCCTAAAATTATAAATAACACGATTGAGAATGCGAAATCAAAGAATGTTTTCCCAATTCGATTGATAGGAAATTTATCGATGTAAACCTGTCCTTTTCTTTTAATCGCCTCAAATACACCATACCCCGAGCAGAATAAAAACATTGTGACCATCAACTGACCTATGATACCTAACAAATCAATTACCCATAAGTCCAAATTAAAGTTAAAGGTTGCGTATGTTTTAAAATGACTCAAGAACACTAGATAAATAAATATTCCTTTAATTTCGGCTGTATTATCTCTAGATAAATAGTCAGTATTTTGATTTGCTATATAAATTTTCTGTGTAAATAATATCATGAGTATAAGTAATAAAAAGAATATAAACATATTAAGCTCCTAGTTACATTAAATATTTTTTTATAATTGGTACATAACTTAACACGAAATCCATCACGTATGCAATGATTATACAAATAATAAATATAATGATCGTTAGAAACGGCAGTGACAAAATAGGATTACATGACAAAGAGGACAAATTAAACGATTGAGCGAGATGTTCTAAAACAAAAATATGAATTAAATAAACCTGTAATGTATATTTAGATATAAGCTTTAAATATTTCTGAATGTATAAACTCGGTTGATAAGAAATTCTTTCAAATAATATAAACACCACACAAGCTTCAATAAATGGTGAGATAGACAAATTAGTCATCATAATCGTACTTGGCTTTCCAACTAATCTAGAGTATAAAACCGTTATTAGTGTTGAAAAGCATACAACAGATATGAAAATCATAACTAAAAAACCACTTCTAAATTTCTGAAATTTCTCTTTATTTTTAGTTAAATAATAACCCAAAAGAAAGTAGCCGCAATAATTACTTAAATCATAGCTGAATTTTTTGATAAATAAATGAATACTGGTATTATTTAAAGGTGTGTACATAAGTGTATTTTTACAAATGCAAAACACAAAAAACATTGCACACGCATAATTTAAATACTTACCATTTTCATATTTTGCGATTGTCCATAAAATAGGAATCAAAAAATAAACACCTATTAGACTTGGAAGATACCATAAATGGTATTTTGAGTTGATTATATATTTTAATAATAAATCTAGTCCTCCGTTTGCCATTAAACATTTTACACCAACAGTATCAATCGCATACAAACAATCCCATACAATAAAAATTATCAACATCTTAAATATGTTTTTTTTGAATAACTGCTCAATGGAAATATTTTTTTCCCTTGAAAGAAATAAATTTCCACTAATCATAAAGAAGAGGGGGACAGCACTTCGCACCAAGCTATCCCCAAAAGTAAATATACTCCACTCAAAAGAATCTATATCTGTACTCCACCAATTTTGAGCTGAAATATGCAAAAATATAACCATAAGACAAGCTGTTATACGTAAATAATCCATATTCCATTTCCTTTTAACCATTAGCTCCAAACACACTCCCTTATAAAATATTCTCTTCTTTTAATTGAGCTATAAGACGGTCTGTATTATGACCATCATGAAACTCTACAAGTTGTTGATACCTCAACTTATATTTTTCAGATTGTGTTTTTACACAATTCTTTTCAATCACTTCTTTTAACTGTTCTACATTATAACATATATCCCCATAAGCATTTCCTTCATTTAGCATCAACTTAGTTGATGGTCCATATGCCTCTAAACATTCTTGAAGCTCTTCCCAATAGAAAATGACATTACATCCACGATAAAAAGCATCATAAGCAATTGAAGAATAGTCCGTAATCAATAATTTCGTATGTTTTAAAATGTCGTCATACTTAACATCAAACATCATATAATTTTTTAATTCAAAATTTCCCTCCTTAGCTACCTGATATACTAGCGGATGAGGTAATATAATGACTTTATCCTTGTATTTAACAGGAATACTTTTATAAATTCTGTACATCATTTGATAATATTTTGTACTTTCAAACACTGTATTCATCTCATTGTATTCCCAAGGTCGCCATGTAGGCATAATCACAATTTTGTCAGCATCTTCATCCCATTTATTTTTATCAAACTTTGGCAATCCACAAACAATGATCTGTTCTGGACGATGCTTGCCTAACGTAATAAAATGCTCTGCTTCAGCATCTGAAGATGTGACTACTCTGTATTTACCAGACCCTTTGCTACTTCTAGGTCGGAAGAAAGTTCTTGATTCAGAATCCAAAGAAATCATGTACATGACACCATGTTGTAAGAATACATAATCATTATCTAAGGAATCTAACTTATTTAAAACTTTTTTATTGCTCGCACGCAATTCTAAAGCATGAATCAAAGCTTCTGATCCAATAAAAGTTTGAGATGTAAAAAAATACAAATAATGCTTAAATGAATATTTATCAATAATATTTTTTTGATATTGATTAGGTATATCATTTCGTCCTAAATATGTTTTATCTAAGATAAAATAGGCGTTGGTATACCCCATATTTTGTAATTTCTCATATACAACAGAAGCACTTTCTTCATAACGATTAGAATCCTTTTCAAATAACAAAATCGGATGCTTAAATTTCAATAGTTTTGCTAAATAATATGCCAAGTTTAGCTTAAAATTCTCAATTGGAGCATCTGTTCTATTTGACGGTCGTACAGTTAAAAATAAAGTATTTCCTTTAGATTGTCTAAAATAACAAGATATTGTGTCATTCACTTGATGAATTTTAGAATGCAAATACCTTTGTCGTGTGGCTTTCACTTTGTAACTAATTCCTTTATGAAAGCCAAAATAATGCTTTTCATCTGTATAATCAAAAATAATTTTATTTTGAATAGGCATTTGTACTAACTCATCATTATTCAATTGAAAGTTAACAGAATTATAATACCAATAATTCAATATTTTTTTGCCCCTTGGACTTGCCATTTGAGATGAAACTTCCTTGCCCCCAACTAGCACCTTGATATCCTTAAAATGCAAAGGTATCATTGTTTTAGCTAAAAAATAAAGTTTAAAGTTTAGAATACCATTATGATAAGTAGATTTAGAGTACAATCTCATAAAGCCAACACAGTTATTTAAAAACATATTTTTTGTTTCTTCATCAACCTCTATATCCAAGAAATTCCGTATTTCATCAGCCTTGTTTAATTGTAGTTTAACTTTATTTTTGAACCATCTTTTAGTTGTTAATCTACCATAATAATATACTGGAATATTTGTATATATTTTTTTAATCTTAGGTTGACTATAAAATTCTTTTGCTACATATTGTGAGCTGTCTAATACATTGATAAACTCATCTATTTTCAATAAACCGAATTTTCTATTGAATTCTCTTTTCAAAATCTTTTTCTGAGTTTTATCAAATATATTTCTTGCAATTCGACTAGTAATATACAAAATTACTCTTTCTTTAAAGGTAAAATAATTTTTTGCTACATAGCCATATATTTGAATATTATTATCCATTTGTTTTATCAAATCAATTAAATAACTATTTAATTTACCGTTAAATAAAACGATATAGTTCTCATCACCTTTTAAATTTTCAAGATAATGTAAAACAAATTTCTCTTGATGCTTATTTTTTATCTTATCAATATGAAGAAAAATGTTCTTTTTTTGATTGTTTTGCGGATTTTCAACAATTAAACGGTCCCCTTTACCATCAATCAATAAATCTAAAATATCAGCTGTCGTTGACGGTTTAGCATAAGAACAATAAGTTTTGATAAAATCACTATAATCCAATCTTTCATCTTTATGTAATTCATTAATAAGTTCATCTGTATTATCGACACGCACAAAGGGTAAATCTTCTATCGGAAAATAAGTTCCTCTATCTGCCATATACTCTTTTAAATCGTAAGTGAATAAAATAATTCTTTGTCTAGAAACAGCATAATCAAAAAAAACGCTAGAATAATCCGTAACTAATGTATCACACACATTCAAAAAATCATATGTTTCATATTCACTTGGAAAACGACGTATATGTTTAAATGCACTTAAATCTAAATCATTTCCAATCAAAAAATGAAGATTAACAAAGAAAATTTCGTCATCATTTAACTTATCATCAATCTCTTGTAAATACTTAACTGTTGTTTCTTTCTGATTCTTGACACGAGCATTTCTACTAGTTCCCCGCCATGTAGGCATATAAGCATAACAATGTTTATTTTCTAATCCATATCTTCTAATAATTTGTTGTTTTAACTCATCATCAAAAAATGCAACATTTCTTGGATAATCTGCCAGTAAAACCTTATTATTTAAAACATTTTTTAAACAATAATCCTCCATAAAAATATCACGTGTATATTTATTTGGGAATAAGATATAATCACTCATTGCAAAATTCTTTTGTACATTTGAGATAGATGATGAATTTTCAATATCACATCTTCCCAATGTTTTCAAAGGAGTTCCATGCCATGTATTCAACATAACCTGTTCCTTTTTCTTTATGTAATATGGGGGGAATGAGTTATCCGTTATCAAATATTTACACGTTGCAAGCAACCGCATATATTCTTTTGAATTACGTTCTACAAGATGGACAGAAGTAAAATTATAAAAAGATAATCGCGACAAAAGCGCTTCCCTCGTATCGTTTGTAACAACAAAATACACTTTATAATCAGCATATTTCTTATTTGTACACAACTCTTTAAGTATAGCATACATATTACCATTGATATTTTTTCCTTGTCCTGCCTCCAATAAGAACGTATAACAATCCACTTCTTCTTTATAATATTTAAGATAACTTATTTGTTTAAATTTCATCAAAATCTTTCCTTTCGAAAAAACATATCCAATCGCATCAACTAAGAAAAAAGCTTAGATAATAGACCTTTTTTCCTAGCTACAGGAATCAAACGTTTCTCAAATTTCTCATCACGTTCTCTCTTTTTACCTTTAGCATCTAAAGCATTATAATAATCAACATATTGGGCATAATGATCGCAAACTTCTTGCACATCACCATATTCTTTTAACATACCTCCCTCAATCCAAATAGCCTTCTCGCAGAAACCTCTGACCTGAGGGAGAGAATGTGAAATGAAGACAATTGTTTTTCCTTGTTGTTTTAACTCCTTCATCTTATTGATACATTTTTGTGCAAAGCCCTTATCACCGACAGACAACGCTTCATCGACAATTAAAATATCCGGATCTAAACATAAGTTAATTGAAAACCCTAATCTTGATTTCATACCGCTAGAATACTTTTTAACCGGCTGATACAAGAAATCACCAATTTCCGCAAATTCGATAACACCTTCGGTAATCTCTTTAATACGTTTCTTTGTTAAGCCAAGCAAAGCACCTTTTAACTCAATATTCTCTAAGCCCGTTAACTGCTGGTTTAATCCGGTGTTAATTGCAATTAAAGCTTGTTCTCCATTAACAATCATTTCACCTTCATCAATTGCACTTATTCCGGCTAAAATAACAGACATCGTTGATTTTCCGGATCCATTTGTCCCTAAAATACCGACAACCTCTCCATGTGGAATTTGGAAACTGATATCCTTTAAGGCATAGAACCGCTTATCATTTGAATTTTTCCTTGTTTTTGATTTTAGTGTATAGATTTTTGAAACATGTTTAAATTCAATTGCATACTCTTTATCCATTTTCTCACTCCTTAAACTAAATCAATAAACTTGTGCTTAAATTTGTACATCATATAACTACCAAACAACAATAAGGCAATGGTGATAACCCAAAATACAATCATTGAGTTGTGATAAAATGCCATACCCTTGTGATAAAAGAAGCAATCTCTGTATCCCTGAACAACATAATAAATAGGATTAGCTTTCATCACCATTCCAACCCAAGCCGGCATATGAGATAAATCTTTGATATTCCACAAAATTGGTGTTAAGTATAACAACAATCGCATCATCGCCAAAACTAATTTTCTTGTATCTCTAGCCAACATATTTAAGACAGATGTTGTCATAGATAAAGAAATTGAGAAAATAATTGCACAAAAACAATAATAGATCAATTCAAGCCATTGTAAAGTTGGGTGAATTCCCGAAAACAAGAAGATAACCATTAGAATAATCATCAAACATACATGATTAAACAGCTCTTTCAACACAACGGTCGCAGGTAAAATACTTACCGGAAATTTCATTTTGGTAATGACATTAACTTTAGAGAAAATGGCATTGCAACCATTCGTAATACAAGGTGAAATGAAAAACCAAACCACCATACCACCCATCATCCATAAAATATACGGTGTTTCAACACCATAATTAGTAATTGCCTTACGGTTGAAAACAACACCGAAAGCAAACCAATAAGTCAAAATCTGAATCAAAGGATGTGCGAAATTCCAAAACAAACCTAATTTAGAATCACGCATATCAGCTAGTAATTCATAACGTGTTATGCAATAAATACGATATATATTTGAAAAATTCTCTTTTAAAACATAACGCAAGCTTTTCAACATTTAATATGCTCCTTTCTTCTTTTAAAAAGAAACATGACAAAAATATACCATGTCTATTCTTTAGTTTTACGAAGTCCTAGCTGTTCTTTAATTTGCGTTGTTGATACACCATCCGTTCTAGGCAAGTAAACAACTTCACAATATTCCTTTAAAAAATCAAATTTACCTTTCCAATCATCTCCCATAACGAAAACATCAATATCATGTTCTTTCACATCTGAAATTTTTTGATCCCATGAATTTTCCGGGATAACTTCATCTACATATTTAATAGCTTCTACAATTGCCATTCTTTCTTCATCTTTAATAGCACACTTCTTACCCTTAATCGCATTAAAGGCATCGCTTGATACTGCCACTACTAAATAATCCCCAAGTGCTTTAGCTCTTTTTAAGATATTCAAATGTCCAATGTGAAACAAATCAAAGGTACCGTATGTAATTACTTTTTTCATTTTTCATATTCCTTTCAAATCATTATTTATCATAAAACTATTTGATTATAAAATCACGTCATAATCGTATTCATTATACTACATCTCAAGAAAAATCCAACTTAAAACGATAAAAAAACGTTTTTTTTAGCAAATATTTGATGCTTTAAAGAAAAATGATAATAATATCTCACCATCTCCATTCTCTTCTTTTGAAACTTCTATTGGGAATATCCGATAAGCAATTGATAATCAGTTTATTAAACGCCCATTTCATGAGCTTTTTTCTCAAAAAATCAATATATTTTCTTTCAATATTTGCTATCTTGCAAGATTGTGCTATACTGTTTTTGAGTCGACAGAATAAATTAAGCTTGTGTACCGCTAATTTTTACTTCAAAGTGCATATAATTCATGTATTAAAGGAAAACTAATCATAAAAAGGAGAATACAACAATGAGTAAATCCGGTTTAGGTGATTTTTTAGAAATCTCACAAGACACAATGTTGACTTACGCCTACCAGGGAAGCCTCCACATCAGCAACAAAGCGTACTTAATCATTAAAGAAACAATGCAAGGCGAGATTTTTGCCACTAATCAAAGCTATGTGGAAATCAGGAAAGTTTTCAAGGGTAAAATCTATCTTGAGCAAAAAGCCATCGTTGTCCTAAAATGTATTACTTGCTATGCCCATGTGTATTTAGAAAATGCAACTTTAATTATTGAAAACGGCTGTCTTTATGGTGATATTTACTATGATAAAACAAGCCGAATCATCAATCATGGCAAGCAAATCGGGAAAAAAATCTCAACTGAAATAGCTTAAAGACATAACAAAAGGTCCTTTTATCCACATAAGAGGACTTTTTCTATATATAATCAGTTGAGTTATAAAGGACATTTATGCTAGAATAATGTGGGTGATAAAGATGGCAAAAAAATCAAAAAGAGGTAACATGGCAAAGCTTTTCATTATTCTGATTGTTATTGCGATGGTTTTACCTTTAATACTATCAAATCTTTTACTTGCTTTAGGTTAGGAGGCTGATATAAATGAAAGATTATTTAGTCAGAGGAACAGTTAAAAACCGACCTATTCGTGTTTTTGCCTGTAAAACAACTGATTTATTAGAAAAGGCTAGAACGCTGCATGACTTATGGCCTACTTCAAGTGCCGCTTTGGGTCGTATGATGTCCAGTGTTTTAATGATGGCAAGCATGGAAAAAAACAATGAGAAATTAACGGTTACAATCAACGGTGGCGGTCCTATTGGCACATTGCTTTGCGTTAGTCAAGGTGATGGCAAAATCAAGGGCTTTGTAGGTGAACCTCACTGTATGTATCATAATAATGAAACAGGTAAATTAGCTGTTGGCTATGCGGTTGGCAATCAAGGATATCTTCAAGTCATTAAAGATATGGGCTTAAAAGAACCATTCGTATCTCAAATTCCTTTACAATCCGGTGAAATCGGAGATGACTTCACAATGTATTTTGCAGCAAGCGAACAAACACCATCGGCTGTCAGTGTCGGTGTCTTAGTAGGCGAAAACAATGAGATTTTGGCAAGTGGCGGTTTTATTGTTCAACTGATGCCGGGAGCTCAAGAAGAAGATATTGCCTTAGTTGAAAAAGCATTACAAGACTTCCCTGCTGTTTCCGCTTTAATTAACGATGGGCTGACACCGGAAGATATTTTACATCAATTATTGGAAGATGTTGAAATATTGGCAACGCAAGATGTAGCATTTGAATGCAACTGTTCAAAAGACCACTTTGCCAAAGCTTTACTGACCATTGGCAAGCAAGAACTTTTAGATATTATTGAAAAAGATGGTTTCTGTGAAGTCAACTGTCAATTCTGCAATAGTCATTATCGTTTTGAAAAAGCCGAATTAGAAGCAATGGTTAAAGAATTAGATGCTTAACTTTCATACATTTGTAAATAATGTGAAACAAGATTAACAAGAATTAGCTTCACTTGTTAACTAAATACGTTTTTAAATAAAGGTTAAATAATTTAATACCTATATAGGTATGGTTATTTAATCTTTTTAAATTGGCTTTAGCTTGTTTTCTATGATCGTCTAATGAATAAAATATAAGATAACTATAGAATTGCGCATTGCTACTTCTATGATTTCTTTCTACTTTCCCATTATGCTTTGATATTCTTGGTTTTAATGAAATTTAGCGATTAAATCATGTGTCAAATAACGTTTATTGTGTAGCGTACGATACATAGTGATTCAAATCCTTTCATCGTTTATTTGGTCGTAATCAATTATATAGGAAATGAATTACTTTTTATATTAAATTGTTTCACACCAATTATAACACTACAAATTTTTGTCTATATTTGTCGAAAACTGTATATTATTTTCTGATTATATTTGATATAATAGCAATGTTTTGTTTTTCCTTCCCGTTTGGAAGGGGGTGAGTATTTATGTTGAAGCATATAGCGGAACTTCTCTTTTCGTATTAGGCAAAGTGGTTTCTCATTTTGTTATAAAATATTTAGAAAAGATGGAAGTAAAGCAGTTAACAAAACAAAGCGTGTCTGAATTAGTGTTCTAACTTAGAAATTATCCCTAAACGATGTCTAGATCATATCAATTACTTAATCTATATTTTGTTTGTCACTTAACGCATCAATATATTCTAATAGTTTTTTATAATTAGTTCCTTTTCCACAACCAATTTAATTATATTGAAAAATTTGTGGAAATTATCCCTTTTAAATTGTGAATACTAAGATTTTATTTAATTGTTAAAACACATAATCGACTGAATTATTCATCTTTTATTCTAAATCAGAAAAAAATCACGTTTTGAATGCGAATATGTTATAATAGTCGTGTGTTAAAAGGAGGGAAATACCCATGATTAAAATGATTGTTTCTGATATGGACGGTACGTTATTAGGGCGTAATGGCATCACTGATAAAACAATTCAATCTGTTCTTAACGCAACTCAAGCCGGTTTAGAATTTGTCGTTGCAACCGGACGAGATTTAAGTGGTGTCAAACCTATTTTTGAACCCTATAACATTCCTTTCAGTGCTATTTTAGGTAACGGTGCTCAATATTGTGATGTCAATGGTGAAATCATCATGAGTTCGTACCTGAAGAATCAATATGTCAAGCCTATTCTCAAAATCTTTGATGACTTAGATATTCATTATATGATTATTACAGATAATGGCTTTTATTCAACCAAACCTCAAGTCGAAGTTGCCGAAGCTTTTATCCAACGAAGTATGCATCAATTTAAGAAGACTCGTGAAGAGCTACTGACAAGCTGGGCAAATTCACCGATTCCTTGTATGCAGCTAATTCAGATTGATTCGCTCACTTCATTCTTAGAGGAAAGCCATCACATTGTAAAAATCGAAGCTTTTGATATTGATTTAAACAAAATCGCCAAAGCGAAGCAAGAACTTGCCCATATCAAAGGGATTGCATTTTTATCCTCTTACCCTGATAATGTTGAGGTAACTGATGCCAATGCTCAAAAAGGTTTAATTCTTAAAAAAGTTATTGAACTTAAAGGTATCAAAAAAGAGGAAGTCGCCGTCTTTGGTGATGGTCTAAACGACTCAACGTTATTTGAGCTATTTACAGAAAGTTTTGCGGTGGATAATGCTGTTCCTGAAATCAAAGCGATGGCTAAATACCATATTCCAAGTCACAAAGATGACGGAGTCGCCCTAACCATTGACCAAATTATAGCCAAGCAACAAAGATAAGATGCTTAAACTAGGTTATCATCGCCAAGTGTATCCTAGTTTTTTCATATATTGAATAATATTTTCATAAAATTAAAATCCACCTCTTCAAAATTTTGTTTAACGTACAATAGAGTTAGTAAAAAGGAGGGTTTTGAATGGGTTTTTCAAAGAATTTTTTATGGGGCGGAGCAACTGCTGCTAACCAATGTGAAGGTGCATGGAATATTGATGGGAAAGGACCTAGCACAGCTGATGTTGTTACAGCCGGTTCTTATCACAAAGAACGAGAGAATACACGCACTGTTCAAGAGGGAATTTATTACCCAAGCCACAATGCCATTGACCATTATCATCATTTTAAAGAAGATATTGCGTTATTTGCCCAAATGGGATTTAAGTGTTATCGTTTATCTATCAACTGGTCGAGAATTTATCCAACCGGATTAGGAGAAACACCTAACGAAGCCGGCTTAGCCCATTATGATGCTGTTTTTGATGAATGTCGCAAATATGGGATTGAACCTGTAGTCACTTTATCTCACTATGAAACACCACTTGGTCTAGTTGATGCCTTTGGTGCATGGAAAGACAGAAGATGTATTGATGCTTTCGTTAAATATTGTACAACTGTTTTCAAACGCTATAAAGGAAAAGTCAAATATTGGATGACATTCAATGAGATCAACTGTATGTCTATCAGTGGTTGGAATGCCGGAGGGATTATCGAAAATGATGAAGCAAGCAAAATGCAAGCCGCTCACCATCAGTTTGTAGCAAGTGCCAAGGTTGTGAAAATCGGTCATGAAATTGATGCCGACAACAAAATCGGTATGATGTACGGTGGTTTATTCTCATATGCAGCCACTTGTAAACCGGCTGATGTTATGGCAAACATTACCAATATGAATAGTGCTTTATTCTATTGTGATGTCATGTGTCGTGGCTACTATCCGGCCTATAAATTAAAAGAACTTGAGCGCAAAGGCATCGTTTTACATACAGAACCTGAAGATGCTCAAATCTTATTAGAAGGTAAAGTTGACTACTTAGCTTACAGCTACTATATGTCTTTAGTTGCAGGGGAAAACACAACAGGTATGAATGTAGCAACCGGTAATTTATACACCGGCTACACCAATCCTTATTTAAAAACAACGGATTGGGGTTGGCAAATCGATCCGATAGGATTACGTATTTCCTTAAACAATCTTTATGACCGTTACCAATTACCACTGTTTATTGTGGAAAACGGTTTAGGAGCTGTTGATACAGTCGAAGAAGATGGCTCTATCAATGATGATTATCGTATCGCTTATATGCAAAATCACATTGCCGAAATGAAAAAAGCCGTTGAGATTGACGGTGTTGATTTAATGGGATATACACCTTGGGGCTGTATTGACCTTGTTTCTGCCGGAACAGGCGAAATGAAAAAACGTTATGGTTTTATCTATGTAGATGTTGACGACTTAGGTCAAGGAACATTTAAACGCTCTAAAAAGAAATCATTCGATTGGTACAAAAAAGTCATTGCAACCAATGGAGAAGATTTATCCGCTTAAATCTTTAAATACAATAAAGACGAGAAGAGATGCTCGGCTGAAATTTTCCAGCCGTCAAATCTTCTCGCCTTTTCATTTACTCATCAGATGTGGTAAAACACAAAACCTCTTTGTCATATTTGCTATGAACAATACCGTGTTTTTTCTGATATTTAATCATGCAGGTATAGGCGATACAATAAAGTAGCAAGGCAGCTATCAAGCCCAAAAAAGCACCACTTGTATCAATCAAACAATCAAAGAAACTCGCTCCTCTGCCATCTACAAATGATTGATGAAACTCATCACTACAAGCATATAAAAAACAGAATAACAAAGATAAACTCATACGCCAATACATTTTCATATTAAATGTGAATAAAACCACCATCACGTTAATGCTTAATAAAAAGTAAATAAACATATGGGCCATCTTTCTAAAAAACAGCTCAATATAAGCATAATGGCTAGGTGAAATCGCCAAAGTTAAGTCTTTACCTGTCATAATCAAAACTGCTTTATTAAAAATACGAACACAGCTATCGCTTAGTTCATGAGAAGATACAGCATTGTCCATTGAAAAGCGAAAAATAACCGCCATCCAAATAAGTGTTGTGAAAATCGCAATCACGCGCAATCTTTTCTTAACTCTAGGGTTCATCAAAACACCTCCTTATGATATTGGCATTATAAACACATCTACTTATAAGAACAAGCAATTTTTTCTTATTTTTTTATTAAACTCAATCATACGATTTTCCTCACATTTGAAAAGAAGCGAAACAATTTATATTTAATTCCACCTTATCTACCCTAATGATATTTAAAAAAGATAATACCGACTTGAAAACAAAGGCAGAAATTAAAAAGGTGGTTTTATCCCACCTTCTTTTAGTATCTTATCCAAGCTCTTAAAACGGCATCTTGCCCATCACAACCATATTCATAGACCGCTAGCATGCTTTCATCACTAGCCACACCATAACAGCGTGCGCTGTTAATTTTTTCAACCTGACAACCCAATAAGTTTTATCATCATCGAGGATTTGAGCCATCTTACCATTAGGTAATTGACACTTTAAGTTAATATAACTACCTTCTAATACAAGTAACTGATTAACATTTTGTAACTCTTGAATCCCTAAATGATGCAAGATGGCAATAACTTTTTGTTGATCCATTAAACATCCTCTAACACATCTAGTAATTCTAAGATGCGGTTCAAATCTTCATCATTACTAAATTTCAATGTAATCGCCTGATTTTCAACTTTAACTTTAGTTCGGAATTTACGTCTTAACAACCCTTCCACATAAGTATATTGCGGGTCTTTAATTGCCTTAGGTTTCTCTTTTCTTTTCTTCTGTAATTCTAATCCTTTAACAAGGTTTTCCACATCACGTACCGTCAATTTTTCCTCTTTGGCACGTCTTCCGATACGTAAAGCATCTTCTTGATCCAAAGTGATTAAAGCACGGACATGACCCATGGATAAATCGCCACTAAGCACCATATTTTGCAATTCCTCAGGTAGATTTAATAAACGCAAAGTATTAGTGACATGCACACGTGATTTACCGATACGTTTTGCCAGCGCTTCTTGTGTTAAGTCTAAATGCTCCATCATGCTTCTATAAGCTTGCGCTTCTTCAATGGCGTTTAAATCCTCACGCTGAATATTTTCCAACAAAGCAATCTCCATCATTTGCGTATCTGTAAAATCAACAATAATAGCCGGAACTTCCTTTAACTTAGCAATTCTACTAGCTCTTACACGACGTTCCCCGGCTACAATTTCATAACCTTGGATTGTTGATTTCTTTAAAATCACCGGTGTAAAGACACCATGTTGCGAAATGGATAAAGCTAACTCATTCAATTTTTCCTCATCAAAGAAACGACGTGGCTGATGAGGATTAGGGCGAATCTCATCTAAAGGAATCATGACATGTCTTGACTTTGGCGTATTGTTTTCAATATCTTCGATTAAAGAGGTAACATCACCACCAAATAATTCATTTAAGCCTCTTCCTAATTTCCTTTTTTGATTACTCATTATAATAAATCACTTCCTTTGCTAATTGAGCATATGCCTTTGCACCTTCGGAACGAGCATCATAATCAAAAATATTCAATCCCGCTGATGGTGCCTCACTTAATTTAATATTACGTGGAATAAATGTACGATAAACCTTTTCCTTAAAGTACTTGCGCACTTCTTGGGATACTTCAATACCTAAATTAGTTCGTTGATCCAACATCGTCAATAAGACACCTTCAATAGATAAGCTAGGATTGAAAACTTGCTGAGTTAAGCGAATCGTGCTTAATAATTGCGTTAAACCTTCTAAGGCATAATACTCACATTGTACCGGAATAATCACTGTATCACTTGCGGTTAAAGCATTCGTATTCAATAAGCCTAGAGATGGCGGACAATCAATCAACAAATAATCATAATTATCTCTAATTAAAGCTAACTGCTCTTTTAAACGACGTTCCCTTCCAATTTTAACTTCCGCCAACTCCAAATCAGCCCCTGCTAGATCAATCGAAGAAGGTACTACATCTAAATTAGGTACATTAGACTTTAAAATAACATCCGTAATCTCGCTTTCGTTGACAATTAAGTCATAAATAGACCCATTCATTTTTAAACGGTCAATCCCTATCCCTTGCGTTGCATTAGCTTGCGGATCGATATCGATTAAAAGTACTTTTTTATTCAAATAAGCTAGCGCCGCTGCTAAATTGACACTTGTTGTTGTCTTTCCGACCCCACCTTTTTGGTTGGTAATCGCAATGATTTTTCCCATACAAAACACCCTTTCTTTCTATCCGGTCATCTATTGTTATTATCACTCTTTTTAAATTTTGCTACCTAAACTAAAAACGCCTTAGTTTACCTTTTTATTATATCAGATATTTTTCATATTTGAAGAAAAATTCTATCTTCCGCCAAATTTTGACAATCTCCATTGATTTAAAAAGCTATGGTTGTTTTATACCATAGCTTATCATCTTACTGTTCGACAGTAATTCTCTGTCCGTTTTCCATCGCTTCAATATATTGAGAGGCTTTAGTGACCGTTGTTTGATCAGGCACCATGACATAAAGTGGTTCTGAGCCATAAGAGTAAGTAACATCCTCTGCTCCTGTACCATCTAATGAATAGGTCTGAATATCCCAACCGGTATTATTGGCAAATTGCATTTTCACAAGTCTGGATAAATCAGATGTAGATATGCTTGTTTGGAAACTGCCTGATACGGCATTTAAGATACTTGTATAGTTAGTGATAATGGAAGGAGATAAAACCTTATCAATAATACCCATAATCACTCGCTGTTGATTACGACCCCGCTCTCTATCACCCTCGCTAAATGAATAACGCTCTCTTGAGAACCTTAGGGCAGATGTGCCATCTAAATATAAATCCTTCTTTTCCGGGAAATCTAAGAATGCTCGTGGATTATCCACTGTGATACCGCCCACTGCATCAACAATATTAACTAAACTAGAGAAATTAACACGCAAATAGTAATCAATATCAATATTCAATAAGTCCTCTAATGTATCCATTGACTCATTAACCCCATAAATACCGGCATGCGTTAATTTATCTAGGGCTTGATATGTATGGAGAGTAACATAATAATCACGTGGAATATTCGTTAATAAAATCTGATGTGTTTGTGGATTGATTGTCATCAACATATTGACATCTGATCTGGAAACTGTAGATACTGAACCGTAAGTATCAATTCCGGAAATATAAACGGTGAACGTATCCTTAGTAACATCTATTTCGCCACCACGTTTTTTGACCTGTTCGCTGATTTCAGATACAAAAACAACTTTTGTATCATCTTGGAAAGTTGTTGTATGCTCAATCGCAATTGCCGAAAAGGCTTCATTCATAATCATGGCATCTATTTCACCGTTATATAAAGCATCAGTCAACGCTTGATAACTATCATAAGAAGTCAAATTTGCTTCGCTATCTAACTCCTTATTGATTTTCTCTACAGCTGTATCAATATTTTTTTGGTCATACTTTGAAACCACACCGAATTTTTTTCCTTCTAAATCTGTAATACGATTATAACTACTATCTTTCATTACATAAACTAAAACGGAATGTGTTTCATAATCTGAACCCAAAATCTTACTTAAAACATCTCCTGTTTTAAATAGATAGAAGCTTCCGACAAATAGAACAATACTTAATATCACTGAAATTACTTTTGTCACTGTCTTTTTAGACTTTTTACCTCTTTTCTTTTTCATCAATGAGAGTAGAACAAACAAAACAGTTAATAACAGAATAACTCCCACTAACAATAAAATCGGCGTCGGTACTAAACTTAAGCGAAGCAAGAAAAATATAAATAACAAAGAAGCAAATACCTGTATCCCTAATAACACAAAGCCTGTATTTATCTTCTTATTGTTGTGCTTTTTGGTTTGTGACATAATAACACCTCTTTCTATGCATTTTAGTATATCACTACCTTTATTATTATTCAATTAATGTTATCTATTTTTATTTCAGAATGAAAAACGCCGTATATCTATACAGCGTTATTCACAAGTGTACCCCTCAGCAGTAAACCCATCAACTGAAGCTTCTAAACTGATATACTCAGAGTCCACGTCATCAACAATTTCTAAAGCTGCTAATTCGTCTAAATCCGCTACAGTGTAATCTAAAATAATTTTAAATATGACTTGTTTTTGATCGACATCTACTTCATAAGCAATGTCGATACCTTTACTAATCACAGCATCATACATCTCTTTATAAGAAGCTCTTACTTCTTCCATGAATTCCTTATCCTGTGCTTGCTCCTTGGTTATATCTAAATCATCAAAACTATATGGATCATACTCTGTCTGAGTAATCACACGATCTCCTTCTGATACAAAATCAATCCGATCTGCTAAGGTATCCTTCTTACAGACAGTAGTTTTTGGTCCGCTGTTTTTAGAACAACCGGTTAAAACCAATAAACTCAGTACACCGATAACCGCTAATTTTTTCATCTTATTTTTCTCCCTTCCAATTGTACTTTAATCCCCAACTATTTCTTTCGTTTAGCTACTTTTAACGTAATAATATAATCATCTTCCCCCCCATCACTCTCTAACATCTCGACGTCAATCCCACTTTGACGAACCATCATAACAGCTTGTCTAACTGTATTCAAAGCAATACGAACATTAGGTGTTAAAACCTTCATTTTACTTTTAGGCTTCTTTGCCTTCACCTTGTCTTTAACCAATTTTTCTGTTTCACTTACAGTTAATTGACGCTCAATGACATCTTGAGCTACAGACTGCATATCTTCTTGAGTATCCATACCTAACATGGCACGCGCATGACGTTCGGTTAACTGGTGATTACGAATAGCCTTTTTCACATCATCAGGTAATTTCAACAACCGCAATTTATTGGCAATAGTTGATTGCGTTTTACCTACCCGTGAAGCTAATTGGGCTTGAGTTAAACCGGTTAAATCAATCAAGGCACGATAAGCCTCAGCCTCCTCAATAGCGGTTAGATTTTCCCTTTGTACATTTTCAATTAAGGCAATCTCAGCTGATTTCTCATCACTATAATTTTGAACAATACAAGGTACTTTTTGAAAGCCGGCTAAACAAGCGGCTTTAAAACGTCGCTCTCCTGCGACAATCTCATACTTACCGGTCAAAGACGGTCTAACAACCATCGGTTGAATAATACCGTTCTCTCTAATTGACTGGGATAATTCATTTAAAGCGTCCTTATCAAAAATGGTTCTTGGCTGATATGGATTAGCTATAATTTGATTAACATCTATTTCCACAAGATTTAACATCTTGGTTCCTCCTTTTTACTTTAATGGACTTTTTTTAATCTTCGCATACATTCTAGGATATTTCAGGGGTGTTTTTATGACTTTTTGAATATAGAAATTGATACGTTTATCTCCTTGACTCGATAAAGTAAAGGCATGACTTTCCTCTAATTTACCACCTAATTTCACAATACCGGATTTAGCAGCCTCATATTCCTCTTGCCCACTTGCTCCTTTTAAAGAGATAAAATATCCTCCTATTTTCACTAACGGTAAACATAATTCATCTAGTATTTCAAAACGTGCTACAGCTCTTGCGGTCACAATATCAAAAGCTTCTCGATGCTCCTTGCAGTACTCCTCTGCTCTAGCACATACTGCCTGAACATTCACAAGATCTAAAGCTTCAAACAGTGCATTTAAAAAAGTGATACGCTTATTTAAAGAATCTACAATGGTAACTTGAATATCCGGAAAAACAATTTTTAAAGGAATAGACGGAAAACCCGCTCCGGCACCAATATCACAAAGTGTTTCATCTTTCAAAGGATGATAAAAAGCTAAAGTTAAAGAGTCATAAAAATGTTTTAAATAAACATCTTCCTTTTCTAAAATATTGGTCAAATTCATCTTCTCGTTCCATTCCACTAACATACGATGATAGATTTCAAACTGTTCTAACTGTCTTTCTGATAAAATAATGCCTTGTTTTCCTAACGCTTCAATAAACGCTTCAATATTCATATTTGTCACCTCTTTATGCACGCTACTTGTCATCAATAAAATTTATTCCTTAACTCAAAGACTGCACCTTTCTCTTTTGGAAAAACTACCCATTTCTTCCAAAAAAAGCAACGAGGTGCAGAATCATTCTGATTATATCTATTGTAATACGAAATCGGTAAAATTTCAATGCGTGAATGAAAAACTATGTTATAATTAAATTATGAAAAGAGGTGTAGCAATGACAAACAAGGAACGTTTTATCGAAATCTATCAATCCAAGATTCATCGTGACGGAGCAGATAAACTTTTAGAATTTCTTTTATCCAGACATTCGGATTTTTTTGACGCACCGGCAAGCGCAAGATACCATGGCGCATATCAGGGCGGTCTATGTGAGCATAGCTTAAATGTCTATGATTGCCTAGAAGCCTATTTAGCAAGACAACGAGTTCAACAGGTTTACGGTTTAAATTACAGTGAAGAAAGCATAGCGATTGTCAGTTTACTCCATGATTTATGTAAAATCAATGTCTACAAACCCGGAACACGCAATGTCAAAGACGAAAACGGCAAATGGATTCAAGTCCCCACTTATGAGTACAGCGATCAAATACCTTATGGTCATGGTGAAAAATCTGTCTATATTATTAGTGGCTATATGCGTTTAACTAGGGAAGAGGCGTTTGCGATTAGGTACCACATGGGCTTTTCCGGAACGGAAGATGCTCGCAATGTCGGTGCAGCCTTTGAAATGTTTCCCTTAGCGTTTGCCTTATCAACCGCCGATATGGAAGCCACTTATTATATTGAAGGAAAAAAACAATAAAAGATGAGGAAGATAAATATGAAAGTATGTATGATTATTACCGATGGTTTTGAAGAAGCCGAAACCCTTTGCCCTTTTGATATGTTAATAAGGGGAGGGGTGGAAGTTGATATATATTCTTTACTAGATCAAGATGCTAAAGGTCGTTCAGGAGCTGTCCTAACCGATTTAAAGCCTTTTTCAAGTTTTCATGATAATGACTATGAAGCTTTAATCTTACCCGGTGGTCCGGAATGGCAAGCTATTGAAGCTAGCAGTAAGGTTCAAGAGATTATCAAAACCTTTATGGCAACAAATCGTTATGTCTGTGCCATTTGTGCTGCACCGACAATTTTAGGGCGTGCCGGTTATTTAAAAGGAAAACACTATACTTGTTTTGGCTCAATGAATGATGATTTTGGCGGAACATACCACAGACAATATGTTGTCCAAGACCAAAAATTGATTACAGCTTCATCTGCGGCGGCGGGTATTGATTTCGGTTTAAAAATTTTAGAAGCCTTAAAAGGAGAAGAAGTCAGCAAACAAGTTCAAAATGATATTTACTATCACTATAAAAATGCGTAAACACCAATATATTTCATCGTAAGTAGTTTAAGAGGCTTTTAGCCTCTTTTTATAATCTATTCAAAAATAATCGTTCATTAAAAAAGCCATTCTGACTTAGAATGACCTTTCTCTATATTTATAATGGTTGCACATCTTCGTCAAACACAAGATTGGCAAATTGACGGGCTTGGTTTAAGACTTGCATACATTTCAAACTTTCTTCCATAAAAGCATCACGTGCTTGATAATCTTTAGTTTCAATTATTTTTTTGAAATCCACATTCTCATAATAGAGTGCATTAGGATCTTCTTGTTGATTATAGATGGTTACCTTATCTTTGATATGCAATTCAACTTCACGACAACCATTGCTTCCCGGTCTTACATAAATATAGCCATCTTCCCCTTGAATTTGAGCAAAGTTAGTACCGGCACTATCCTTTGCACCCACACAAGTAGCTATAAAATCCGGATAGGTTAAAATAGCGACACCTGATAAATCAATGCCATTTGCATGACGATTAACATAATAAGCTACATCTTTAGGTAAACCAAATAACCCTATTACGAAATGAATGTTGTAAATGTTGATATCCGATAAGGCTCCACCGGAATATTTCGGACTAAACACATTAGGTTCTTCGCCGCTTTTTAAGGCATCATAACGACTTGAATATTGTGAATAATTACATTGCACCATACGGATTCGTCCAATTTTTCCTAATATTTCCGGAATAAGTTTATAGTTAGGCAAGTGTTGATTCGTAATAGCTTCAAAAATAAACAATCCTCTTTCCTTAGCTTCTTCAAATAATTTCTTTGCCTGAGCGACAGTTGCACACATCGGTTTTTCCACTACGACGTGCTTACCATGTTGCAACGCCTTTAAACTTTGAACATAGTGCAAGCTATTAGGACTAGCCACATAAACCACTTCAACGTTTTCATCGTTGTACATTGCCTCTAAATTTGTATAGACTTGAGGTGAACCATAGTCTTTGGCAAAAGCCTCACCGGTTTCTTGACGCCTAGAATAAACTGCCGCTAACTCTCCATCATTTTTATAAACACCATCTAAAAACGCCCGAACAATATAACCTGTTCCAATTGTTCCAAATTTCATATTTTTACCCCTTTCCAAATAAACTTGTATCGTTAATGCTCACACAATGATAACCATCTTGGGTCTTCACAACTTTAGACACACTGCAATTCTTGATTCCCTTTGCCACCGCCTTTAAACAGCTAGGATCTAAATAATACAAAATCGCAGCAATAAACAGACCATGGCTGACAATTAAAATCTTACCGTCTATATTTTCAATATCTTTCATAAAACTAGCGGCTCGCTCTTTGACCATCGCCAAGTTTTCCCCACCGACATCACACCAGCCTTCCTCTAGTAATGCGATGCGATCTTTAGGTCTGTTTTCTAATAAAACACGACTTTCATGTAAATCCCCTTCTAAAATACCGAAATTAAATTCTTTTAGCCGCTTATCCATTTGAATGCGATAAGCTTCATTTTTTGCAATATAACAAGCTGTATCATAAGCTCGCTCACTGATAGAGCTATATAAAGCATCAAAGTGAACATCTTTCAAGGCTTCACCTAAACGTTTAGCTACTTCAACACCCTCATTTGTCAAAGGAGAATCACACCACCCCTGAACCTTATCTTGCACATTAAAAAGCGTTTGACCGTGCCTTACAAAATATAATTCCTGCATAATCATTACCCCAAATAATATTGTTGATAATAGTGAACACGAAGCAAATCAAAAATCGTTAAAATCTGATGATTAAAATTTAAGCCGTCAAACTTGCCAGGTACATGTAACACATAATCCGAAATACGATATTCGGGTAATAAATATGTCTTATTTTGCGTAATTAAGATGGAAGTGGCTTTATCGACGCCAACTTCTTGACGTATTTGAATAAAAGTGTTCATTGAGCGTCCTGTGGCAGAAATGAAAATAACAACATCTTTATCCGTTAAAGAGATAGATCTATCAAAGCTATGATACTGAATGATTGGCTTACCGAAAGTAATTAAATCCGTTTGAAACTCAACAGATAAACAAAGAGGATACAACGCTCCGATAATAACGACACGCTCTGCTTGATCAATCGCTTCACAAATGGTAGAAACATATGCTTGCATCTCTTCATCTGTTCCGCTTTTTTCCATACCGGCAATAATAGCTTCACTATTAGCATCTAACATACGAGCTCGAATCTGATCTAAACGAACATAATGATTTTGGACTAATGTTTGGGAGAACTCCTCAAATGTACTAAAACCTAACAAAGCGATAAAAGATAAAATTTCCTCTTTTGTAAGTCCACTTGCCTTAACGACATCTTCAAATGTATAGTCCTCAAATTCTAAATAATGGTAGACAACAAACTGGCAAAATTTATAGCGATAGTCAATAAACAATGTCCCGTTCAAATAGGTTAAAATACGACTTAGTAATATATTCATGCTGTTTCCTCCACTTCTGATTTCTTCAATACAAAGACTTCTTTGGTGTTTAAACACAAACAGTTCAACTGCCCGTCTTCAAACGGTCCTAAGCCACCGTCAATTCCGATTTTATCATGGAAGATAGGATCTTCCCACACATCAAAGCTTTGCTGTTGATGAAGATAATTGGTAGGTGTATGCCCAAAGATAATCGTTTTATCCTCCAAGCCTTTAGACATAAAAAAGTATTCTCGCATCCATGCACATTCTTCTTCGCTTTGTTCATACAAGCTTTTATCGGGGTTAATGCCCGCATGAATTAAAACATAATCTTTACCATTGCAATTCACTTCCACAAAGCTAGGACAAGTATTAACATAATCAATCATCATTTTATAGAAAGCACTTTTGACAACCTTATAATCATGTTCATTAAGAACTGATTTCTTCAAATACTTATGATAAGATTCAATCGTTTTCCGCCCGCCGTTACGATTCCACTGACGTCCGCTTACTGATTGCGGATCATCTTGAATAAAGGCATCACGCATCATAATTTCATGATTTCCTTTCAATAAAATCATATTATGTTTATGCATTTGAAGATAAAAGTAGATGTCTAAACTATTGGGTCCACGATCGCAACAATCACCTAAAATATAAAGTAAATCGTCATCAGAAAAGTTAATCTTCTCTAACATTTTTAAAAATATATTAAAATGACCATGTAAGTCAGATAAGATATAAATATTTTTTGGCATCGCTTTCACCTCTTATCCATATTTTACTCTATTTCCATTAAAAAAACAAACAAAAAGAATACCCAAAAATTGAGTATTCTTAGTCTTTTACTAAACACCGACTTCTTCATAAAGGCTATAGCCAAACATCGCAGAAGCCTCTTCACGACAAGGTGTTCCACTGACTGAACAACGGCTTGGCATACCCCATGTCATGCCGAAGAAAGTGCCATATTGGGCAAATCTTTTAGTCGCTTCTGTATAACCGATTGGTCCTAAATTAAAGACCTCAATATGTAAGTGGGTTCCTGTTGAACTACCGGAATGCCCCATATAGCCGACAACCTGTCCACGACTAACCGGGATAAATGTACCGGAAGTCCAACCAAGGTAATTGTTGTTGGTCATATGTAAATATCTTAAGGCATAAGTTGTTCCATTCATTTCCGACAACATAACCATGTAGTTACCGGCACCACCACCACAAGGATTGCCTAAATAACCGCCATCACTTGCACAACCGGTTGACATAAAGATAACTAACCCATCACAAGCCGCATAAAGCTCACTTCCCTGACGTCCGCCAATATCCATGCCCATGTGTTCTCCACCGCTAGGATAGTGCCAGTTTGCCGAAGTTACGATTCCCCATTGAACCGGGCAACTAAATCCGGAAGAAGAAATCGGTCCATCAACGATACCGCCGTTAGCTTCTAAAGCTGCCTGAATAGATTCTGAAATAGCGTCTAATTCCGCTTGATATTCAGCCGACTCTTGAGCCGCAGCTTCCATTTCAAGTGTCATCTGAGAAATTTGTTCAGAAAGCTTTTCGGCTAAAGCATCTTGTTGCGAACGCATTTCATCTAAGCGATCACGTTCATCTGTCACTGTTTTTTTATTTTTCTCTACTAACTTTTTATCTTCATTAAATCCACGAATCAAATCATGATCATATTCAGTCAAATCATCAATTGAAGACATACGACTGAAGAAATCATCAATACTGCTAGCCCCCATTAAAAACTCCAAATAAACATTGCTGTTGATAGAGGACTGCATCACATACATACGGTCACGAATCTGCTGATCTTTTTCATCGATACTTTTCTGCAAACGTTCGATTTCCGCATCTAAAATAGCGATTTTCTTCTCTTGATCTGAAATTTTTTGACTTAAGTCTTCAATCATCGCATAAACATCATCTAATTCAGTATTGAGGTCATCAATTTTTTCTTGATTACTAGCAATCTGCTTATCTAAGTTTTGTTGCTTTTTAGACAGATAATCACGAAATTCACGACATACCTGAATACCTTCTTTATCTAAATCCTCAGACTGACATAATTCATAATATTCATCTTCATTGCCTGCAAAATCCGTTGCATAAACTTCGGTAGGAAGATGATTTACACAAAGCAGACCTAAAGATAAACATAGGCTAAGCTTAATAAATTTTTTAAACATTAGAATTTCAAAAATTTACGGACTGACATAAAGCTTCCTACCAAGCCCACTACACAACCTAAAGCTGTCAAAACACAGCCAAATTGGATAATAAATGGATATGGTTCACGTAATTGAATTAAATTCATTGCGAATGATGAACCACTCACGGTCATATCAAATAAAGCTCTGTAACCGAAATATAAAGCAATAACTGGTACAATTGCACCTAATATACCAATCAGCATACCCTCAATCATAAACGGAATGCGAATATACCAGTTACTAGCACCAACCATACGCATAATTGAAATCTCTGTACTTCTTGAAGTGATGGTAATTTTAATTGTATTGGCAATCATAAACAATGCGGTAATGGTTAAGCCAAGAATAAATATTGTTCCGAAATTACGCATCATTTCCAAATTACGAACTAATTCCATCGTCTGATCTCCACCATAGTTGACCTTATTGACACCTTCTAAATTATTGATTTTAGTTGCGACCTCATCTAAAAATGCCGCATCATTGGCTTCAACGATAAAGGCATCACCTAAAGGATTACCTTCGCCTTGATATTCAGGATTGTTGAAAATGTCGCCATCTTCACCAAAGCTTGCAATCAATTTATCTAATTCTTCTTGCTTACTTGAATAAGTTACATTTGCCACATGGTCAATCCCTTGGATTGCGACTAAAGTTTCATCTACTTGTTTTTGAGTTGCCGCACGTTCCATTTTGACATGGATTGTTAAGCTGTTTTCTACTTGTAATGTCATATCTTGAATACAAACTGCCATCAAGCCAATAACACCGATAATCACAAGCGTAATTGTTACCGCAAAAACAGAAGATACGGACATAACACCATTTCTCCAAATATTTTTAACTGCTGTAATAGTATGTCTAGGCAGATTGCGAATACAACTAATAATTTCTCTAATCATAAGTATATCCACCTCCTGATGTATCTGAAGTAACACAACCATTATCAATTAAGATAGTACGTTTTTTATATTTTTCCACAATATATCTATCGTGGGTAACAACTAAAACTGTTGTCCCTTGCTCATTGATACGCTCCAAAACATTGATAATTTCCGTTGATGTTTCAGGGTCAAGGTTACCGGTCGGTTCATCGGCAATCAATACTTTGGGTGAATTAACAATTGCCCTAGCAATCGCCACACGTTGCTGTTGTCCTCCGGATAATTGATGAGGGAAAGAATTCGCTTTATCGGATAACCCAACAAGCTCTAAAGTCTTTCTGACCTTTCCTCTGATTTCTTTTCTTTTTGTATCTGTAACTTCTAAGGCAAAAGCGACGTTTTCAAAAACCGTCTTTTTAGGTAAAAGACGGAAGTTTTGGAAAACAACACCTATATTTCTTCTAAAATAAGGAACCTTGCGGTCCTTAATCTTGGATACGTTAATTCCCGCAACTAAAACTTTACCTGATGTTGCAACTTCTTCACGATATAATAATTTAATAAACGTAGATTTCCCAGCACCCGTTGGTCCAATGACATAGACAAACTCGCCTGGATCAATATTAAGATTGATATCACTCAAGGCACGTACACCTGTTTTATAAACTTTTGTTACTCCGATGAGTTTAATCATTGACTATCACGCTCCATTCTTACTTATTATAACATACTTCGACAAACTTGTCTTTTGTATTCATCATAATATTTTCACAAAAAAAGGTTTATTTTACCATTAGCTCCTTTAAAAAACGGATAATTGATTCTCATTAAAAAAAATGGTAGCTTCGAATGTAAAAAGTCCAATGAAAAAAAGACCAGAAATAGTGTCCTAGTCTTTATATCCTAAATTATTCTAGCCGTTATGCCTTTAAACCCTTTGTTGATCCCCTATCACAACATATCCAATATTAAGCTCACGCTCAAAGTAAGGGTTTCCCTCTTTTATCAAGGCTATTCTTTCATAGATTAAACAGTTTTCCATGCTTGTTTCTCCATCAATTTTGTTACTAACTTTTCTACTATTTCACTGTTTTAAGAAAAACTTTATAAATTTGCAAGCTTTTTATTTAGATATACCTCATATACTATGTCTGTAGACTAATTTATTTCATACCCCTAAAAAAGAAGCTACATGTCATATCGTAGCTTCTTTTATTTAGCATTATATTAAGCATTCAAGTGTTTGTCTAAACTAAAACCTCGTCCTCTCACTTCTTGAATCTTTGAAATTGTCATAAAGGCAAGTGGATCTATTTCTAAAATTGTTTTTTGAAGAATATGCAATTCACGATTAGGAATAATACATAGTACCGCTTTTGTATCATTTCTTTGATAGCCTGTTTCAATCTTGATTAAAGTTGCCCCGTGGTCTAAATCTTCGATAATGGTTTGACGTATTTTTTCTACTTCATTTGAAATAGTCAGAACTTGACACTCGCTTTTACCCACCATAATGACTTGATTGATTGTGAAAGTTGTGGTGGCAATTAAGACAATGCCATAAACTAAACTCGAAACGTCACTAAACAACATCTGCGACATCAAAATACAAGTGTCCATAACATACATGGCAACACTAACGGAAATTCCCAGCTTACGATTAGCGATAATTACCGGAATGTCCATACCACCTGTCGAAGCCCCTGCACCAATGACCAAACCTAAGCCAAGTCCCATTAAAATACCGGCACAAATAGCGGCTAATAACGGCTCATTTGTCATGTGAACCAAACTTGTCAAAGGTGTTGTTATATGGACAATAATCGGATAAATAAAAGTTGAAAGTAAAGTCGTTAAGGCGAAAGTCTTTCCTAAAAAGATAAAACCAAAGCCAAAAGCACCTATATTGATCAATGCCGTTAATAAAGAAAAATCTAAATGCGTGAAATATTGTAAGGTCAAAACTAATCCCGTTGAGCCGCCTGATACTAAGCTATTTGGAATGATAAGTAAATTAACTGCCAAAGCAATAAAAATATTTCCTAAAATAATCTTTACAATCAATATATACTGCTTCATATATCTTCCTCCTTTTTATAGTATCCATTATAAAGAAAAAACATGATTTAAAATGTAATCTATGTTACAATTAGATAGAAAAATATACTTTTAAAGGAGAATATCCATGCGTGACTATATTTCAGATTCATTATTTCCCTACTTTGAAAAAGCCGGTATCTTACTACGTTTTAAAGAAAAGGAACAAATTTATTTTCAAGGTGATTACGCTAAAGATTTTTATTTTATCAAAAAAGGTAAAGTCCGTGTTTACTTACTCAATCGCCATGGACATGAATTAACCATTGAAATCGTAGATAGAGGGCGTATCTTCGGTGAATCCTCTTTTTTCAGCCACTCCCAACGCTTGACTTCAATCGAAGCCATAACCCAAGTTGAGCTAGTTGCTTGTGACTACGAAGCACTCTTACCTTACCTAACGCAATCTCCGCAATTATTGACAACTGTCTTTTTCCTTCTAGCCAAAACATCTAAAAACCTTTCTCACCAAGTAAGGCGTTTATGTTTTTTAGATGCTAAGGCTCGTATTGCCGATTTTCTATTGTGGATGACTGAGGAGCCCGGACCTGAGATTGCCGCTAATCACACCACTTTATTCTACACTCATCAAGAGGTAGCTGAATGTGTTAACCTCCAACGAGTAACCGTTACAAGACTATTAAACGAATTTCAAGATGAAGGACTAATCGCTCTCAAATATAAGGCAATTTCGATTTTAGATAGAGATGCCCTCACCATATATGTGGAAAGCCAACTTTAATAAAGTCCCATTATAACAATCTTTCTACCTGCATTTATCAGCAGGTATTTTTATTTTATCCCATTTTAATAAGCCCCCAACTAAATCTATGTATTCACATCACAAATCTATCATACAAAAAAGCATAACCTACAAAACTGTAAGTTATGCTCATTTTTATAGAATTAAAGCATTTAAACAATACTCATCATTTTATAGACGGATATATTTTTTTCTTAAAGTTATCAACATTGTAGCACCTGACAACAACATCATCATGACATAACTCATGAGATTTACATTGTCTGCGGTAACTACATCAAGAAGATTTGTATCCGCAATACCATCACCATCGGTATCAATATTGGCATCAGCTTTACCGTCACCATCGGTATCAAGATTGATATCAGCTTTACCATCGCCATCGGTGTCGATGTTGATATCGGCTTTGCCATCACCATCGGTATCAATGTTGATATCGGCTTTACCATCACCGTCGGTGTCAAGGTTGACATCAGGTTTTCCATCACCATCGGTGTCAATATCAATATTCGGTTTACCATCTTTATCTGTATCAATGTTAATATCAGGTTTTCCGTCACCATCGGTGTCGATATTGATATCAGGTTTTCCGTCTTTATCTGTATCAACATTGATATCAGGTTTTCCGTCACCATCGGTGTCGACATTCACGTTAGGCTCTAAATCTTTGATTTCCTCTTTGGTTAAATCATCAAGGTCATCAGGTTTGCCATCGCCGTCTTTATCGACAATATCGACATCTGGTTTACCATCATCATTAGTATCGATGTTAATGTCCGGTTTTCCATCGTCATCTGTATCGATGTTGATGTCCGGTTTGCCATCATCATCTGTATCAATATCAATATCAGGTTTGCCATCACCATCGGTATCGATGTTAATATCAGGCTTACCATCGCCATCAGTGTCAATATTCACATCAGGTTTTGTATCTTGATTTGGATCTTTCGGATCGATATTGTCCGGTTGTCCATCTTTATCTTTATCCACAATATTGATATCAGGTTTACCATCGCCATCAGTATCAATATTCACATCAGGTTTGCCATCACCGTCTGTATCGACATTGACATCAGGTTTACCATCACCATCACTGTCAATGTTAATATCAGGTTCTAAATCTTTGATTTCTTCTTTTGTTAAATCATCAAGATCATCAGGCTTACCATCACCGTCTTTGTCGACAATATCAATATCGGGTTTATTGTCACCATCGGTATCGATGTTAATATCAGGTTTACCATCGTCATCTGTGTCAATGTTGACATCAGGTTTGCCATCATCATCTGTATCGATATTCACATCAGGTTTGCCATCGCCATCTGTATCGATATCAATATCAGGTTGTCCATCGCCATCGGTATCGATGTTAATATCAGGTTGTCCATCACCATCGGTATCGATGTTCACATTTGGGTCAGTATCCTTTTCATCGACACTATCAGGTTTGCCATCACCGTCTTTATCAACGATATTGATGTCAGGTTTGCCATCATCATCGGTATCAATATTCACATCAGGTTTGCCGTCACCATCTGTATCGACATTAATATCAGGCTTACCATCGCCATCAGTATCGATGTTAATATCAGGGAAGCCATCACCATCGGTGTCAACATCTTCAATAATCGGACCATCTTTTTCTAAATCATGGATAGCATAATTTAAATGAATCGTTGTTTTATTGCCGTTGGCATCTTCTACTGTTGTTTCAATCACATAATTATTTTCGGAAGATAAGTCAATCACATCTGTTTCATTTCCATCTTCATCAGTTATCTTAATATCACTGATTGTTAAAGCTTTATCACCGACCTGAACAACGGTATTGTTTGAATTCGCAAATCCATAGCGACTATTCATCATATCGATCAATTCGGATTTTTCCTTAGTCATGCCATCTTCAACATAAGCATTTAAAGCATCTTTGACATAGCTATGCAAAATTGTATCGCCATCTTCTTTTTCTTCAAGTTCTACACGATCCGGTTTACGATAATCGCCATCTAATTCTTCATCTGGTTCAAGTTCGTTTGGATCCTTTGGTGTAACAACTGTAATCGGAGGTGTTACATATGGGAAGTTTTCCGGTTCTTGATCTTCTTCATCTACAGCCGTTACTCTACCTTTAGCATCTGTATAATTTGTTCCATCATAATAACGAGCTGTAACAACAAATGGATCTTTAATATCCTCATCGTACACTGTCATATCCGGAACTTTCGGATATTGGTCATTACCTTGGAATTGTAATTCTACACTTGCATTACTATACTGATAACCATTGCTATCTTCAGTTGCTCTTGATGTTACCTTGGTTAAGGCTTGCGGAGCACCGACTTTTACACCATTGATATAAAATTGAACATAGCCTTCAGGTGCTTCACAAGTTAGAGCTTCTCCATCTTTTGGACGAACAGAAGCACGCAAATTCATCTTATCAACCTGCTTATTACCTTCGCTATCCGTATAATAAGTCACATCATAATCTGCGTTAAAAATATATGAATCAGCAGAAGTAATCGTTGAACTTAAAACTGTTTGATGTCCCCAGAATGTTTTAGAGAAGTTCGCATCTTTACTAAACTCATTGTAGTTGACTGTGATATTGTAGTTTCCTGTTTTACTGAACTCGTCTTTACTACTTACATCAGAAACAGGTTTACCGTCTTTATCACTTACACGTACAGAGTTAATATCCAACTCATCAATTTTATCAATAACCTCATCTTTTGGCTGAGGAACAACAATTTCTTGTTTTACAATTTCATCTTTTAATAAATCATAGTCAAAAGCTAAACCGTCATAACGTTTGTTAATCAATTTCTTTAGCTCATCTGAGAATTTGTCAGTATCTACTTCAAATAAAACGTATCTCTTTGTGACGTTACCGCCAGAACCGTTACCTGCATCAGGCAATGTAAATGGATATTCTGTATCGACAATGTTACCGTCTTTATTCATAAGTTTTACATTGGCAATAGATACTTCCTGTCCTTTAGCTGATGCCGGAATCCAGAAGTATAACTGCTTATCTGTATCAACACGATTAGCCAAACCATATTCAGATGATAATGGTTTTCCGTCGACCATTACATTATAACTATATAATTTGTCGCCGGCTTCTAACCCTTCGTAACTTGATAAGTCAATTTTAACCATCATCAATTTAGTCTTACCATCGGCAGCATAAACACCACTACCTTCGAAACTTAAGCCATCGTAACCACCGCTACTTTGTGCTTCAATTGGGAAAGACCCACCTGTTACAATAACGTTTCCGCCATACGCACCGATGTTGTAAGATGTCGTTGTTTTCTGTGAAGTAGGTTTTAATGTACCACCGTTAACTGTAATAAAATGTCCCGCATTTGTAGAGCTTACACAAGCACCACCAACCGCATTTCCGTGGGCACCGCCTTTGGCTTCAATATATCCACCATTGACTGTAATATCGCCCGGAATCGGTGTACCGGCACACCCACTTCGATCTCCTCTATGCTTATTGATTAGGATTGCTCCTCTGACATTCGTATTTTTAGTTGCTGTACTATTACCATAACCTGCCCCAATAGCAGCACCATGATAACTGCCGACTGCGTTAATTTGTCCACCATTAAATGTTAAGCCACTGTTTTCGCTGGCATAACCAACACCACCGTTACAGCCTCCGCCAATACCGGTACCGGCTGATGCGATACCATCGCCTGATGCCCAAGTAGAAGCGTTGATAATACCACCATTAATTGTCATCTTACCGCTTTCTTCACCATTTTCTCCACCGATTCCGGCAGCAAATGTTCCACCTTTGACAGTTAATGTTCCTGGATTTTGACTATCCATCATCCAAGCCGGATCATGTTCCTTTAATGTTGTCGCATTATCAGATAATGTACAATCAAATGGAATTCTTCCTTGTAGAGGTACTATTTCTCTACCATCATTTGTTAGGTTGTGAATAGAATCATCAATGACTAATTCTGAACCTTCACCACAGTGAATCCCCGCAAAACTATATGACTGATTTGCCGTTAAGGTATTCTTACTACCGTCAGCTAAAGTCAAATAAAGCGTCGTACGATTGATAATATCTGTTCCTTTTGTTGCTGTACTTCCTGTAGCTGTACCTGTCAAGTTCGTTGCCACATCAATTGGTAATGGTGCCGTAATTGTTACACCATCTAAGGTTAAATTTCCTTTTGTACCCGGCATGATACGAATACCATGTGTCGTTGAATTACCGGACACTGTAATCGAACGAGACGTTTTAATACCAATCATCTTATTGGTAATAGGTCCTGTAAGACTTCCTGAGGTATTGAGATATTTAATGCTTTCACTGATTTCTTCATAGTCAACACCTTGGACTAAAGGCTGTCCGTCTTCTGCTAAAAAAGTCAGTCCACCAATCGTTACAGTTGAGTCTAAATCACTTATCTCATCTATTTCCGACTGATCTTCTATTGGAGAATCATCTTCTAATGCACTCGTATTTGAAAATGTGGCATAACCTACCAACATTGAAAAACAAGTAGTTAAGATAATCCCCTTTTTTATGTTTGGTTTCATAACTTAACTGTTTCCTCCTTATTTACTAAAAAAGATTATTCACAATCTAATAATATCCCTATCCATTACCTTCGTCAATTGATTTTTTCACAAAAATATCAATTATTCTTTAAAAAGAAATTATTTCCTTATAATGCTGACAATTCTTTACTATGAAACTATCTTTTAAACACTTCAAACAAGAGTTAGAGGTGTAAAATACGCATAACTCTATCACTATATTTAAGTAACCTCTACCCTCTAGTTAAACCGCAAATATTTCTCATATAACACAAAAAGCATAACTTACAAGACTGCAAGTTATGCCGTTTTTTTTTACTCATTTTCTCATTTTACATATATCTATATCTTTTTCTTAATACAAGCAACATAATACCAAATGACAAGACCATAGAAGTTACATATCCTAAAATATTTGCATCATCTGATGTATTTAAATCAAGAATATTCTTGTCCGCAATACCATCACCGTCCGTATCAATATTAGTGTCTGCTACACCGTCATTATCCATATCAAGATTTAGGTTAGGTTTGCCATCGCCATCGGTGTCAATATTGATATCAGCCTTGCCATCACCATCGGTATCGACATTGATATCGGCTTTTCCATCGTTATCGGTATCAATATTGATATTCGGTTTACCATCATTATCAGTATCAACGTTAATGTCAGGTTTACCATCGTTATCTGTGTCAACGTTAATGTCAGGTTTACCATCGTTATCTGTATCAACGTTAATGTCAGGTTTACCATCATCATCAGTGTCAACATTGACATCAGGTTTACCATCGTTATCCGTGTCAACGTTGATGTTTGGTTTACCATCATCATCTGTATCGACGTTGACATCAGGTTTACCATCGTTGTCTGTGTCAACATTGACATCAGGTTTACCATCATTGTCCGTGTCAACGTTGATGTCTGGTTTGCCATCATTATCGGTGTCAACATTGATGTCCGGTTTGCCATCATTATCAGTGTCAACATTGATGTCCGGTTTACCATCATTATCGGTATCGACATTGATGTCTGGTTTACCATCATCATCGGTGTCAACGTTGACATCTGGTTTGCCATCATCATCTGTATCAATGTTGATGTCCGGTTTGCCATCGCCGTCAGTATCAATATTGATGACACGTTTAACAACAACGATAACTTCGTAATCCTGATCAATATTCTCAATATTGAAACTATTCATTTCCTTTAAATCTTCTCTTAACTCACCATTTACCCATACTTCTACGATTGTATGATTTTTCTCTGTTTCCCATTGAATCGGATAATCTTCTCCGGCTTCTAATGCTTGATTACCTGAAGTAATTGTTCCGACACCATCGCCTACTAAAGAAGTAGTTACGGTGTAAGTATCCGTTTCTCTTTCTTCGTCTATTTTTTCAAAAGTAATATGAACAGAATGGTTCTCTTCGATTTCATCAAATGGCATATTGCCATTTTCTTCTACTCTTAAACTATAAGTACGGATTGACTCATTTTCATTTTCACGATAATAAATTTTTTCGCCATCTACGATAACCTCTGATACAGCCCAGCCGTCCATCGCTTGCCACTCAACCGTTTCACTATCGCCACGTTGCAAAATTTTTGATCCACTGATTTCTCCCTCTCCGCTTTTTGAGGTTGTTAATCTTAATAAATCATTTTGTGGAATAACGACTGTCCCTGCTTGCTTTTTCGCTTGCAGTTGAACCACAACTCGTAAGTCTTCCGCAATATCATTTAGCATGACATCGCCTAAATTGATAGTGTAACGATCACTAACATCATTTCCGGCCTTATCATATACTTTCGTGCTGACAATCTCATAGTTTTTTTCATCGCTTACTTGGCTTTCTACATTCATTGTAGTCCCTGCCTTCACACGACTACTTGGGGTAATTTGACCTGGTCCTCCAATCAATTCTGTTTGGACAGTAAATTCTGTTGGTTGCTTTGTCTTTTTCTCCACTACAACTACGATTTGATGATCGTCATTTACATGAGCAAAACAAATTTGGTTTTGATCAATCAAATCTCTTCGATCAATGCCATCTACTTGAACCTGTTTTACCTCATAACCCTCTGCTATTTCCCATTTAACTTCATAATTTGAACATTTTGGATCTTTTTTCTCCAGTCGAACGCTTGGGGTAATCTTACTAGAGCCTCCCCCTTGAAGCACTGTTTCGATATTATAATACTCATATATCGTTTCAACCGGTTCTTCTTTTACTTCAAATTCAACTAGTACATAATGTTCTTGGTCAATCGCTTCAATCATCAATTTTCCACTACCATCAGGTTGATATTCTACACCATCTAACCAAATAGCTTTAACTTGATAACCTTCTGCTGCCTCATAGCTGACTGTAACATCGCTACCTTCATTGAATGGATTTTTTTCACCTTTAGAAGAAGATACACTCACATTTCCTTCTCCTCGCTGACCTAACATAATAGGCCATGTCTTAATCCATTTGGCATAAACATCTATGTTATCTCCATAACTCTCATCAAATTGTGTTTTCGCATTGACTTCCATCGCTTCGTTTTCTGTGTACCAACCTACAAAACGATAGCCTTCCCTAGTCATATTGCTAGGCATTGTGGCACAAGTACCATCACTTTTCAACAATGTCTGTTTAACTTGTTTAGTTTCGTCCATATAATTAAAGTTTACCGCTCTTGCACTTACAGAAATTTCCAAAACTAAATCTTCACTGACATTTCCTTGATAATCTACTGCATATGTATGAACATAATATGTTTTACCCGGAAGTAGTGTTCCTGTTTCTACAGTAATCTTATCTTCTGAACCGGAAGCCGGAATAATCTTTTTCTGATCGACAGTTTTCAAATTGATTGGTGTTGGGGAATCATTCACTTCCCCGATATAGTAGCCCTTTAATCCAGATAAAGCTGTATCACGATAAACAGAAGAATCTGTTGGGTCTGTCGCTGTACTTGACCAAATTTCATTATAATCTGAACCATCGGAAATCGTAGTCTGTGGTAAAGCTTGAATACGATAAGCATATTCTGTACCATAATCAACAGAACCGGTTAATTCAATAGTTGCCGTGTAATTAACTAAATCAGGTGTTGGCGTAATAGCACTTACTTTTCCTTGTGCCTTTGAAGGCTTAGCTTCATCAATAAATGATGCATCTTTTGCCGTAGTTGTTGTCGTAGACTGTGCTAGATAAATCAACGTATTGGCAATAACCATTTGTTCATCTGTTGTAGCTTGTCCATTACTATGACCTGTTTGAATCATAGCCATACGACCATTAGTAATTAAATAATAGTTATTTGTTTCCAAGTAACCATTATCCAAATAGTTAGTATATGGTGCGGTTGTTGAGCCCGGAACGGTATTAACATTTCCGCTCGCATCGGAAAGTTGCATCCAAACACGTGGTTGGGCACCTGATGCATCGGAATTTCTCCCTCCTACTTGCTGTCCTAAAACGTGGGTATTCGGAATTTCCAAGGTTCTTCCTTCTAAGTTCCATGGGCGACTTGTTAAGAAGCCGGTATCCACAACTTTCACATGTGCATTCCCAGTCTTAGAATGTCCAACTGTTACTTTAGCTTCAGGAGTAGAGATATTCATATACTCCTTTGTCGCAAAACGTTTAAACCCGGCATAATCAGCTCGAATGGTGTCATGACCAAACATCACACCGCCACCTGCTTTATAAAATTTTTCTGTTTCTGTAGCAGCCGTTGCGGAAATATCCTGACCGCCGTTACTGTCACAAGTTCCGAAAACAATAACACTATATTGATATTCATTGGTTGCACTGCCATCTGTCGGATTTATTTTTAATTGTTCGACCGGATTTGTATTAAAAGTACTCATATTGATAGTTCTGACTTTAATGACATTACGTCCGATAGTCGTATTTGTTCCGTCATAATCTTTTATTGGCGTATTCATCCAATTCTCCAAATTTCTTGAACCTGCAATTGAATCAGGAGCAACATTTAAAACCCAAACACTACCGTCCTTGGCATCAACGTCTACAGGAGAACGGGTTTCCCAATCCCCCCATGTACCATCAGTATTTTTCTTCGCTTGCCACATTACATAGCGATAGGGTCTACCGGGATCCGGATAATCATCTTCCTCCTGCAAAGGATTGCGATAAGGAAAACTCCACTCTAAATATTCTGACAATTGACCGTCATTTGCCACAACATAGTAACCATTAACATTGATTTTCCCTTCTTCAAACTTTGGTGGTACATATTCATCTGAACTCTCATCTGATGAATTTGTCTGCACCGTATTTTCTTTTAGGCTTACCACTGTATTCTTTGCTAATTGATTTTCATCTTTTGCCAAAACAGGCATAACTATTGATGTCATAAGCATACAAGCGGTCAACAATGTGCTTAACATTCTTTTCATTTAAACTTCACCCTCCTCAATTCATAAACTTAAAGGTCTAACCATATTATAGTCCTTGCTTATGGGCTTTTCAATATTAAATTTAAGGCTTTTAGGTCAATTTCTTCTCTCTAAAAGCCATCTTTTCATAGTTGCCAAGCTTAAAATGAAAGACACTTATTTAAACCAACAAAAAAACAGTGTTTAAGAACTAGGTTATAAACCTCACTTAACCACTGCTTTATATTTTATATCAATTATTTCCTGGGAAATAAACTCAACCTTGTTTCATCAGTTACTTTTTCACCTTTTTTCAAAAGTACCAAAATACCGATTACCCCTATTACAACACTAGCTAAAGATATAAGCTGAGCCGTTCTTAACCCCATAAACATCAGTGAGTCTGTACGTAGACCTTCGACAAAAAAGCGTACAATCCCATAACCGATAAAATAGCTAAAGAACAGTTCCCCATGCCGATTATAAAAGCGATAAAGCACTAATGTAATCAGTAAGAAAACCAATATATTGCCAACCGATTCATAAAGGAAAGTCGGGTGATAATAAGTTCCGTTAATATTCATACCTTCAATCACAAAGTTAGGCAAATGCAAACCTTCTAAAAAGGCACGTGTTACTTCTGTTCCATGCGCTTCTTGATTGACAAAATTCCCCCAACGTCCAATAGCTTGGGCTAATAATAAATTAGGCATAATGCAATCGGCAGCTCGCATTAAATTAACGTTTCGGCGATGAAAATAATAAAAACCATAAGCTGTGGCTGTCAAAACACCACCATGAATAGCTAATCCACCCTCCCAAACTTTAAACATATCAAAGAAAGGTCGATGTGCATATATTTCCTGATAAGTAAAAGTCACATACCAGATTCTTGCACCGATAATCCCTAAGCCAAGAGCTCCCATAAAGAAATCCTCACAAGTTGCTCGATCTACACCTAGCTTTTTAAAATTGCGGATACATAACTCTAAGCATAACAATGCCCCGATAATAATCAAAACCGCATACCATTGAATATGTACCCCACCTATTTGCAGGAAAGTTTGTCGATTAGGAAAAAATTCCATTTTATATGCCCCCTTATTCCTGACGATTTTTATTGATATTTTCTAAAATACGATTCACAAATTCTTTTGAGCTGTCATAACCCAATTCTTTTAAACGCATATTCATGACAGCTGCTTCAATGACAGCTGACATACTACGTCCACCTGTAACCGGAACAATCGCCTTCGGTATTGATACCCCTAAAATATCCTCGGATAGTTGGTTTTCTTCTGTCCCGATACGTGTATATTCCTTACTTGGCACCCAGCGTTCTAATTGCACAACTAGATCCACAACATCTTTATCTAAAATGGCACTGACGCCAAACATCTTCACAACATCAATGACACCGATACCGCGAATTTCCAATAAATTAGCTAGGACTGCCGGTGATTTACCGATAATCGTGCTTCCGATATGATATAACTCCACACAGTCATCGGCAATCAATAAATGCCCTCTTTTAATCAATTCCAAAGCAATTTCGCTTTTACCGATTCCGCTGTCACCACGAATGATAACGCCTTTACCATGAATATTCATAAATACCCCATGCATTAACGTTTCCTCGGCAAGCTGTTCATCTAAAAATGCACTAATCGCAATGGATACTCGTCCTGTCGGTCTTTCTGTGAGAAAAATCGGAAAGTTTTTCTTTTTAGCGATTTTCTTTAAAACAGACGGACAAGCATAGCTTTTACAAATAATAATCGCCGGTGTATTTTCATGAGTCAATCCATCAAAACGCTCCTCTTGTGTCTTTTGGTCTAATTGCGCAATAAAGGCAATCTCTTTTTCACCGAAAACAATGATGCGATGCATATCGCTATGTTGGAAGAAACCGGCTAATTCAAAACCGGGACGACTGATTTCAGCTGTTCGAATCATACGATTCAAAGCCTCTTTATCACCTGTTTCCTGTACAAAATCAAAATGATCGATTAAAGTTGCCACACTTATAGCTTTTGTTTTACTATCTGCCATGCTGATTCCTCCTTTGTTTTGGTGCAAATAACCATTGTGTCAATTTGGCGCCTATTTCCATGATCAACCACAATATCCAAATAATCTTTTGTTTAAATATAAATGAAGTTAGCCAAAAACTTAATCCACTGACTAAGTAGGTCCCCAAATGGTATCCCAAAGCTTGCATTAAAGCTATTTTTTCTTTATCTAATAGATATTGTACCATTATCATGTAAAAAAGCATCATCAATATGGCAAAAAAAGCAATTTCTAAAAGTGTAAAGATAAAAATCTGACGTATTTCTAAAGTTCTAAAGCCTATATCGGTATTGGATAAGGCTAAAAGAACGGTTAAACTTGCAACGAACCTTAATAAAAGGTAACGTGGCGAAATATATTTAATGTCCATCTTTCAACATCTTAGCCAAGAATTGACCTGTGTGACTTTCCTTGCAAGCAGCGACTTTTTCCGGAGTTCCCGCAACAACAATCGTTCCGCCATTGTCGCCCCCTTCAGGTCCTAAGTCAATGATGTGGTCAGCAACTTTAATCATATCTAAATTATGTTCGATAATAATAACTGTATCGCCATTATCCACAATACGCTGTAAAACCGAAATCAAAATAGATACGTCATAACTATGTAATCCGGTTGTCGGTTCATCTAAGATGTAAACAGTTTTACCGGTAGCCTTCTTTTGAAGCTCACTGGCTAATTTAACACGTTGAGCTTCTCCACCCGATAAAGTTGTAGCACTTTGCCCTAACTTAATATAACCTAAACCGACATCTTTTAAAGTTTGCATTTTGCTTTGAATTCTTGGAATATTAGAGAAAAAGTCGACAGCATCTTCAACGGTCATATCTAAGACATCAAAGATATTTTTATCTCGATAAGTTACAGCTAAAGTTTCTTCATTATAACGTTTTCCATGACATTCCTCACAAGGCACAAATACATCAGGTAAGAAATGCATCGAAATTCGCTTGACACCATCGCCCTGACAAGCCTCACATCTTCCGCCTTTGACATTGAACGAGAAGCGTCCTCGGTCATAGCCACGCATCTTTGCTTCCTTAGTAGACGCAAACAACTCACGTATGTCATCGAAAACACCGGTATAAGTCGCCGGATTAGAACGTGGTGTACGTCCAATCGGATCTTGAGAAACACTAATAACTTTATCAATATTGTCTAAACCTTTAATCTCTTTATGAGGTCCCGGTTTTTCTTTTGATTTATAAAGTTTAGCGGCGATGGCTTTATATAAAACTTCGTTAACTAATGAAGATTTCCCACTGCCTGAAACACCTGTCACAATTGTCATCGTGCCTAATGGGAATTTCACATTGACATTTTTCAAATTGTTGGCTTTGGCACCTTTAACTTCTAAATACAAGCCATTGCCTTTACGACGTTTTTCAGGGACGGCAATCGTACGTTTGCCTGATAAATACTGTCCTGTAATAGAGTTTGGATCTTGGGCAAGTTGCTCTGGTGTTCCTTGTGCCACAACGGTTCCCCCATGAACGCCGGCACCCGGTCCGATATCCACAATATAATCAGAAGCTCTCATCGTATCTTCATCATGTTCAACCACTAATACACTGTTGCCTAAATCACGAATAGACTGCAAGGTTTTAATCAATTTATCATTATCTCTTTGGTGAAGTCCAATCGAAGGCTCATCTAAAACATATAAAACACCTGTTAAGCGTGAACCAATCTGCGTCGCTAAACGAATACGCTGAGCTTCGCCACCTGATAAACCACCCGCTTTTCTTGATAAAGTTAAGTAGCCTAAACCGACATTGACCAAAAAGCCTAAACGGTCTTTGATTTCCTTTAAAATCAGTTCGGCAATCTTTTGTTGCATTTCCGTTAATTGCAATTCATTAAAGAAAATCAGAGCCTTTTCAATAGATAAATCCGTTAACTGTGCAATATTTAAGCCACCGACACGCACGCTTAAGACTTGATCATTTAAACGTTTGCCCTGACAAGTTGGACATACGTGCTCAGCCATAAATGAAGCATACCATTCTTTTGACCAACTCGAGCTTGTTTCTTGATATCTTCTTTCGATAAGTGTCTTAACACCCTCAATATATTTAGTTGTCCGATTAACGTTACCTGAGCTTGAAACAATTTCATAGCTGATAGGACGGTCTGAACCCTCTAAAATAATACACATCTCTTTTTTGGTAAAATTCTTTAAAGGTTTATCCATATCAATCTTATAAGCGTTACATAAAATTTGGAATCTCTGCCACTCAATACGATCTGTGCCGACAGATGTTTTAAAGAAGCGAATCGCTCCTTGATTGATACTTAAATCGAAATCAGGAATCAACAAATCAATATCCACTTCGTTCTTAATCCCTAATCCATTACAATCAGGACACGCACCTAATGGTGAGTTGAAGGAAAATAAGCGTGGTTCTAGCTTAGGAACCGAGAAGCCACAAATCTTGCAGGCATGATTTTCCGAAAATAATGTTTCTTCGTTAAGATTTAAGTTCTGAACAACTACTTCGCCATCAGCTAACTTAGTTGCTGTTTCTAAAGAATCGGCTAAACGTGAATGCTCACCATCACGCTTAATAATTCTGTCTACCACAACTTCAATATCATGACGCTGATTTTTATCTAAATTGATTTCTTCCTCTAATAAACGAACTTCGCCGTCTATTCTAACTCTGACATAACCGTCTTTTAAAAGACCTTCCAATAAGTCTTTATGCGTCCCTTTTTTGTGTTTAACTAAAGGTGCTAACACTTGAAGGCGTGTGCCGTCTTCGTATTCATCAATAATATCACACATTTGTTTAATCGTTTGCGATTGAATAGGCATATTGTGTTCAGGACAATAAGCCACACCTACCCTCGCATATAACAAACGCAAATAATCATAAATCTCTGTCACTGTTCCGACTGTTGAACGTGGATTGTGACTTGTCGTTTTCTGGTCAATGGCAATCGCCGGGCTTAATCCTTCAATACTATCGACATCAGGTTTTTCCATATTACCTAAAAATTGACGCGCATAAGAGCTTAATGATTCCACATAACGTCGTTGCCCCTCAGCATAAATCGTATCAAATGCCAAAGACGTTTTGCCGGAGCCTGAAAGTCCGGTCATAATCACTAACTTACCTCGCGGAATCGTTAAATCTACATTTTTCAAATTATTCACACGAGCGCCTTTAATGACGAGGTTTTCTTGTTCCATCTTTTATCCCCCTTCTTAACTGTTTTAAAATTGTCGTTTTATCTAACCCACTTAACTGCAATAAATATGCTTCATTTAAACGTGCTTTCATATTTGGTCCGGGTAGCTCGCCAAGTGCCAATAAATCTTTACCACTAACTAATGGCAATGGCGCTTTTGACCCTAGCCTTTCTACTTTATCTTTTAAATAAGCATCTAGTGCTTGTAAGGACAAGGTGCTGTCAATACCTCTACCTAAACTATCACAGCGCGTTAAATAGTATAAGTCATTTAATGTCGTTTTTCCATCTATTTTCCATAAGAGTTTTAAAAAAGTTTTATCTTTCGCCTTGTTTCTTGCATAAATCATTAACTTCATATGACAGGCAACCATCATTTCACAATAAGGGATAAAATCCTTGCGATTGGTGATTTGGCTTAAGACATCTTTAACCATAGCGCTCCCGACTTCTTCATGCCGATAAGCGTGCCCAAATGCATCAGTTGTCATCGGCTTTCCGATGTCATGCAACAAAGCGCTATACATAAAGCCTAGTGGATTATCTGTTTGGTCTTTGACAAGACTTGCTTCATCTACCACACAAAGCGTATGTATCCAAGCACTACCTTCCGGGTGATAATCAGCTCGTTGATGTGTTTGTGCCAACTGTTCAAAAATATTTGGCAAAGCATGAATATCCATTAGGAAGGTCAAACCTTTAGAAGGTTTCTTACCTAATAACATTTTATCATACTCTTGAGCAATTCGCTCCTTGCTTAAAGTTTCCAACGCTTTTTCTTGGACAAGCCTATGACAAATCGCTTGACTTTGCTTATCTACTTCAAAGTCTAAGCGGCTTAAAAACTGAGCTAATCTTAGCACTCTTAAAGGATCCTCTGCGAAGTGTTGTGAATCCACGACTCTTAAAATACCTTTTTTCAAATCTTCAATGCCATGATACGGATCGAGATAGGTATGATTTAAAGCGTCGTAATAAATCGCATTGACAGTCAAGTCACGGCGTTTTGCAGCTGTGGCAAGCGACGCATCAATATCTATTTCTATCTCAAAACCTTGATGACCTTCGGCTATCTTCTTTTCTTTCCTAGGCAAAGCAAAATCTGCTTCGGGTATCTCATAAATTTTATAAACACCAAAACTTTTTCCCATCAAGCAACAATGCCCAAACTGGCTTAGGCAATCTTCCAGTTGCTTAGCATTCAAATGATAGACTTCAATATCGAAATCTTTAATAGGTAATCCTAAAAGGGCATCTCGGACACACCCTCCTACAAAATAGACCTTAGCACCCAAAGAGGCGAGCGTTTCAATCACTTGATTTAATTGTGGACTGCAAGCCTCTCTAAGTTCCATTGATCTAAACTCCTTTAATTATCATTTTCTCCACGTAATTCAATAATCATATCACGAAGCTCCATCGCTCTTTCAAAATCAAGCGCTTTGGCAGCTGCTTTCATTTCTTTTTCTAAATCCGCAATCAACTGTTTCTTAGCTTTCTTCGGTGCTTTCTTACCTTTCTTCACTAAATCGCTGACGTTGTCCATGGTTTCTTTGCCGTGAATAGCCTCACGAATTTCCTTTTGAATCGTTTGCGGAATAATCCCATGAACTTGGTTATATTCATCTTGGATAGCACGGCGTCGTTTAGTTTCTTCAATCGCTCTTTCCATAGAATCAGTCATTTTATCCGCATACATAATAACTTGCCCATTAGCATTACGGGCAGCACGTCCGATGGTCTGAATTAAAGAACGATAATTTCTTAAGAAACCTTCCTTGTCGGCATCTAAAATTGCGACTAAAGAAACCTCCGGTAAATCCAGACCTTCTCTTAGTAAGTTAATACCGACTAAGACATCATATTTTCCTAAACGCAAATCCCGAAGAATTTCCGTTCTCTCCAAGGTTTTTGTTTCAGTATGTAAATAGGCAACTTTAATGCCTAACTCTTTTAAATAGCCGGTTAAATCTTCAGCCATACGAATGGTTAGCGTTGTGATTAAAACACGCTCGTTTTTCTTTTGACGCTCATAAATTTCACTGATTAAATCATCAATTTGTCCTTTGGAAGAACGAACTTCAATCAACGGATCCAAAAGTCCGGTTGGACGAATAATCTGTTGCACAACATCACCGTGGACACGCTCTAATTCGTAATCACCCGGTGTGGCGGAAACATAAATCGCCTGGTGAAGAATATTTTCAAATTCATTAAATTGTAATGGACGGTTATCTAAGGCACTAGGCAAACGAAAGCCGTATTCCACTAACGTTTCTTTTCTTGATCTATCACCATTATACATTCCTCGTACCTGTGGCAACATAACATGAGATTCATCTACTACCAATAAGAAATCTTTTGGGAAATAATCTATCAAGGTATAAGGTCTTTCGCCACGTGCTCGACCGTCAATGTGCATAGAATAATTCTCTATCCCCGGACACATACCGACTTCACGTAGCATCTCAATATCGTGGCGTGTTCTTTGTTCCAAGCGCTGATGTTCTAAGAGTTTATTTTCTGCCAAGAAAAACTCTAAACGTTCCTCTAATTCTTTTTCAATGTTGTTGGCGGCAATATCCATTTGTTCCTTAGTAGTAACATAGCCGGTGGCAGGATAGATAGTATATTGTGAATAGGCATTTAAAATATGTCCGTTCAAAGGATCGACTTCGGTAATTCTTTCAACTTCATCACCAAACAACTCGATACGAATTAACCATGAATCCGTATGCCCCGGTACAATTTCAATCGTATCCCCACGTACTCTAAACGTTCCTTTGGTCTGTTCCAAATCATTGCGATGATATTGGCGATCAACTAAATAAGTCAATAATTCTTTACGATCTAAAATCTGCCCGACACGCACCGCAAAAATCATTTCACGGTATTTATCCGGATTTCCTAAACCGTAGATAGAGGCTACAGAAGCAACGACAATGACATCGTCCCTATCTAGTAAAGAATTCATAGCGGAGCTTCGCAACATCTCTATTTCATAGTTTGTCTTAGTAGATTTATCAATATACGTATCACTTCCGGGAATATAGGCTTCCGGTTGATAAAAATCGAAGTTAGATACAAAATACTCCACACGATTATTGGGGAAAAACTCCTTTAATTCAGAATAGAGCTGTCCAGCTAAAGTCTTATTGTGAGAAAGAACAAGGGTTGGTTTATTGACCTTAGCAATTACGTTAGAAACTGTAAAAGTCTTTCCCGTTCCGGTTCCCCCTAAAAGCACTTGCTCCTTTTTACCTGCGTTAATCCCGGCAACAAGTGTTTCAATTGCCGCAGGCTGATCACCTGTCGGTTGGTATTTAGATACTAATTCAAATTTCATGCCATCATCTCATTTCTTCTAATACTTTTTGGTAACACGCATCGTGACTAGGATCAGCAAAGTAGTTAATTAAAGCGCTGATTAACTCATCATTATCTTGCTTGTTATAAAGACCATCTGCCTCTAGCCGATGCTCCTTTTCAAATGCCATTAAAGCATCTTTGGTCTTGGCATCAAAATAACCATCGCTACGCCCTGTATCAAAGCCTAAAGTTATCAACATATGTTGCATATCAGCTATTCTTTGACCGACCATATCATATTTTAAAACTTCATCTTTTTCTAAAGTAATATTATAAAAATCGCTTAAAGCTACTGCTTCGACTTCAATATCAGGTTGAATCCCTATACCATTGATACATTCTCCGCTAGGCAATAACCACCTTGCATACGTATATTTAATTGAACTCATATCTGAAAGCATCATCTGTGTTTGGGCTGTTCCTTTACCATAAGTTGTTTTACCCACTAATTGATAATCTAAAATCTGACTTAAAGCTCCTGCCATCACTTCTGATGCACTTGCGGTTTCCTCATTTGTCAAAATGTAACCTTGTTTAAAGCTGTAATGCTTCTCGTTCAATGCCTTAAATTCTTGTGCCGGTCCATTTTTTTCTTGCATACTAAATAAAACTGTATCCTTTTGGACAAACAAACTTAAAATCGCCTGCACAGAACTCAAATATCCGCCGGTATTATCACGCAAATCAATGACAATCGTTTCGATTTGATTTTCCGTAAAGAAATCTAAAGCCTTTTTCACAGATTGGTCAGTTAAGTTGCCAAATGTATTAATGTCTAAATAACCGATGACCTTCCCATCGCTTTCACGTTTTTCATAAGTTACACTACTGTCAATTACCTGACGTGTAACCTCAATATCTAAAGTCTGTCCGTTTCGCAAAATCGTCAAGGTCACCTTAGTACCTTCGTCCCCTGTTACTAATTGCTTCACTTCACTACTTGTCATACCTATAATTGATTTGCCATCAACCTTGGTGAAAACATCACCCGCTAAAATACCCGCAACACTTGCCGGTGTTCCTTCCATTACACTGGAAACATAGCCACCTGCTTCACCCATAGAATAGGTTACACCAATACCCGCAAAACTACCTTCAACCGCAGATGTGAAATCATTTAGTTGTTCATTTGTGAAATACATCGTATGTGGATCACCAATATTTTCTAAAAAGCCTTTGATTGCCGCTGTTTCCAAATCCACGGGTTCTTCATTAGTATCCACCCACATTTGCGCAATCGTATCATAAACAGTCTGAAAACGACTTAACCCCGTATTCTCTTGTGGGGCTTGTTGATGAGTTGAACTAAAACGTACAAAACAGCCTAGCCAAATACCCAAACCTAGCATTGCGACTAATTGTAAAATATGTTTAACCTTCTCGTTTTTCGGTTGTTTTTCATTCATATCATTCTTATTCTCCATACTCTCACCTCAATGCTTCTATTCTACCACAAATTTGGAAAAAATTTGAGTAAAGTAATCAATTATTTCTTAATAATTCAAGTTTTTCTCATCAGCTTCAAAAGGCTAAAGCTTCTCTTTTCAATTCATATGCGTTAAATAGCCAACTTCCTTCTTAGAAAGTTTTAAAACTTTATGTTTCAACATAAAAATTTGAACAATTAACATTTTTTTAATAACTGCATAAGATAAAGTGGATAAGAAATCCGGAAAGGAGGAAACTATATGGCAATTCAAATTACTAATCAGGCGACAATCACCTATCAGTCCGGGCGCGACGAAAAAAGCGCAACATCTAACTTAGCGACAACTACTTTGGAAGGTCCGTTCTCTGTTTCTAAAACTTCACTTAGCAACGTCTACGGACAAACAAGTGACATCACTTATATTTTAACCACTACCAACAATTCTCAAGTAGCGTTGACCAATGTTCGCATTACAGATGATTTAGGTAAAAGAAATTTGACAAATGCTCCTTTGACTTATACGGGCCCAGCCTTATTGTATATCAACGGTGTCCTTGATAATTCATTAGACATTAGTCAAACATCAAACGGGGTGATTTTTACCATTCCAACCTTGGCTGCGAACGCTCATGCGATAATCGTATATCGTGCGAAACCTAATCGTTATGCTCCACTTGGCTTAAACGGCTCAATCACCAATAGCGCAAGCTGGACAGCTGATTTAATTAGCGATACAACAAGTGATTCAAATACCATAACAGTCGCTAATCATGCTTCTGTAAGTATTGTGAAATCTATGAATCCCGACCCTGTAACATCAGGTTCAACACTCACTTATACGTTTAATCTAACAAACACCGGCAATATTGCAGCGACACACGTTGTGTTGACTGACACATTCAATCCGGCGCCTATGAATATTGTCGTTCATGTTGACGGTCATACACTACCTGCTACAAGCTACACTTATGAAGACGGCTTATTAACAATCAATAACTTAACTGTTCCGTCAGCTTCATTCACAACAGCTAAAGACGGTAGTGTCACTACCCATCCGGGAACTTCAACAATTACTGTCGCAGGTATTATCTAGCGTTTAAACATCATTTCTCTTGGTTAAAATATAAGAGGAGTGATGTTTTTTGAAAATCTATCGACACAAAAAAAATCTATTGTATCAAATATCAAATCAAGAATTAAACAGTCGTTATGTCGTTGCTGTTGAACCTGAAAAAATCGATCCCAATCACTTGCGTATTCAGCGCCATGGGCAAGAAGTCAAAGTCGTCTATACCCAAAAAGCAAAATGGTTAGCCCTTGTCAGTGATTTAGGATTTCAACTTCAATATCTTAACGAAAAAGACAAAAGCCAAGCCACCTTCACATTGCATAATGAAGTTCCCTTGTCTATTCTAGTGGGTGTTTCAGATTTGAAAGTCCTATATTACGCTATGATTTCTCCAACCTTATAAACAACAATCAGCGTATTAAACAATAAAAACGTTAGAGAAGTGAAAATTTAACTTTAATCTCTAACGTTTTTAATTTATTGATTTCCTAACTTACATATAATGATATTGATCTTTTTTCCACCAAATAAAACCTAAAGAAATAACAAAGGCACATACTTCGGCAATTGTCGTCGCAAACCAAATACCGTCTAAACCTAGTACCAGTGGCAACAAAATGACACTGATTAGCTGGAAAATTAACGTACGCATAAATGAAACAGCCGCTGAAACCCCACCATTGTTTAAAGCTGTAAAAAATGAAGAGGTAAAAATGTTGATACCTGCCAAGACAAAAGAATAAGCAAAAATTCTAAAGGCATGAACTGTCATATCTAATAGCCCTTTGTCATAACCGACAAAAACATGAGCTAACCGTTCAGCTAAAATATTAGCTAAACCAAACATTATCAAGCCGGCAACAGCTAGCATCAACATACTCTTTTTAAGCAAGCTCTTTAATTCATCATGGTGCTTTGCCCCAAAATGATAACTGATAATAGGCGCTGTTCCGATGGCATAGCCTATATAAATCGCAACAAAGACAAATTGCACATACATCAACACACCGTATGCTGCAACACCATCTTCCCCGGCAAATTTCAACAATTGGAAATTGTATAACATACTGACTAATGAAGATGAAATATTAGTCATTAACTCAGAGGCTCCGTTACTGCACGCTTTCAAAATAATCCGCATATCTAAACGTGTTTTCCTTAATTCTAATAAACTTGTATTAGGGCGCATGAAGTAAATTAAAGGTAAAATGCCACCAACACACTGACTTATGCCTGTCGCTAATGCCGCTCCTTCAATCCCCATATTAAAGTAGACAATAAAAAGAGCATCTAATATCATATTGGTAAGTCCTGCCACAACCGTAGCCGCTAATCCTAATTTAGGCTTCTCGGCTGTTATCAAGAAGCTTTGAAAAACATTTTGCAACATAAAAGCTGTATTAAAGAATAAAATCCAGCGACCGTAAATAACGCATTCCTCTATCATTGAACCTGTCGCACCTAGTAAATGAGCGATAGGACGAATAAAAGCTATTCCGAAAACAGTGGTAGATACGCCTAGTAACAATGTCACCATAATCATCATCGAAAAATATTGTTGCGCTTTTTCTTGTCTACCTTCTCCTAAAACTTTCGCAACTAAAGCACTTCCTCCGGTCCCAATCATAAAACCGAGTCCACCCAAAATCATTAAGAACGGATAGATAAGATTGATTGCCGCAAAGGAAGTCTTTCCCACAAAATTAGATACAAACAAGCCATCGACAACACCATAAATAGAGGTGAAAATCATCATCACCATGCTTGGAAAACAAAATCTTAATAATTTCTGATATGTGAAGTGATCCGATAATTGAATTCTCATCAGTCATCTCCTCCTTTCAAAATCTCTTGTGTATATTCTTTTAAAGTATTTGAATAACGCTTTAAAATATCAATAAACTGCTTTTGCTCCTGTTCACTTAAACTAGCCATGACCGATAATTCGATGTCATAAACCACATCAACTGTTCTTTGGGCAAAAGCCATACCTTGTCTTGTTAAAGTGATTTCTTTACTGCGTTGATCTTTGGTATGCGTCAAAACAATGTAGCCGTCTTTTTCTAATTTTTTCAAAGCTGAATTTATCGTTTGCTTTGGTTGACACAATGTCTGACACAAGTCGCTTTGGGTTTGTGGTTTAGCACTTTCTCGCAAATCATAAAGAATCCCAAAAGCACAATCAGATAACCCAAACCTTTTAGCTAACTGATGGTAAATCTTGTTGTCTTCTTTGATAATACTGTTGTAGGTACGTAATGCTTCTTTCATCATGTCATCTCCTTTATCCGATTTCGGACGTTAACCATTATAGTCCGATTTCAGACTATTTGCAATAGGTAAAGGATAAATACTTATGATTTGATAAAAGTATATAGTGCTAATTTCTAAAGGCATGGTTGATGATAAGTTATTTTTTAGTAATCAATTCCTAATATTCATTTACTGCTCTACTTGGTTATGTTTTGAAATATTGACAAACCATGCACATTATGGTAAAGTGTAATTAGTAGAGAAAGCGCTTGCAAACTAGTACAAAATTAGGAGTGATGACACAATGTTTTATATATTGTATTTCAATATGGCTAAATTCTAAAAAACATAATGGGAGTAAACAATAGTTAATGATAAATACTCAATGCTACTACAAAAAGCAAAAAAACAATTGCGGACCATTCTAATTTTATATATGAACAACAAAAGCTAAGCGACAATGAATTAAAATCGCAATGTTATATTGATAATCAAATTATTACAATTCATACCTTTAATGGTGATGAGAGTTTAATTCCGTTAGCCTTTGCAACAGTAAGTGCAACAGAGTTTAAATACTACTCATCATCAAATAGAACTTATTTAGCAATTAAACTCATTGGAAAATGATCTGAAAGTCCATTGATAAGATTTCAAGACACGATAACGTTTAATACAGGTTTTGGTATAGATTTCAGTGGAAAAGACATTTCGAAATATGGAATTTCGTTTGACATGAAAGTAGATTTGATGAGCTATATTACAATTTTAAAAATATTTCCAAATATATTTAAGTAAATATTAGGAAGGCTGTATAGATATGAAAAAACAATATGATGACACAACCATTAACAAAAGACTTTTTCATCTTAAGGTTCTTGTGCTTGGTATTTTTACATTTATTTTCACTAGCTTTTTTACCAATATCTATTTTTTTCCATCAGAAGCCGCCGTTATTGCAGTTTGTGTTTCATGCACAGTTTTGATTATGCATAAGCTTAATGAACTTTTAGAAGAAATAAAAAAACGGGATAATTAAAAAATTTGATTGGTTGTTTGTAATTGCGTAAAAAGAAAATAGGATAATTCAACATTGAAAATTTAAAATTTTATGTCATACACTGATAGGCTGAGAATTTACTCAGCCTTTTGACATATCACTATTTATTTTGATAAACAGTATGGATAAAGGATTTTTTTATTACATGAATATGATTTTAGCTAATTAAAACTAGATGTTGGGATTGCTGAAAGCACATAACCTTTTATTTCAAGCCTTTAAATCAAAAAAAGCAGAATAAGTATAATTTACCATATCTCTGCTTCTTCATTTTAATTTCTATTAAACTTAGGCAATCTCTAATTCACTCAACCACACATGCAACTCTTTTTCCCATGCAGCTTCCGAATGATTATCATTTTTAAAAACATGAGGCCAAACATCTACTCCCGGCTTTTTTAATAAAGCACGAATTACTTGCAAATTCTGATCGGTAACCTTGGCAAACAAATCATGTGTATCATATTCATAGCCACCCCAACTAATATAAACCTTTGTATCAGGATACATCTCATGTCCCCAATCTTCTCTGAAAGCTTTATACATCGGATAAAGATGGGGTGAAATACAAGCGGCTTTAGAATAAATATCACTATGCATAACAATCATATATAAAGCCATCAATCCCCCCATAGAAGAACCGCCGATATAAGTATGCTCACGCCAAGGCAATGTGGGATATTTAGAATCAATATAAGGCTTTAATTCATGAATCATCCAATCAATCAAAGCACGTCCTTTTTGATGTATAGTCCCCCATTCATCTTCATAAAAATCATAGGGCGTAAACTCGCTTAAACGCTCATTTCCTTCATGATTACACTCTAGACCAACAACCATAAGGCGTGCATTTTTTTGATCTAAATATTCTTTAATACCCCAACTTTTACCGTAAGTAGCCTCGTGGTCAAAATAAAGATTATGCCCATCAAACATATATAAAACGGGAACTCTCTCATTTTCTTGTAAATCGTCCGGTAAATAAATATGCAACATTCTTTCACAATTGTAGGGAGTAATATAAACCTTTTCTTTAATAATCATACCATCAACTCCTTGTACAGCTATTTTATACTAAGCATACTTTTTGTGCAATAAAATTTATCCACTCTAATGAATTAACCTACCCACTAGATTAGAACTAACAAAGTGTCCAATAGCATCTTTCATGGCTAAATTAAACTAAACGAATTCATTGGATAATATAAAGTAACCTTCTTTCAATATAGCTCATATTAAAAATAGATTTAACATAAAAAGGTGGTTCCACTTTGATGTGGTTTTCCACCTTCTCAATTGATTGTTTTGAATACTGTACTTAATTTTTAGATAATCATCTTACATGAAGTCTTCGCCGTAAATTCTGAACACTTCACTTACCGGTTTAGTTTCCTCAATATTTTGAATTGTTCTAGCTAACATTTCAGAAACTGATACAATATGTAGTTTTTCGAATTTCTTTTCTTCAGGTAATTCAATCGTGTCAGTAACAACAACTTGTTTAGCTGCACTGTTTTGAAGACGCTCGCATGCAGGTCCTGAGAAAACAGCGTGTGAGCAAGCAATATAAATATCTTTAGCACCTTTTTCTTTTAAAACTGCTGCACCTGCTGCAATTGTTCCGCCTGTATCAATCATATCATCAATCATAATACAGTTTTTATCCTTAACATCACCAATAATTCCCATAACTTCGGCAACATTTGGTTTTGGACGACGTTTGTCAATAATCGCAATTTCAGAATGTAAAGCATTAGCTAATTTACGAGCACGTGTTGCTCCACCATGGTCTGGTGAAACAACACAAATATCTTCAAGATTTAATGATTTGAAATATTGACATAAGATAGGTAAAGCATTCATATCGTCAATAGGCACATTGAAGAAGCCTTGAATTTGAGCTGCGTGTAAATCAATTGTAACAACGCGATCAACTCCGGCTGTTGTCAACATATCTGCCACTAATTTAGAAGTAATCGGTTGTCTTGGTTTTGCTTTACGATCTTGTCTTGCATAACCGTAATAAGGCACAACTGCTGTGATTTCTCTTGCAGAAGCTCTTTTTAAAGCATCAGTCATGATCAATAATTCCATTAAATTTTCAGAAACAGGTGCAGATGTTGACTGTATGATATAAACGTGTTTCCCACGTACTGATTCATTGATTTCAACTAAGATTTCACCATCGGCAAAATGATGAACAACGCAGTCACCTAGCCCAACACCTAATTGATCTGCGATTTTTCCTGCTAATTGCTTACTGCTTGAAAGTGCAAAAATTGTAATGTTATCAGACTTCATGTCTATTTCCCCCTATTTATTTCTTAGAATTTTTAATCTTCATGCGTTTTTCTTCTAAAACCTTCGCATATCCTTCCTTGTTTACTTGACGTGCTCTGGCGATAGCAAAAGCATCACTTGGCACTTCATCTGTTACCGTTGAGCCGGCCCCAACAAAACCGCCTTTTCCAACTTTAACAGGTGCTACAAGATTTGAATTGCAGCCAATAAAGGCTTGATCTTCAATAATTGTCTGAAATTTATTAGCACCATCATAGTTGCTCGTAATCGTACCGCAACCGATATTGACGTCTTTACCGACAATCGCATCTCCGATATAGCTTAAATGCGCTGATTTAGAACCAACCCCAAATTCCGCTTTTTTCATTTCCACGAAATTGCCGATGTGAACATTTTCATGAATATGACAATTTGTACGCAAACGTGCATACGGTCCGATATCAGTACCACTTTCCACAATTGAATCACTTAAAACCGAAAATTTAATTTCCACATTGTCTTTAATCACAACGTTATCAAATTCGCAATAAGGTCCAATATGGCAGTTAGCACCGATTTCTGTATTTCCCTTTAAAATACAGCCCGGTTCTATAACCGTATCCTGTCCAATCTTAACATCTCTTGCGATGTATGTTGTCTTAGGATCAATAATAGTAACACCATTTAATAAATGCTCACGATTGATTCTTTCCTGCAAGATAGCATTTGCCTGAGCAAGATTGACTCTATCGTTAATCCCACCTACTTCATTAAAATCATCAATGATATGTGTGCCAACCTTTAAACCCATATCGCCCATGATTTTAGCCAAATCAGTAATATAGTATTCATGTTGGGCATTGTTTGGTGTTAATTTTCTTAAAGCTTCGAATAAATATTCGTTATCAAAACAATACTCACCGGCATTCATTTCTAAGATATTCTTTCTTTGTTCCGGCGTCGCATCTTTATATTCTGTAATGCAGACAACCTGTCCGTTTTCATCACGAATAATTCGTCCAAACTGTGTATTTTCAGGCAATATGCAAGTCATCATTGTTGCTTGATGCCCATTTGCTTGATGTGTCTTAATCAGAGCTTCTAATGTACTTGCCTGAATAAGCGGTGCGTCGCCATTAAGAACGAGTGTCAAGCCTTGTTTACCTTCAAGTAAATCAGCTGCCTGTAAAACCGCATGCCCGGTACCTAGCTGCTCTTGTTGCAAGGCAAATGCCACATCATCTTGACCGGCTAAACATGATTGAACCATTTTTGCACCATGACCAATAACAGCTACAATCTTTTGAACGCCTACTTTTCTTAATTCATCTACAACGTGTTGAACCATTGGCTTATAAAGTACTTCATGAAGTACTTTAGGTTTATCTGATTTCATTCTTGTACCTTTACCAGCGGCAAGAATAACTGCATAAATATCCATAATTTCACTCCTTTGCCGCCTCTATTTTACCAAAATTGTATTGAAATAAAAAGCCTTTTTTCATAATTTGGAAAGAATGGGGCATGAAAGGGCTTTTAATAATCTTCGTTTGTCTTAAAACGAGTTCTTAAGACAAATGGGTAGTCATTTCGCATGGCTTCATATCCTTTTTGCAAAATTTTAGGATCTTTTGTCAAAGCAAAAACACAAGAACCACTTCCTGACATCAAGGCACCGTCAAAGCCTAAAGCAATCAGTTTTTCCTTAATCGTTTGAATTTCAGGCACGAGCTTGAAAGAAGGCTCTTCTAAGCTATTTCCTAAACATGAAACCATCGTCTGATCATCGCCGTTTTCCATCGCAAAACGCATTTGACGACAATTTGGGTGATCACATTGATTGATATGTAATTTTTGAAAAGCTAATTTCGTCGATACACCTTTTTTCGGTTTAACTAATAAAATCGCATAATCGGGGCTTGCTTCAAAGAAATCTAAACCTTCCCCTTTACCTGTAACAAAAGCGAATTGTTGATAGATACAAAACGGTATATCCGAACCGACTTCATCACCGATTTGAGCTAACGTTTCCATCGACAAATTCAAATGAAATAAACGATTCATCGCTCTTAAAACAGCAGCACCATCGGCACTTCCACCGGCTAGACCGGCTTGCATCGGAATGTGTTTATAAATTTGAATACGCACGCCTTTTTTTAATTGAAATCTTTCAATCATCAAAGCGGCAACCTTGTAAACAATATTTCTTTCATCTGTTGGGATAATTCGATTATTGGTTGTGATTTCAATCCCTTCATCAATCACATCAACTAACACTAAATCATGAAGAAAGATAGGCGCCATGATCATTTCTAAATCATGGAAGCCATCTTCCCTTCTTTGCACAACATCTAGTGCCAGATTGATTTTGGCATAAGCTCTTATCTTCATATACTTTCCTTACATGGATAAATCTTCCTAGCAACACCTTTGGTGTCTATGCCACCGATTCCTTGAACTTTTCCGGAAGTATTTTCCACAATCCTTTCTATATCAACATAATTTTTGACATTAACACTAGCAACTTGACTCATTAGATAAACAGGATCTAAAGCATGGATATTGACTCTGGCAGGTGAGGAAGCAAAATTTGCTCCTGCGGCAATTAAGCTTTCATAATTAGATTGACACGCACCTGCAAAAATAATCAGACGGTCCTTATCGTTTTGGAACTTTCTGGCAATTCTTACAGCTTGAGCAAAATCCTCTGAATGTGAATAACGATTTTCTTCATTTTTAGCATCGTGTCCTGTAATGACTAATAAATCAGGCTGATAATGCTCCAATAAATCCCCAACAACCAAGGACATATTTTTCTCTTTTACGTAATGACCGTTAACTCTAATACCAAGCTCTCGGTATTTGTCTAAACACATTTCTAAATAACGTTCATCTCCGTCTAAGTGCAAAATTTTCCCTTTCAATACCTTCTCATCTAAACACAGTCTTTCCTCATTGATGGCCGGCTGATAATGGTAATCCACCACTTCTAAATCATCTAATGGACTGTCAGCTATCAATCTAACTTCGACCCCTTTTAGATAAGCTAAATCGCCTTCAATGCGATAAATTTCAAAAACAATATCTCTTTGATATTTTTTACGGACAACTAAATCTCCTATATTCATTACATATCACCCAATTTAGCTTATGCACAATACTAAACTAACGTGCTTTGATACAATACTTTTAAGTCTTCAACCTTCATCGCTTCCGCTCGAACGTCATAGGCATAACCCAAATCTGCCAGCTGTTTTTCCAATGGTGTTTTAAATGGTACCTTCTTTAAATTATTATGAAGTGTCTTACGTCTAGAGGCAAAGGCTAATTTTAAAAATTCATAAAACCCTCGAATGTCTTCATGTTTATGAAAGCTGATTTTTAAAATGGCAGAATCGACATTGGGACTTGGTAAAAAAACCGAACGTGGCACCTCAAAAAGCATCTTGACCTCACCGATACTTTCTAATAATAAAGTTAAAGGCAAACGATCTCTTAAATCATGGCTACACGCCATTTTAACTGCTACATCTTTTTGCACCATAACGATAACCTCATCAATCCCCTTGCCTTCTAGGGCAATTTTTTCAAGTAGCTTTGTGGTAATGTAATAAGGCAAATTAGCTACAATTTTAATGTGCTGAGTAGGCATTGAGCAAACTTCCTTAGCTAAATCTACTTTTAAAAAATCTTGCCAAACAACTTCAAAGTTATCTTTATTAGCTAAGGTTTGACTTAAAATTTGCACCATATCTTCATCAACATCAAAAGCCTTAACATATTTAGCGACCTCGCATAACTGCTCTGATAATGCACCAATTCCAGGTCCTACTTCAATTATCGAAGTATCTTTATCAAGTCTTGCAGCTTGAACAATCTTCTGAATAATACTAGGCTCAATAATAAAATTCTGTCCAAATTTCTTTTTAGCGTGCAAACCGTACTGATGCAAAATTTCTTGGGTTCTAGTCGGGGTTGCAATTGGCTTCATGCACATTCCTCCCTTAGTGCTTCTATAATATCTTTTTTAGTGACACCAACCATATTTAAACGCTTAAAGAGTGTTTTCGCATTGCCGTAACCTAGTTTAAAATAGTCATATAAAAATAGGCGTCTAGTCTGATTGCCGATAATATCTAAAGAAATATATTCTTGCCATGTTAATGTTTCTAAAGACGCATCAAAACTAGCGGCTTTTTGTAGTGCCTCAATGATAGCTTGGGGTTTAGCTTCCGCAATGCCTACCTTTCCTCTACCTATTGCATCTTTTTTATCCACAAAAGCGTGTTTACAATTAGGGATACGATTGGTAATTTTTTGTCTGATTTGCATACCCGGATAATCCGGATCGGTAAAAACAATCACTCCTCTTGCTTTGCTTGCTTCTTCAATTAAATCTAACGTCTTTTCGTCAATTGCACTACCGCTTGTTTCAATTGTATCGCACTCAATTAAATTCTTTAACTTTGATGTATCACTGTGCCCTTCGACCACAATAATTTCCTTGATTTTGCTTTTCTTATCCACTTTTCCACCTCGCTTCCATTATACCTAAAAGCAAGGCTTTTTTTAAGCCTATTTTTAATTATTTTTAGGCAAGACCACTTGTGATAAGAACCACGCTTAGACAAGAGGTAAACTTGAGAAAACTTTAAAATATTAAAAGTATATCTCTTCCTAGCCCCAATAATAAATATGAAGGGCAAAGTAAAAAGCTATGATATACCATCACATATATCATAGCTTTCATACTCAAAGGGCTTAAATCTCAGGCATAGCTGCGCCGTCAGCACGGGGATCACTGCCGCCAAACAGCAAACCATTTTCTTTAACTTCAATAATTTGACTTGCCCCTGAACAAGTAAACGGCTCAATCACTTGTAATTGATGCCCCATTTCTCTTAATTTATTTAAAACCTCTTCGCCTACTTGCGATTCAATCTTTAATACATGGTCAACACTGCCATCTTCATTGATTGTAGCATTATCTGTCCATTTACCATGTTCAACAGCTGTTTGGACGTCCATGCCAAAGTCTAGTAAGTTGACAACAGTTTGCATATTCCATTGTGGCTGATTATCTCCGCCAGGAGTATTGCCGACATATTTTAAATTACCTTCTTGGTCGGTAATTAAATAAGTATTTAAAGTGTGGATTGTTCTTTTGGTTGGTTTCAAAGCATTTGGGTGACTAGGATTGAAATGGAATTGTGAAGCACGGTTGTTCAAAAGAATACCTGTACCTTCTACCACTTCACATGAACCCCAAGTACCTGCAACGCTGTGAATAAATGATACGGCATTACCTTCTTTATCCACAACAACCATACTTGTTGTATGAGATAAATCGTTACCTAAAACATCTTTCTCATTTAAGCAACTATCCATTTTAATTTTTGCTGCCATCTTTTTAGCGTATTCTTCTGTTAAGATTTCACAAGTTGGATTCTTAACATAATCAGGATCACCGAAATAAGTTTTGCGATCAAAGAATGCAATTTTTTTAGCTTCAACCATCGTGTGAATCGCTTCGGCACTATCAGGCTGATATTGTGACATATCAATTTGATTTAAGATATTCAATTCTTCCAAATGAATAATACCTTGTGATACAGGTGGTGTTTGAAAAACTTTCATACCACGATAATCAACAGAGATTGGCTCTAAGAATTCACATTGATAGTCTACAAAATCTTCTTTCTCAAATAATCCACCATGTTTCTTTGAATGAGCAACAATGGCATCAGCGATTTCGCCTTTATAAAAACCGTCTTTCCCGTTTTCACATAAGTATTCTAAGCTTTTAGCGTAATCAGGATTTTTAATGATATCTCCTGGCATCATTGGTTTACCGTCATTAAGATATAGATTACACATATTTTCATAACGCGTCAATTTGTTGTAATCTGTATGCATATGACGTACCACTTTCTCACTAGCAGGCACCCCTTCACGTGCTAATTCAATCGCATCTTGAGCTAGTTCTGTAAATGATTTTGTCCCCCATTTTTCAAGCATAGCGAAATATACATCAACTGCTCCCGGTACAGTTACTGAAAGCATTCCGTCATTAGGCATTTTTGTATGACCTAATTCACGATATTTTTCTAAAGTTGCGGCTTTTGGTGCTCCGCCTGAACCGTTAATGGCTGTAACTTTCTTTGTTTTTGCATCGTAATATAAAGCAAAAGCGTCACCGCCAAGTCCACACATATCAGGTAAGACCAAACCACTTGTTAAGGCCATGGCAATTGCCGAATCAACGGCATTTCCGCCACTTTGTAAAACTTTTAATCCTGAAGATGAAATTAAAGTATGTGCTGAGGCAACCATTCCTTTACGTCCCATAACGATTCCTCTATGTTTCATATACATAACCTCCTATATATTAATAAGAGATAGCTAGGAAGAACACCAAGCTATCTCTATAATATCTCGTCTATTAGTCTTGTTCAGCCTGTGCTTTTAAACGTGAACGTTCTTCCATTTTGATAAATGGATAGTAGATAGCTGCTGAGATAAAGATACCGCAGAATGCCCAGATAGCAGCTGGAATATTAGCTCCCGTAGCTAGATATGCGCCAATAACCGGTGGCATAATCCAAGGTACCTGAACAACGCAACGACCAATGATATCAAAATACATCAAGAAATATGTTCCTGTTAATAAAACAACATCTACCAATACAAATGGAATCATCATTGTTGGGTTCATAACAATTGGTAAACCGAATGTAATAGGTTCGTTAATTTCGAAGATACCTGCCGGTAATGCCAAACGACCTAATGTTCTTAAAGATTTTTCTTTAGAGAAGCACATGATGATAACTAATGATAATGTTGCACCTGCACCACCTAAACTAATGAACCAAGGAATGAAACCTGTAGCTGTAATATAAGGAATAGGTTGTCCTGCATTGAATGCTTCTGTATTAGCAGTAATGTAAGTTAAGAAGATAGGTGTACCTACAGTATTTAAAACTGATTGTCCATGAATACCAACACACCACAATAACTGAGAAACCACCATGTATACCAAAATACCCGGATATGAATTTAAGGCGAATACTAATGGTGAGAACATTTTAATAACTAATTCCGGGATTTCAATACCGAATACACATCTAATTACGAATAAAGTAGTTAAAATAACGATACCAGGAATCAATGCTGAGAATGATTTTGCAACTGCTGGTGGTACGCCTTCTGGGAAACGAATGACCCATTTACGCACTGTAAAGATTTGTAATACTTTAACAGCGAAGATTGCTACAACTAAAGCAGTAAAGATACCTTTTGAACCAAAGTACTTTGTAACCATGTTGAATTCTGCATCAACTTGCAAGAACATGAAGCCTACAAATGACAATGTTCCACCTGTGATAGCATCTTGTTTCAACTCACTAGCTAAAGATGCACCAACTGAGAAGGCAACAATTAAAGCGATAATACCAATTGTCATAGCATTTGGTACGTTTAACATAGCCGCATATGGTTCTACCATTGCTTTCCATGCATCATTTGGGAATTGGCAGATAATGATAAAGATACTACCAATAATTGTGAATGGAACAGTGGCAATCATACCATCACGAATACCCTTTAAGTAAGGGTTAGTTGCAACCTTCCCAAATACGGGTGCAACTTTTTCTTCCATGAATTTCATGAAATTGTCCATAAAATCTCCCTCTTTTCCGAATCCTTTTTTGATTCTTTTTTTATCTGATTTCATTATAATATAATAATGTTAGTTTGTAAAGATTATAATGTTTATTTTTTAAAAAAATTTAATACGCTTACATCTCTGCTAATTCTAACCTTATATATCTATTTGTTTTAACGATGTGGAAATTATCACACTATGTGCTTTAAAATAAGAAAATGATAGAAACGATAAACTTGAAAAATTTTGATCTGAAGGTCCCAACCAAAAAATAAGAAAACAATATAAACGTCAAAAAACGTAGCCTATCAAAATCTTATTAATTCTAAAATGTTCTCAATTATTATTTGCCTAGACATATTATCTAAAATGTTAACTTTTAAAATTATATTTAAAACCTTAGTAATTTAATAAATAACTATGTACATAATCTGTTAAATGGATTTCATTTTAAAAGAAAAAAGAAGTATCTAAACTTTTCACAAAGTCTAAACACTTCTTTAATCCTCTCACAACAATTATTACTAACGTTTTGAGAACTACCTCAATAGTGTTGTTACATATCTCCTACTTTGCTTTTAAGCAATAATACCTTTAAATATTCAAAATAATTGAATATGATTAAACGATCCCATTTCAAAATCATATTTTAACTACTGTCATCTATTTTTCATCGCTTTTAAGCTTTTTCTCGCTCAAATGGCTTGCAACATTATTGATAATCAAATCAATCGCAATTAAAACGATGGCTTGTGAATCTACAAAAGCACTCTTTTGATCTAAATGAAAAGTCGGTAAAATAAAATCTAAATTAATTCTATTTTTAAAACGGTGGTGATCATTTTGCGTAATTAAAACAAGCCTGCTCCCACTTTCACTCGCATATTGAATCGCCTCTTTCACAACACCGGTTTCCGCAGATAATGATAAGAAAATATTCAAATCATCTTCTTGGGACATTGATGCTTTTTCTGAAAATAATTCGGTAAACGTCACATCTTCCGAATCAATACCGACACTAGCTAAACGATAAGAAAAGTAACGAGCCGAAAGTCCGGTTTCATGAATCCCATATATTTTTATTTTCCTGGCTTGAAGGATTAGCTGCGATAATTGATTGAGCTTAGTCATACTTAAAACCGTTGGCAATTGGTTCAAAGCTTCAATATACAAGTTCGTAATTGTTTGCGTCTTGACATTATCACTCTCTGTAATTTGCGTAATTGACTGAATGTATCTAGAAACCTCATATCTAAACTCACTATATCCTTTAAACCCACACTTCTGACAAAAGCGTAACAATGCGGATTTAGATACTTTACACTTTTCCGCTATGGTTGCAATTGGATAAGCACTGATTTTATCTAAATGAGTTAAAACATAGTCCATAATTACTAATTCAGACTTTGTAAATTCCCCTTGATGTAATTCAATATGTTGAATTGGTGTCATTTTTATTTCCCCTTATCTCTTAATTGTTTCCATTATATACCTTTTTGTCGCTACTTTCAACTTATCTCTTTTTCCATAAACACAAATATTTTGATTTCATCAATTCTTTTCCAATTGGAAAAAGTTCCAAAAAAATTAAAAAAAGTATTGCAAACGATTTCAAATACGGTATAATAAAATTAGTCCCATATAGAATGGAACAAATCCCCGAAAACACGGCCGTTATAAAGGGAATAAAAAAAGGGAGGAAAATCAAATGAGTACACAAAAACACTCAACCGTAAATCGTATCACAAGTTTTATTGAAAATCGCTTAGCACCTCCTTTGGTGCGTATTTCACAAATCAGATACCTACAAAGTTTACAAAAATCTTTTATGGTTATGATGCCATACATGATTTTAGGAGCAACTGCTACCCTTGTGTTAAACTTAGGTGGACTCTTTGCCGAAGGCACAGGTTTAAATATGCCAAACGTTGCCGAAGCTATCAATAATGCATTAGTTCATATCAGACCGGCATTAGGGCAATTAGCTTCAGTAAGTATTAACTTAATGGCATTCTTGTGCGTTGTTTTAAACAGTTATTTCTTAGGTGAATTTTATAAGGCCAAAGACAACAAGGTTAGTCCTATGGTTTGTGGCATTGTCGGTTTAATCAGTTTCCTTTGTTTCATAGATTTCTCACAATTATCAGCTAACTTTGATTGGCCTAACTATATTTTAGGTGCCCCAAGTTTATTTAGCGGTATTATTATCAGTATCGTTTCTGTTGAAGTATATCGCTGGTTTATGAAAAAAGATATTCGTATCAAAATGCCTGCGGGTGTACCGCCAATGGTTGCAGATGCATTCACAAGTTTAATCCCTGTTTGTGTCATTATTGTTTTATCTGCATTTGTAGGCAGAAACATTCCAGACTTTAACTTCTTAACCATCGTCAATGACTTAAGTACAAAATTAGTTGCAGGTGGAAGCAGTTTTATCGCACAATTTGTTGCTTTCTTATTAGACCGTGTCTTCTGGTTTGTCGGTTTACATGGTTCAAATATTGTCGGTTCTATCATGACACCGATTTGGGAATCAATGTCTGTCCAAAACTTAGCTGACTTTGCAGCCGGAAAAGAGATTACTTATATGTTCTCTTCATTATGGATTAACTGCTATGTTCGTTTAAGCGTCTTCCCAATTGCTGTTTTACTTATCATGTCTAAAGTTAAAAGATTTAAAGTTTTAGGGCGTTTATCAATTGCCGGTTCAGTATTCAATATTGCCGAACCGATTATGTATGGTTTGCCAATTGTCTTAAATCCATTGATGTTTGTACCTTGGGTTCTAGGATTTGCTGTTTTATTCATCTTTAACGGAGCCTTATCAATGTTAGGATTAGTTCCGCCAATTGTTGCCAGCGTTGTTTGGACCATGCCGGTTCCACTGATGGCGTTTATCGGATCAGGATTCAATATTTGGGCAATGGTACTTAGCTGTATCAATATGGTTATCTTATTCTTCATTTTCTTACCATTCTTCAAAGTCATGGAAAAACAAGAGCTACAACTTCAAGAGCTTAATGAACAAAGAGAAAAAGAAGGCTTAGAGCCGTTAGATGAGCTACCTGCTAAAACAACAGCATAAAGGAGTGTCTGTTTATGATCGTTAAAATCAAAAGTTTTGAAATGTCATATTTAGCTGATGTTTTAAAATGTTGGAATGAAAACTTAGTTTATGATTTAATCAACGAAGAAAGATTTACCGAAGTCATTCTTCTTGATGATAACTTTGATCCTAATTTATTCAAAGTCGCTTTCGTTGATAACCAATGTGTTGGTTTTGCATTTGGCATCAAACGTAAAATACCTTATTTGGAAAGAGGACTTGAACCAACACGTGGTTGGATTAATATGATTGCCGTCAACCAAGACTATCGTCATCAAAAAATCGGCACGGCACTTGTCCAAAGCTTAGAAGCAGACTTAAAGAAGCTAGGGGCAACAGAAATCACGTTATGTGCATATAGCCCTAACTATTTCACACCGGGTATCGATTTGCGTTATGAAGCGGCAATCCCATTCTTCGAAAGTTTAAATTACCCATTTAACAATGAAGAAGTTGTCAGTATGCAAAGAGATTTGTGGGACTTCACGATGTCTGAAACCACAAAAACAAAAATAGCCGACTTAAATACTCAGGGTATCTCAATTGTCCCATATGAAAAAAAATATATGCTTCAATTACAAAATTTCTTACTTTCTCAATTCGGAGCAGGTTGGAAACGCAATGCCCTAATCGCTATGCAAAGACATGAGGCTGAAAAAGTCATTCTATTAGTCGTTAATAGCGAAGATAAAATTATTGGTTTCTGTATGCGTAAAATTGATGGTAACGATGGACGCTTTGGACCGTTTGGTGTTGATGAAAGCCTTCGCTCTCATGGTATAGGTGGTGTACTTTTTGAAACGATGATGCAAGATATGAAATCACGTGGTATCCCATACTTGTATTTCTTATGGACAGGCGGTGCGGCTATGCGTTTCTATTTACGCCATGGGGTTAAAGTATTCCGTACTTATAAATTATCTAGAAAGGAAATTTAACTAATGAAATATAAAAGAATCATCAGTATTGGTGGTCATCATTTAGATGCCGAGCTCATGGGCGGACCATTATTGATTAAATATGCCAAAATGGGTGCACATTGTACCATGGTTAATGTTACCGAAGGAAGATTAACCAATCCGACAGCAACAAACGAAGAAAAACAAGCTTATCTTGACAACGTTCGTCAAGAAAATGATGAAGTCGCTAAAGCGATGGGGTGCGATGCTTATAATATGCGTTACACATCAAAGACTGTTCCTTCTGAACAAGAATTTATTAAACTCTTAAAAGATTACATGATTAAGGAAGGTGTTGATTGTGTGGTAACACATTGGCGTGGCACAATGCACGAACGTCACTACTTTACTTATCAAACAGTAACTCGAGCTGTTTTAGAATTAAGAAAAGAAGGACACAAAATTCAATTGCTTTACGGTGAAAACTGCGAAGATTTAATTGGATTTACACCGACTTGTTATGTGACAGTCAACGATGAAATTGTAGATACATGGTTCAATGCATTAAAGAAATATACTATTTTCAACGGAACTGTAAACGATGTCCCATATCAAGCTTATTACACAGCTCAATTAAAAGTAAGAGCGATTGAAGGCGGTTCAGCTCTTCCGGTGAAAGCTTATATGCACGCCCCACTCTTTGATAACGAATAAAGATAACGAATTAAAAAGTTGGGTTCTTCCCAACTTTTTAGATAAGGAGATGTGATTTAAAATGTTAGGTATATCCGTTTATTTTCAAGATTTAGATGAAACATATTTAAAAGAAGCAGCAAAAGTCGGGGCTAAATATGTATTTACTTCACTTCATATCCCTGAAGAAGATTACAGCCATTTAGATGATGTTCTCCCTCACTTTATTGAAATATGTCAAACATTAGGGTTAGAGTTATGTCCTGATGTTTCCCCTGTTACTTTTGAAAAACTGCAAATTCCTAACGGTGATTTCAAGCGTTTAAAAGCTATGGGTTTTAAAGCCCTACGTTTAGATTATGGGTTTGATGATTTAGATACAGTAAAGAAATTATCTGAAGATTTTGAAATTATGTTGAACGCCAGTATCGTTGATGAAAATTATATCAAAAAAGCCCAAGCACAAGGTATTGATTTTAAACGGCTTATCCTTACCCATAATTTCTATCCAAAACGCTTTACAGGACTTTCAAAAGATAGTTTTAATTCAAAAAACCAAATCTTTAGGCAATATGGTCTACAAATACAAGCTTTTGTATGCGGAGATAATCTCAAACGTTTCCCATTATATGAGGGCTTACCGACATTAGAAAAACACCGTGATACTCCCCCATTTATTGCTGCATTGGAGCTTATGGCTAATGGCGTTAGCGACATTATGATCGGTGACAGTCAAGCCAAAATCGAAACATTGCAAGCTATCCAAACATATATGAGTGATAAAGTTATCACCTTAAAAGTTCACTTAGAACCTGAATACAAGCATCTATATAACCAAATCATCTCTTGTCGTAAAGATCAGTCTGAATGTGCCATTCGTTTGGCAACACCCCGTTTAAAAAAAGTAGCTATTCAAAACAATGGCGTTCGCCGACGTGGTGCAATTACTATCGACAACACTTTAATGGGACGTTACTGCGGTGAGATGCAATTACTAAAAAAAGATTTACCGACAGATGCAAGAGTCAATATCATCGGCTTTATTCACCCCGATTATATAGAAGCACTTAACTATATCAATGAAAATACCAAAATTAAATTCACTAAGCTTTAGAAAGGAGAATCAATTTGAGCAAAGTAGAAATAAGTCATCTCATCACTGAAAAAAGAAATCCTAGTACAATGAACCTAGATCAAATGACAACAGGAGAATTTCTTGAAGTCATGAATAACGAAGATGCCAAAGTTGCTTTCTGTGTTAAAGAACAACTTGACCAAATTGAAATTGCCGTTCATCATATTATCCAAGCCTTTAATCAAGGCGGTCGGCTTATCTATGTAGGTAGTGGTACAAGCGGGCGTTTAGGCGTTTTAGATGCGGTTGAATGCCCACCAACGTTCTCTACTACTGATGAAGTCCAAGGAATAATAGCCGGCGGTCCAAGTGCTTTTGTGAAAGCTAAAGAAGGTGTTGAAGATAGTGCTACTCAAGGGGCATATGATATTGAAGCGATAAATGTCAATGCGAAAGATGTTGTTGTCGGTATTGCTGCCAGTGGACGAACACCCCATACGATTGGTGCTCTTGACAAGGCAAATGAATTAGGCGCCTACACCGTAGCTCTAGCTTGTAATCCCAATAGTGAAATCAGTAAACACGCTCAACTTGCGATTGAAGTAGCAACAGGACCGGAGGTTGTAAGTGGCTCTACACGCTTAAAAGCCGGGACAGCTCAAAAAATGATTTTAAATATGTTGTCTACTGCCTCTATGATCGGTATAGGGAAAACATATCAAAATCTCATGATTGATTTACACCCCTCTAATCAAAAATTAGTTGAACGCTCGATTAGAATTGTAATGCAAGCTTGTGAATGCAGCTATGAAGAAGCTTTAGATGTTTTTGAAAAATCCGAACACAAACCCAAATATGCAATTATCATGTATCTTCTTAAGTGTAGCTTAGAAGAGGCTAAATGTCGTTTAGCTAAGGAACATGGCTTTGTCTATAAAGCAATTCAAACGAAATAATTTTTAACCACTAGTCTAACTTATTGAGTTCACTTCAAATTTGGCTAGTGGTTTTTATATGGATTATTGATTAAACTATATATAACAAGTCCTAGCCTTTAATGAATTTCAAAATCAATAACTTTATACTATCAGTATAGATAAATCAAGGCAAAGAAAAAGCCATAACAGTTTAGCTATTTCTAGCCATACTGTTACAGCCTTATTATTTCAATTCAACTAAAACTTCAATTTCACAGGCAATACCGTTAGGTAAAGCATTTGTCCCAAGAGCTGTTCTAGCTGCTAACCCGGCTTCACCGAATAAATCAACTAACAACTGTGAGCCACCATTGACAACCAATGGCTGTTTTTGAAAATCATCTGTACTATTCACAAACGCCAATACCTTCACAAACTGTTTAATCTTATTCAAATCACCGATTGCATCATGCAAATTACCTAATAAATTCAACATACACCAATAAGCCGCTTCTTGTCCTTGTTCAATATCCAAGTCTTTTCCTAATTTACCGATAACCTTTGTTCCATCAATACGATTAGGTCCACAGCCTGAACAGTATAGCAATTTATCTCCAAAAGGCTGAACACGTGTATAAATACCCGCTTTTGTACTAGGTTTAGGTAATGTAATTCCTTTTTCTTTCAGTAATTCATAAACATCTGCCATTTTTAATTCCTCCCTCTATCTTCTAATATCTCTATTTCCGTTAAGGCAATAATCCATTACATCTGCTTCTTTTAATAGCGGAGAATCCCCAAAAGTTGCATGAGCAAGCACACCCGAAGCAGTTCCGAAATCAATTATTTTAGCACAACCCCACCCTTGATAATAACCGTGTAGCACACCGGCTGCAAAAGCATCACCTGCACCGATGCGGTCATAAACTTCTAATGGATAAACCTTACTTTCAGCATAATCTGTTTGACTTAACATATAGCCTTGATAACTACCTTGTGGTCTTCTTGTCCCAAATAAAGCTTCAAGCTGATAGCGTTCTAAAATTTCTTGAAGAATTTCTCTTTCTTCTTTATTCTCTGTTTCTATATCTAAATGAGCAGCATCTTTCACGCTGACAAAAGCAATATCAGCTAAATTCATCATCTTTTGATATAAGCGTTTTGTTTCTGTCTGGTCTTTTCCCGCCCATTGAGTTGGTCGATAATTACAATCAAAGATGACTTTTAGCCCTTGTTCTTTACTCATTTTAGCTAAGTTTAAAACAGTACGGGCAATTTTTTCATTTTGCGATAAGCTAATGCCACAAAAATGAATAGCTTCATAGCCTTGCATTTGTTCTTGAAGCTTATCCAAATCATAATCTGTCTGATTAAACGCTGATTCGCTACGATTCAAATACGTGATTTCACTAGGTCTTGAAGCAATCCCCATTTCTAAAAAGTAAACACCGATATGCTGACCATGATATGTAATCATGTCATCACGAATCCCTAATTGTCTAATAACACCGGCAGCTGCCCAACCAACATTATGATTAGGAAGTGCGGTAATTAAAGAACACTGATGTCCAAACTGATATAAACCTGAAAGAACATTAACACCTGTTCCGGTAAAATTCATATCTAATTTATTCGACTGACTTAGCTTTTTATATGGTTCAACAGTTAAACGCATCATAACTTCTCCAAAAGCTAAAAATTTCATGGGCTCTCCCTCCTATCCAATGATGGCAACAATTCGCTGATAAATTTCCTCTAATTCCGTTTCACTGACATCTCTAATATCAATTTCAATAATATTTAAGTTTAACCGATAATCCCTTGTATAAATCATCGGACTACCTTCTTTCAAAGCTTTAGCAATCGCTTTGGCATCATAGCGGTTATCAAAATGAATCTGACTTCTCATAATGGCACGTCCGGCATCGTCTTGAACCGCCTTAGCGCTAATACCCGCAAGATTTGATAGCTTTTCATTAAAAGGTGCAAGACGATCAAGCTGCTTTTCTATTGAAAGACCTTGATGACCAACATAGTTTTCAATCGCTTGAGCTAACCCCAACATACTCTCTTTGCCAACCTTCATAATACGTCCAATACCTTGAGCTTGTAAACGCAAATATTGTAAGAAAGATTCCTTAGCAATAACTAAGCCCGCCGTTGGTCCGGCTAGAGCTTTTGTCCCACTGTAAATGACAGCGTCTGCACCTAATTCAATATATTTACGCAAATCCTCCTCAGCTGCTGCATCAATCATGAAAGGAAGATTATACTTCTTGGCAATTGCAGCCATTTCCTCAATTTCTAAAATACTCTTTTGAACACAGTGATGGCTTTTCACATATAAAAGCGCAGCTGTATTTTCTGTAATTTTAGCTTCGACTTGTGATGCCGTGCATTCATTGGCGTAGCCTGCTTCCACAACTGTTCCACCACCTAAACCAATGGTTAAACTTATAGGTGTTCCATAATTAACCACGTGTCCCATCGGCATGACAATTTCTCTTTTAGTATGTTTAGGGTTATAAAGATCCAAGACCATGCCGATATTATCCTTAGCAATGGTGCTGGCAACACATTGCGCAATACCACTTGAGGCACTTGAAACCAAACGGACCCCCGGTACTTTTAAAAGATTTTTTAAATAACTTTCTAATTGCGTCTGTAGATTAGAGATTAAAAAGAAATTTTTAGCCCCTTCTTGTAAGGCTGCCGTTACCGATTCACTCACACGACTACCACCTAGGATTGTCATTTTACCTGAAGCATTGATAACTCTTTTCACATCATATTTTGTATAAACGTCCATAACCTCTAACCCTCCAATTCAATATATTCCCCATCAATAATCACCGCAGTAGCAACGATATGCTGATGAAGTTGTTGTTGAACTCCTATAGAATCTATGCCTGTCGTATCATCATCTCGTACCTCAAAAATTGTAAAGTCACAAGCTTCTGTTGGCAAATGTAAATATTGTTTTGGTTTAATCGTTACCATATCTATGACTTCTTTCAAGGTGTAACCTACCTCTACCATTTTGGACATCACATCTGCCAAACAATAGACAGGACCTTCTAAACGGTTGTGGAAATAAATATCTGATGAAATTGTATCACACATTAGCCCTTGACTCAAACTGGATTTACAAGTATTAAAACCGAAGCTTTCTGTCCCATGCCCTAAATCAAACAGCACACCTCTTTGCTTTGCCTCAAACACCTCTTTTTTTACTTTACCCATTTTATCCAAAACAGAATTTTCCTTAGGATTGAAAATATGTGTCACGATATCTCCGCAACGAACATTTTTCATAACTGTTTCGATTAAACTCGGTGGATTACCGATGTGTACCATCAAAGGTAACTTGAATTCATTAGCTAAATCCAAGGCTATATATAGAGGTTCATCTTTACTTTCCTTAACAACACTTCGACTCATACGAACCTTTAAACCTATAATTTTATGACGGTGTTTCTCTAAAGTTTTAGCGATAGCATTTTTGTCGATTAAAGACAAATCCGCTAATTCATTTTGATATGCAATTCCGCATTTCGCAATATTCAGCCAACTGTAAGCCTTGGTTTTACTTGCGTTTGCCTGTTGTAAAAACTCTTCAAAATCATCACTGCCACAAGTCCCTGCATCTACGACACAAGTAACACCTTGTTTGTATCCGACCTCATCTATTTTATCCCCATATAGCTCAAACTTGTCCAAACAATGTGTGTGGATATCAATCCAACCGTTTGATATATATTTTTGATAATGCCCATCAATTATGACCTCATTTGCCATAGGTTCTAAATTTTCCGCAACAGTTATCTCTTTATCCTCTAATCTAAAATTAACGACATTTCCCTCTATATCCTTAAAATGTTTAAATAATATCTTTGCCATAAATTTCCTCTCTTAATTTTAATTTATATATATTTTTCCATTTTATTGTTCATTTCAATTATAACATTATAATCTTAACATGTAAATATTATAATGTATCTTTATAAAAATAGTAATTTTTTGATTTTCCACAAAATTAAAAATGTTTAATATACTATAAGAATTTTTTGGAAAAATATGTTAGAATAAGAGATAAGAGAAGGAGGACTGAATGATGAGCACAAAAGAACCTTTATACATAACTATCATGCAGATTTTAAAAGAACGTATTATTGATGGGACTTATGAAATCAATTCTTTAATGCCAACCGAAGTAGAATTAGAAAAAGAATTTCAAGTGAGTAAAATTACAATTAGAAATGCGATTGAGATGCTGGAAAACGAAGGATATGTACAAAAAAAGAGTGGAAAAGGGACAACCATTTTAAGTAATTCGATTTTTAACAAACTTTCTAAAGGTTCAACTTTTACTCAAGTGATGAAAAGATCTGGTCGTCAGTTCATTAAAGAAAAAACTAAGATTTCTAAAATAGCACTAGAACCCCAAGATGAATTGTATCAATACTATAAAAAAGCATGTACTAAAATTACACGTATGTATTATTTAGATGGACACCCTTATATTTACTGCACCCACTATCTACCTGAGGATTTGCAAATTCCCCAAATTGAAGAAGATGAAAATTTTTCCATTTATATGATGTTATTTAAGAGTGGTTACCTGCTTAAAAACATTCATGATGAATTTTTTGTTGACTATCCTTCATTAAAAATATTAGAGGAACTCAATTTAGAGAGCGGTCCTGTTCTTGGTCGCAAACGTACAACATATAATGAACATGGACAAGTCATTGAAGTTTCTTATGCCCAATATAATACACGCTTAGCCAATTATAAGATAGAATTCGATCTTTAACGTTTCCTAAAGGAAGCGTTTTTTCTTTTATAAAACAAATTAAAAACCGGGTTTATACCCCGGCAAAATGAAAGACAACTCCGACTACGGCACTGATAGCAATCAACGCTACAGGGTGCAACTTTGTCTTTTTAGATATAATATATAAGATAGCTCCTAAAATCAAACCCGGAAGAATAAATAAATCGCCGATGTTTCCACTTACTTTAAAAGCATCTAAATCAATCAAAGCAATTTTAACAACACTAACTCCGGCAGCTGCAATCATCGCTAAAGACGCAGGTCTTAAACCAAAGAAAGCCGACTGAACGTATTTGTTATCTTGAAACTTATTTAACAAATTCGCAATAATCAAAATAATAATGATAGATGGTGTGACTAAACCAAGCGTTGCAATAATACCACCCGGTATCCCGGCTACTAAATAACCGGCATAAGTTGACATATTTATACCAATAGCTCCGGGAGTTGATTCCGCAATCGCAATCAGATTAGCTACATCACCATGAGTAAACCAGCCCATTGTATCAGATAGATTGTAAAGGAATGGTAAAGTCGCCAAGCCACCACCCACTGAAAATAGTCCTACTTTAAAAAACTCAAAGAATAATTGGAATAAAATCATACGTTTTTACCTCCTGAGATTTGACTTAAAATGATACCCGCAAATGCTGATATAATCACTAGAAGTGCCGGTGAGATACTTGTAAATACAGTTGCCACAAAAATAATACCGAATAATACTAATGCGATAGGATTAACTACTGATTTTTTCCACAAACGTTCAATCGCATTTAAAATCAAAACGCAGACACAGACACGAATACCCGCAAAAGCATTTTTAACAATCGCATATTCAGAGAAATTACTTAAAAATGCTGCAATGATAATCAATAAGATAATTGGAAAAGTAACAAAGCCTAAAGTTGAGATAACGCCACCCAACAATCCTTTTCGCTTATTACCGATAAATGTAGAAACATTTATCGCAATAATACCTGGCGTACATTGTCCAATTGCAAAGTAATCCATTAGTTCTTCGTCTTTTACCCAATTTCTTTTTTCAACGAATTCACGTTGCAATAAAGGAAGCATCGCATAACCACCACCAAAGGTTACACTTCCTAATTTCACAAAAATTAAATACAAATCAAAAAGCTCTTTCACCCTACATCACCTTTCCTATTTTTCTCAGACAATTATAACATTATAATATAATTTTGTAAATATTATAACGTTTATGTATCAAATATTCAAATTTCTCAATCATTATACACTTTTTTTCAAAAACAAACACCTTTTTTTAATAAAATCTAAAATTAAAGAAAAATCTTCTATTTAAAGATGCCAATATATAGAAAATTTAAGATTTTTTTAAGAAGATTTAGAATCGGCATTTTTTAGCTAAACTCTTTAAAATTAGACATTATTTTTGTTTTTTTTAGATATTTCGTGCATTTTATAAAGATTATAATCTAATTTATGTGATTTTGTGTTATCATTTTTAGATATTCCTCTGTAATTTACACTCCATTTGTAGTATAATATAAAGTGCAACAATTAAGTGGGGAGGGCTAATATG